>Ga0222420_100761_pt1 | contig 11757 bp, 10 predicted proteins | sample 3A2ome_FD_182470 | JGI IMG/M metagenome (GOLD analysis project Ga0222420, IMG submission 182470) | Enriched microbial communities from leaf-cutter ant dump, University of Wisconsin, Madison, United States - 3A200A (version 2) | ecosystem: Environmental > Terrestrial > Nest > Insects nest > Nest...
CGTAGCGCACGCTGGAGCCGCCCAGCCGCGCCACGCGGATGCCCGCCTCCACCGTCTGCGGGAAGGCCAGCGGGGCGAAGTAGTTGCACTGGGTCTCGATCACGAGGCCGATGGTCTCGCCCGCGTGGATGTCGAGCACGCCCTGGTCGATCAGGTGCGCATTCACGGCCGTGTCGAACCAGCTGTAGTACACGACGTTGTTCACGTGGCCGTACACATCGTTGTCGGCCCAGCGCGTGGTGATGGGCCGGAACGCGCGGTAGGCGCTGCGCGGCTGCGGTGCCGGGCGGGCGGGTGCGGAAGGTGCGGTCATGGCCGCACATTCTGCCAGCGCCGGTGGTACTCCCAGGCCACGCGCCAGGTGTTCAGCTGGGCCTGCACCGTGTCCTCCAGCTGGCGGCCATAGCCCCCGGCCATGGCGAAGGCCACGGGGATGCGCCGCTGCCAGGCCCAGTCGAACACGCGCCGGTCGCGCGCCTCTAGCCCGTCGTGCGTGATGGCGAGCCGGCCCAGCCGGTCGCCCTCGTGCGGGTCGGCGCCCGCCAGGTAGAACACCAGCTGCGGCGTGAAGCGCTGCGCCAGCGTGTCGAGGGCCTGCTCCAGCGCCTGCAGGTAGTCCGCGTCCGTGCAGCCGTCGGGCAGCTCGACGTCGAGGTCGCCGGGCTCCTTGCGGAACGGGAAGTTGCGTGCCCCGTGCAGGGAGAGCGTGAACACGCTGTGGTCGCCGCCGAAGATGTGCGCCGTGCCGTTGCCCTGGTGCACGTCCAGGTCGACCACCGCCACCTGGAGCGGCGCGGCGCGCCGGCCCGCCGCTCGTGCGTGCTCCATCTGCATGAGGCGCGCGGCCACGGCCACGTCGTTGAACACGCAAAAGCCGCTGCCCTTGCCGGCATACGCATGGTGGGTGCCGCCGGCCAGGTTGCCCGCCACGCCCTCGCGCAGCGCCACGCGGCTGGCCGCCACCGTGGCGCCCACGGAACGCCGGGCGCGCTCGGCCATGGCCGGGCTCCAGGGAAAGCCGATCTCGCGCTGCGCCTGCGGCGCCAGGGTGCCGTCGGCCACCGCATCGATGTAGGCCGCGGTGTGGGCCAGTGCGAGTTCGCTGTCCGAGGCCGGCGGGGCCACCTGCAGCGACACGCCGGGCAGGTCCTGCACGATGCGGTCGCGCAGCATCCGGTACTTGGCCATGGGAAACCGGTGGCCTTCGGGCAGCGGCAGCACGAAGTGGTCGGCGTAATAGGCATGCATGACGCGATTGTGGCAAGCGGCCGGTTTCTGGGGCATCGCCCCTAATTTGCTGCAGCGCAACAAAAATGGCTTGCAATACGGCGGCAAGTCCCTAAAATTCGTTCCATGCTGCACTGCAACATGACTGACAGGTCAGGACCAGCGCAGATGTCCGAGAACCACCCCGGCCCGCTGGGCCCCTATTTATCTGGAGATATGACATGACGCTGACCGCTGAACAAATCCTGGCCTCCCACAAAGCCAACATCGAAACCCTGTTCGGTCTGACCACCAAGGCCTTCGAAGGCGTGGAAAAGCTGGTCGAACTGAACGTGACCGCCTCGCGCGCCGCCCTGTCGGAAGCCGCCAACCACACCCAGGCCGTTCTGGGCGTGAAGGACGCGCAAGAACTGCTGGCCCTGCAAGCCGGCCTCTTCCAGCCCCTGGCCGAGAAGACCGCCGCCTACAGCCGCCACCTGTACGACATCGCTTCGGGCACCGGCGCCGAATTCGGCAAGGCCTTCGAAGCCCAGGCTACGGACGCCCAGAAGGCTTTCACCAACCTGGTGGACAGCGCCGCCAAGAACGCCCCCGCCGGTTCCGAAACCGCCGTGGCCGTGATGAAGAGCGCCGTCTCCGCCGCCAACAACGCTTTTGAATCCGTGCAAAAGGCCGTGAAGCAAGCGTCCGACGTGGCCGAAGCCAACTTCAACGCCGTGGCCAGCACCGCTGCCAACGCCGCCAAGACGGCCGCTCCCCGCAAGCGCTGAGCCAAGCCTGCGGTCTGGAGTGCAAGCTCTAGACCGTTTTGAGGGAATACCCTGATAATCCCTTCACGCGCTGCGGCACCGTTCGCAGCGCACCAGTTGTCTCCTTGGATCCTCTCGAAACCCCCGTTTCAAGGATCCTTTTAAAGCCCGGTTCCATGACCGGGCTTTTTTTTGCCTGGCCACCTGGTATTCCCGCGTAAATCCCGCCAGCGCCCAGGCGTTTATTAAGAACAATTCGCGTTTGGCCCTATCATGGAAGCGTTACAACCCCGAAAGACGCATCCCATGTCGAAGACTGTGAAAGCCCTGCTGAGCGCCTGCGCGCTGGCGGCCGCCGCCGGCACCGTTTCTGCCCAGGACCAGGTGGTCAACCTCTACTCGGCCCGCCACTACTCCACGGACGAAGCGCTGTACACCGGGTTCACCAAGGCCACCGGCATCCGCATCAACCGCGTGGATGCCGACGACGCGGGCATCCTGGCCCGCCTCAAAGCCGAAGGCACCGCCTCCCCCGCCGACGTGATCCTGCTGGTGGACGCGGCCCGCCTCTACAAGGGCGAGGTGGACGGCCTCTTCCAGCCCATCAAGTCGCAGGTGCTCAACGACGCCATCCCGGCCAACCTGCGCAGCGCGCCGGCCGCCGACGGCGGCATCGCCTGGTTCGGCCTGTCCACCCGCGCGCGCGTGATCGTCTACAACAAGGCCAAGATGCAGAAGGCGGACGTCGACACCTACGAGGAACTCGGCGACCCCAAGAACAAGGGCAAGCTGTGCATCCGCTCCGGCTCGCACCCCTACAACCTGAGCCTGTTCGGCGCCGTGACCGAGCACATGGGCGAGCAGAAGGCCGAGGCCTGGCTCAAGGGCATGGTCGCCAACCTGGCGCGCCCGCCCAAGGGCGGCGACACCGACCAGATCAAGGCCGTGGCGGCCGGCGAGTGCGACATCGCCGTCAGCAACAGCTACTACCTCGCCCGCCTGATGCGCTCCACCAAGCCCGAGGACCAGGCCGTGGTGAGCAAGGTGGCCGTGGTGTTCCCCAACCAGGACTCCTGGGGTACCCACCTGAACATCGCCGGCGGCGCCGTCGCCAAGCATGCGAAGAACCAGGCCAACGCGGTCAAGTTCCTGGAATACCTGGCCAGCCCGGAAGCGCAGAACTACTTCGCCAACGGCAACAACGAATGGCCTGCCGCCAAGGGCGTGACGCTGGACAACCCTGCCCTCAAGACCATGACCGGCGGCGCGCCCTTCAAGAGCGAAACCATCCCGATCAGCGCCGTGGGTGCCAACATGACCAAGGTGCAGCAGATGCTGGACCGTGTGGGCTTCCAGTAAGGCAAGAGCCCCCTGCCCTTGCAAGCCCGGCTGGTCCGGGCTTTTTTTGTTCCCGTGCAGGCATAATTGACGTTTACGTCAACGTCACTTACTGGAGGCATTTCATGGACATCAAGGGCAAGGTATTCATCGTCACGGGCGGCGCATCGGGCCTGGGCGAAGGCACGGCGCGCATGCTAGCGGCACAGGGCGGCAAGGTCGTCATCGCCGACATGCAGGCAGAAAAAGGCGAGGCCGTGGCCAAGGAGATCGGCGGCGCCTTCGTGAAATGCGACGTGAGCAGCGAGGCCGATGGCCAAGCCGTGGTGGCCAAGGCGGTGTCCCTGGGCAAGCTGATGGGCCTGGTCAACTGCGCCGGCATCGCGCCCGCGGAAAAAACCGTGGGCAAGAACGGCGCCCATGCGCTGGCCGTGTTCAGCAAGACCATCACCGTGAACCTGATCGGCAGCTTCAACATGATCCGCCTGGCCGCGGAAGCCATGGGCAAGAACGATCCCGAGCCCACCGGCGAACGCGGCGCATTGATCTCCACCGCCAGTGTGGCCGCCTATGACGGCCAGATCGGCCAGGCCGCCTATTCCGCCTCGAAGGGCGGCGTGGTCGGCATGACCCTGCCCATCGCCCGCGACCTGGCGCGCAACGGCATCCGCAACATGACCATCGCCCCCGGCATCTTCGGCACGCCCATGCTGTTCGGCATGCCCCAGGAAGTGCAGGACGCGCTGGCCGCGGGCGTGCCCTTCCCCAGCCGCCTGGGCACGCCGCAGGACTATGCCAAGCTGGTGCAACACATCTTCGAGAACGACATGCTCAATGGCGAGGTGATCCGCCTCGATGGCGCGATCCGCCTTGCGCCGAAGTGATGTGACGGCATCAAAGCAAAAGGGCTGCATCTTGCGATGCAGCCCTTTTTTTCTGGCGGAGTGGACGGGACTCGAACCCGCGACCCCCGGCGTGACAGGCCGGTATTCTAACCAACTGAACTACCACTCCTGGCAGGCAGCTTTCGCTTGCATTCTTCAATACAAGCCAAGCGCTACAACTTGGCGACCCTACGGGGATTCGAACCCCGGTACTCACCGTGAAAGGGTGATGTCCTAGGCCTCTAGACGATAGGGTCGTAACCTGGACGGACTGAATTCTTGGTGGAGGTAAACGGGATCGAACCGATGACCTCTTGCATGCCATGCAAGCGCTCTCCCAGCTGAGCTATACCCCCACGATTCCTTTTTTCTCTGGCTCTGGATTCATGCCAAAGAAAAGCCCTTGCACATCAAAGACCTGCAAGGGCTTTTGACTGGCGGAGTGGACGGGACTCGAACCCGCGACCCCCGGCGTGACAGGCCGGTATTCTAACCAACTGAACTACCACTCCTGGCAGACAGCTTTTGCGGCTCTTGCGAGCCCAAGTGCTGCAAACTTGGCGACCCTACGGGGATTCGAACCCCGGTACTCACCGTGAAAGGGTGATGTCCTAGGCCTCTAGACGATAGGGTCAAAACCTAAAACTATTCCGATGTGGTGGAGGTAAACGGGATCGAACCGATGACCTCTTGCATGCCATGCAAGCGCTCTCCCAGCTGAGCTATACCCCCACTAATCACAACAACCACATTGTGTTTGTTGTCATCATCCGAGCCTTGAATTATAGACTGGTTTTCAGCGCTTTCGCAAACGCGCTACAACTTTTTCGCGCCCGACGAGTTCAAGCACCGCATCGACCGACGGCGTGTGCGCCGTGCCCAGCGTGAGCACGCGCACGGGCATGGCGAGCTGCGGCATCTTGAGGCCCTGGGCCTTGAGCACATCCTTGAGGGCGGCGGCGATCGCGTCCTTGTTCCACTCCACCGATTCCATGGCGGCAGCAAAGGCGTCGAGCGCCGGGTCGGCGGCCTCGGTGATGTGCTTGGCGTAGTCGTCGGCGTTGCGCTCGATGGCGTCAGCGTAGAACAGGCGCGCCCAGTTCGCCAGATCGACCAGGGTGTCGCAGCGATCCTTGAACAGGCCGCAGATGCGCGGCAGGCGCTCGTCGGCCGCCACGCCCGCGAGGAAGGGCTTGAGCATGTCGGCCAGCAGCGCATCGTCCATGGCCTTGAGGTGCTGGGCGTTCACCCAGCGCAGCTTGGCTTCGTCGAACTGCGCGGCGCTCTTGCCCAGGTGGTCGAGGTTGAACCACTGCAGGAACTGTTCGCGGCTGAAGATCTCGTCGTCGCCATGGCTCCAGCCCAGGCGGGCGAGGTAGTTGACCATGGCGTCGGGCAGGTAGCCCTCGTCGCGGTACTGCGTGACGGGCTTGGCGCCGTTGCGCTTGCTCATCTTCTCGCCCTGCTCGTTGAGCACGGTGGGAAGGTGGGCGTACACCGGCGGCTCCTTGCCCAGGGCGCGGAAGATGTTGATCTGGCGCGGCGTGTTGTTCACGTGGTCGTCGCCGCGGATCACGTGGGTGATGGCCATGTCGATGTCATCGACGACCACGCAGAAGTTGTACGTGGGCGTGCCGTCCGGGCGGGCAATCACGAGGTCGTCCAGCTCGTCGTTGCTGATCTCGATGCGGCCCTTGACCTTGTCATCCCAGGCCACGACGCCGCCCTGCGGGTTCTTGAAGCGCAGCACGGGCTGTACGCCTGCGGGCACGGGCGGCAAGGTCTTGCCGGGCTCGGGGCGCCAGGTGCCGTCGTAGCGCGGCTTTTCCTTGGCGGCCATCTGCTTTTCGCGCAGGGCGTCGAGCTCGGCCACGCTCATGTAGCAGGGGTAGACATGGCCTGCGGCCTGCAGGTCGGCAAGCACGGCCTTGTAGCGGTCCATGCGCTGCATCTGGTAGTACGGGCCTTCGTCGTGGTCGAGGCCCAGCCAGGCCATGCCTTCGATGATGACGTCCACGGCGGCCTGGGTGGAACGTTCCAGGTCGGTGTCCTCGATGCGCAGGATGAAGTCGCCGCCCGTGGCGCGCGCGAAGGCCCAGGGGTAGAGCGCCGAGCGGATGTTGCCCAGATGGATGAAGCCCGTGGGGGATGGGGCGAAGCGGGTGCGGGTTTTCTGCGGGGTCGTCATGTGTTGTGCTTCAAAAACAGGAGCTACTTGCGCTTGTCATTCCTTGGTTTCGATATGTTTTCATTTGGAAAACCTTGTACGGCAAGCGCAAGGCGCTCATTTTTTTAATTGTCCTGGGCGTTCGGCAGGGCCAGGCGCGAGGTGTCTTCCTCGCCCTCTTCCACGCCCACGCGGCCTTCGTTGAGGCTGGCGATGGAATCCGCCGTGATGTCGCCGGTCACGTACACGCCATCGAAGCACGATGCGTCGAAGCCCGCGATGGCGCCGTTGAGCGAACCCACCGCCTTCTTCATGCCGTCCACGTCCTGGTAGATGAGCGCGTCGCAGCCGATGGACTGGCGCACTTCCTCGACGGTGCGGCCGTGGGCCACCAGCTCGCTGCTGGTGGGCATGTCGATGCCGTAGACGTTGGGGTAGCGCACGGGCGGCGCGGCGCTGGCCAGGTACACCTTGCGCGCGCCCGCATCGCGCGCCATCTGCACGATCTCGCGGCTGGTGGTGCCGCGCACGATGGAGTCATCCACCAGCAGCACGTTGCGGCCCTTGAATTCGCTGGCGATGACGTTGAGCTTCTGGCGCACGGATTTCTTGCGCACGCCCTGTCCCGGCATGATGAAGGTGCGGCCCACGTAGCGGTTCTTGACGAAGCCTTCGCGGTACGGAATGCCCAGCAGGTGCGCGAGCTGCGTGGCGCTTGGGCGGCTGGATTCAGGGATGGGGATGATGACGTCGATCTCGTTGGGCGGCACGGTGGAGATGACGCGCTTGGCCAGCGCCTCGCCCAGGTTCAGGCGCGCCTGGTAGACGGAGATGCCGTCGAGCACCGAGTCGGGCCGCGCCAGGTAGACGAATTCGAAGATGCAGGGGTTGAGCTGCGGCTTGTCGGCGCACTGGCGCGCGTGGATCTGCCCGTCCAGCGTGACGAAAATCGCCTCGCCGGGGTCGATGTTGCGCTCGAACACGTGCGAAGTGCCTTCCAGCGCCACGGATTCGCTGCCCACCATGACCGTGCCGTCCTGGCTGCGCCCCATGGCCAGCGGGCGGATGCCGTGCGGGTCGCGGAAGGCCAGCAGCCCGTGGCCCGCGATCAGCGCGATCACTGCGTACGAGCCCTTGATGCGCTGGTGCACGGCGCGCACGGCCGTGAACACATCCTCGGGCTGCAGCGGCACGCCGCGCGTGGCGCGCTCCAGCTCGTGCGCGAACACGTTCAGCAGCACCTCGGAGTCGCTCTCGGTGTTGGTGTGGCGGTGGTCGGTCTGGAACAGCTCGGTGCGCAGCTGGCGTGCGTTGGTCAGGTTGCCGTTGTGCACCAGCACGATGCCGAAGGGCGCGTTGACGTAGAAGGGCTGCGCCTCTTCCTCGCTGTAGGCGTTGCCCGCCGTCGGGTAGCGCACCTGGCCCAGCCCCACGTTGCCCGGCAGCGCGCGCATGTTGCGCGTGCGGAACACGTCGCGCACCATGCCCTTGGCCTTGTGCATGAAGAACTTGCGGCCCTGCTGGGTAACGATGCCCGCTGCGTCCTGGCCCCGGTGCTGCAGGAGCAGCAGGGCGTCATAGATCAGCTGGTTGACGGGCGCAGGACTGACGACGCCGACGATTCCACACATAGTTGTATTCCATCCATCAAGAAGGCAGATGTCTGCCAAATTCTTCCGGCAGCGCCGGTTTCAAGCCCCTGAGCATTTCTGCCAGGACCGGAGCCCCCTGGGATTCCTGCCACCAGGGCGCTTCGTGCAAGGAGGTGAGCCCCGCCACCACGGCCACCGCCAGCAGCAGCACCAGGCCGCGCAGCACGCCGAAGACGGCGCCCAGCGTCCGGTCCGCCGGGCGCAGGCCGATCGCCTCCACCAGCTTCTTGGCCAGCCAGGTCAGGAAGCCGCAGACGAACACCGACGCCACGAACACCACCACGAAACCCGCCGCATAGCGCAGCGCGCCGGCCGACTCGCCCATGGGCAGCAGCGCGGCCATGTCGGCGGCGAACCACTGCGCCACGAAGAACGACACCACCCATCCGAGCAGGGACAGCACCTCGAACACCAGCCCGCGCCAGGCACCGACGAGCATCGACGCCAGCAGCACCGCCACGAAGATCCAGTCCAGTGCCGCCACGGTCCGGCAGGGGCTCAGAGCGTCAGCACGGAGGCCGACAGTTCCAGCGCCTTGATGCGCGCGGCCGCCTTGTCCGCCTCGGCCCGGCTGGTGAACGGCCCCACGCGCACGCGGGTGAACTTGCCTGCCACCTGGGTATAGGTCTTGAGCCCGGCGCGCTCCACTTTCATGCGCACCTCTCGGGCCTTGGCCGCGTCCTCGAACGCGCCGACCTGCACGATGAAGCGCTCATCGGCGGCTGCGGGCTCCGCGGTGCGGCCTTCCAGCAGGGCGCGGGCGCGCGCTGCATCGTCGGGCCGCTGCGGGGCGGGCTTGTTCTCGGCAGGGGCCGGCGGCTTGGGTTCGGGCTTGGGCTCCGGCCTGGTGGGCGCCGGAGCGGGGGCGGCTGCGGCCGGTCGCGAAGCCGCCGGGCGGGCGGACGGCACGATCTCCTCGCCGTCCGTCAGGCCATTGCTGGCGGCGCTGCTGCGCGCAGGGGCCGAGGGGGCTGCGGGGGCTGCGGGGGCTGCGGGCGCTGCGGGCGGCTTGGCGGCCGCGGCTTGCTGCTCCACCGGCGCGGGCACCACCAGGGGCGCGACCTTGTTGCGGTCCGGAATCTCGATGGGAATGTCCACCGGGATCGGCCGGGGCTGGGTGTCGAACAGCATGGGAAAGCCGATCACCCCGATCAGCACCAGCACGGCGGCGCCGATCAGCCGGTGGCGGGCGCGCCGGCGCATCACCTCGATGCTCTCGGCCTGGGGGGTGCTGCGCGGGCGCCGGGCCGTCTTTTCGGCCTGTGGCTGCTCGCCTTGGCCGGGCCACCGAAACTTGAAAAATGCCATGGAGTTACGACTCGTGCAGGCCCGAAAGCTGCCCTATTGGTCCAGATGCTTGGCGTGCAGGCGCGGCGTTCCGTTGATCAGCACACCACCCACCGTGTAAAACGAGCCAAAGACCACGATTCTATCAGCGGGGTCCGCCGCGGCGACGGCCGCCTGCAGGGCCGCCATGGGGTCGGCATGCAGGCTGGAGTGCACCTCGCGGCGCCCGCCTGCCACCATCTGAAGGGCATTCCACTTCTGCTGCAGCGCGGCGGCCGTCTCGGCGCGCGGGGTGGGCAGATTGGTGAAATACCAGCGGTCCACCAGCGGCCCCACCTTGGCCAGCATGGGCGCCAGATCCTTGTCCGCCATGGCGCCGAAGACGGCGTGCGTGGTGGGGAAGAAGCCCATGGCATCCAGGTTGGCTGTGAGCGCGGCCACGGAGTGCGGGTTGTGCGCCACGTCCAGCACCAGCGTGGGCTGGCCCGGCACGATCTGGAAGCGCCCGGGCAGCTCGACCATGGCCATGCCGTTGCGCACGGCCTGGGCCGTGACGGGGAGGCGATCGCGCAGGGCCTCCAGCGCGGCCAGCACGCCCGAGGCGTTGATGAGCTGGTTGGCGCCACGCAGCGCCGGGTAGGCCAGGCCCGCGTAGCGGCGGCCGCGCCCGGCCCAGCTCCACTGCTGCTTGTCGCCCGAGAAGTTGAAGTCCTTGCCGAAGCGCCAGAGGTCGGCGCCGATCTCCAGCGCGTGGTCCACCACGCTCTGCGGCGCCATGGGGTCGCTCACCACCGCCGGGCGGCCGGTGCGCATGATGCCGGCCTTCTCGCGGCCGATGCTCTCGCGGTCCGGCCCCAGGTACTCGGTGTGGTCGATGTCGATGCTGGTGATGACAGCGCAGTCGGCATCGACCACGTTGGTGGCGTCCAGCCGCCCGCCCAGGCCCACTTCGAGGATGGCTACGTCCAGCCGCGAATGACTCATGAGCCGCAGGATGGCGAGCGTGGTGAACTCGAAGTAGGTCAGCGAGACTTCATCACCATTTTGCGTCCTGGCGCTTTCCACGGCTGCGAAGTGCGCTATCAGATCGGTAGCATTCATGATCTCGCCGTGGATGCGGCAGCGCTCCTCGAAATGCACGAGGTGCGGCGATGTGTACACCCCCGTGCGGTAGCCTGCCTGCAGCGCCACGGCCTCCAGCATGGCGCAGGTGGAGCCCTTGCCGTTGGTGCCCGCCACGGTGATCACGGGGCAGTCGAAGGCCAGGCCCATGCGGCGCGCCACTTCGCGCACGCGCTCCAGGCCCATGTCGATGTTCTTGGGGTGCAGCCGCTCGCAGTGGGCGAGCCAGCCTGGCAGGGTCTGGGGGAATGTGTGCATAGGGGGCAGAATTGTCGCCCATGAGCACTTCCACCATCACCCTCTACGGCATTCCCAACTGCGACACCGTCAAGAAATCCCGCGCGTGGTTCACGGAGCACGGACTGGACTGCGCCTTCCACGACTTCAAGAAACAGGGCGTCCCGGCGGACCGCCTGCCCGGCTGGATGGCCGCCGTGGGCTGGGAAAAGCTGGTCAACCGCCAGGGAACCACCTGGCGCAAGCTGGACTCCCACACCCAGGCAGCCGTGCAGGACGAGGACAGCGCCAGCACCCTGATGCAGGCCCAGCCCAGCGTGATCAAGCGCCCGGTGGTGGAATGGCAGCAAGGTGGCCGCACCCGCGTTTCCGTGGGCTTCGCACCCGACCAGTGGCAAGCCTGGGCGACAAGTCAGGCGTGAAGACCGGAGAAATTGCACAAATCTTTACGCAGATTTACGGCTCCCGGGTGCTGACTTGACCATGCCGGCCTAAACTTTTCCTCAGTCTGGTGCGTTATGTACCGACCCGAAAGGAGTTTCTCCATGAAAAAGATCGTGATTTTTTCCGCAATGGCCGCCATCGCCACCATGGCCAGCGCCCAGGAACAGGGCCGCGTGCTCTCGGCCACCCCGATCGTGCAGCAGATCGCCGTGCCCCAGCAGGTATGCGGCAATGAAACCGTGTACAGCGGCAACCGCACCAGTGGCGCGGGCGCCGTGCTCGGCGCTATCGCGGGCGGCGCGGCCGGCAACGCCATCGGCAAGGGCAGCGGCCGCGCGGCGGCCACCGCCATCGGCCTGATCGGCGGCGCGGTGATAGGCAACAACATCGAAGGCAACGGCCAGCCGCAGTACCAGAACGTGCAGCGCTGCACCACCGAGACGTACTACGAGAACCGCACGGTGGGCTACGACGTGGTCTATGAATACGCGGGCCGCCAGTACACCACCCGCACCCAGAACGACCCGGGCCGCTGGATCCCCGTGAGCGTGCAGCCCGCCGCCGCACCCGCCCCGGTCTATTCCAGCCAGCCCGGCGTGGTCACCACCACGACCTACCCCGCGTACCAGCAGCCGCCCACCTACGTGAGC
>Ga0222420_100765_pt1 | contig 11673 bp, 9 predicted proteins | sample 3A2ome_FD_182470 | JGI IMG/M metagenome (GOLD analysis project Ga0222420, IMG submission 182470) | Enriched microbial communities from leaf-cutter ant dump, University of Wisconsin, Madison, United States - 3A200A (version 2) | ecosystem: Environmental > Terrestrial > Nest > Insects nest > Nest...
GCCACTTACGACCGGGGCGCGGACCCGGACGTTGCCATCGACTTCGACGTCCACTACCTCGTGCAGCAGCTTGATGGCGAGCCAAAGATATTCGGCTGGGTGTCAGGCGATGAGCAGGCACTGTTGAGGCAGCACGGCATCGTCTAGCTCTGGCGAACCTCCGCGAGAGCAGCGGCATTTCGGCCAGGCTGGTGACCTTCAAGTCAGGGCGCGGTCACTGTCGCGCCCGGATTTCTCGTCCATCGCGACCAGGACGAAACGGCTTGGACGCGCTGCTGATCGCGCCTTCATCTCGATGGGCACGACACGGCACGCGACAACCCGCACACCGGACTTCTAGATTGGAAGCGTTCCACGGCGTCTACCTCCGGGCCAAGACGACGACCCACCCTGTGAGCGGCGCATCACGCGCCTAGCTCTGAGAGGGCTCGCAGGCACATTTCCAGATACCCCCAATCCACTGATTCGATACCCCCGCTGGTACCCCCAACATGCGTCGGATTGAGGCATACTTCTTCGGACCTGATTGGACTCTAGAGCAGCCTCTATAGAGGGAAGCAACAAAAAAGCCGGACACCTTTGGAAGTGTCCGGCTTGATAGCTGGTCCCGCCGCCAGGAATCGAACCTGGATCTCAGCCTTCGGAGGGCCGAATTCTATCCATTGAAATACGGCGAGAGTGACGCGCCTCGTGCAGACGCGAACCCGCGATTATGGCCGATCGCGCGGAGGGCCCGCAAAGGACGTCGGGCCCGGCTGCCTCGGCAGCGCGCGCACCGGGCAGCGGGTCCGCATCGTGCCGGTCGAATCCGAGGCCGCGCAGGTACACGTGGAACAGCCGGCGGCCCGCCGGCACGAGCGCGAAGCCGTCCGGATCGAGCAGCCAGTCCTGGATCAGCCCGGCCAGCAGCGCGTGCAGCCCCAGCGCGGCCGTGGACGCGGGGATCGGCAGCCGCAGCTGCGCCTGGCGGGCCGCCAGGCGCAGGGCCTTCTCGAAGTCGCCGATGCAGGCGCCGCGGCCGGCCACGTGCCGGGCCTGCACCGAGGCCATCTCCGGCGTGTACTCGACCTTGTGCGACGCGATCTCGAACACCCGCCGCACCTGCGGATCGCTCGTGACGAGGCGCAGCGCGTCGAGCATGCTGGCCTCCAGCACAGCCAGCGGGTCCTCCCGGTGGCTGGCCGCGGCGGCCGTGACGCCCGCCTCCATGGGCAGCGTCACGCGGTCCATCATGGCGTTGAACAGGTCGGCCTTGTCCTTGAAGTGCCAGTAGATGGCGCCGCGCGTCGCGCCCGCCTCCTCGGCGATCTGCTGCAGGGAGGTCCGCGACACGCCCTGGGCCTGGAACAGAACCTCCGCCGCGTCCAGCAGGCGCTCGCGGGTGGCGAGAGCCTCTTCCTTGGTCCGACGTGCCATGATGTCTCCGGGAACGATGCCGCCCGTCCGGCGGCGAAATGCGAAGTCGTCAATATACATCCATGAATGTATGTAAACTCGCGGCTTCGACAAATTCCCGTGTCGCGTCCGTGTCTCAGGCCCGGGGCGCGCCGCAGGCGTTTGCGCCCTCATCCGCTTCAGCCCTTTCGACAAAGGATTCGCATGCCCTCCCTGCATGTCTCACGTGATTCGTTGTGCTCGCCGCGCGTGGCCGGCACGGCCCTGGCCGCACTGCTGGCGCTGGCCCTGGCGGCCTGCGGCAACAAGGATGCGGCCCCCGCCGGCGCCGGTGCCCACGGCGGCGCGGGCGGCGGCGCGCCGCCGCCGCCCTCGGTGGGGGTGGTCGTGGCCACGCCGGGCGAAGTGGGCCTGGTGACCGAGCTGCCGGGCCGGCTGGAGGCCTCGCGCGTGTCGCAGGTGCGCGCCCGCGCGGCAGGCATCCTGCAGAAGCGCCTGTTCAGGGAGGGCAGCGACGTCAAGGCGGGCCAGCCCCTCTTCAGCATCGACCCGGCGCCCTACGAGGCGACGATGCGCAGCGCGCAGGCCAGCCTGGCCCGGTCCGAGGCCAATGCGGTGCAGGCCAAGGCGCTGGCCGACCGCTACAAGCCGCTGGTCGAGGCCAATGCCGTCAGCAAGCAGGAATACGCCAACGCGGTCGCCTCGTGGAAGGCGGCAGAGGCCGACGTGGCCGCCGGCCGCGCCGCGGTGACGACGGCGAAGATCAACCTGGGCTACGCCACGGTGACGGCGCCGATCTCCGGCCGCATCGGCCGCGCGCTGGTCACCGAAGGCGCGCTGGTCGGCCAGGGCGACGCGACGGAGCTCGCGGTGATCCAGCAGATCAACCCGCTCTACGTGAACTTCACCCAGTCCGCCAGCGAGGCGATGCGCCTGCGCCGCGCGATGGAGGACGGCAAGCTCAAGCGCGCCTCCGGCGGTGAGGCCGCCAGCGTGCGCCTGGTGCTGGAGGACGGCAGCGAGTACGCCGAGGCCGGCCGCCTGCTGTTCTCCGACCTGACGGTGGACGCCACCACCGGCCAGGTGACGCTGCGCGCCGAGGTGCCCAACCCGAAGGGCGACCTGCTGCCCGGCCTGTACGTGCGCGTGCGCGTCGAGCAGGCGCAGGCCACCAACGCGATCAGCGTGCCGCAGCAGGCCGTCACCCGCACGCAGCAGGGCGACACGCTGATGGTGGTGGGCGAGGACGGCAAGGTCAGCCAGCGCAGCGTGAAGATCACGGCCGGCCAGAACAACCGCTGGATCGTCACCGAGGGCCTCAAGGCCGGCGAGCAGGTGATGGTCGACGGCTTCCAGAAGCTGCAGATGATGCCGCCGGGCACCCCCGTCAAGGCCGTGCCCTGGCAGGCGCCGGGCGCCGCGCCCGCGCAGGGCGCCCCGGGTCCGCAACCTGCCGCTCCCGCTGCGGCGCCCAAGCAATAAGCACACGGAAGACGAGCGCACATGGCCAAGTTCTTCATCGACCGCCCGATCTTCGCCTGGGTGATCGCCCTGTTCATCATGGTGATGGGCGGTGTAGCGATCACGCAGCTGCCGATCGCGCAGTACCCGCCGGTGGCGCCGCCCACCATCGTCGTCAACGTCGCCTACCCCGGCGCCTCGGCCCAGACGCTGGAAGACAGCGTGCTGTCGGTCATCGAGCGCGAGATGAACGGCTCGCCCGGCATGATCTACATGGAGTCGGTCGCGCAGGCCGACGGCACGGGCACGCTGACCATCAGCTTCGAGCCCGGCACCAACTCCGACCTGGCGCAGGTGGACGTGCAGAACCGCCTGTCGCGCGCCTCGCCGCGCCTGCCGGCGGTGGTGACGCAGCAGGGCGTGCGGGTGGACAAGTCGCGCGCCAACTTCCTGCTGTTCGCCATGCTCGCCTCGGACAACCCGGCCTACACGCCGGTGGAGCTGGGCGACTACGCGGCGCGCAACATCCAGCCCGAGCTGCAGCGCCTCAAGGGCATCGGCCAGGTGCAGCTGTTCGGCAGCGAGAACGCGATGCGCATCTGGATCGACCCGGACAAGCTGCGCGGCTTCAACCTCTCGTCGGCCGAGGTGCTGGCCGCGGTGCGGGCGCAGAACGCGCAGGTCTCGGCCGGCGTGATCGGCGACCTGCCCAACGTCAGTGGCCAGGGCATCGCCGCCACGGTGGTGGTGCAGGGCCAGCTGTCGGGCACCGAGCAGTTCGGCAACATCGTGCTGCGCGCCAACACCGACGGCTCCACCGTGCGGCTGAAGGACGTGGCCCGCATCGAGCTGGGCGGCCAGAGCTACGCGACCTCGGCGCGCCTGAACGGCAACCCCGCCGTGGGCCTGGGCGTGCAGCTGGCGCCCAGCGGCAACGCGCTGGAGTCGGCGCGCCTGGTGCGCGAGAAGATGGACGAGCTGCAGAAGTTCTTCCCGCAGGGCGTGAAGTACACCATCCCCTATGACAGCTCGCGCTTCGTCAAGATCTCCATCACGCAGGTGGCCGAGACGCTGTTCGAGGCGGTGGTGCTGGTGTTCCTGGTGATGTTCCTGTTCCTGCAGAACTGGCGCTACACCATCATCCCGACCATCGTGGTGCCGATCGCCCTGCTGGGCACCTTCGCCGCGCTGCTGGCGATGGGCTTCTCGATCAACGTGCTGACCATGTTCGGCATGGTGCTGGTGATCGGCATCGTGGTGGACGACGCCATCGTGGTGGTGGAGAACGTCGAGCGCATCATGAGCGAGGAAGGCCTGGAGCCGCTGGCGGCGGCGCGCAAGGCCATGCAGCAGATCTCCGGCGCCATCATCGGCGTGACGGTGGTGCTGATCTCGGTGTTCGTGCCGCTGGCCTTCTTCGCCGGCTCCACCGGCAACATCTACCGCCAGTTCTCGGCGGTGATGGTGGCCTCGATCGCCTTCTCGGCCTTCATGGCGCTGTCGCTCACGCCGGCGCTGTGCGCCACCCTGCTCAAGCCGGTCGAGGCCGGGCACCACCACGAGAAGCGCGGCTTCTTCGGCTGGTTCAACCGCCGCTTCTCGCGCACCGCCAAGGGCTACGAGAGCCTGGTCTCGCGCATCCTGCAGCGCGCGGCGCGCTACCTGATCATCTACGTGGCCATCATCGCGGCGGTGGCGGTGGTGTACACGCGCATCCCGACCTCCTTCCTGCCGCAGGAGGACCAGGGCAACATCCTGGTCAACGTGCAGTTGCCCCCCGGCGCCACCCAGGAGCGCACGACTGAGGCGATGAAGCAGGTCGAGGATTTCATGCTCAAGCAGCCCGAGGTGCAGAGCATGGTCGGCGTGCTGGGCTTCTCCTTCTCGGGCCAGGGGCAGAACGCGGGCATCGCCTTCGTCACGCTCAAGGACTGGGACGAGCGCAAGGACCCGGCCCACTCGGCCAGCGCCCTGGCCGGCCGCGCCTTCGGCGCGCTGTCGCAGGTGCGCGACGCCTTCATCTACCCGCTGAGCCCGCCGCCCATCCCCGAGCTGGGCACCGGCAGCGGCTTCTCGTTCCGCCTGCAGGACCGCGCAGGCATGGGCCACGAGGCGCTCGTCAACGCCCGCAACCAGATGCTGGGCATGGCGATGAAGAGCCCGGTGCTGACGCAGGTGCGCCCGGACGGCCTGGAGGACGCGCCGCAGCTGCAGATCGAGATCGACCGCGACAAGGCGCAGGCGCTGGGCGTCGGCTTCGACGCGATCAACAGCGCGCTGTCGACCGCGCTGGGCTCCAGCTACGTCAACGACTTCCCCAACCGCGGCCGCATGCAGCGGGTGGTGGTGCAGGCCGACGCGCCGGCGCGCATGCAGCCGGACGACCTGCTGCGCCTGAGCGCCACCAACGGGCAGGGGCAGCCGGTGCCGCTGTCGGCCTTCGCGACCACCAAGTGGGTCAACGGCGCGCAGCAGACGGTGCGCTACAACGGCTACCCGTCGATGCGCATCGGCGGCGAGCCGGCGCCCGGCTACAGCAGCGGCGCCGCGCTGGCCGAGATGGAGCGCCTGGCGGCCCAGCTGCCGCAGGGCTTCGGCTACGAGTGGACCGGCACCTCGCGCGAGGAGAAGCTGGCCGGCTCGCAGGCCATGATCCTCTACGGCTTCGCGGTGCTGGCGGTGTTCCTGTGCCTGGCCGCGCTGTACGAGAGCTGGTCGATCCCGCTGTCGGTGATCCTGGTGGTGCCGCTGGGCGTGCTGGGGGTGCTGCTGGGCACGCTGCTGCGCGGCTACGCCAACGACGTGTATTTCCAGGTGGGCCTGATCACCATCATCGGCCTGTCGGCGAAGAACGCCATCCTGATCATCGAGTTCGCCAAGGACCTGCAGGCCCAGGGCAAGGGCGTGATCGAGGCGGCCCTGACGGCGGCGCACCTGCGCTTCCGGCCGATCGTGATGACCTCGCTGGCCTTCGGCCTGGGCGTGGTGCCGCTGTTCATCGCCTCGGGCGCCGGCTCGGCCAGCCAGCGCGCCATCGGCACCGGCGTGATCGGCGGCATGGTCACGGGCACGGCGCTGGCGGTGTTCTTCGTGCCGGTCTTCTTCGTCGTGGTGCGCGGCCTGTTCAAGGGCAGCAAGCGCCAGCAGGAACTGAACAAGCGGCACGCCGAAGCGGCCGGAATCAAGGAAGAATCGAGCCATGACGAGTCCTGATCGCACCCCGAGGCGCCTGTTGCTGCTGCCGGCCGCGCTGGCCGCCGCCGTGCTGGCCGCCGGCTGCTCCCTGGCGCCGACCTACGAGCGCCCGGCCGCACCTGTGCCCACCACTTTCCCGGGCGACCCGGCGCAGCCCGGCGGCCAGGCCGCGGCCGAAACGCCGTGGCAGCAGTTCTTCACCGACCCGCGCCTGGCCGGCCTGATCGAGACGGCCCTGGCCAACAACCGCGACCTGCGGGTGGCGGCGCAGAACATCGAGCAGGCGCGCGCCCAGTTCGGCGTGCAGCGCGCCGCGCTGTTCCCGACCGTCGGCCTGACGGGCACGGGCTCGCGCTCGGAGCCCAACGCGGCGCGTGCCTACAACGAGAACGCCGGCACGGTGTCGTCCAGCTACTCGGTCAACCTGGGCATGACTGCCTGGGAGATCGATTTCTTCGGCCGCATCCGCAGCCTGAGCGACGCGGCGCTGGCACGCTACCTCGCCACCGAGGAGACGATGCGCGCCACGCAGATCAGCCTGGTCGCCTCGGTCGCCACCGGCTGGCTGACGCTGATCGCCGACGAGGAGCTGCTGGCCATCACCCGCCAGACGCTGGCCACGCGCGAGGACACCCTCAAGCTGACCCAGCTGCGCTTCGACAACGGCGTGGCCTCCGACCTGGACCTGCAGTCGGCCAACTCGCTGACCGAATCGGCCCGCGCCACCTACGCGCAGCAGCAGCGGCTGCGCCGGCAGGACGAGAACGCCCTGGCCCTGCTGCTGGGCGCGCCGGTGCCGGCCAGCGCCCTGGCCGGCGTCGAGGGCGGCCTGCGCTCGATCAAGCCCGTGCCGGACGTGCCGGCCGGCCTGCCTTCCGACCTGCTGGCCGAGCGGCCGGACATCCGCTCGGCCGAGCAGCAGCTGATCGCCGCCAACGCCAACATCGGCGCGGCGCGCGCCGCCTTCTTCCCGCGCGTGGCGCTCACCACCTCGGTGGGCACCGTCAGCTCGGACTTCGACAACCTGTTCCACTCCGGCACCCGCGCCTGGGCCTTCTCGCCGCAGATCACGCTGCCGATCTTCACCGCCGGGGCCAACCAGGCCAACCTCGACGCCGCCAAGGCGGCGCGCGAGATCGCGGTGGCGCAGTACGAGAAGTCGATCCAGTCGGCCTTCCGCGAGGTGGCCGACGCGCTGGCCGGCCGCGAGACGCTGACCGAGCAGGCGCGCGCCCTGGACGCCACCGCCCAGGCCGAGCGCAAGCGCTTCGAGCTGTCGGACCTGCGCTACCGCAACGGCGTGGCCAGCTCGCTCGACCTGCTCGACGCGCAGCGCTCGCTCTTCGCGGCGCAGCAGCAGGCGGTGCAGGCGCGGCTGCTGGAGCTGCAGAACCGGGTGACCATGTACCGGGTGCTCGGCGGCGGCTGGGCCCAGCCGGCGCAGCCGCCGGCGTGACGCCCGCCCGGGACGGCTCCGGGGCGCCCGGGGACCGCTCCCTATAATCCCCGGTTGATTCGAAAAAGCCCCCCGATACAGAGGACGCCATGAGCGACAGCGCCGCGCACCACCACGCCACGGAAGAGGCCCACACCGGTCCCATCAAGAACCCCAAGCAGCTGCTGATGGCGGTGTTCTTCAGCTTCGTGGCGCCGATCCTGATCATCGCGGGGCTGGTGTCCTTCGTCGTGTCGGGGCTCAAGCCCTCGGGTTCCGCGCAGGGCGACAGCATGTCGCTGTACGGCGTGAGCCAGGAGGCGCGCGACCGGGACATCGCCGAGCGCATCCGCAAGGTGGGCTCGATCGAGATCCGCGACGCCAACCGCCCGCTGGCCGCCGGCGAAGCCGTCTTCAAGGCCCAGTGCGCGGCCTGCCACGGCAGCCCCGGCATCCCCAACGCCCCGCACTACGGCGACGCCGCTGCCTGGGGCCCGCGCATCGGCCAGGGCTACGCCACGCTGCTGGAGCATGCGCTCAAGGGCAAGGGCGCCATGCCCCCGCAGGGCGGCGGCGACTTCGAGGACACCGAGATCGGCCGCGCCGTGGTCTACATGGCCAATGCCGGCGGCGCCAAGTTCGAGGAGCCGCAGCGCCCGGCACCGGCCGGCGCCGCGGCGGAAGGCGCCGCGCCCACGGCGGCAGCCCCGGCGGCCGCCGATGCGGCAGCCCCCAAGCAATAAGCACGGGCGCCCTGCGGCAGCCATGACAAACCGGCCCGAGGGCCGGTTTTTTCATGGGCGCGCCAGGCCGCGCTACGGTTTCGCCCGGGCCTGTTGCTGCGGGCTCATGACGTAGCCGAAGCGGCGCGGCAGGTCCGCCGCCTGCACCGCCTCCGGCCGCCAGCGGCCCTGCTCGATCGCCTCGGCCGCCAGGCCGACGTCCTGGGTGTGGACCAGCCCGAGCCCGGCCTCGGCGGCCAGGTACAGCCGCCCGGCCTCGTCCAGCAGGCAGGCCGTCGGCTCGGCCGGCCGGCCGGTGTGGGCGGCGACGGAGAAGTCCTCGTGCACCCGCCACACCAGCGGCGTGCACTCCAGTTCCACGTACACGCGCTGCGGGCCGTTCTGGAAGAACCACCGGCCCGCCGCGTCGTGCTCGTAGTTGCGCTGGATGAAGGCGATCAGCCCGTCGTGCTGCAGCAGGTCGCCCTTCGACGCCGGGAAGGGTCCCGCCGCCTGCGCCGCGTCGTCGCGCAGGTACCACTGGCCGCGCGCGTCCAGCCCCAGCCAGCCGTGGCAGTCCGGCACGTTGGGCCACTTGGCGATGGCCTGCCTGACGATGTCGTCCATGCCGGCATTCTGCGCCCCGTGGCGCACCGGGCGATGTCAGTCGCCTCCGATGATGGCATGCGCCGTCCACGACGCATGGAACACAACGGATCCGAAGGCCGCGGAGCAGGCCATGCGGGAACACCCGCGGAACCGGCTTTGCCGGGCCGCAGGGTGTGCCCCCTGGAGGGGGTTGGCGAAGCGGAACGAAGTCCGCGAAGGCTGGGGGTGTTCACTCCAGGCGGTCGCGAAGCCAGCCGCCCACGGCCGCCGGCAGGCCGGTGACGTGCCCGGGCGGCAGCCCGAGCGCGAAGCCCACGTGGCCGCCGTGCCGCGGCTGCCACAGCGTGACGTGCGCGCCGACCTCGTGCGGGCCGGGCAGGCTGTCTCCGGGGACGAAGGGGTCGTTGACCGCGTTGACCACCAGCGCCGGCACGCGGATGTCGGCCAGGCGCGGCTTGGCGGAGGCGCGCGCCCAGTAGTCGCGCGTGCCGGCGAAGCCGTGCAGCGGGGCGGTGAAGATGTCGTCGAAGGCGTACAGGTCGCGCGCGGCGCGCAGCGCCTCGGCATCGAACAGGCCCGGGTGCTGCGCCAGCTTGGCCAGCGCCTTGGGCTTCATGGTCGCGAGGAACATGCGCGTGTAGACCAACCGGTTGAAGCCGCGCCCGATGGCCGCCCCGCCGGCCGCCAGGTCCAGCGGCGCGCTCACCGAGGCCACGGCGCGCACGCTGTCGCCGGCGCTGGCGCCGGCCTCCTCGGCCCAGCGCAGGAGCGCGTTGCCGCCCAGCGAGACGCCGGCCGCGGCGATCGGCGGGCGGCTGCCGCCGTCCAGGCCGGCGGCGCGGCGCCGCCGGGCGAACTGCCCGAGCATCCAGCCCACCTCCTCGTGGTCGCCCGAGTGGTAGGCGCGCGGTGCCAGGTTGAGCTCGCCGCTGCAGCCGCGGAAGTGCGGCACGGCGAAGGCCCAGCCCCGGGCCGCGGCCCAGGCGGCGAAGGCCTCGGCGTAGTGGCTGCGCGAGGAGCCTTCCAGCCCGTGGAAGAGCACCAGCAGCGGCGCCGCCGGATCGCGGGCGTCCTGGAAGTCGACGTCGACGAAGTCGCCGTCCGGCGTGGTCCAGCGCTCGCGGCGGTAGACCGGCGCCGGCCCGGCATGGCGGCGCGACCACAGCGCCGGCCAGATGGTCTGCAGGTTGCCGCCCGGCAGCCAGCGCGGGCCGAGGTAGTCGTGCAGGGAGTCCGGCGCGCGCAAGGTCGTCAGTGCAGGACGGTGGGCACCTCGAGCCCGTCCTCCGGCGCCTGCGCGGTGCCGGGGCTGGCATGGTGAGCCACCATGCGCCAGCCCTGGGCGGTCTTGTGGTAGACGTTGGTGGCGAGCACGAAGGCGTGCTTCGGCCCCTCGGCGGTGAGCACCTCGATGCGCTCGAGCACGTTGTGCACGCTGCTGGCCAGCGCATCGACCTTGCGCACGCGCGCGGGCCGGGCGTGGATGGCGCCGCCGTTGGAGAACATCTGCTCGAAGGCGGCGCGGATGGCCGCCGCGCCGACCAGGCGCGGACCGCCCGGGTGGACGCAGAAGACCTCGTCCTCGTCGGCCCAGCAGGCCATCAGCGCGTCCACGTCGCCGCGCTGCAGCGCCTCGTAGAAGGCGGCCTCGACGTCGTCGGCGGTGCCGCCGACGGTGGCGGCGCGAAGTCTGGACTTGGTGGACATGGCGCTGCAGATTGTGCCCGCCTCACACGGATTTCCAGCTGTCCGCGGCCGGCACCGGCGCACTGCCCTCCCCCTGCCGGCCGAGCAGCCAGCGCTCGGCGACGGCGCGGGCATGGCCCTGGGCGGCGGCCCACACCACCTCGGGCGCGGCCACGTGCACGCCGGGCGGGGCGATGGCCAGGGCGGCATCCAGCAGCTCGGCCACACGGGCGGCGCGCACTGGCCGCTCGGTGGCCGGCACCATGAAGCGGGCGACCGACAGCATCCACGCCGCCAGGCGGTGCAGCGCCGCCTGGCGCGGCGGCACGGGCCGGCGGGCGCTGCGCAGCAGCAGCACGCAGTCGAAGTCCAGCGCCGCCAGCGCATGCTCGTCGGCGCTGGCCAGGCCGTGCTTGAGCGCCTCCGGCAGCCGCCCCTGGTCGTGCGGCAGCACCACCGCCAGCGTGCGCACGCCGCTGCGGCGCAGCCAGCCGGCCAGTTCGCCGAGCTGCGCCGGCTGCGGCGCCCAGAGCGCGCGCTCGCGGCCGTTGTGCAGGCGCGGCGGGTCGAAGGCGACGACGGCCACGTCGGCCGCGGCCGGCGGCCAGCCGCGCACCGGCTCGCCGGCCGGCACCTGCACCGACTCGACGCCGCGCAGCCCGTCGCGCATCGGCTCGGTCGCCAGCACGCGCGTGCGGGCGAAGCGATGGGTGCCCGACAGCCGGCGCACGATCTCGCTGCCCAGCGGCCCGGTGGCGCCGGCGATCAGCAGCGTGCGGGCCGCGCCGGCCGCGCGCGGCGGCGCCCGGCGCGCGGCCTGCAGGGCCTGGAGGGGATCGAGGGGCATGGTCGGTCCTATGCTACCTTTGCCGCCTCGCGGCCCGCCGGGCCGCCCCAAGGAGAGGCCGAACCACCATGATCCGAATCCTCAAGCGCTGGCTGCCGCTGGCCCTGCTCGCCGCCCTGCTGACCGGCTGCGGCTACAACGACTTCCAGAAGCTGGACGAGGCCAGCAAGTCCGCCTGGAGCGAGGTGCTGAACCAGTACCAGCGCCGCGCCGACCTGGTGCCCAACATCGTCGCCTCGGTCAAGGGCGAGGCCAACTTCGAGCAGGAGACGCTGACCAAGGTGATCGAGGCGCGCGCCAAGGCGACCTCGATCCAGGTGACG
>Ga0222420_100768_pt1 | contig 11590 bp, 11 predicted proteins | sample 3A2ome_FD_182470 | JGI IMG/M metagenome (GOLD analysis project Ga0222420, IMG submission 182470) | Enriched microbial communities from leaf-cutter ant dump, University of Wisconsin, Madison, United States - 3A200A (version 2) | ecosystem: Environmental > Terrestrial > Nest > Insects nest > Nest...
CGGCGAGACGATGGCGTCATGGTGGATGGAAGGGTTCATGCGCCGCCTGCTGGACCCGGCCGACCCCGTGGCCCGCGTCCTGCGGTCGAAGGCGACGTTCCATGTGGTGCCCAACATGAACCCAGACGGGTCGCGCCGCGGCCATCTGCGCACCAATGCGGCGGGCGCCGACCTGAACCGCGAATGGGGCATCGCCACGATGGAGCGCAGCCCGGAAGTGTTCCTGGTGCGCGACGCGATGCGCAACGTCGGCATCGATTTCTGCCTCGACGTCCACGGCGACGAAGCCCTGCCCTACAATTTCCTGGTCACCGCCTTCGGCATCCCGTCGCTGACCGACCTGCAGCGCCAACTGCATCTCGATTATGCCGACGCGCTGGTCCGGGCCAGCCCCGATTTCCAGACCGCCAAGGGGTATCCGGCAGCCCAGCCGGGCAAGGCCAACCTGGCGCTATGCTCGAACTACCTGGCCGAAACCTTCGGCTGCCTGGCGATGACCCTAGAACAGCCGTTCAAGGACACCATCGACAGCCCCGACGACCGGGCGGGATGGTCGCCGGAACGGGCCGACCGGCTGGGCATGGCCAATCTGGACGCCATGCTGGCCGTGGTCGACCGCCTCAAGCAGCGGTAAGGCCGGCGATCAGATAAGCCAGCGAGCCTTCGACCAGTTCGCTGCGGGCGCGGAAGTTATCGCCCAGCTTGTTGTCCAGCACCAGCACGGCCAGGCCGTGCAGCAGCGACCAGCAGGCGGTGGCCGCGGCGGCCTCGGGTCGCAGGCGCGCCACCGCCGCGTCGATCCGGGCATAGGTCGCCCGGCCGGCTTCCTGGACCGACGCCACTGCCGACAGATCGGCCAGGGTCGAGCCGAACATCAGCCGGAACAAGGCGGGATGGTCGATGGCAAACCCGACATAAGCCGCCCCCAGCGCGGTCAACTGCTTGGCCGGCCCCTGGTCGGCCATCGCCGCCTCGGCCAGGCCGAGATCGGTGTCGAGCAGGGCGAAACCCGCCTCGGCCACCGCGGCCAGGACCGACTGGCGGTCGGGGAAATGGGCATAGGGCGCGGTGGCCGACACCCCGGCCTCGCGCGCCAGGCGGCGCAGCGACAGGTCGGCGACACCCTCGTTTTCCAAAAGCTTCAGCGCCACCCCGATCAGGGCATTGCGCAGGTCACCGTGGTGATAGGGCCGGCGCTCGGCCCCGACTCGTGATCTGGACATCGCTGAGATTTAGCGATAAGTGCCTGAAATCACAAGCCGTTACGCTGACCCTCAGTGTAATTGCCCAACATCCCCGGCGGATTGGTGGCCGGTGCCCCCAGGGGCCGGCCGGCCGCCTCGCGCCAGGCATCCAGCGCCCAGCGCACGCTGGGAAAGGCCAGGTCGCCCCAGGGGATCTCGTCCCAGGCGAACAACCGCACCTCGAGCGATTCCGGCCCGGCGGCGAAATCCGGCCGGGCCAGGCGGGCGCGGTAGATCAACTGCACCTGGCTGATCCGCGGGATGTTGTAGACCGCCAACAGGCCGTCGATGGCGATGATCGCCCCGGCTTCCTCCTCGGCCTCGCGCGCCGCCCCCGCCTCGGTCGTCTCGCGTTCTTCCATATAGCCGGCTGGCAGCGTCCAGAAGCCCGAGCGCGGCTCGATCGCCCGGCGGCACAACAGGACGCGGCCGTCATCGCCCTCGACCACCGACCCCACGACGATCTTGGGGTTGGAATAGGCGATGAACCCGCAATCGCCGCAGACCAGCCGCTCCCGGTTATCGCCGTCGGGAATCCTGCGGATGAAATGTTCGGGCGCGGGAAAGGTCATGACCCAAACTGTGCCCGCCTACGCCCCGGCTTGTCCAGCCTCGGGGCTTCGGGCCAAGATCCGATCATGATCGACATCCGCCTCGCCATCCTGTCCGACCTGCATCTCGACGTCCGCCGCCGCCTGGCCGAAAGGAACGGCCGGGATCCGGGCCAGGCCATGGCGGCAATCGCGGACGCGGCCCGCGCCGCGGTCGCCGGCGCCGATATCGTGATCCTGGCGGGCGACATCGCGGCCGGCACCGGCGGCATGCGCTGGGCGGCAGAAACCTTTGCCGGCCTGCCCGTCGCCTATGTCGCGGGCAACCATGAATTCTACAACCACGACCATGCCGCGCTGATCGCCGAGTTCCGCGCCACGGCGGCCGCGACCGGCATCCGCTTCCTGGACGGCGATGCCTGGGCCCTGACGGTGCGCGGGCGGTCGCTGCGCCTGCTGGGTGCCACCGCCTGGACCGATTACCGGCTTTACGGGCCCGCGGTGGCGCCGGTCACGCAGCAGCGCGCCGCCGAGCTGATGTACGACCACAAGCGCATCACCTTCGCCGGCCATCTGTTCCGGCCGGAAGATGCCGCCGGCCTGCATGCCGCAGCGATCGGTTGGCTGGATGCCGAACTGGCGCGGATGCATGACGGCCCCACCGTCGTCGTCACCCATCATGCGCCGGCACCGGATTCGGTCGCGCCGCGCTTCCGGGGCGACAGCCTGTCGCCGGCCTTCGCCTCGGACCTGACCGCTTTGATCCGCCGCCACGCGCCACCCTTGTGGGTGCACGGACATACCCATCACAATGTCGATTACCTGATCGGCACGACCCGCGTGGTCAGCCACCAATGGGGGTATCCGGGCGAAGGCCTGAGCGAGGGATGCCTGACCGTTTCGGTCTGATGCTTGCCGGCCCCGGGCCTTCGCGGTAAACGCTTGGATATGAGCGCGCCCCTGATCGGCCTGACCCTCGACTCGGAAGAGCCCGGCGGGTATTCGAAATTTCCCTGGTATGCCCTGCGCCAGAATTATTGCGGCGCGGTGGCGGCGGCCGGCGGCGTGCCGCTGCCCTTGCCGCACGAACCGGCGCTGGTCGGGCGTTACCTCGACCTGATCGACGGGCTGATCGTCACCGGCGGCGCCTTCGACGTCGATCCCGCACTCTTCGGGGCGGAAAGCCGGCATGACACGGTCAAGCTGAAGTCGGCGCGCACCGAATTCGAATTCGCCCTGATCCGCGGCGCCCATGAACGCGACATGCCGATCCTGGGCATCTGCGGCGGCGAGCAATTGCTGAACGTGGTGCTGGGCGGCACGCTGGTCCAGCATATCCCCGACGACTTCCCCGCCGGGCTGGCGCATGAACAGCCCAACCCGCGCAACGAACCGGGCCATGACGTCGTGGTCACCGCCGGCACCCTGCTGCACCGCATCGTCGGGGCCGAACGCCTGCCGGTCAATTCGGCGCACCACCAGGCGATCCGCCAGCCCGCCCCGGGCTGCATCGTCAATGCCGTGGCCGAGGACGGCGTGGTCGAAGGCATCGAGGATCCGACGCGGCGGTTCTGCATCGGGGTGCAGTGGCACCCGGAATTCTCGATCAACCCGGGCGACGTGCGCCTGCACCAGGCCCTGATCCAGGCGAGTGCCGCGGCATGAGCGAGACCCGCGACGGCGAACGCATCGCCAAGGTCATCGCGCGTGCCGGCGTCGCCTCGCGCCGCGATGCCGAGAAACTGATCGCCGAGGGCCGCGTCGCGGTCGACGGCAAGGTCCTGTCGTCGCCCGCCTACAACGTGGTGCCGGGCCAGACCGTGACGGTCAACGGCAAGCCCCTGCCCGAAGCCGAGCCGAGCCGCCTGTGGCTGTATCACAAGCCCAAGGGCCTGGTGACCAGCCATCGCGACCCGCAGGGTCGCACCACCGTGTTCGCCAGCCTGCCGGCAAGCCTGCCGCGCGTCATCTCGGTCGGCCGGCTGGATTACAATTCCGAAGGGCTGCTCTTGCTGACCAACGACGGCGAGATCGCCCGGCGGCTGGAACTGCCCTCGACCGGCTGGCTGCGCCGCTATCGCGTGCGTGTCCACGGTGCGCCGGCCCAGACCGTGCTGGACCGGCTGGACCAGGGCATCACCGTCGACGGCATCGCCTATGGGTCGATCAAGGCGACGGTCGACAAGGTCCAGGGGTCGAACGCCTGGCTGACCATGACCCTGCGCGAAGGCAAGAACCGCGAAATCCGCAAGGTCCTGGAATTCTTCGGCATGCCGGTCAGCCGCCTGATCCGCGTCGCCTATGGCCCGTTCCAGCTGGGCCAGCTCGAGGAAGGCGCGGTGCGCGAGGTGACGGGCAAGGTGCTGCGCGAGCAGTTGGGCATCAAGAAACCCGAGAAGGCCGAGAAGCCCGACACGGACAGGCCCAGACCGGCGCCCGAGAAACCGGCCCGCGAGAAACCCGCCCGTGAGAAACCGGCGGCCGCCCGCCCCGCCGCCAAGCCCAAACCCCGGACCGGCAATGCGGATCGTCGGCGGTAAGTACCGCGGCCGCAAGCTGGAGACCGGCCCCGACCAACTGATCCGCCCGACCAGCGACCGCACGCGCGAGGCGCTGTTCTCGATCCTGGCCCACAACGGCGATCTGGCGCCGGCCGACGATGACCGGCCGGGCTGGCCGCGTGATGCCCGGGTCCTCGATGCCTGCGCCGGCACCGGCGCCTTGGGGCTGGAAGCCTGGTCGCGCGGGGCCGCCCAGGTCGCCTTCATCGAAAAGGCCCCGGCCCATTGCCGCCTGATCGACCGCAACGCGAAGGGCATGGGGATCGACCGCCCTGCGATCTTCCAGCGCGACGCGACCCAGCCGGGCAAGGCGCCGCATGCCTTCGACCTGATCTTCACCGATCCGCCCTATGCCGAGGGCCTGGTGCCGGCGATCCTGGCGGCGCTGGCGGCCCAGGGCTGGCTGGCGCCGGGCGCGCTGGCCGTGGCCGAAATCCCCGCCCGCAGCGACCTGGTCGCGCCCACCGGTTTCACCGTGCTGGACCAGCGGGTCTACGGCGCGGCCAAGCTGGTCTTCCTGCGCCACGCATGAACCGCACGGCCGCCGTCCTGCTTGCCGGACTGCTGCTGGCCGCCCTGCCCGCACATGCCGAGGAACCGATCCGGGTCACGGTCGGCGGTGCGTTCGAAGGGTATCTGGCCGGCAGCGACCAGATGGACGGGCCGGGCCAGCCGGGTTTCGGGCGGCGCGGCTATGCGATCTATCGCCGGGCACGGATCGATTTCGGCGGCGATACCGCGCTGGACGACGGGGTGAAGGTCGGGTTCCGCATCATCCTGCGCGGCAACGACCATCGCCGCGACCAGATCGACCAGTCCTGGGTCTATCTCGAAAACCCGTTCGGGCGCGTCGAGATGGGCCGGGTGCGCAGCGCCGCCTATCAGATGCATTACGCCATGCCCGGCATCCAGACCGCGTCCGATCCCTGGCTGATCAACCGGCCGGCCGGCGATTTCACCGGCTTCGTCATTCCGACGGCAACCCTGGCCCGGCGGTCGTCCAGCTTCGTTGATTCACCCAAAAGCGCCCGCGTCGTCTATTACACACCGCGCATCGCCGGCGTGCAGGTCGGCCTGTCCTACGCGCCGGACGGCTGCCTGCCGCCGCCCAACGATTACGATTCCCCGACCCAGAACGGCCCGACGGTCAGCCAGAATTGCCCCGGCACGATCGCCACCGCCTTCCAGGGATCGAACGACCTGGGCCAGCAGGGCGACCGTATCTCGGCCGGCATCAACTACCTGACCAAGATCGGTACCGTCGAACTGGCGCTGTCGGCAGGCTACCTGGCCGCGCGGGTCGAGAACAGCGGCGCCGGCCGGTTCCGCAACCAGCAGGCCTGGAACGTCGGCGGGCAATTGCGGTATGCCGGTTTCATCCTGGGCGGCGCCTTCAAGACCGACAACCACGGCACGGTGCGTGCCGCGACCACGCCCGTGCCGGGCCGCGAGACCGACTGGAACATCGGGCTGGTACGGACCGACGGCCGCTGGCGCTACGGCGTCGGTTACGCCGCCCTGCGGGTCGAGGCGTTGGACAGCACGGGGTCCGGCGCCGGTCACGACCGGTATGACGCCGTCGAGATCGGCGGTTCCTACGAACTGGGGCCCGGCATCAGCCTGACGGCCGGCACCGAATACGAACGCTGGAAAAGCCGCAACGGCAACCCGCTGGGCACCAACCGCGGCTGGGCCTGGCAGGCCGGGGTGATCACCCGGTTCTGAGGTTATTTCCGCCCGAACAGCCGCTCGATATCGCCGAGCTTGAGCGTGACATAGGTCGGGCGGCCGTGGTTGCACTGGCCGGAATTCGGCACTTGCTCCATCTCGCGCAGCAGGGCGTTCATCTCGTCGGCCGACAGGCGGCGCCCGGCGCGCACCGACCCGTGGCAGGCCATGGTGGCGCAGACATGGTCCAGCCGTTCCTTCAGGCCCAGGCTCTGATCCATTTCGGCCAGTTCGTCGGCCAGGTTGCGGATCAGGCCGTGCACGTCGCTTTGTCCCAAGGCCGCCGGCGTCTCGCGCACCAGCACCGCGCCGGGGCCGAAGGCTTCCAGCACCAGGCCCAGTTCGGCGAATTCGTCGGCGCGTGCGACAAGCCGGTCGGCATCGCCGGCATCGAGCTCGACCACCTCGGGCAGCAGCAGCATCTGGCGGGCGACGCCGCGGCCGGCGATCTCGGCCTTCATGCGTTCGTAGACCAGGCGTTCATGCGCCGCATGCTGGTCGACGATGACGATGCCGTCGGCCGTCTGGGCCACGATATAGGTGCCGTGCAGCTGGGCGCGCGCCGCGCCCATCGGATGCTGCTCGGCCACCGCCTCGGCGCCCTGGTTGACGGGCATTTCGGCCCGAGCCGAAGGCTGGGTCACCGCCATGCCGAGCGGCGCCTGATAGGCGGCCGCCTGTTCGCGCAGGGCATGGGAGCCATAGGAAGAGGAGGAGCCACCGGGGCGCGGCTGCCACTGGAAGTGCGGCGCTGATGTCGCCTGCTGGCGGGCCAACATGTCCAGCGCGACCGCCGTGTTGCTGGACGAGGCGCGCTGGCCGGCCCCGTCGAGGGCATGGCGGATCGCCCCGACGATCAGCCCACGGATGGCATTGCCGTCGCGGAAGCGCACCTCGGCCTTGGCCGGGTGGACATTGACGTCGACGATGTCGGGCGGCAGGTCCAGGAACAGGGCGACCACCGGGTGCCGGTCATGGGCCAGCACGTCCATATAGGCGCCGCGGATCGCCCCCAGGAACAGCTTGTCGCGCACCGGCCGGCCGTTGACGCAGAGATACTGGTGGCGGGCATTGCCGCGGTTGAAGGTCGGCAGGCCGACGAAACCGGTCAGGCGGACATTGTCGCGCGTCGCATCGATCCGCACCGCGTTCTCGGCGAAATCGCGGCCCAGAATCTGGGCCAGGCGTTCCAACCGTGCCTCGAACAGATCGCCCTGCGTCGCATCCAGCCGCAGCATCGCGCGGCCGGAATCGGACACGGTGAAACCGACATCCGGGTGCGCCATCGCCAGGCGGCGGATATGGTCCAACGCATGGTCGAGTTCGACGCGATCGGCTTTCAGGAATTTAAGCCGCGCCGGCGTCGCATGAAACAGGTCGCGCACCTCGACCCGCGTGCCCGGCGGATGGGCGGCGGGTCGCGGCCCGTCCAGGCGCCCGCCGTCGACGGTCAGGGCGAAGGCGGTATCCTGGCCGCGCGGCCGCGACACCAGGGTCAGCCGCGACACCGCGCCGATCGACGGCAGCGCCTCGCCCCGGAACCCGAGGAAGCCGATGCAGGCCAGGTCGTCGTCGGGCAGCTTGGACGTCGCATGGCGTTCGACCGCCAGCACCAGGTCGTTGGCGGTCATGCCGCGGCCGTCATCGACCACCGAGATCTCGGCCTTGCCGCCGCCGCGCAGATTGATGTCGATGCGCCGGGCCCCGGCATCCAGCGCATTCTCGACCAGCTCTTTCAGCGCGCTGGCCGGGCGCTCGACCACCTCGCCCGCAGCGATCTGGTTGACCAGGGTCTCGGGCAGGCGGCGCAGGACCGGACCGGTCACGGCGCCCCCAGGCCGCGTTGCGACAGCAGGCCGTAGATCGCGGCCAGCAGGTCGCGTTCGGGCGCGTTGCCGGGAATGACGCCGTCGAAACCGGGCACCGATGCCGTGCGCAGCAGATCGGTCATCGCCGGCGGTACCAGCAGCAGCGCGGGGAAATCGTAATCGCACGATCCGCGCGCGGTGATCACCGCCAGCGGCGCCTGCAGGTCGTCGGTGTTGTAGGAGATCACCACCAGGTCGGGCGCCCCGCTGGCCACCGCATCGATCAGCTTGCGGCCCGAGGTCAGGCGTTCGACCCCGATCCCGGCCTTTTCCAGCGCCCCCAGCGCGCCGTCGACCACGACCTCGCGGTTGGTCACCGCGACGATGCGCACCGACGGGGTCGCGGCCGGGGTCGGCGCTGGCGCCGGCGGCGCCACCTCGGCCTCGTCGTCGGGGCGGGTCAGCGTGCGGTACAGCTTGACCATCTGCTGGTCCTTCAGCGCGCGCATGCGCGCGACCTGGGCCAGCCGGCTGTCGACCACGGCGATCAGCAGATCGGCGTCGATCGGCTTGGTGACGTAATCGTCCACGCCCAGCGCGCGGCCGGCAATGATGTCCTTCCGCTCGGCCAGGCCCGACAGGAAGATGAACGGCATGTCGGCGAACTGGCGGTGGTTGTCGCGCAGTGCCTTGAGGAAGGCGAAGCCGTCCATTTCGGGCATGGTGATGTCCGATACCACCAGGGCCGGCTTGTGGCGCAGCACGGCTTCGAGCCCTTCGCGGCCGTTGGTCGCGGTGATCAGTTCGTGCCCCGCGTCCTTCAGCGCCAGGCAGACCAGGCGCAGCAGGGTCGGATCATCCTCAACCGCCAGGATCAGGGCCATCGTCGTACCGCTTTCACTCGTGCCGCCATCGGCCTACGCAGCCGATAGTGGCACGGGAGTACCGTATAGCCAAGCCGCCGGGCGCGGTCAGAAGATCCCTTCGAGCAGCGCGCGGTCGCGGCGACGGATCGTCGGCGTATTGCCTGTTGTCGGCGGATCGCCGGCCGAGGCGGTGGCACGCAGCCGCTGGGCTTCGGCCGGGGCGTTGACGACGGTGCCGGGCGGTTCGGGCTTGCGCCAGAACAACAGCGTGTCGACGAAGCTCTTGTCCTTTTCGATGAACTGGGACAGTTCGGAATTCACCACCTGGCGGATATTGGGGTCGACCTTGTCGGCCTTAGCCAGCTTGAGGAAATCTTCTTCCGCGATCGAGACCCCGGCCAGCGAGGCCGAGGATTGCGAGGCGCCCATGGTCGATGCCGCCTTCTGTCGCGGATCGGTCTCGACACGCGAAGGCGCGCCGGGCTCGGGCGGCCGCAGGGTGAATTCGGGCGGCAGCACCAGCGGCGCCTTGGTCAGCACCGAGAATTCATCGGGCGGCTTCTTGTTCGGACCGAAGGTCGAACGCAGCGTGTCGCAACCGCCCAGCATGGTGGCCGCCGCGGCGACCCCCAGCAACGCGATACGCGACAGGCGACGAGATGTCGGCATGAACGGCATTTTACCGGGCCTCCCGCTTACCAAACAACGATTCGGCGACCAGCAGGCCCACCCCGCAGACGATCGCCGCGTCCGCGAAGTTGAAGGCCGGCCAGTAATGGTCGCCGATATGGAAGTAGAAGAAGTCGGCCACGGCACCAAGCCGCAGCCGGTCGACGATGTTGCCGATCGCCCCGCCGATGACGAGGCCGAGGGCGAGCGCGATCCACCGGCTCTGCGCCCGCCACAGCCAGCCGATCAGGAACAGGGTGATCAGGCCCGACACCGCGATCAGGATCCAGCGCTGGCCCGATTCACCGTTGTTGAACAGGCCGAAGCTGATCCCGTAGTTCCAGACCATGACGAGGTCCATGAACGGGGTGACGGCAAGCCCCCCGGGGTATTCGCGCATCAGATTGATCAGGGCATCCTTGGATCCCTGGTCGGCGGCGATGACGAGGATGGCGACGAGAGCCCCGAGGAGACGCATCGGTCAGGCCACCGCGCCGGCGCAGCGATTGCACAGGTCGGGATGGTCCTGGACCAGCCCGACTTCGGGCAGCACCCGCCAGCAGCGCAGGCACTTGGCGCCCACCGCCGCGGCCGGCGCCACTGCCACACCCTCGACATCGGCCAGGGTGAATGCGCCCGCCGGTGCCGCATCCGTCGTCAGCGTGATGCCCGAGGTGATGCAGATCTCGGCGAAGTCGATGCCGTCCAGGGCGGCCAGGTCTTCCGCGCCCAGATGCACGACCGGCTGGGCCTGCAGGCTGGCGCCGATGCGCTTGGCCGCGCGTTCGACTTCCAGCGCGCCGGTAACGACGCGGCGCACCTTGCGCACCCGTTCCCACTTGGCGGCAAGCGCCGGATCCAGCCATTCGGCCGGGGTCGCCAGGAACACCTCGGCATGGACCGACCCGTCATCGGACGGGTGGCGCAACAGCCAGGCTTCTTCGGCGGTGAAGCAGATGAACGGCGCCAGCCAGCGCACCAGACGCTCGAACACTTCGTCCATCACGGTGCGGGTGGCCCGGCGGGCGATGCTGTCGGGCCGGTCGCAATACAGCGCATCCTTGCGGATGTCGAAGTAGAAGGCCGAGAGGTCGACGGTGCAGAACTGGTGGATCGCCACGAACATGCGGTGGAAATCGAAATCGCCCACCGCCTCGCGGATCAGCGTGTCCAGTTCGGCCAGCCGGTGCAGCATCAGCCGCTCCAGCTCGGGCATCTCGGCGGCCGGCAGTCGCTCGGCTTCGGTCCAGCCGGCCAGCGCGCCCAGCAGGTAGCGGAAGGTGTTGCGCAGGCGGCGATAGGAATCGACCTGGGCCTTGATGATCGCCGGGCCGATGCGCAGGTCTTCGGTGTAGTCCGACGACACCACCCACAGGCGCAGGATGTCGGCGCCGTTCTGGTCGATCACTTCCTGCGGCTCGACGCCGTTGCCCAGCGACTTCGACATCTTGCGGCCTTCGCCGTCGACGATGAAGCCGTGGGTCAGCACCGCCTCGTAGGGCGCGCAGCCGCGGGTGCCGCAAGCCTCGAGCAGCGAGGAATGGAACCAGCCGCGATGCTGGTCGGAGCCTTCCAGGTACATCGACGCCGGCCATTGCAGGTCGGGACGCTGTTCCAGCACGAAGGCATGGGTCGAGCCGGAATCGAACCAGACGTCCAGGATGTCCTTGATCTGCTCGTAATTCGCCGGGTCGTAGCCCTCGCCCAGGAAGCGTTCGGGCGGGCTGGCGAACCAGGCATCGGCGCCCTCGGCCTCGACCGCCTTGACGATGCGCTCGTTGACGGCCTCGTCGCGCAGGGGTTCGCCGGTCTTCTTGTCGACGAACACGCTGATCGGCACGCCCCAGGCGCGCTGGCGCGAGATCACCCAGTCGGGGCGCTGCTCGATCATCGAATAGAGGCGGTTGCGGCCCTGTTTGGGCACCCAGCGCACCTGGTCGATCGCGGTCAGCGCCTTCTGCCGCAGGTCGTTCGTGGCCATCGAGATGAACCACTGCGGGGTGTTGCGGAAGATGACCGGCGCCTTGGACCGCCAGGAATGCGGATAGGAATGGTTCAGCCGGCCGCGCCCGACCAGGTTGCCGGCGGCCGCGATCGCCTCGCCCACCGCGCGGTTGGCATCGCCCTCCTTGCCCTCGGCCGTCAGCACCCGCTTGCCGGCGA
>Ga0222420_100771_pt1 | contig 11556 bp, 10 predicted proteins | sample 3A2ome_FD_182470 | JGI IMG/M metagenome (GOLD analysis project Ga0222420, IMG submission 182470) | Enriched microbial communities from leaf-cutter ant dump, University of Wisconsin, Madison, United States - 3A200A (version 2) | ecosystem: Environmental > Terrestrial > Nest > Insects nest > Nest...
GACGGCCCGCGCGTCAAAGTCCTCAGCGACGGCGCCGAACTGCACGACGCCTCCACCATTAGCCCCGACCATGCCGTGGTCTCCGAGCCGCTGCTGGCCACCCAGGTCGAAGTGCTGCGCGGCCCCTCGGCCCTGGTCTACGGCAACGGCGCCGTGGGCGGCGTGGTCAACGTGCTGGACGGCAAGGTGCCCACCGCCGTCCCTGAAAAAGGCTACGAAGGCAGCGCCGAACTGCGCGCCAACAGCGGCGCGCGCGAAGGCGCCGGCGCCTTCTCGCTGACCGGCGGCACCGGCAACCTGGCCGTGCACGTGGAAGGCGTGGCGCGCGATGCCGGCGACTACCGCGTCGGCAAGGGCTGGGCGCCCGAGGGCGAACCCACCCGCAAGGTGCTGGGCAGCTTCAACCGCACGGATACCGGCAGCGTGGGCCTGTCGTGGGTGGGCGAGCGCGGCTACCTGGGCGCGGCCTACACGCGCCAGACCGCCAAATACGGCCTGCCGGGCCACAACCACGGCTTCGAGGGCTGCCACACCCACGGCGACCACCTGCACTGCGGCGCGCACGGCCGCGACGACCATGACGAAGACGGCCACGACCATGACCACGAAGAGCACGGCGACGTGCCGGTGGTGGACCTGCGCAGCGAACGCTTCGACATCCGCGGCGAACTGCGCAACCCCTTCGCGGGCTTCTCGGCCCTGCGCCTGCGCGCGGGCGTGACGGACTACGTGCACGACGAAGTGGAAGACGGCGCCGTGGCCACCACCTTCAAGAACAAGGCCTACGACACGCGCATCGAACTGCAGCACGAACCCGTCGCGGGCTTCAAGGGCGTGATCGGCCTGCAGACCTCGCAGCGCAAGTTCAGCGCCGACGGCGAAGAGGCCTACGTGGAGCCCACCATCACGCGCCGGGCGGGCCTGTTCGTGCTGGAGGAATACCGCCTGGGCGACTGGCGCTTCGAAGCCGCCCTGCGCCACGACCGCCAGACCGCCGAGGCGCAGACCAGCGGCATCGAACGCAGCCATACCGGCACCTCCGCCTCGCTGGGCGCGGTGTGGAAGTTCACGCCCGGCTACCAGCTCGGCGCCTCGTTCACCCGCGCCAGCCGCGCCCCGTCGGCCGAGGAGCTGTACGCGCGCGGCCTACACATGGCCACCAGCACGTACGAACGCGGCAACCCCGACCTGCGCTCCGAAACCTCGCAGAACATCGACCTGGGCCTGAAGAAGACCAGCGGCGACACCACCTTCGGCGTGAGCGTGTTCCACAACCGCGTGCGCAACTACATCTACGGCCGCACGCTCGACGAACTGGACGGCCTGCAGCTGCTGCAGTACAGCCAGGCCAACGCCACCTTCACCGGCATCGAAGGCCAGATGCGCCAGCGCCTGAACCGGCATATGGGCGTCACCCTGTTCGGCGACACCGTGCGCGCGAGGCTCGAAGGCGGCGGCCTGCTGCCGCGCATCCCGGCCACCCGCGCCGGCCTGCGCCTGGACGGCAACTGGAACGCCTGGGACGGCCAGATCGAATGGGTGCAGGTAGCCCGCCAGAACCGCGTGGCCGAGTTCGAAAGCGCCACGCCGGGCTACGGCATGCTGAACCTGGGCCTGAGCTACAGCAGCCGCTTCGCAGGCGGCACGCCCTGGCAGCTGTACCTGAAGGCCAACAACCTGACGGACCGGCTGGCGTATGCGCACACCAGCTTCATCAAGAACGCGGCGCCGTTGATGGGGCGCAATATCACGGTGGGGGTAAAGGTGGCGTTCTGATAAGGCGCGGCGTGTGAAACGAGCGGGCTGGCGGAGGGGAGAGGAGAGAGGGGAAGCGGCAGCCCGCGCGCCGTGTTTTCGGCTGCCCCGCGGGGCAGGTGCTGTAGCATCGTGCTGCGCACCTGCCTTTTTTCCATCCGGGAATTTTTAGGTTGCCTAAATCAAGGCAGGCTGGAAACCTACAAGGGAAATTGTGGGAGTCAATGTTTTATGCCGCCACTTGGGGGGCGATCTGTAGTCTAGTTAGGTGGCAAAAAATGGACGCTGAGTCATTCATACAAGCAGTCGCTTTAGCCCTGAGACCGCACGGTTTCAAAAAGGCTGCTGCAAATTGGCGGCGATCACAACCTGAAAGCATCGCCGTTTTTAATGTTCAAAAATCTCAATGGGGCGGTGGCGTCTATTACGTGAACCTGGGCACATACTTCCGCGCATTGGGTAAAGAAGAAAAGCCCGTTTCATATCGGTGCCACGTTCAAAGGCGTCTGGAGCTGGCAGAGCCTACCATCGTAGTAGCAGAAGCACTCCAATGGTTTCAGCAACGGGCGTCACTACAAGACGCACGCCTGCTGGCAGAGGCTGATTCGTCTGAAGGCATGGTATTCAAGGAGCTTCGTAGTGTGGCAGCTACCTAACAAGGCACTCCAGCCGACCGCTACGCCTCCGCTTCGCTGCGGCTTCGCGTCGGCTGAGTTTGGGCGTTAGGGCTCATGGATACATCTGAATTGTCACAGCTCTTGTTTTCGGAAGGCTGCAACCCAAACCTCTACACCATTGGCCACGGCGGCTCCGACGCATTCTGCCTCTACCAGAGCAATGGGAAATGGCAAGTCTGCTACACCGAGCGTGGTCACGACTCGCCTCCCATCTTTGAGACTGATAGCGAGAAAGAGGCATGTCAGTTCTTTTTTCGCCAGATAACGAGCTTTAGGCACGACCATTGCGTTGGATTGTTTCGGTCAGAGCAATGTGCAATCGCCCTTGAGCAAAGGTTGCTAGATAAGCAAATTCAATCCCGGCGCGATAAGGTTCCATACGGTGGTCCGCATGACCCTCGGTATCGTGTGTTCGTTTCGGGCAAGGCCATCTTTGGCGCAAAAGAACTGCTCGGTTCTGTTCCCATCCGAGATGAGGCTTAGCAGTTCATTCAAGCCGACGCCGCTTCCAATGTGCACATGACGGAAACGGATTCCTGGCCTTCGCTTCCAATCGATCCAGAGCAGCCGGGATTGTCAAGTGAATAAGCGAACTGGGCCTATGCATTCCAGACTAATCGGTTGGTCAAGCGGACGCTCACAAGCTTCGCTTGTGTGTACCTGCCGTGCTTCGCACTCCAGCGCCGCTTAACGCAGACGTTAGATCATCTATGTATATTAAACCTGCACAATATCCTGAAATGCAAGGGCTTAGCTCGTCTGAACAAAAGCATCTCTTAAAGATATCGTTGAATTCTCACGGCAAGGCAATTCAATTTCGTTTTTATGTCGTCTTGGTTACTGTTCTCTTAGTTGGCGGTGTGATGGGAGCAATAGATGGTGTGCTCAATTTTTCGCAGCAGGTGTCTTTTTGCATTCCAATAGCTCTTGGTGTTATTTTTTATATTTATCTTTTATGGGAAATAAATGGAGCAATCCATGCGGCTGTGTAGAGCATGGTTAAACAAAATTCAGAGAAAAGAGTCTAGCTATTGGTCGCAGCCGCGTACCTACAATGGCGGCTGAATTCAGGGCGCTGGGGATTATTAAAATAGAAGACCGGGGCGAGTTTAGAGTTCGAGTGAGTACCGTTTTCCTTTTGCTCAGTCTCTTTTGTCTCATCGTTGAGCTTATCCCGGGGTCATCAATCCCAAGCATAGCAGAGAATGTAATCAGGAATGCATATGGAATATCTTGGCTGGCGTTGATTTTTGGGCAGCTTGGTCCATTATGGTCGGTGTTCGGGATTGGATTTGCGCTTCTGGGAATTGCAATCAATTCCAAGAGAATTCGAGTGGTATGTCAGTCCTTTGCTGAAATGTTTCTGTGTGTAATTATTTTTGTTCTCTTTCCGGTGTACTGATGAAAAGCGAACAACGGCCCATTCCAACGGACTGGCGGCAGACATTTCGAGAGATCGTGGCAGCCTTTGCGGCAAACGACTACCAGCGATCCATTCCTGCGGTGGAGCCTATCTCGATTGAAAGAGCAAATCAGATCCAGCGCTACATACAGGACTATGGTGCGGCGCTGGTCGCCTTGCCGGAGGAGACTTGGCAGTCATCTGTTTGCATTCTTGTCGGTGACCACTGGGATGTGCTAATTGACTTGTGGACAAAAGAAGAGGGCCGGAGTTATCTGGTGCTCGAAGCCCGACTTACCGATCAACCTAACTTCTCAGTTAAAGTTCATCTGGTCTATGTGCCCTAATTGGGTAACATCTGACAGTTCACAGAACCGGAATTGCCTGCGGCAAGCCGGTGAGCTTGGCCGCTAGGCCCACATAACAAGGCGTAGCTGCCATGCCAGTCACTGACCATCAGGCGCTTGAGCTTCACATTCAGGCTGTGCACTTCGAAGCACAGGTCCCGGTTTGTTCCACACACTTCCCTGCAATGGCCGCGCCTTTGCGAGAGGCCTTCTCAAAGTGGCACTCCGTCAATACCTCAGTGCTTCAGCAAGGGGCAACCGTGGCAGTTCAGCGGGGTATGAGTGGATCTCAATCTCCCTCACTCGTTCACATGGCGAGCATGCAAGCCCAGGTGCTCAGTTCGCTGCCACCGGACGATATGCAACGCCGGTGCAACGAATTGCTGGTTAAGCCCTCACTGCCCAAGTAGGCTGCGCACAGATGACAACTGCCCTTCCGTTCGGGACGTTACAAGAACCACTCATTCGCACATTGGATGAGGGGCGGCGTTAGGCATCACCCGTCAATATATGTGAAGAGGAGCCTCATAGATATGAACGGATTCAGCATGTGGCATTGGTTGATCGCCTTGCTCATTGTTGCCTTGGTGATTGGAGTTCCTCGTATCGGATCAATCCCTCCGGTTTCCGCATTGCTGTTTTCAGCCCAGCCGTCAGAGACTGGGGGAGAAGCCGAGTACATCGATGATTCGTTACCCCGTAAGCATGGTCTGTGGATATGGCTGGGTGCGTTGATGTTAGTTTGCGGCATAGCCTTGTTATTTTTCTAGTTGATACAGTTATGAAATGGCTTGCTAACAGAATTCAATGAGGCATCTAATGGTGCTCGTTAATTCGGACGTCACGTAGCGTAATAATGGTCCGGCATAAAACGTCGTTCGCGGGGCCAACTCGCCGGCCGTACAGCTCTACGTTAGGCATCATGATCGAACGCTGCATCTCCATCGAGCAACCGGGCTGGCTGCCCCTTCGCCAAGCGTTATGGCCGCACGCTTCGCGGGAGGCACATCTCGCGGAAATGTCATTGCTTATTTCCAACCCCGGCCGTCATATGCAATTCATTGCCTATACCCCATCACGGTTGGCCGTCGGTTTTGTTGAAGCCTCGCTGCGCAGCGACTATGTCAACGGAACGGACGGTTCGCCTGTCGCGTTTTTAGAAGGCATTTATGTGGTGGCTGAGCACAGGCGCCAAGGTATCGCGGCCCGGTTGGTCGACGCTGTGGCCGCGTGGGCGACTTCTCTTGGGTGCTGGGAGTTTGCCTCGGATGCGCCCCTGGAAAACGAACTCAGCCAAGAAGTTCACAAGGCACTCGGGTTTCGCGAAACCGAGCGCGTCGTGTTTTTCCGCAAAGTGCTTCGTTGAAAATGCCCGATCAGCCTAGTGCTCCAGCGCGGCCGGTGCCCGGCTCTGACTGGGCGGGCGCCCAGGAGACAGCATGACAGTCAAACGCATGGACAACGTCGGCATCGTGGTGGAAGACCTTGATGCCGCCATCGGGTTCTTCACCGAACTGGGCCTCACCCTCGAAGGCCGCATGCCCATCGAAGGCGAATGGGCTGGCCGCGTCACCGGGGTGCGCGGCCAGCGTGTCGAGATCGCCATGCTGCGCACCCCCGACGGCCACAGCCGCGTTGAGCTCTCGCGCTTCGACGCGCCCGCCATGGCGTCCGACCACCGCACGGCGCCCGTCAATTCGCTGGGCTACCTGCGCGTCATGTTCGCCGTCGAGGACCTCGACGACACGCTTGCCCGGCTGGGGAAGCTCGGTGCGTCGGTGGTCGATGAGGTCGTCAATTACCAGGACATCTACCGGCTCTGCTATATCCGCGGCCCCGAAGGCATTCTCATCGGGCTTGCCCAGGAGCTCAGGCCGCAGGTTCCAGGATGAACGGATTGCGGTCGTGCCTGCCAGTTTCAAGTGTTTTCGGCCTCCAGGCCATATGCAGCAAGCGCAGCCAGCTATCATTTTGAAGAATTGCACCGCATTCGCCGCAGCGTTGCCGGCATGGTGCCTGCCCGCCGCCATGCCCATGCATTCCAGTGCGATACCCCCGCGCTGATACGATCCGCCCCCATGCCTTTCCCCACCCCCATCCGCCATCCAGCCGCCGTGCGCGGCGGCCTGTGCGCGGGCAGGGGCGCCGTGGTGCGTGAGATCTGGCCCTACAAGCCGGTCGCACATTCCTCCGCCCGGCGATAAACCTTCTTTCTTCTGCGCAGAACTCCATCGCCGGGCACCCGCCCAGCGCGATGGCGGCCGGCGGCCGCTCCTTTCATTCAGGAGATGGATGCGTATGGAATTCACCAAGAAATTCTTGCGGGCCAAGAGCCCGTGCGCCGACGGCTTCCGCTGGTTCAGCCGCAACGTGGAGGACGGCACCGGCTACCAGGAGGCGCTGGACGCGCTGGTCCACGCCGGGCGCGTGGAGGATGCGTGCTGGCTGCTTTCGCAGTTCGGCCCCACCAGCGCGGTGCTGGCGGTGGATGGTGCGCTGGAGGCCGAGGCCATCGTGTTCGCCGGCACGGTGGAGGTGCGCGGCTCCATCGACGTGGCCACGGTGATCCAGACGGGGCGCTCCATCCGCGCGGGCGGGGGGCTGCGCGCGGGCCGCGCCATCGTGGCGGGCGAGGGCATCCGCGTGGCGGGCGGCATCGTCAGCCAGGGCACGCTGCAGGCGGGCGGCGACGTGCGCGCCGACTGGGGCGTGGAGGTGGAGGGCGGCATCACCTGCGCGGGCGACCTGCGCGCGGGCTGGGACGTGGTGTGCCACGGCCGGCTCGCGCTGCAGGGCGGCCTCTTCGCGGGGCAGGACCTGATCGCGCACGGCCCGGTGGAATGCGGCAAGGGCGTGCGCGTGGGCGGCCACCTGACGGGTGCCGAGGACCTGCGGGCGGGGCAGGGCATCGTGGTGGGCGGCGCCATCAGCGGCGTGGCGCACCTAGAGGCGGGCTGGGGCATCAAGGCGGGCGAGGGCATCCAGACCCGGGGCGCGATCAAGGCCGGCGAGAGCCTGTGCGCGGGCGGCGAGATCCTGGCGGGCCACGGCTACGGCGTGTACGCGGGGCTGAACGTGCAGCAGGAAACCTGGGAGTCCAGCGCGCAGGTCTGGTCCCGGCAGCGGCCCGAGGGCCTGCGCAGCGGCGTGTGGGTGGGGCCGAGCATCGTTTGACGGTGCCACGATGCCACAAGGCCGCCATACCCCTGTGGCACAGTGCGGGCCTTCGCCCTTTCGCCCGCCCGCCATGCCCGCAGCCCCGGCCACGTCCTGGCCCCGCATCTTCCTGATCTTTCTGCGCCTGGGCCTGATGTCCTTCGGCGGGCCCGTGGCGCACCTGGGGTATTTCCGCGACGAATTCGTGCGGCGCCGCGGCTGGCTGGACGAGCGGGCCTATGCCGATCTGGTGGCGCTGTGCCAGTTCCTGCCCGGGCCGGCCAGCAGCCAGGTGGGCATGGCGCTGGGCTTGGTGCGCGGCGGGTGGGGCGGGGCGCTGGCGGCGTGGGCGGGGTTCACGCTGCCGTCGGCGGTGCTGCTCACGGCGCTGGCGCTGGGCCTGTCGGCGCGGGCCGACCTGGTGCCGCCGGGCGTGCTGCACGGCCTCAAGGTGGCGGCCGTGGCGGTGGTGGCGCAGGCCGTGTGGGGCATGGCGCGTACGCTCTGCAAGGGCGCCGCGCGCATGGCGCTGATGCTGGTGTCGGCGGCCGTGCTGTGGCGCTGGGGCGGCGTGGGGCCGCAGGTGGCGGTGATGCTGGGCGCGGGCCTGCTCGGCTGGGCGCTGTGGGGCCGGGGCATTGCGGCGGCCCCGGCGCAGGCGGAGGATGGGGCGGCGCTGCCCTTGCCGCTGCACTTGCCCCTCTCGCGGCGCGGCGGGGCCGTGCTGCTGGCGCTGTTCGCCGCCTTGCTGGTGCTGCTGCCGCTGGCGGCCCCCACGGGGCCGGGGCGGCTGTGGGCGGTGGTGGATGCCTTCTACCGCGCGGGGGCGCTGGTGTTCGGCGGCGGGCACGTGGTGCTGCCGCTGCTGCAGGCCGAGGTGGTGCAGACGGGCTGGGTCGCGCCCGATGCCTTCCTGGCCGGCTATGGCGCGGCGCAGGCCGTGCCGGGGCCGCTGTTCACGTTCGCGGCGTTCCTGGGGGCATCGGTGCAGGGCTGGCCCGACGGGGTGCTGGGCGCGGCGGTGTGCCTGGTGTCGATCTTCGCTCCGGCCTTTCTGCTGGTGGCGGGCGCCTTGCCGTTCTGGGAGCCGCTGCGCGCCAGCCCGGCTGCCCGGGGTGCGCTGGCCGGGGTGAATGCGGCCGTGGTGGGGCTGCTGCTGGCGGCGCTGGTCGATCCGGTGGGCACCAGCGCCCTGCGGAGCTGGGCCGATGGGGCGCTGGCCCTGGCGGCCTTGGGGGCGCTGCAGGGTGCCAGGCTGCCGCCCTGGGCCGTGGTGCTGGCCTGCGGCGCGCTGGGCGGGCTGCTGGGTTGAGGGTCAAAAGAGGCTCCAGCGCCCATGGATCAAGCGCAAGGCGCTATGAAAAGCATAGAAAATCGTAGAATCCGCCCGTGAACTCCCCTGTCTTCTCCTCCCTCATCCCGGTGATCCTGTGCATCGGCATGGGCTTTGTCGCGGCGCGTGTCGGCTGGGTGCGCCCGGCGGCGATCAAGGACCTGTCCAACCTCGTGTTCCTGGTGCTCACGCCCGCGCTGCTGTTCCGCACCATGGGCGCGGTGCGCGTGCAGGACCTCAACTTCCGGCCCGTGGCGCTGTACTTCCTGGGAGCCGGGCTGGTGTTCGCCGTGTCGATGGCGTTCGCGGGCTTTTCCACGCGCTCGGCCGCGCGCGGGCTGGCCAACATGTTCAGCAACACCATCATGATCGGCGTGCCGCTGGTGGGGCTGGTCTATGGGCAGGAAGGGCTGGTCACGCTGTTCACGCTGATCTCGCTGCACGCGCTGATCCTGCTCACGGCCGCCACGATCGTGTTCGAGCTGGCCGAGGCGCGCGAGCGCCAGCGCTCCGGCGAGAGCGGGCCGCGCCCCATGCTGCACACGGTGCTGCAGGCCGTGCGCAACGGCATCGTGCACCCGGTGCCGCTGCCGATCCTGGCCGGGCTGCTGTTCGCCCAGACGGGGCTGAAGCTGCCCGGCGTGGTGGACAGCTCGCTGCAGGTGCTGGGCCAGGCGCTGGGCCCCATGGCGCTGTTGCTGGTGGGCGTGACGCTGGCCTTCACCCCCGTGGGGCAGCACCTGCGCAGCGCCTGGGGCATCGCGCTGGTGAAGAACGTGGCGCACCCGCTGCTGCTGGCCGCGCTGGCCTGGGGGTTCGGGCTGTCGGGCCTGTCGGTGGCCGTGATGTTCACCGCCGCGTCGCTGCCCGTGGGGGCCAACGTCTTCTTGTTCACGCAGCGCTACGGCGTGATGCAGGAGGAGGTGTCGGCCAGCATCTTCGTGTCCACGGCCCTGGCGCTGGCCACCGTGCCTTTGATGCTGGTGCTGGCCCAGCGGTTTCTTTGAGGAGTCAGGGCGCGAGGCGCTCGCGCACCCAGCCGCCGTTCTCCAGCCGGTAGCGCAGCCGGTCGTGCAGGCGGCTCTTGCGGCCCTGCCAGAACTCCCACTGGTCGGGCTTCAGGCGGAAGCCGCCCCAGTGTGGCGGACGCGGCGGGTTCAGCAAAAACTGCGCGCCGTACTTGGCGGCGTTGGCCACCAGCACGCCGCGGCCCGCGATCACCTGGCTCTGCGGGCTGGCCCAGGCGCCGATGCGCGAATCCAGCGGGCGGCTCTGGAAGTAGGCGTCGCTTTCCGCGTCGCTGACCTTTTCCACGGTGCCCTCGATGCGCACCACGCGCTCCAGCTCCACCCAGTGGAACTGCAGGGCCGCGTAGGGGTTGCCCGCCAGCTGCTGGCCCTTGCGGCTGTCGTAGTTGGTGAACCAGACGATGCCGCGCTCGTCGTAGCCCTTGATGAGCACGATGCGCGTGCTGGGCCGCAGGTCGCTGCCCACGGTGGCAAGCGTCATGGCGTTGGGCTCGGGCACCTGGGCGCTGATGGCTTCACCGAGCCACTGGTCGAACTGCTGCAGAGGGGCTGGGTGCGAGGCGTCCTCGTTGAGTTCGGCGCGCTCGTAGCTCTTGCGCAGGTCGGCGATGGAAGTGGTGGTCATGGCCGCATTGTGCCGCGCCGCAACGGTGCCGCTACAGTCAGGGCATGACCCTGTCGCCACCCCATGTCCTTGTTCTGGCCTCTGGCGTGGGGCGGCGCTTTGCCGCGTCGGGCGGCACGGTGCACAAGCTGCGCGCGTCGCTCGGCGGCCTCACGGTGCTGGAGCACACGCTGGCCGCCGTGCGCGCCAGCGGCCTGCCATGGCACCTGGAGGACGCGGGCCACCCGGGCATGGGCGACTCCATTGCTGCCGCCGTGCGCGCCACCGCCGGCGCGGCCGGCTGGCTGGTGATGCCCGGCGACCTGCCCCTGGTCCGGCCGCAGACGCTGCGCACCATGGCCGAGGCGCTGCAGCACGGCACCGTGGCGGTGCCGGTGCACCGAGGCGAGCGCGGCCACCCGGTGGCCTTTGCCGCCCGGTGCCTGCCCGAGCTGCTGGCCCTGGCGGGCGAGCAGGGCGCGGCCAGCGTGGTGCGCAGGCACGCGCAGCAGGGCGAACTGCGCCTGGTGGAGGTGGAAGACGAGGGCACGGTGACCGACATCGACACCGTGCAGGACCTGGAGCGCGCCGTCCGCATCCTGGCCGGCAGAAGCACCGCCTGAAAACGAACAACCCGCCCGCCATGCCTGGCGGGCGGGTCGTATGCGAGGGGCTGCGGGCCCTCTACCCTATTTAGCGGGCCGCAATGACGGCGCAGGCCAGCCGGGGACCGGCGTTGCCGGTGGGCTGGGTCTTGTAGTCGTCGGGGTCGCGGTGAACGATCAGGCCCTTGCCGACGATGTCGTTGGCGGTGCTGCCCACGCGGATGCTGCGCGACTCGAAGCGGAACGTGGCCACGCCGCTGGCGTCGGCCTGCAGGCTGGGCAGGTCGCCCGTGTGGTGCTCGGCCGCGCCGTGGTGCCCGTGGGGCTGGCCGCCGGGGTTGAAGTGGCCGCCGGCGCTCATGCCGTCGCCGCTGGAGCAGTCGCCTTTTTCATGGATGTGGAAGCCGTGTTCGGCACCGGGCTTGAGGCCGCGGATCTCGCCGGACACCTTCACCACGTCGCCCGCCTGCACGAAGCGGACCGTGCCGGTGGCGGTATTGCCGCGCGTGGGCTCCAGCCTGGCCGTGGCGGCGGGGCCTGGGGAATGGGCGGCGCAGCCCGCCAGGGCCCATGCCGCGACGGACGACAAGGCCAAGATCCAACGCATCCTGCTGTTCTTCATTGCATGCTCCTTCTGGTCGGTTAAAAA
>Ga0222420_100772_pt1 | contig 11552 bp, 8 predicted proteins | sample 3A2ome_FD_182470 | JGI IMG/M metagenome (GOLD analysis project Ga0222420, IMG submission 182470) | Enriched microbial communities from leaf-cutter ant dump, University of Wisconsin, Madison, United States - 3A200A (version 2) | ecosystem: Environmental > Terrestrial > Nest > Insects nest > Nest...
CTTGCCCATTTCGGAGGGGTTGCGCGTGGTGCGGATGCCGCAGGCTTCCATGACTTCCAGCTTGGCGTCGGCCGTATCGGCGCCGCCCGAGATCAGCGCGCCGGCGTGGCCCATGCGCTTTCCGGGAGGGGCGGTGACGCCGGCGATGAAGCCGACCACGGGCTTCTTCATGTTGTCCTTGGCCCACTCGGCGGCGTTCACTTCGTCCGGGCCGCCGATTTCGCCGATCATGATGACGGCGTCGGTGTCGGGATCGTCATTGAACATCTTCAGCACGTCGACGTGCTTCAGGCCGTTGATCGGGTCGCCGCCGATGCCGACGGCGCTGGATTGGCCCAGGCCCAGCTCGGTGACTTGCGCCACGGCTTCGTACGTCAGGGTGCCCGAACGGCTGACGATGCCGATGCGGCCCTTGCGGTGGATGTGGCCGGGCATGATGCCGATCTTGATTTCGTCCGGCGTGATCAGGCCCGGGCAGTTCGGGCCCAGCAGCAGGGTCTTGCTGCCCTTGGCCTTCATGCGGTTCTTGACTTCCAGCATGTCGCGGACGGGGATGCCTTCGGTGATGCAGATCACCAGGTCCAGTTCGGCCTCGACGGCTTCCCAGATGGCGGCGGCGGCGCCGGCGGGCGGCACGTAGATGACGGACACGGTCGCGCCCGTGTCGGCCTTGGCGTCTTTCACCGAAGCGAAAATCGGCACGCCTTCGAAGTCCTCACCCGCCTTCTTGGGGTTCACGCCGGCCACGAAGGCGGCCTTGCCATTGGCGTACTCACGGCACATGCGGGTGTGGAACTGGCCCGTCTTGCCCGTGATGCCCTGGGTGATGACTTTGGTGTCCTTGTTGATCAGAATCGACATTTGTGAATCCTTGGATTTTCTTTGTACCGCCGGGCCGCCCCTAGGTGGAAAGCGCCCCCTTGGGGGGGCAGCAAGCCGAAGAGCGCGGCGTGGGGGCATATTTACTTGACGGCGGCTACGACGCGGGTGGCGGCTTCGGCCATCGTGTCGGCGCTGATGATCGGCAGGCCCGAGTCGGCCAGCATCTTCTTGCCGAGCTCTTCGTTGGTGCCCTTCATGCGGACGACCAGCGGCACGTTCAGGTTGACGGCCTTGCACGCGGCGATCACGCCTTCGGCGATGACGTCGCAGCGCATGATGCCGCCGAAGATGTTGACCAGAATGGCCTTCACGCCCTTGTTCTTGAGCATGATCTTGAAGGCTTCGGTGACCTTCTCGGCGGTGGCGCCGCCGCCCACGTCCAGGAAGTTGGCCGGCTCGCCGCCGAACAGCTTGATGGTGTCCATGGTGGCCATGGCCAGGCCGGCGCCGTTCACCAGGCAGCCGATGTTGCCGTCGAGCTGGATGTAGGCCAGGTCGAACTTGCTGGCTTCGATTTCGGCGGGGTCTTCTTCGTCCAGGTCGCGGTAGGCGACGATTTCCGGATGGCGGAAGAGCGCGTTGGAGTCGAAGTTGAACTTGGCGTCCAGGGCGATGATGTTGCCCTTGCTGTCGCGGTTCAGCGGGTTGATTTCGACCAGCGAGGCGTCGGTGTCCATGTAGCACTTGTAGAGCTTCTGGAACACGTCCACGGCCTGGGCGGTGGAGTCAGCGGGCAGGCCGATCGCGTTGGCGATCTTGGTGGCTTGCTCGGCCGACAGGCCGGTCAGCGGATCGATGTACTCGGTGATGATCTTCTCGGGAGTGGAATGGGCCACTTCCTCGATGTCCATGCCGCCTTCGCTGGAAGCGATGAAAGCGACCTTCTGGGTGGCGCGGTCGGTGACCAGCGACACGTAGTATTCCTTCTGGATGTCGGCGCCGTCTTCGATGTACAGGCGGCGGACTTTCTGGCCTTCCGGGCCGGTCTGGTGCGTGACCAGTTGCATGCCCAGGATTTCCGAGGCCAGCTTGCGGACGTCGTCCAGCGAGCGCGCCAGCTTCACGCCGCCGCCCTTGCCGCGGCCGCCCGCGTGGATTTGCGCCTTGACGACCCAAACCGGTCCACCCAGCTTTTCAGCGGCAGCCACGGCCTCGTCGACGGAAAGAGCGGGGATCCCGCGCGGCACGGGGACGCCAAATTGCTTCAGCAGTTCCTTGCCTTGATACTCGTGGATTTTCATGTGTTACCTGTCAGGACGTATGAGTAAGAGAAGGTGAATCGGTAGACGAATCGGCCGATGCCTCAGCGCTACCCCCGGTGTACCACTTGGGATAGTGCTCAGCCACCACCGGGCCGCGGGTGCTGAGCGCATGGCAGCCGTCCAGTTGGAATGGACGCCGGTTCGGGTTGTTTTCCTGCCGCCGCCGGTTGGCCATGGTCTGGACCGCCGCGGTGGGAAGCACCTGCGACAGCTCGGTCATGTGCGTACAGCCCTCCACGTGGCCGAACCGCTCCTTGACCTGCCGGCGGAACCCCTTGAGCAGGTTCATGCCGATGAGATCAGTGTAAGCCGGCTCGATGGCCATGCAATGCGCGCCATAGGGCGCGGCGTCATAGACGGCCTGCGCGGCCACGATGGAGAAATTCTCATCGATGGTGATGCGCAGGTGCATATGGTGGATGGGCTGGCCGGCCTTGAACATTTCGCCGTCGCGCTTGGGGAAATCGTACGCCTTGACGTCGATCAGTTCGGCTTCCAGATCCCACAGCCCGTCTTCGCGCGCGTACGATTGCACGCGTATGGAACGCGTATGCAGTGGCTGGCGAGGGTAATCCGGCGGTGGCAAGGGCATGCTGGGGGCCTGCGGGGCGAAGATGCCTGCGCATGGTGCGCGGCAACAAAACCTTGAAAGTATAGCGCAGGCGGGTTTCCGTCGAGCGTCCCACCTCGCCGCCCCCGAAGGGCGCCTCCCCGAATCGGGCCATCCCGAAGGGGGCCGGTTACGGAGGCCGGTTCCGCCCTGGAGCGGTCCCAAGGCAAAAAAAAGCTTGCGCCGCGATGGCGCAAGCCGGTCTTGCATCGGGGGCCGCCCGGAGCCGCGGCCCCGGGCGCAGGGATCAGGCCGCCTCGCGCAGGGCGCGGGCCGCTTGCACCATGCCGATCAGCGCGGCCTCGGTCTCGGGCCAGGCGCGCGTCTTCAGGCCGCAGTCGGGGTTCACCCACAGACGCTCCTTGGGCAGGCGGGCGGCCGCCTTTTCCATCAGGCCGACCATCCAGTCCACCTCGGGCACGTTCGGCGAATGGATGTCGTACACACCGGGACCGATGTCGTTCGGATAGCGGAAATCCTCGAAGGCCTTGAGCAGCTCCATATTGGAACGCGACGTTTCGATCGTGATCACGTCCGCGTCCATGGCGGCGATGGACTCGATGATGTCGTTGAATTCCGAATAGCACATATGGGTGTGGATCTGCGTTTCGTCGCGCACGCCGGCGGTCGACAGGCGGAAGCAGTCCACGGCCCAGTCCAGGTAAGCCTGCCAGTCGGCGCGGCGCAGCGGCAGTCCTTCGCGGATGGCGGGCTCGTCGATCTGGATGACGCTGATGCCGGCGGCTTCCAGATCCACGACCTCGTCGCGCAGCGCCAGCGCCAGTTGGCGGCAAGTCTGTTCGCGCGGCTGGTCGTCGCGCACGAAGGACCACTGCAGGATGGTGACCGGGCCGGTCAGCATGCCCTTGACGGGCTTGTCGGTCAGCGACTGCGCATAGGACGACCAGCCCACCGTCATGGGCGCCGGGCGGGCCACGTCGCCGAAAATGATCGGCGGCTTGACGCAGCGCGAACCGTAGCTCTGGACCCAGCCGTTCTTGGTGAAGGCGAAGCCGGCCAGCAGCTCGCCGAAGTACTCCACCATGTCGTTGCGCTCGGGTTCGCCGTGCACCAGCACGTCCAGGCCCACCTTTTCCTGGAAGCGGATGACTTCCTCGATTTCCTTGCGGATGGCGGTCTCGTAGGCCGAATCCGTCAGCGCGCCGGCCTTCCAGTCGCGGCGCAGGGCGCGGATTTCCGCGGTCTGCGGGAACGAGCCGATCGTGGTGGTCGGGTAGGCGGGCAGGCCCAGTTGCGCCTGCTGGCGGGCGATGCGGCCGGCAAACGGCGCGCGGTCGCGCGACACGCTGGCGGCGGCGGCCATGCGCTGGCCCACGGCCGGATTGTGGATGCGGGCGGACGAACGGCGGGCGGCCAATGCGGCGCGCTGCCTGGCCAGGCCGTCCTGCACCGTGGCGTCGGTGGCGCTTTCAAGCGCCCGGCCCAGCAGGCTCAGCTCGTCCAGCTTCTGCGCGGCGAACGACAGCCAGCTCTTGAGCTCGGCGTCCAGCTCGGTTTCGTGAGCCAGGTCCACCGGCACGTGCAGCAGCGAGCACGACGGCGCCAGCCACAGGCGATCGCCCAGTTGCTGCTTGATCGGGGCCAGCGTGGCGATGGCGGCGTCCAGGTCGGTGCGCCAGATGTTGCGGCCGTTGATGACGCCGGCGGACAGCACCTGGTCGGCGCGCAGGGCGGAAACCACCCCGGCCAGTTGTTCCGGCGCGCGGACCAGGTCCACGTGCAGGCCGGCCACGGGCAGGCCCAGCGCCGTGGGCAGGTTGTCTTTCAGGCCGTCGAAGTAGGTGGCCGCGAGCAGCTTGACCGGGCTGGCGGACAGCGTGGCGTAGGCGTCGCGGTAGGCGTCGCGCCAGGCTGGCGGCAGGTCCAGCGCCAGGATAGGTTCGTCGATCTGTACCCATTGCACGCCCAGCTTGGCGAAGCGGGCCAGCACTTCCTGGTAGACCGGCAGCAGCGCGGCCAGCAATTGCAGCTTGCCCGCGTCGGCCGCGCCTTCGGCGTAGGCGTCGCCCTTGCCCAGGTACAGCCAGGTCAGCGGGCCCGGGATCACGGGCTTGACGGCATAGCCCAGCGCCTGCGCTTCCTGGATCTGCTCGAACAGCGATTCGCGGGCGATGCGGAAGGTCTGGCCGGGAACCAGTTCCGGCACGATGTAGTGGTAGTTGGTATCGAACCACTTGGTCATTTCGCAGGCCGCGGCGGGCTTGCCGGACGGCGCACGGCCCCGTCCCATGCGGAACAGCGTGTCCAGCGACACCGGCTCGCTGTCCTTCTGGCCGAAGCGCGCGGGCACGGCGCCCAGCAAGGCGGTCCATTCCAGGATCTGGTCGTACCAGGCGAAATCGCCCGCCGGCACGAACTTCAGGCCGGCGTCGGCCTGCAGCTTCCAGTGCCTGGCGCGCAGTTCGCGGCCGGTCTGTTCCAGTTCTTCAGCGGTCTGCTTGCCGGCCCAATAGGCCTCGACGGCGCGCTTCAGTTCGCGCTGGGCGCCAATGCGGGGGAACCCCAGATTATGAATAGTAGTCATGAGAATACCGTCGCAAGACAAAATTTGTTCAAGTGACGGTTATTCTGAGGCCAAACCAACATGAGTCAAAATCAATGTCTACATTCATAACATGAAGAAATCTCATAAAATATAAGCTCATTCCCCAACCCTGCATTTCCATGCTCGAAATCCGCCACCTGGAAACGCTGACGGCCATCCGCGAAGGCGGCAGCCTGCAAGAGGCCGCCGAACGCCTGCACCTGACCCAATCGGCTCTGTCGCACCAGTTGCGCGACCTGGAAACCCGGCTGGGCACGCCGCTGCTCAATCGCCGCACCCGGCCGGCGCGGCTGACCACCGCCGGCCTGCGTGTGCTGGCGCTGGCGGACGAGGTGCTGCCCCGCATCCGCGCCACCGAACGGGAATTGCAGCGGCTGGCGGCCGGACGCACCGGCCGGCTGCACCTGGCGATCGATTGCCACTCCTGCTTCCAGTGGCTGATGCCGGCCCTGGACGCCTTCCGCGTCCAGTGGCCCGACGTGGCGCTGGACCTGTCGGCGGCGTTCTCGTTCGCCCCCCTGCCCGCGCTGGTGCGCGGCGACCTGGACCTCGTCATCACCTCGGACCCGCAGCCGCTCGACGCCGTGGAATACCTGCCGCTGTTCAAGTACGAACTGGTGCTGGCGGTATCGGATTCCAATCCGCTGTCCGGCAGCAAATTCATCATGCCCGAGCAACTGGCCGACCAGACGCTCATCACCTACCCGGTGGACAAGCAGCGCCTGGACGTCTTCACGGCCTTCCTGGACCCCGCCGATGTGGAGCCGGCCGCCATCCGCAAGGCGGAACTGACGCCCATCATCGCGCAACTCGTGGCCAGCAACCGGGGCGTGGCCGCCCTGCCCAATTGGGCACTGACGGAATACATGAACCAGGGGTGGCTGCGCCTGTGCCGCCTGGGGCCGCAAGGCGTATGGCGCACGCTGTACGCCACGGTGCGCAGCGAAGACACGGACGCGTCGTACATCGACGAGTTCCTGACCATCACGCGCGACGTCTGCTTCAAGACGCTGTCCGGGATCAAGTCGGCGAAATAGAACCCCGGAAACGCCGGCGCCGTGCGCCGGCGGCAGGGACGCTCAGTCTTCGTCGCCGGCACCCAGGATGCGGCGGATCACGTCATGCGCGAAGCCGCGGCTGGCCAGGAAACGGGCCTGCTTGGCGTAGGCTGCGCGGTCTTCCGGCCTGGCGTGGAAACGCTTCTTCCAGACATCCAGCGCGCGGTCGTACTCGGTAGCCCGCAACTGCTCGCGCAGTTCAGCCACCTGGTTGTCGTCCACGCCATGCTGGCGCAATTCCTGGACGATGCGCGCCGTGCCCTGGCGCGACGCGCGCCGATGGACCAGCCCCTGCGCGAAGCGTTCGTTCGACAGCCAGCCTTCTTTTTCGAGGGAATCGAGCACGGCTTCGACCTCGGACGGGTCTTCCGCGTGGGCCGCCAGCTTGCGGGCCAGTTCGCCGCGGGCGTGTTCGCGCCGCGACAGATAGCCCACCGCGCGCATCTTCAGCGATGGGCCGCTGCTGGCGGACTTGCCGCCGCCGGCGGCCTCCCCGCCTTCTGCTTCCGAGGCGGCCTTGCGGCCGCGCTTCGCAACGCGTTCCTCGGAGCTGCGCCGCCAGGCCCCTTCCGGGTCGGCAGCGGCCTCCTCGGGTTCGCGCCGGGCATCCGAAGTGCGGCGCAGGCCCTGGGGCCTGGCAACGGTTTCGAACTCGTCATCGAGCTTGGCGCGTAGACGGTCGGCTGACGCGAGGGGCGGTTTCCAGCTCATGCGTTTCCTGCTTGCTATGCATAACGGCAGGCCCGTCCCGGCGCCTGCCGCAAGTCTTCGGGAACGGGCCCGGAATCGCTGGCCGGGCCGGGCGGGCCCGAAGCCACTGCGCGGGCCCGCGCGCCGATGGGATTACTCGGCGGTGTCTTCCGCCGTGGGCACGAATTCAGCGGCGCGGCTGACGATGCCCTGGTTCTCGCGCACGCGGTTTTCGATCTCGATGGCCATTTGCTTGTGCTCTTTCAGGTATTCGCGGACATTGTCCTTGCCTTGGCCGATGCGGTTGCCGTTGTAGCTGTACCACGCGCCGGACTTGTCCACCACGTTGGCGGCCACGCCCAGATCGATGATCTCGCCTTCGCGCGAAATGCCGGCACCGTACATGATGTCGAATTCGGCCTGCTTGAACGGCGGCGCGACCTTGTTCTTCACGACCTTGACGCGGGTTTCGTTGCCGACGACTTCGTCGCCCTTCTTGATGGAGCCGATGCGGCGGATGTCCAGGCGCACGGACGAGTAGAACTTCAGCGCGTTGCCGCCGGTGGTGGTTTCGGGGTTGCCGAACATCACGCCGATCTTCATGCGGATCTGGTTGATGAAGATGACCATGCAGTTGGTCTTCTTGATGGTGGCGGTCAGCTTGCGCAGCGCCTGGCTCATCAGGCGGGCCTGCAGGCCGGGCAGCGAATCGCCCATTTCGCCTTCGATTTCGGCTTTGGGCACCAGCGCGGCCACCGAGTCGACGACGATCAGGTCGACCGAGCCCGAGCGCACCAGCGCGTCGGTGATTTCCAGCGCCTGTTCGCCCGTGTCCGGCTGCGAGATCAGCAGGTCGGCCAGGTTCACGCCCAGCTTGGAGGCGTACTGCACGTCCAGCGCGTGTTCGGCGTCGACGAAGGCGCAGGTGCCGCCCAGCTTCTGCATTTCAGCGACCACCTGCAGCGTCAGCGTGGTCTTGCCCGAGGATTCCGGACCGTAGATTTCGACCACGCGGCCGCGCGGCAGGCCGCCGACGCCCAACGCGATGTCCAGCCCCAGGGAGCCCGTGGAAACCACCTGGATGTCGTGCGAGACCTCGTTGTCGCCGTAGCGCATGATCGAGCCCTTGCCGAACTGCTTTTCGATCTGCGAAAGCGCGGCGGCAAGCGCCTTGGCCTTTTCCGATGCGGCGGCCTTGGTGGTTTTGTCGTCCATGTAGAGTCCTGTCTGTAACGTTTCTAACGTGTCTGGTAGCTGAGTATCTTGGGTATCGCCGGTGGTATGGAACGATCCCGGGCGCTTGGGGTGCGTGTCAGATGCGGATCAAGTGCGGATCAGATTATGGCATCGCATTATACTGTACAAATAACCAGTGTGCCAATGTTTGCACGTATACCCTGAGTGGCAAGCCTGGCGCCATATGCCAGAATCGCAGGCGAGCCCGGCGTTTCGTCCCCGTGCCATCGCCGGAATTTCCTCCTACTGTAGCCCATGCGTATCCTGATCGCCGAAGACGACAGCATCCTGGCCGACGGCCTGTCACGTTCGTTGCGCCACAATGGCTACGCCGTGGATGCCGTGCGCGACGGACTGGCGGCCGATTCGGCCCTGGCGGCCCAGGCGTTCGACCTGCTCATCCTGGATCTCGGCCTGCCGCAGTTGGCGGGGCTGGAAGTGCTGCGCCGCCTGCGCGCCCGCAACTCCGCCCTGCCCGTGCTCATCCTGACGGCCGCCGACAGCATCGAACAGCGCGTCAAGGGCCTGGACCTGGGCGCGGACGACTATATGGCCAAGCCCTTCGCGCTGTCCGAGCTCGAAGCCCGCGTGCGCGCGCTGACCCGGCGCGGCGCCGGCGGCGGCGCAACCCTGCTTAAGCACGGCCGCCTGGTATTCGACCAGACGGGCCGCGTCGCCATGGTGGACGACCAGACCCTGGACCTGTCCGCCCGCGAAGTCAGCCTGCTCGAGATCCTCCTGACCCGCAGCGGCCGCATGGTCAGCAAGACCCAGCTCGTCGACCACCTCTGCGAATGGGGCGAGGAAGTCAGCACCAACGCCATCGAGGTCTATGTGCACCGCCTGCGCAAGAAACTCGAGCCCAGCGGCGTGAAGATCGTGACCGTGCGCGGCCTGGGCTACTGTCTTGAGCGGGACCAGGGTGCGGCGTACCTCGCAAGCTGAGCCCGCGCATCCGGAGGCGCTCAACCAGGAAGCACTGGATGTCATGCAGGCCGGGTCCAAGGGCCCGAGCTTCGCGCCGCCCCAGCGTTCCCTGCTGGGCGAGATCCTGGACTGGATGCTGGCCCCCCTGTTCCTGCTGTGGCCGATGAGCGTGGCCATCACCTATGTGGTCGCGCAGAACATCGCCAACGTGCCCTACGACCGCGCGCTGGCCAACAATCTCCACGTGCTGACCCGGCAGGTCCACGCGCAGGACGGGCGCGCGGTGCTGAAGATGTCCGACGCCGCGCGCGAAGTGCTGCACGCCGACGAAACCGACAGCGTGTTCTGGCTGGCGCTGGGCAGCCGCGGCGAATACCTGGGCGGCGACCGGGCGCTGCCCCTGCCCTCCACCGTCGGCCAGCCCCGGCCCGGCGACGTGCAGTACGAGGACGCCACCCTGCGCGGCTTCGGGATCCGGCTGGCGTTCACCTGGGTCGACCTGCACCTGCCGAACACGCAGCCCGCGCTGCTGATCGCCGCCGAGACCGTCGAAAAGCGCACCCAACTGGCCAACGACATCATCAAGGGCGTGATCATTCCGCAGTTCGTGGTGCTGCCCGTCGCCGTGCTGCTGGTGTGGTTCGGGCTGTCGCGCGGCGTCGCGCCGCTGAACGCGCTGCAGCAGCGCCTGCGCGCGCGCCGGCCCGACGACCTTTCCCCCATCGACGAGCGCGCCGCCCCGTCCGAGATCGCGCCGCTGGTGGCCGCCATGAACGATCTGCTGGACCGGCTTTCCTCCAACGTGCAGGCGCAGCGCCGCTTCGTCGCGGACGCGGCGCACCAGTTGAAGACGCCGCTGGCGGGCCTGCGCACGCAGGCCGAGCTGGCCTTGCGCGACGCCAGCCCCGAGGAAATGCAGTCCAGCCTGCGCCAGCTCGTGACCGGCTCGGAACGCGCCACCCGCCTGGTGAACCAGTTGCTCCTGCTGGCCCGCGCCGAAAATCCCAGCGCCATCGGGCTGGCCCGCACCGACATCAACGCCATCGCCTACGAGCAGGCCATGCACTGGGTGCCGCAGGCCCTGTCGCTCAACACCGACCTGGGCTTCGAGGGCGCGGACGTGCCCGTGGAGATCAACGGCAACCCCTTGCTGCTGGCAGAGCTCCTCAACAACCTGGTGGACAACGCCCTGCGCTACACGCCGCGCGGCGGCCACATCACGGTGCGCGTGCAGGCCCTGGGCGGACACGCCGTGCTGGAGGTGGAGGATTCCGGCCCCGGCATCCCGCCCGAGGAGCGCGAACGCGTGTTCGACCGCTTTTACCGCGTGCTGGGCACGATGTCCGACGGCAGCGGCCTGGGCCTGGCCATCGTGCGGGAGATCGCGCAGAAACACCGGGCCAGCGTCGAAATCCACGACCACCCCACGGCGCATTCGTCGTTGCCGGGCATGCGGGTCCGCGTGGTTTTTCCGCTCTATGCGGAATTCCCGGCCCCCCAGGATATCTAGGACTATCCCTAGCGCCTCCCGGCAGAGAAACGTTTGGTTTCAATTTTAAGATTCAAGTAAGCATCCCGTCAGAACCCCGTCAGCCTCGCCCCCCAATGTTGCGTATAGCTCTCGATGTCGGTGCCGCCGGCGGAGGGCGCTGCACGGCGGACCACCGCCGGCAACAAAACGAGGAGACATCATGAGCACAACAACCATGGCAGGCCGCGGTCCCTCCGCGGATCCGCGCCCGATGACCAAGGAAGAGCGCCGCGTCATCTTTGCGTCGTCGCTGGGCACGGTTTTCGAGTGGTACGACTTCTATCTCTACGGCTCGCTCGCGGCGATCATCGCACAGCACTTTTTCTCGGGCGTAAACCCCACCGCGGGCTTCATCTTCGCGCTGCTGGCCTTTGCGGCGGGCTTCGCCGTGCGGCCCTTCGGCGCGCTGGTGTTCGGCCGCCTGGGCGACCTCGTCGGCCGCAAGTACACCTTCCTGGTCACGATCGTGATCATGGGCCTGTCGACCTTCCTGGTCGGGGTGCTGCCCAGCTATGCCAGCATCGGCCTGGCCGCGCCGGCCATCCTGATCATCCTGCGCCTGCTGCAAGGCCTGGCGCTGGGCGGCGAGTACGGCGGCGCCGCGACCTACGTCGCCGAGCACGCGCCGCACGGCCGCCGCGGCTTCTACACGTCCTGGATCCAGACCACCGCGACGCTGGGCCTGTTCCTGTCGCTGCTGGTCATTCTCGGCATCCGCACGTTCATGGGCGAAGACGACTTCAAGGCCTGGGGCTGGCGCATTCCGTTCCTGATCTCGGTCGTGCTGCTG
>Ga0222420_100773_pt1 | contig 11539 bp, 7 predicted proteins | sample 3A2ome_FD_182470 | JGI IMG/M metagenome (GOLD analysis project Ga0222420, IMG submission 182470) | Enriched microbial communities from leaf-cutter ant dump, University of Wisconsin, Madison, United States - 3A200A (version 2) | ecosystem: Environmental > Terrestrial > Nest > Insects nest > Nest...
GCATGGTCATGCCCGAGGAAGAGCGCCGCAACACCGCCTACCACGAGGCGGGCCACGCCCTCATCGGCAAGCTTTTACCTAAGTGCGACCCGGTGCACAAGGTGACGATCATCCCGCGCGGCCGCGCCCTGGGCGTAACCATGAGCCTGCCCGAGCAGGACCGCTACAGCTACGACCGCGAGTACATGCTCAACCAGATCGCCATGCTGTTCGGCGGCCGCATCGCCGAAGAAGTGTTCATGAACCAGATGACCACCGGCGCCAGCAATGACTTCGAGCGCGCCACGCACATCGCGCGCGACATGGTGATGAAGTACGGCATGACCGACGCGCTGGGCCCCATGGTCTACGCCGAGGACGAGGGCGAGGTCTTTCTGGGCCGCTCCGTCACGCGCACCAACAACGTGTCCAGCTCCACGCTGCTCAAGATCGAGACCGAAATCCGCCGCATCATCGACGAGCAGTACGCCCTGGCGCGCCGCCTGATCGAGGAAAACAGCGACAAGATGCACGCCATGGCCAAGGCCATGCTCGAATGGGAAACCATCGACGCCGAGCAGCTGGACGACATCATGGCCGGCAAGGAGCCCCGTCCACCCAAGGACTGGACGCCGCGCACGCCCCCCTCGTCGGGTGGCGACAATTCGAGCGGCGGCACGCCCGCGGTGGCCACGGACACCGCGCCATCGGCGGCCTGAAAGCGCATCAGGAAAGACGAACGGGGCCTTGCGGCCCCGTTTTTCGTGCATCTACCGCAATGACGACCTGCATGCTCTGGCAGACCTCCCGCTTCTCCATCGACCTGGCGCGCCCGCAGGTCATGGGCATCGTCAATGCCACGCCCGACTCGTTCTCCGACGGAGGGCTGCACGCCAGCGCATCCGCCGCGCTGCGCCACTGCGAGCAGTTGCTGAAGGACGGTGCCGACATCCTGGACATCGGCGGCGAATCCACGCGCCCCGGCAGCCCCGCCGTCCCGCTGGCCGAAGAGCTGGCGCGCGTGCTGCCCGTGGTGCGGGGTGCGGTGGGGCTGGGCGTGCCGGTATCGGTCGACACCTACAAGCCCGAGGTCATGCGGGCCGTGCTGGACCTGGGGGCCGACATCGTCAACGACATCTGGGCGCTGCGTCAGACCGGCGCGCGCGAGGCCGTGGCCGCGCACCCGCGCTGCGGCGTCTGCCTGATGCACATGCACCGCGACCCGCAGACCATGCAGACGGCGCCGATGGAAGGCGACGTGCCTGCGCAGGTGCTATCGTTTCTGGAGCTGGCGGCGCAGTCCCTGCAAGCGCTGGAGGTCGAAAAGACCCGCATCGTTCTGGACCCGGGCATCGGCTTCGGCAAGACGGTGGCGCAGAACTTCGCGCTACTGGCGCGGCAGGCGGAACTGCTGTCCCTGGGCTACCCGCTGCTGGCGGGCTGGTCGCGCAAGTCCTCGCTGGGAGCGGTGACGGGGCTTGCCGTGGAAGAGCGCATGCCGCCCAGCGTGGCCGCCGCCGTACTGGCCGTGGAGCGCGGCGCACGCATCGTGCGCGTGCACGACGTGCGCGAGACGGTGGCGGCGCTGGCCGTCTGGAACGCGATGGAACAACAAGCACAACCAGGAGAACAAGCATGACCCGCCAATATTTCGGCACCGACGGCATCCGCGGCACCGTGGGGCAGCCGCCCATCACCCCCGACTTCGTGCTGCGCCTGGCGCACGCCGTGGGCCGCGTGCTGCGCCGCACGGAAGAGCGCCCGACCGTGCTCATCGGCAAGGACACGCGCATCTCGGGCTACATGCTGGAGAGCGCGCTCGAATCCGGCTTCAACTCCGCCGGGGTGGACGTGGTGCTGCTCGGGCCCCTGCCCACGCCGGGCGTGGCCTACCTCACGCGCGCCCAGCGCGCCAGTCTGGGCGTGGTCATCAGCGCCAGCCACAACGCCTACCCGGACAACGGCATCAAGTTCTTCAGCGCCCAGGGCACCAAGCTGCCCGACGCCTGGGAGCAGGCCGTGGAGACGGCGCTGGCCGAGCCGCCCGTGTGGGCCGATTCGGCCAGCCTGGGCAAGGCGCGGCGGCTGGACGACGCCGCGGGCCGCTACATCGAGTTCTGCAAGAGCACCTTCGCGCAGGACCTGACCTTGCGCGGCCTGAAGATCGTGGTGGACGCCGCCCACGGCGCGGCCTACCAGGTGGCGCCCAAGGTCTTCCACGAGTTGGGCGCCGAGGTCATCTCCATCGGCTGCGCGCCCGACGGCCTCAACATCAACCATGACGTGGGCGCCACGCACCCCGACGCTCTGGTGCGCGCCGTGCGCGCCAACCACGCGGACTACGGCATCGCCCTGGACGGCGATGCGGACCGGCTGCAGATGGTGGATGCCACCGGCCGCCTGTACAACGGCGACGAGCTGCTGTACCTGATGGCCGCCGACCGCATGGGCCGCGACGAGCACGTGCCCGGCGTGGTGGGCACGCTGATGACCAACATGGCCGTGGAGGTGGCCCTGCAGGCGCGTGGCGTGAAGTTCGTGCGCGCCAAGGTGGGCGACCGCTACGTGCTGGAGGAACTGGCCCGCCACGGCTGGGTGCTGGGCGGCGAGGGCTCGGGCCACCTGCTGGCGCTGGACCGCCACACCACGGGCGACGGCCTGGTCAGCGCGCTGCAGGTGCTGCAGGCCTGCGTGCGCAGCGGGCAGACGCTGGCGCAGCTGCTGGCGGACGTCACGCTGTACCCGCAGGTGCTGCTCAATGTGCGCCTTGCGCCGGGACAGGACTGGAAGGCGAACCGCCTGCTGGCGGATGCCACGTGCGCCGTGGAGCAGGAGCTCGGCGCAGCGGGCCGCGTGCTGATCCGCGCCAGCGGCACGGAGCCGCTGCTGCGCGTGATGGTCGAGGCGCGCGACGCGCAGCAGGCCAGCGTCTGCGCCCAGCGATTGGCCGATGCGGCTCGCGCCGGGTGATGGTTTGCTATTGAATGGATAGCTGCTGGCGCTTGCTGGATAAGCGCTGGCGGCAATTTTTGATCAGATCGCCGCTCGGCACCGCCACCGTCAATGCGCCTGCCGGCGCATGAAGGCCTCGATCTCCGCCGCGCTGCGCGGCATGCTGAAGTGGTAGCCCTGCGCCTCGTCGCAGCCTTGCGCGCGCAGGAAGTCCAGCTGGTCTTCCGTTTCCACGCCCTCGGCCGTGGTGCGCATGCCCAGGGCCTGCGCCATGCGGATGATGGCGCTGACGATGGCGCGGTCGTTGCTGTCGTTGCCCAGGTCGCGCACGAAGGACTGGTCGATCTTGAGCTTGAAGATCTGGAAGCGCTTGAGCTGGCTCAGCGACGAGTAGCCGGTGCCGAAGTCGTCCATGGACATGCGCACGCCGCGCGCGTGGAGCTGGTCCATGGTGGCCACGGCCGCGTGCGGGTCGTCCACGGCCACACCCTCGGTCAGCTCCAGCTCCAGGGCGTCCGGCGGCAGGTCGAACTCGGCCAGCATGCGGCTCACGAGTTCAGGCAGCTGGGGCTGGCGGAACTGGATGGCCGACAGGTTCACGGCCATCGTCAGGCCGGGAAAGCCGCTCGCGCGCCAGGCCTTGAGCTGCGCCAGCGCCGTGCGCAGCACCCATTCGCCAATCGGCAGGATCTGCCCGCTGTCCTCGGCGATCGGGATGAACTCCGCGGGCGACACTCCGCCGAGCTGCGGGTGCTGCCAGCGCAGCAGCGCCTCCACGCTGCGCACGCCGCCGGTGGTCAGGCTCATCTGCGGCTGGTAGTGCAGGTGCAGCTGGTTGCGCTCCAGCGCGCGGCGCAGCGCGTTTTCCAGCTGCAGGGCGCGGGCCGACTGCGCCTGCATCTCGGGCGTGAAGAACTTGAAGGTGTTGCGGCCGTCGAGCTTGGCGCGGTACATGGCCACGTCGGCGGACTGGGTCAGCGTGTCGAAGTCCGCGCCGTCCTGCGGAAATAGCGCGATGCCCATGGACGGCGCCATGGTCAGCTCGTGGTGGTCGATCTGGTAGTGCTGGCGCGAGGCCTCCTGCAGCTTGCCCGCCACGCGGGCCGCGCCGTGCGCGTTGGCGCCGGGCAGCAGCAGGATGAACTCGTCGCCCCCCAGGCGGGAGACCGTGTCCTTGTCGCGCACCACGGCGCGCAGCCGCTTGGCGATCTCGACCAGCAGCGCGTCGCCCACGCGGTGGCCCAGCGAGTCGTTCACGTGCTTGAAGTGGTCCAGGTCCAGGAAGATCAGGGCCAGCGGCGTGTTGCCTTCCTGCGCCACGCGGATGGCCTGCTGCGCGCGCTCGGCCAGCAGGGTGCGGTTGGGCAGCCCGGTCAGGGCGTCGTAGTGGGCCAGCCAGTAGATGCGCTCCTGGTCGGCCTTGCGCTCGCTGATCTCGCGGTGCAGGTCGTCCACGGTCTCGCGCAGCTCGCGGGTGCGGTCCTGCACCTGCTGCTCCAGGCTCTCGCGGGCGCGGGCCAGCACGGCCTGGGCCTGCTTGCGCTCGGTGATGTCCATCGTGATCCAGATCGAGCCCTGGGACGCGTCCGCAGGGTCGATGGACTTGCTGCGGACTTCGCAGATCACGGGCGTGCCGTCCTTGCGGCACAGCTCCACCTCGCCATCGACCAGATGGCCCAGGGCCAGTTGCGGGTAGAACCGGCGGCCCACGTCTTCCCAGGCCGCGTCGCTGGCATACCAGCGGCGCGACGGGCTGCCGGCCAGCTCGCCCGGCTGGTAGCCGAGCATCTGCTCGAAGTGGTGGTTGCAGCGGGTCATGTGCCGGTCGCGCAGGAACACGATGCCCACCATGGCGCTGTCGAACAGCAGCTGCTTCTCCCGCACCGCCGCGCTGAGCGCGGCCTGGGCGCGCTTTTGCTCGTCGATGTCGTCCACGATCCAGATCGAGCCTTCGCCGGTGTCGTGTGGATTGATCAGCCGCCCCGTCAGGCTGCCCCAGAACAGCGTGCCATTGCGCCGGCGCAGCTGGCGCTCCACGCGGAACGATTGCCCCTGGGCGAGCACCGGGTAGGCGACTCGACCCAGGTCCCGGAACGCCTCCCGGTTGGGGTAGAAGGCCTCGGTGTTGAGCCCCACCAGGCGCTCCGGGCTGTGGTAGCCGAAGATCTCGGCATACCGCTGGTTGCAGCGCACCACGCTGCGCTGGCGCAGGAAAACGATGCCCACTCCCGCGCTGTCGAGCAGGGTTTGCTGTTCGCGCAGGGCGCGCTGCAGGGGGGTATCGGGGGCGGCTCCAGGACGCTGCAATTCTGGAGTGCTGCACAACGCAGACATGGAATCTGTACGAAGCGGAAGGGCCGGGCGGCCTGGGTGGTTTGTACCAAAGTGTAGCAGCGCAAGCTTACAGGCCGCCCGGGGCGGCGGGCGGCCGGTCAGGCGCCCAGGTTCTTGCGCAGATAGGCCTCGAAGGCCTCGGCCGGCAGGGGTGGGCTGAAGAGGTAGCCCTGGCCTTCGTCGCAGCCCTGTGCGCGCAGGAATTCCAGCTGCCCGTCGGTCTCCACACCCTCCGCGGTGGTCTGCATGCCCAGCGCCTGGGCCATGCGGATGATGGCGCTCACGATGGCGCGGTCGTTGGCGTCCTCTTCCAGGTCGCGCACGAAGGACTGGTCGATCTTGAGCTTGTAGATCTGGAAGCGCTTGAGGTAGCTCAGGGATGAGTAGCCGGTGCCAAAGTCGTCCATCGACAGGCGCACGCCGCGGTCGTGCAGCTGGTCCATCATGGCCAGCGCGGCGGTGGGGTCGTCCACGGCGGCGCCTTCGGTGAGCTCCAGCTCCAGCCGGCGTGCCGGCAGTCCGGCCTGCTGCAGGCACCGGGTCACCATCTCGGGCAGCTGCGGGTGGCGGAACTGCACCGCCGAGAGGTTGACCGACACCGTGAGCAGCGGCAGCTGCATGTCGAGCCAGCGCCTAGCGTCGTGTACGGCGGTGCGCAGCACCCACTCGCCGATCGCCACGATCATGCCGCTGCTCTCGGCCACGGGGATGAACTCGGCGGGCGAGACCATGCCCAGCTCGGGGTGGCGCCAGCGCAGCAGGGCCTCGGCGCCCACCACGCGGCGCGAGGCGAGCGACACCTGGGGCTGGTAGTGCAGCTCGAACTGGTTGCGCTCCAGCGCACGGCGCAGCGCGTTCTCGATCTGCAGGGCGCGGGCGGTGCGGGCCTCCAGGTCGGCGGTGAAGAAGCCGTAGCGGTTGCGGCCGCTCTGCTTGGCGCGGTACATGGCGGCATCGGCGCGCTGGTACAGCGTGTCGAAGGAATCGCCGTCGGCCGGGTACATCGCGATGCCCACCGACAAGGTGGTGGTGAGTTCGTAGGGATCGATCTGGAACGGCTGGGCCACGGCCGCCAGGAGCTTCGTGGCCACCTCGGCGGCTTGGTCCGCGGGGGTGGCGGGCAGCAGCAGCAGGAACTCGTCGCCGCCCAGGCGGGAGATGGTGTCCTGCGGGCGCAGCAGGGATTCGAGCCGCCGCGCCACGGCCACCAGCAGGACGTCGCCGATGCGGTGGCCCAGCGAGTCGTTCACGTTCTTGAAGTGGTCCAGGTCCAGGAAGAGCACGGACAGGCTGCCGCTGCGGGTCCGCTCGTCCGCGATGCAGCGCTGCGCGCGCTCGGCCAGCAGGGCGCGGTTGGGCAGCTCGGTGAGTGCGTCGAAATGCGCAAGGCGCTCGATGCGGTCCTGCGCCTCGCGCTGCTGGGTGATGTCGCGGAACAGCGTGATCGAATGGGTGACCACGCCGTTGCCATTGCGCACGCTGCTGACGGACAGCCACTGCGGGTAAATGGACGCGTCCTTGCGCCGGCCCAGGGTCTCCCCCTCCCACCGGCCCGCCTGGTTCAGGCGGGCGTAGATGGCGTCGGCGCCGGGGTCCCGGGCCGTATCGGCGGCCACCGTGAGCAGCCGCAGGGGCTGGCCCACGGCTTCGGCCTCGGTGTAGCCCGTGATGCGGGTGAACGCCCGGTTGATGCGCACGATGGTGTGGACCGCGTCGGCGATCACGATGGCCTCGCTGCTCTGGTCGAACACCTGGGCCGTGAGCTGCAATTGCTCCTGGGAGCGCTTGCGCTCGGTGATGTCGCGCGACAGCATGATGAAGCGGGGCGCCGCGCCGGGTGCGGCGGCCTTGCGCGCCGCGGACAGCTCGAACCACGTCGTCCCCAACCCCGGCAGGTCGAGCGTGATCTGCCGGCCTGTGGACCAGCCCTGCGTCTGGGCCTCGTTCAGCACGTCCATCACGGAGAGCGCGGCCAGCGCGGGCAGCACCTCGGTCACGCTGCGGCCCACCAGCGCGTCGGCGGGGGGGACGAGCAGTTCGGCGCGCGGGCTGTGCACGCTGCAGTAGCGGCCCTCCGGGTCGAGCTCGAAAAGGGGGTCGGGAATGGCGTCGATGGTGGCGCGCAATTGCTGCTGGGCGGCCTCGATCTCGGCGGTGCGCTGGGCCACCTGGTCGGCCAGCCCGCGTTCGTGGGCCTTCAGCTCGACAAGAAGGCGGGTGAGATAGGCCATCATCAGGGCGAACAGGAGTCCCAGGGCGCTGCGCAAGGCCAGCACGCCGGGGCTGCCCCAGCCCTCGGCAGGGGCCAGGCTCAGTGTCCACTGGCCGTTGGGCAGGGTCAGCGGCCGGCCCACGGCCTCCTTGCCCGGCGGCGGGGTGGAGGCCGCGATCGTCTGCTCCTGCTCCGTGTCGGGCCGCACGCGCCACAGCCGGTAGTGGTAGCCGCGCTCCGCGAGCTGCGGCAGCCGCGCCGCCGCCAGGACCTCGGGCAGGCGGATGGTGACGTAGGTGAAGCCCCAGAAATCGCGCTCCCCCTGCGCCCCTTCGAGGTACACCGGCTGGCGCCCCACCACGCCGAGGCCGCCTTGCACGAGCTCCATCGGGCCCGCCAGCGTGAGGCGGCCGGACTCGCGGGCGCGCGCGGACTCGGGACCCTGCTGGGGGTCGTTGAGCTGGTCGAAGCCGATCAGGTTCTCGTTGCCCTGCCGGGGCACCACCTGCCGGATGACGCCCTGGGGTGACAGCCCCATGGCAGCAATGCCGGGGTAGAACGGCAGCATCTGCGTGCCGATGTCCTCGAACTGGGGAACCTGGCCCCGGCCCTGGCGGACCAGCGCCACCAGCGCGTTGTTCGCCGACAGCGCCAGCTCGATGGCGCGCTGCAGGGCCTGCCCGTGGTCGCCGGCCAGGTCCGCCACCTGCGTGCGCTGCTGCATGCGCTCCTGGCGCTCCAGCGAGCCGATCAGGGCGCCGGCGCATGCCGCTGCCAGTGCGAACACCGCCACCGGACCTGTGAGGGCACTGCGAAGTCGGTGGAGGGCAGGGGCGTGCACGGCGGGGGTTCCTGAATTCCATTATGCAGGCCCATGCCGGCGCCGGGCGTGCCGTGGCAAGGAGATCCTTGTCATGGCGCTGACATGCCTTCGACATGGCGATGTCATGGGGCGATTTCACACTCCAGGCCAGACCTCACACCGGAGATGTTGCACCATGAACGAGCTTTCCACCTTGACGCCGGCCATGTCCCCCGACACGCCCTCCGGCAGGGCTCTTCATGGCCCGGCCGCCGTTGCGGGCGCGGCGCGGCCCGTGCCGGAGCGCGGCGCCATCGAGGTGACGTGGGCGCGGCACCTGGACGAGGTGCGGCAGGCGCAGCGGCTGCGGTACGAGGTCTTCGTGGCGGAGATGGGCGCTCGATTGACGACCCCCGTCCCCGGCCACGACGTGGACCTGTTCGACGACTATTGCGAGCACCTGCTGGTGCACGACGTGGCGAGCCGGCAAGTCATTGGGACTTACCGGGTGCTCACGCCCGCGCAGGCGCGCCGCGTCGGCGGCACGTACAGCGACACCGAATTCGACCTCACCCGGCTGCGCTCGCTGCGGCCGCGCATGGTGGAGCTGGGCCGCAGCTGCGTGCACCACGAGCACCGCCATGGCGGCGTCATCATGGCCCTGTGGAGCGCGCTGGCGGACTTCATGGTGCGCAACCAGCTGGACACCATGATCGGCTGCGCCAGCATCCCTATGCTCTGCAACGGTGTGGTCAGCGGCGATGCCGCCGCCAGCATCTGGCAGCAGGTGCGCAAGACGCACCTGGCGCCCATCGAATACCACGTCCTGCCGCGGCTGCCCCTGCCCGTGGACCAGCTCGACGGGTCGGTCGCCGTGGAGCCGCCGGCCCTCATCAAGGGCTATCTGCGCCTGGGCGCCCGCGTGCTCGGGGCTCCGGCCTGGGACCCCGACTTCAACACTGCCGACCTGCCCATGCTGATGCGGCTGGCGGATCTGCACCCCCGCTACCGCAAGCACTTCCTGGGGGCGTGATGCGCACCGCGTTCGATGCCCTCGGCCCCTGGATGGCAGACCCCTGCGGGCCTGAAGACGCGGCGGCCGACGCACCGGCATCGACGGCAGGGCACCGCCGCTACCGCACGGTCTTCATCTCGGACCTGCACCTGGGCACGCCGGGGTGCCAGGCCGCGGCCCTGCTGGACTTCCTCAAGCACCATCCCAGCGACCAGCTCTACCTGGTGGGCGACATCGTCGACGGCTGGCAGCTGCGCCGCAAATGGTTCTGGCCGCAGGCCCACAACGACGTGGTGCAAAAGCTCCTGCGCCGCGCGCGCAAGGGCTGCCGCGTGGTCTTCGTGCCGGGCAACCACGACGAGTTCGCGCGCGCCTTCGTCGGGCATTCCTTCGGCGGCATCGAAGTGGTGGCGGATGCCGTGCACACCACGGCCGACGGCCGCAGCCTGTGGGTGATCCACGGGGACCATTTCGACGGCGTGATCCAGTGCGCCAAGTGGCTCGCCTACCTGGGCGACAACCTCTACGAATTCACGCTCAAGCTCAACCGCCACCTCAACACCTTCCGGGCGCGCGTGGGCCTGCCGTACTGGTCGCTGTCGGCGTACCTCAAGGGCAAAGTCAAGAAGGCGCTCAACTACGTCACCGACTTCGAGGTGGCCGTGGCGGCCGAGGCGCGCCGGCGGGGCCACGACGGCGTGGTCTGCGGCCACATCCACCGCGCCGAGATGCGGGAGATCGACGGCACGCTTTACTGCAACGATGGCGACTGGGTGGAAAGCCACACCGCCCTGGTGGAGCACATGGACGGCCGCCTGGAACTGTTGCAGTGGCATGCGCGGCCCGAGGCCCCCGCGGCATCCCGCGCCACCGCCGAGGCCGCCCTATGAGAATCGCCCTGCTCACCGACGCCTGGCTGCCCCAGGTGAACGGCGTGGTCACCACCTTGCGGGAACTGGTGCAGGAACTGACCGCTGCCGGGCACGAGGTGCAGGTGCTGCACCCGGGGCAATTCCCAACGCGCCCCTGTCCCGGCTATGCGGGCATCGATCTGGCCGTGCGGCCGGGGCGGGCGGTGGCCCGGATGCTGGACATCATGCAACCCGACGCCATCCACCTCGCGACCGAAGGGCCGCTCGGCTGGGCGGGGCGCAGCTACTGCCTGCGCCGGGGACTGGCGTTCACCACGGCCTTCCACACCCGGTTTCCCGAGATACTGAATGCAGCGCTGCGCGTGCCCCTGGGGTGGGGCTATGCCCTGTTCCGGCATTTCCACCGCCCGTCCTCGGGCGTGATGGTGCCCACCCAGGGTGTCTTGCAGATGCTCGCGCAGCGGGGCTTTCGCAACCTGCGGCTGTGGACCCATGGGGTGGACACGCAGGCCTTCCCCTTCCACGGCGAAACGACGCCCAGCCCGATCACGGGCGCGCTGGCGCACCCCGTGTCGCTGTACGTCGGGCGCATCTCCTACGAGAAGAACATCGAAGCCTTCCTGCAGCTGGACATGCCGGGCACCAAGGTGGTGTGCGGCGTGGGGCCGCTGGAGGCGCGGCTGAAAGCCAGGTACCCCCAGGTCCGCTGGCTGGGCATCCTGGACCGCGCGGCGCTGGCGCAGGTGTATGCGGCGGCCGACGTGTTCGTGTTCCCCAGCCGCTCCGAGACCTTCGGCCTGGTGATGCTGGAGGCCATGGCCTGCGGCACCCCCGTGGCGGCGTTCCCGGTCGAGGGGCCGATGGAAGTGCTGGGCGCCCATGCGGGCCAAGGGCCCCGGGGCGGCGTGCTGCACGACGACCTGCTCGCCGCCAGCCAGGAGGCCCTGGGCGTTCCCCGGGCCGAGGCCCGCGCGCGGGCGCTGGATTTCACCTGGGCGCATGCCGCCCGGCTGTTCGGGCAGTACCTGGTGCCTGCCCGCGCGGCCAGTGTGACAAACCTCCCGGCCGTCACGAAAACTGTCACAACTCTGTCATCCGGGCGTTAAATACTGCCGTCATCTGCATCCGCCGCACCTGCGTATCCATGTTGCCCTTGACCTCCGATGGCGCCGCCGCGTCGCCGCACGACAGTGACGCCACGGCGGGCCACCTGCCTGTGCCGGTCTTCCTGGACCGGGACCACAGCATCCTGGCGTTCAACGAGCGCGTGCTGGATTGGGCCGTGCGCGCCGACGTGCCGCTGCTGGAGCGGCTGCGCTACCTGTGCATCGTCTCTTCCAATCTCGACGAATTCTTCGAGGTGCGCGCTGCGC
>Ga0222420_100784_pt1 | contig 11313 bp, 6 predicted proteins | sample 3A2ome_FD_182470 | JGI IMG/M metagenome (GOLD analysis project Ga0222420, IMG submission 182470) | Enriched microbial communities from leaf-cutter ant dump, University of Wisconsin, Madison, United States - 3A200A (version 2) | ecosystem: Environmental > Terrestrial > Nest > Insects nest > Nest...
CGTCGCGGAAATCTTCCGGGGACACCGGCGACACCTCGAAACCGCGCTGCCCTTCGGCCCGGACCAGCCCTTCGGACGCCAGCCGGCTGAGGATTTCACGCAAGGTCGAGACGCTGGCGTCATAGTCGCGGGTCATCCGGTCCAGGCGCAGGCGCCGCGCCGGCGCCAGCCGCCCGAAGATGATGTCGGACCGGATCCGGTCATAGGCCCGGTCGGCCACCGTTGCCGACGCCAAAACCTCGCTGTTCATCCGTGGATCCATAGCATGGCCGCCGATCCGCTGCAAAACGCCCCTCAATACGTGATCCGGGCGTGGTCGCGCAGCACCTCGGCCGTGGTGGTCGGAAAGCCGAAGAATTCGAGATAGGCGGGGATCTGTTCAAACAGCATGTCGATACCCGCCTGGACGGTGCAGCCCCGGGCCCGGGCCGCGGCCAGGAAGGGCGTCACCGCCTGCTTCATCACGACCTCGCCGACAAAGGCAGCCGGATTGATCCGGTCGACATCTACCGGCAGCGGGTCGCCATCGGCCATGCCCAGCGGCGTCGCATTGACGACGATGTCGTAGCCTTGCGGATCGGTCTGGCCGACCGCCAGGTCGACCTGCGGATAATGGGCATGCAGGCGACCGGCCAGGGCGCTTGCCGCCGCACCGTCGACATCATGCAGGCCCAGCCCTGCCGCCCCCGCCCCGGCCAGCGCCGCGGCGATCGCCGAGCCGACGCCGCCACTGCCGACCACCAGCGCGCGAGCCCCCGCGATCGCGCGGCCCTTGCGCCGGATGCCGCGCACGAAGCCCTCGCCGTCGAACATGTCGCCCAGCAGCGTGCCGTCCGGGCGCCGCAGGATGGCGTTGCAGCCGCCGGCGATGCGCGCGGCGGCCGACACCTCGTCCATCAACCCAAGGGTCGTCACCTTGTGCGGCATGGTGACCAGCGCGCCGCGGATATTGGTCAGGCGGAACAGCGCCGCGACCACGCCGGGATAGGCGTCGGCCTGTACGCCCATCGGCACGACCACGGCATTGACGCCAACCGCCTCGAAATACGGGTTGTAGATCAACGGCGCCTTGAAGGTGGCGGTGGGATAACCGAGATGGGCGATCAGCGTGGTGTTGCCGTCGATCATGGGACGCTCAAATTTCATACAAAACAGAAAATATCAGATAAACAGCATTTCAGCTATTGATTCGTATTTCACCTGTGCCGATAGTGCCTGACATCAGGCGTGAGCCACCGAGCATCGGCCTGGACAAAAAGGGGAGGAAGGAAAATGGATTTCGTGACCGGAAGGCGCGGCTTCATCGGCGCGGCGGCCGCCACCCTGGCGCTGGCCGCTTCGGGGCCGGCCCTGGCCCAGGCCAAGCCCAATCTGCGGTTCTCGGCCGTGTTCTCGGAGCAGGATATCCGCGCCGAGATGATGAAGAAGTTCGGCGAGGCGATCAAAGCCGACTTCACCCTGCAACCCTATTACGGCGGCACGCTGTTCAAGCAGGGCACCGAGCTGGTCGCCATGCAGCGCGGCAACCTGGAAATGGGCAACATCGCGCCGCAGGACATTTCCAACCAGATTCCGGCCTGGTCGATCATGACCGCCGCCTATCTGTTCCGCGACGCCGACCACCTGAAGAAGGTGTTCGCCAGCGACGTCGGCCGCCAGATGACCGACATGGTCGAACAGCAGCTGAAGATCCGCATCCTGGGCCCGACCTATTTCGGCGCCCGCCAGGTCGGGCTGAAGCCGAACAAGAAGATCGCGACCCCGGCCGACATGGCCGGCATCAAGCTGCGCATGCCCGGCGGCGACGCCTGGCAGTTCCTGGGCCAGGCGCTGGGCGCCAACCCGACCCCGATGGCCTATGCCGAGGTCTATACCGGCCTGCAGACCGGCGCGATCGACGGCCAGGACAATCCGCTGCCCAACGTCCAGAACATGAAGTTCTACGAGGTGCAGTCGCAGATCGTCATGACCTCGCATCTGGTCGGCTATGACCTGCTGGCGGTGTCGTCCAAGGCCTGGGCGGCGATGAACCCGCAGCAGCAGAAAGCCTTCCAGGCCGCCGCCGACGACGCCATCGCCTGGAGCACGGCCGAGCATCTGAAGAAGGAGGCCGAATTGGTCGACTTTTTCCGCAAGCAGGGCCTGCAGGTCTACGAACCCGACGTGAAGGCATTCCGCGAGTTCGCGCAGAAGAAATACCTGGCTTCCGATCAGGCCAAGACCTGGCCGGCCGGCGTGCTGGACAAGATCAACGCGATCTGACGATCCCGAGGGGCGCAGGTCTGCGCCCCTTTTTTCTTTCCATCCCGACAGGACGGAGTAGCGGCGCGATGCGTTACCGCGCGATGCATGGCTGGCTGGAACGCCGGGCCGAAAACCTGCTGGCGCTGATGCTGGCGCTGATGTTTGCCGCCTTCATCCTGCAGATCGTCTTCCGCTATCTGCTGGGCCTGCCGATCGGCTGGACGCACGAACTTAGTGTCGTGCTGTGGGTGTGGATGGTGCTGTTCGGTGCCGCCTTCGTCATCCGCGAGCGCGAGGAGATCCGCTTCGACATCTTCTACGGCGCAGCCGGACCCCAGACCCGCCGCATCATGTGCGTGATCACCGCAGCGGCTCTGGTCATCCTCTACACCGTGTCGCTGCCGGCCGTCGTCGACTATGTGATGTTCATGAAAGTCGAGAAGACCGCCTACATGAAGATCCGCTTCGACTGGCTGTTCTCGATATACGTCCTCTTCGCCATCGCCTGCATCGGACGCTATCTGTGGCTGGGCTGGACCGCCCTGCTGGGCCGGGCGCCGAAGGCCTTCGACCCCACGACCGCGGGGTCGGGGGTATGAGTTTCGCAAGCCCCTTTTCGCTGTCTCTGGTCGCAATCACCGCGCTGGCCTTCCTCGGCCTGCCGATCGGCCACTCGATGATCGCAGGCTCGATCCTGTATCTGCTGCTGGCCGGCCAGGACATGGGCACGGTGGCCGAACAGCTGCTGAACGGCATGTACACCAACTACGTGATCCTGGCCGTGCCGCTTTTCGTGCTGGCGGCCGAGTTCATGAACATCGGCAGCATGACCGATCGGCTGATGGCGTTCTGCAACGCGCTGGTCGGGCGTTTCCGCGGCGGCCTGGCCCAGGTCAACGTGCTGCAAAGCATCATCTTCGCCGGCATGTCGGGCTCGGCCATCGCCGATGCGGCCGGCACCGGCCGCATGATGCAGCAGATGATGACCAAGGACGGCAAGTACACGGCCAGCTATGCCGCGGCGCTGACCGCCGTGTCTTCGGTGATCGGGCCGATCATCCCGCCCTCGATCCCGATGGTCCTGTACGCGCTGGTCTCGGACGCCTCGATCGGCTACCTGTTCCTGGGCGGCGTCATCCCCGGCCTGCTGATGGCGGCAAGCCAGATGGCGATCATCGCGGTCACCGCCAGACGCCGCAATTTCCCGGTTGAACCCCCGGTGCCGCTGCGCCGGCTGCCGGGCATCACCTGGGCGGCCTTCCCCTCGCTGATGATGCCGGTGGTGCTGCTGGGCGGCATCTATGGCGGCATCACCACCCCGACCGAAGCGGCGGCCGTCGCGGCGGCCTATGCGCTGATCATCTCGGCCGGCCTCTACCGCAGCGTCACCTGGAAGGAATTCTACGCCTCGCTGGCCATCAGCGCGCGCACCACCACCTCCGTCGGCATGCTGATCGCCGGCGCGCTGGTCTTCAACTACGTCGTCACCCTGGAAAATATCCCCGAGACGCTGAAGGGCATCCTGGCCGGCTGGGACATGACGCCGACCATGTTCCTGATCTTCGTCAACCTGCTGCTGCTGGTGCTTGGCTGCGTGCTGGAGGGGACGGCGATCCTGCTGATCATCGTGCCCGTGTTCATCCCGACGGCCCAGGCACTGGGCATCGACATGGTGCATTTCGGCGTGATGGCGGTGTTCAACATCATGCTGGGGCTGATCACGCCGCCCTACGGGCTGCTTTTGTTCATCATGGCCAACATCTCGGGCGAACCGCTGCGCGACATCGTCCGCGACAGCCTGCCGTTCCTGTTCGCGATGATTGCCGCCCTGGCGGTCGTCACCTTCGTGCCGGAAACCGTGCTGTGGTTGCCGCGCCTGCTCGGCTATCAGGGATAAAACATGCTCTACATTCTCAACGGACCGAACCTGAACCGGCTCGGCACGCGCGAGCCCGAGATCTACGGCTCGACCACGCTGGCGCAGGTCGAGCAATCCTGCCGGGCGGCCGCCGGCGAGCTGGCCGTCGAGTTCCGCCAGACCAATGCGGAAAGCCAGCTGATCGACTGGATCCACGAGGCGATCGACCGGCCGGCGGCCGGCATCATCATCAACCCCGCGGCCTTCACCTTCACCTCGATCGCCGTGCTCGACGCGCTCAAGATGTTCCCGCGGCCGATCATCGAGCTGCACATCTCCAACATCCACCGGCGCGAGCCGATCTACCACCGCTCGCTGGTTTCGACCGTCGCCACCGCCGTCATGGCCGGGCTGGGGCCGGAGGGATATGCCATCGCCGTCCAGGCGATGCGGATGCTGCTGCGCAAATGAAAATGTTTGCTGTTAAAATTCTCGCGGAACCATACAGCGAAATGAAATGTATTGTGCGGCAACATGTTGGCCAAGTTCCAGCGACTAGCTGCCTCCAATCTAGTACGTGCTAAAGTGCAGCTGGACTGAACCCCTCGAAGCCATGCAGCAGTAGAGAGCGTCAGGCGGCCGGGGTCACAAAATCGTCGCGCATTCTAAACGCGGAGGAGGAACCGGCTTCGACGAGCATGTCCAGCACGTCCAGGATAGCTTCCCGAAGGGGCAGATCGCGCTTAAGTTCTAGCGGTCTTGCGTAAACATGCCGCTGGAGAAGAACTTCGAGCATGAAAACGGTGTTAGATTCACGCAGCATGTCTGCAGGATTTCCGCGTCTGAGCGCATTTGCTACGCGCAAAAACGCGGCAGGCATGGAACGCTCGCCTATGTGGTAGAGGAATCGAACGTAGTTATCCAGCACGACCCAGGCCGGCGGCAGCGCATCAAAGAGTGCGTCAACATTGTGGGCATGGCCTTCTAAGCTTTGCCAGTGACGGACGTTGTCTTTCCACCACGCAGTCAGGAAGATGGTTGATAGGACCTCGCTGCCGTATGGGTGATCCTCGTTCAGATACGCAAGCCAGTCGGCGCGTTTTACTCTCTCAGCAAACAGGCTCCACAGAAACCAGTAATGCTCCGTGTTAGGATTACGATCCTCGATATTGGTGAAGCCCTGAATCAGGCTGTGGACTTCGCGAGGGTTCTGGTCGACCGCATCGAGGATGGGCTGGAGAACTTGTTCAGCACTGGCATCTGACGCGCGCATCGCAAATTGCTGAATGCGCTTGGATATCGCGTGTTCCCTATGGAAGTCCCGGGCGCGTCGGTCGGAGGAGCGGTCGTGCTTGCCGTTCCAGCGGTCAACCAAGTCTTGGCTGGCGCGCCTATGCGCGGCCGCGGCCACAGGTTCATTGGGCACCCAGCCTAGCACCGCAAGGACCCTCTCAGGGGCTGTGGATCCGAACACTTTTGTGATGTCGAACCTAATGTGCGCATCTTCGGCGATTGCACCATCGGTCCAGAACCGCCGACGAACATCTGCGGCTGCGATGGCGGCGATCGCGTCCGGCGCGCACCGCTTGTCGTAACGCTTCCTCTTCTCGGCATTCCAAGCGAGATCGGCAAGCATCGCCTCTGTTGCAATTGCGTTGACAGAGCGAAGGGCAAGGACGGGGTTCGCTGCCCAAAACTCTTCGTTGATGCCACAAGTGGCGTGCCAACGGACTTCCTCGATCGGATGGGTCAGCGCAGCAATAAAGGCCTGGCGCACACGCGGTGCCTGAGCTTCCGTCAACGGCTTGGACAGGAGCAGCGGCACCATAAAAGCACACGGGCGATCTGCAAGCATCCAGAACCGCTGCAGGCGGCTTATGGTTTCCCAGTTGTCTGCGTGCCTGGAGATTTCGGAACAGATGACATTGCTGCACCAGTCCTGTTCTTGCGGCGACATCTCCTCCCAGTGATCGCGGACGCAGACGGCGGCGACGAAGCCGGGAGCATTGCGACTATTGTCCGGTTCTTCAGCGGCACAGTCCATGCCTTGCGCACTTGTGAGCTTTTCCCGCCATTGGTCGGGGTCAGCAGAACTGGACTCCCGCCGAAAAATCTGGAGGCCCCAATTATAAACGCGTAGCCGGGCACTGATTTCCTCCAGACTCTTGTTGCTCTCGTCAATAAGCTGTTGCACTTCCGGAGCCGGAGGTTTGGGTTCGAGACTGATGTAACTCTCCAGCGGCTCTTCCCTACGTACTGGCGATGTAGCTCTCATTGCTGGCCGTATTTCCACTACATCGTACTGTCGAACGTCCATCCGATGAAGGGCGAGTTGCCATCTGAGTTCGTGCTCGTCGCACTTGTCCGGCGGCGGCAACGCCGCGATGTACTTATCGATGATCACATGAACCCGCGGGGCCAGCGGGCCGAGTTGCAGGTTTGTTATGGCTACCTCAAGGTCGTGCCGTCGGTGCGGCAGTGCATTCGACGTCTTCCGCTCCTCTTCGTAGATTTTGTTTTCGGCCCTAAAGGAAGGAATAGATTCAGTGACGAACGAGATCTCGTGCTCGCCAGCCATTCGGCTGCGATCGATCTCTATGTAGTCCCGCACCGAAAGCAGCACCAGAAGGGCCTCACCTGATCGGTGAGGATGGGCGGTCGCAACGCTTGCCACAACGGCAGCGAGCGCTGCGGAGTCGCTGCGTTGCAGGACGTCGAGGAGTACCCCGTCTAGCCCCCCGGGGTGGGCTTGCGCGTAGTCAAGCAGCCATTTCTCGAAGGCCATCAGCAACGTCGCGAGAAAATCAGGGCCAACGGTCATACCCCGGTACAGGCACCAAAGGCGCGGATTCACCCACTGCCTCCGCGTCATACCGCCTGCAAACGTCAACTCGACTTCCCAAGCAGGTTCGAGGGGTTCGGCTAGACGCGGATTTGCGTACCACTCTGCGCTGTGATTAAAGACCTGGATTAAAAATTCAAGGCCCTTTCTCGGGTGCTGCGTAAGCAGATTAACCCATGGTCCCCGGAAGGCACTGGCAGGGAAAAACTCGTGGCGCAGGTGTTCCTTGATGCCGAAGTAAAGGCCCACATCGATGACTGAGCGGCCGTAGGGTACCTCACGCAGACACTCCTCTGTGGCGAGGAAGTTATCCAGTGTAATGGAGATCAAAAGGTCCGGTAGGTCGCGCGCTATAGCCGCGCCATCTAGGCCCACAAGAAGGATTTCGCGGAATTTTTCGGCGATGGGATCGCGCTGGAATTCCTCTCCGGTATGCCCGCGCAGGATGGCTTCGAAGCACACAGGGTCGGCTTGCGGGATCTTTGCAAGGACCTTAAGAACCCGTTCGCACATATCGCCTCCCCTGTAGTGCCCAAAGTGCGGGAGGAGCCAATGGGCAATGCCGGCAATATGTTCCGCTCCATCGATGTTCGGCGCCCACCAACTGACGCTGCGCACGGCATCCTCGACCAATGTGAGAATTAGCGGTGCGTCTTCCGGTCCAAAGCTTCTAATGTTGCGGCAGACCAGTCCGACGACAGTTGCCCATACCGTGCCGTCCGGCACGCTGAGGATCGAGTTGAGGCCGCGTACATCTGCAAGCCAAGCGGGCGACTTCATGCAGGCAACGCGCAGGAGGTGGATGGCTCGCTTGAGAATGGCGCGGTCATTGGCGAGTAACTCGGTCTCGTGCCGTATCAGGAATTCGGACGCCGATGGTGCTTTCAGCAGCGACACCAGAGTGTCGTCGCGGAATTGAGAGGGAACATCAGCTTGGGCAATGGCGGCGCTGAACAGTCGGTCCGCTGCAAGCGCGTCACGGTCAACCAGTTCGGCAACCCACTTTCGATAAGAACGACGCACCGCAGGATATGGCCCGATCGCGGAGGACAACGTCTTGAACGTAGTCTCATCCGTAAGATGCTGTTCCTCGATCCATTGGAGAATGGCCCAGTCCTCAAGCACGTCGTGCGCAGTTGCAACGAGCAGAGGGTTGCTGTTCGGCGAAACGACCATCGAATCCTGTTTCAGGAGGGCGATGGCTGCAGCATTGAGTCCGGTAGCGGGCACGTAGTCTGAAAGCGCACGCGCCCTGCGCACCGCCAACTCCTGCAGGGTGTCTTCGCGCAGACGTGGCATACCGTTGGCAGGACTGTGGTCCGCGCGCACTATTTGCCGCCAAAAAACGGCCCGAAAATCACGCTCGTTCTCTGGAAGTGGACGCCCCGCGTCCCATGGAATCTGGAGTGCCTTATCGATGAAATAAGGGTTGCGCAAAATTTCGCGAAGGGCCGGATTGCCCAGCGGTACCGTCAGCGACGGAAACGCCACCTGAATTTCGTGCAACTCGGAGTCGTCGAGTGGCGGAACCTCGATAACCGCGTGATCAACTCCTGCAGGCTGGAGGAAACTAGCCTGCACCTGCTCCACAGAATAGTCACGACAAGTCATGACGATCCGCAGGCCAGCATCGCTCTGGGCGATCGTCATAAGATCGCTAAAGGCGTCGCGCGTTGGTTTTTCGAGCAGGCGCTCGACGCTCTCGATGACCAGTACCTTGCGATCCTGCGCGCCGAGAATAGCCTGAAGCTCAGCGGCACTCGTCGGAATCTGACTGTTGTGGAGCGTTCCGTCGATATGGGCGACGGCAAATTCCTCAACGCGGAACCCGAATGCAAAGAATCCGCGGGAGAGAAAAGATACCGCTTCCTTGCCAATGACGGACTTGCCACTGCCAGCCGGGCCTGTGATCAGGACGACCTGCTTTGCCTCGATAGCCGACAGCGCCTGTTGAACAATAGCGGCACGCTGTAGGTGGAAAACGGGTCCGATTGTCGTGCGGATTTTCCGCAGCACGAACTCGGTGTGGTTCTTCAGTGCAGTCAGTACCCGTTGCTCATGCGTCCCCACCTCGCTGTAAGCCTGAACAAGTGGGGCTGGAAGGTCTACGCGTTTCAAGCTGCGCGCGGCCGGCCCAGCTTCACTGGCCAAGGCCAGCAAAGAGTCCCACGCGGCGGTCGCACTCGCTATGGGATCTGGATCGGTTGACTTGAGGGCAAGCAGCGTTTTGATGTGTGCTTCGGTTTGTCGCGTATTGGTGTGAAGGTCGAGGCTCAGGACATGAAGCACGCGTAAGAAGGGCCACAGGTCTTTAGCCGTGACAGGCGTTCCTTCCAGTGCGCTCACGATCTCGCAAATCTCGGCGCACTGATGGACGGACCACTTCGAAATAAAGCCGTCCAACGAAAGCCGCCGCTGGAACTCTTCGCCATCCGCCGCACCCCTGGCGCAGTCGAGCAGCGCGACAAACGTCTCAAGGAGCGTGTTTGTGCCGCGCAGCGTGACGAGGACAAGGCGATCGTGCTGTGGGTTGAAAGGGACACCCTTCTTGAAATCCCTCCAGAAATCTCCAATGGCCTTCTTGCATTCGTCGTTGGCGGCACTGACGGTGAAGCTACGCTTCACCTGCCCGACCAGCCGCGCAGTGGCGGTGCCGGCACGCGCGCAGACGACGAGAAAGTCGTCCGTATTAAGGCCGAGGTGCTCGGTCTGGAAATGGACCTCGGCAACGCCGGTATCGGTCAGGATCGGCGGGATGCTGCGAACAAGCAATTGCGCCAGCCAGTACGCCGCAACATGTTGCTCAAAGAAAACGCCCTCGCCGCCCGTGGAGATCGGGCTTGAGACTCGGTTCTGGCTCGGGCCATCTATGGAATTCACCTTGTAGCCTCGCCGCTTCTTGGGGTAGAGGATACGCGTTCAGACCTAGATTGATGACGATCCTGCGCGACTGGTGACACGCTCCGTCGTCCGACTCGTCATGATTCTGAGTAACACGGCTACTGGATATCTCATTGGCTTGACAGTGCTCCTAATTAGCGGCCGATGTTGGCCGAATTCAATCGGAGCTAGCGGCATTTTTTCGCACTATCGACGCCTGCTCATAGTCACTGTTTGACAGCGCCCAGCCACCAATGCCGCAACCCTACGAACCGCGTCACCCTCGATATGGATGAAGCGAATGAACATCGCCAATGCCTAGTGCGCCAACGAAATGCTGCACTGGAGCCATCCCCAAAAAGAAAAGCGCCGCAGGCCCCAAGGCTTGCGGCGCCCCTTCAGAAGAACGCGATCAGATGGTCGCGGTCGTGACGAACTTGGTGTTCAGATAGGCTTCGATCGCCTCCGAACCGCCTTCCGAACCGTACCCGGAATCCTTGATGCCGCCGAACGGCACTTCCGGCAGGGCCAGGCCGTGGTGGTTGATCGACACCATGCCGCTTTCGATCGCGGTGCCGATGGCAGTCGCGGTCTTTTCCGACTGGGTATAGGCATAGGCGGCCAGGCCGTACGGCAGGCGGTTGGCTTCGGCCACCACCTCGTCGAACGACTTGAACGGGCTGATCGGCGCGATCGGGCCGAACGGCTCCTCGTTCATGATGCGGGCCGACAGCGGCACGTCGGTCAGCACGGTCGGCTCGAAGAAGAAACCTTCGTTGCCGATGCGCTTGCCGCCGGTGCGGACCTTGGCGCCCTTCTCGACGGCGTCGGCGACAAAACCTTCCATCGCCTCGACGCGGCGGATGTTGGCCAGCGGCCCCATCCGGCTTTCCTTCTCGAGGCCGGGACCGACCTTGAGCGACGAGGCATACTTGGTGAAGCCGTCGACGAAACGGTCATAGACCGTCTCGTGCACCAGGAAGCGGGTCGGCGACACGCAGACCTGGCCGCCGTTGCGGAACTTGTTGGCCGACAGCACCTTGATCGCGGTGTCGACGTCGGCGTCCTCGAACACGATCGCCGGGGCGTGGCCGCCCAGTTCCATCGTGACGCGCTTCATGTGCTGGCCGGCCAGGGCGGCGAGATGCTTGCCGACCGGGGTCGAGCCGGTGAAGGTGATCTTCTTGATGATCGGATGCGGGATCAGGTAGGACGACACCTCGGCCGGGTTGCCGTAGACCAGGTTGATCACGCCGGCGGGCACGCCGCCGTCGATATAGGCCTGGATCAGTGCAGCGCAGGACGCCGGGGTCTCTTCCGGGCCCTTGATGATGATCGAGCAGCCGGCGGCCAGGGCGGCCGAGATCTTGCGGACCGCCTGGTTGATCGGGAAGTTCCACGGCGTGAACGCCGCGACCGGGCCGACCGGCTCCTTGATGACCAGCTGGGTCACGCCGTCGGCGCGGGCCGGGATCACGCGGCCATAGGC
>Ga0222420_100788_pt1 | contig 11277 bp, 12 predicted proteins | sample 3A2ome_FD_182470 | JGI IMG/M metagenome (GOLD analysis project Ga0222420, IMG submission 182470) | Enriched microbial communities from leaf-cutter ant dump, University of Wisconsin, Madison, United States - 3A200A (version 2) | ecosystem: Environmental > Terrestrial > Nest > Insects nest > Nest...
GCCAGGAGCGGATGCTGATGGTGCTGAAGCCCGGCCGCGAGGCCGCGGCCGAGGCGATCTTCCGCAAATGGGAACTCGACTTCGCCGTCATCGGCCACCTGACCGATACCGGCCGGATGCAGCTGAAGATGCACGGCGAGATCGTCGGCGACCTGCCGATCGACCCGCTGGCGCTGGCCTCGCCGGAATATGACCGGCCGTGGACGCCGACGCCCGCCCCCGCCCCGCTCGATCCCGGCCATATCGCCGCGCCGGTCGATCTGGGCCAGGCGCTGGTGCAGATGATGGGTTCGCCCGACATCGCCTCGCGCCGCTGGATCTGGGAACAATACGACCACCTGGTCGGCGGCGACACCGCCCAGCGCCCCGGCGGCGACGCGGCCGTCGTGCGTGTGCCTGATGCGGGCGGCAAGGCGCTGGCCATGACCACCGACTGCACGCCGCGCTACTGCAAGGCCGATCCGGTGCAGGGCGGCCGCCAGGCGGTGGCCGAGGCATGGCGCAACCTGACCGCGGTCGGCGCCCGGCCGCTGGCCGTCACCGACAACATGAACTTCGGCAACCCGCAGCGGCCCGAGATCATGGGCCAGTTCGTCGGCTGCATCGAAGGCATGCGCGAAGCCTGCATCACCCTCGACTTCCCCGTCGTGTCGGGCAACGTGTCGCTCTACAACGAGACGAACGGCACCGGCATCCTGCCGACGCCCGCCATCGGCGCAGTGGGCGTGCTGGACGATGTCGCCAAGATGGCGACCATCGCCTTCAAGGCGACCGGCGACCGCGTCATCGTGCTGGGTGAAGCCACGGGCCACCTGGGCCAGTCCCTGGCCCTGCGCGAGCTGTGTGGCCGCGAGGAAGGCCCGCCGCCCCCGGTCGACCTGGGCGTCGAACGCCGCACCGGCGACCTGGTCCGCGGCCTGATCGCCGACGGCCATGTCACGGCCTGCCACGACATCGCCGATGGCGGCCTGATCGTCGCGTTGGCGGAAATGGCGCTGGCCGGCAAGCTGGGTGCCGAAGTGGCCCTGCCCGGCGGCACCGCCAGCCCCTTCGCCCTGCTGTTCGGCGAGGAGCAGGCCCGCTACATCATAACAGTAGCGAGTCGCTATGAATCTGCTATCCTGGCGGCGGCACAGGCGGCGGGCGTGCCGGCCGCGGTGCTCGGCCAGGTCGGCGGCGACGCCCTGACCGTGACCGGGCAGCTCAGCGTCAAGCTGGACACGCTGGCCCGCGCGCATGAAGACTGGCTGCCCGGCTACATGGCCGCGCCCGCGGCAGCCTGAAGACTAGGATCTGGAGGACCACCTGCGATGGCGATGAGCGCCACCGATATCGAACGGATGATCAAGGAAGCCCTGCCCGACGCGCTGGTCGAAATCCAGGACCTGCGCGGCGACGGGGACCATTACGCCGCCCGGGTGGTCTCGGCGGCTTTCAAGGGCAAGAGCCGGGTGCAGCAGCATCAGATCGTCTATGCGGCCCTGCAGGGCCGCATGGGCGGGCAGTTGCATGCCCTGGCCCTGCAGACCCAGGCGCCGGCGGATTAATCGAATCCCGAACCCCAAGGATCCAAGCTGATGACCGACAATCCCGTTTTCGACCGCATCCGCCAGGAAGTCACCGACAACGACGTCGTGCTGTTCATGAAGGGCACGCCGGTGTTCCCGCAATGCGGCTTCTCGGCCGCTTCGGTGCAGGTGCTTTCCTATCTCGGCGTCAAGTTCAAGGGCATCGACGTGCTGTCCGATCCCTCGATCCGCCAGGGCATCAAGGAATTCTCGAACTGGCCGACGATCCCCCAGCTCTACGTCAAGGGCGAGTTCGTCGGCGGCTGCGACATCATGCGCGAGATGTTCGAGTCGGGCGAACTGCAGCAGTTCCTGAGCGACAAGGGCGTGGCAACCAGCCAGGCCGCCTGATCCTTCAGGCAGCGACACTTCCGAACCGGCCCGGGCAACCGGGCCGGTTTTTCTTTGCGCCGGCGGTCGTTTCCGTCGCCGTCTTTCCTGGCGGTTACCGCCGTATCGTGGCGACGGGCCCCGCGTCGTTTCGGAAAGACCGGGGACTCTCGCCGTGAATCCGGGTGAAGGCGAGCCTCATCCGTTCCCTGTTCTCGAAACCGACCTCGCGGGCGATCTCCTCGATGGGAAGGCGAGACTGCTCCAGCATCAGCTTCGCCGCCTCCACACGCAGCCTTTCGACGGCCTTGGCGGGCGTCGTGCCCGTCTCCGCCCTGAACAGCCGGGCGAACTGCCGGGGACTGAGGCGCGCGGCATCGGCCAGTTCGTCGATGCCCAATCTCGCCTTCAGATTCGCGCGGGCGAAGTTCAGTGCCTGCTGGACCCGATCCTCGCGCGCATTCAGATCCAGCAGGGCGGAATGCTGGGACTGGCCCCCTGACCGGCGATGATACATGACCAGGCTCTTCGCGACGGTGCGGGCAAGCTCGCTGCCGTGATCCCGCTCGATCATGCCGATCACCAGGTCGATGCCGGCCGTCATGCCGGCCGAGGTCCAGACCGTGCCGTCCTCGATGAAGATCTTGTCCATGTCGACCCGGCAAGCGGGGAACCGCTGCTGCAGCGCGGCCGCATAACGCCAATGCGTGGTCGCGCGCCGGCCGTTCAAAAACCCGGCGTCCCCCAGAACAAAGGCGCCGAGGCAGATCGACGCGACACGCCTGGCATTCGCTGAGGATGAGCGGAGCAGCCTGACAAGGCCCGGCGATGCCGTCGGAATTTCCAGCCCCGCACCGACGATCAGGGTGTCGTACACATCATCGTCCAGCCGACGCGTCAATGCCGGCATGCCCGACGACGACATGACCATCCCGCCCTCCTCCGACAGGACATCGAGTTGATAGAGCGGCGCGCCCGCGCGCTTGTTGGCCACCTCGAACGCCGCGATCGCAGCAAGCCCGATCAGTTGGAAATCCGGACAGACGACAAAACCGATCTTCATGCTTTCTCCTGGCCGGCCAGGCCGCAGGCAGATGGTCGCCCGGGCCGGCCGCATGGCGGAAATGACGGCATCTACGTCCTGTCCGACGCGCGGCCCGTGCTGATACTCGTCCTCCAGTATCGCCCGGCCACGAAAGAACCGCCATGACAGCCACCGCCCTCAGCGATCTCAACGGCACCTTCCAGATCGCGGTCGGCGACCATGTCGTCGGGTCATTCGTCCAGTGCCGTCGCCTCGTTCCGCGGAAACCTCGCGGGGCCGAAGCGCCGGGCAGACCAATACAAAAGACGCCCCGTCCCGACAATTTGTTGCGATCCGAAACGGGCACAATCAAGGCGACGCTACCCGCTGCCCGGCGTGAACGCCGGATCTGGAAAACGACTTTTCGCGCCGCGGCCAGATGCCGTCCCGCCGGCGGCGAATTGCATCGACCGCGTGCCGCATGCCATCCGAAGAGGACCCGATGACCAAGCTTACCATCAACGGCTCGCCACACGAGGTGGACGTCGCCGAGGCGACACCGCTGCTGTGGGTGTTGCGTGACGTCCTGGGATTGACCGGTACCAAGTTCGGCTGCGGCATCGCCCAGTGCGGGGCCTGCACGGTGCATCTCGACGGGGTTGCGGTGCGCTCGTGCCAGCTGGCCATCGGCGATATCGGCGACCGGGCGATCACCACGATCGAGGGCGTGGGCAAGATGGCCGAGGGCGCGAAGATCCAGAAGGCCTGGCTCGACCTCGAAGTCATCCAATGCGGCTACTGCCAGCCCGGCCAGATCATGTCGGCGGCAGCCTTGCTGGCGGAGAATCCGACCCCCGACGACGCCGATATCGATGCCGCGATGGCCGGCAACCTGTGCCGCTGCGGCACCTATGCCCGTATTCGCGAAGGGATCAAACATGCCGCGCGTTCCTGAACGACAGGACGGCGCCGGTCGCGCCGCCATCTCACGACGATTGCTGATGCGCGGCGGCGCGGCCCTGCTGGGCGGGCTGGTGATCGGCATTGAGCTTCCCGGTCGACGCGCGCGCGCACTCGAGCAGAAAGCCGCGACCGCCGCCGCCCTGAACGCGTTCGTGCATGTACCCCCGGTGGGGCCGGTGCGGCTGATCATGCCCGCGGTCGAGATGGGACAGGGTGTCTACACCTCGCAGGCCATGTGCCTCGCCGAGGAACTCGACATCGAACTCGACCAGATCGTCGCCGTCCACGCGCCGCCCGATCAGGCCAGCTATGGCAACCCGCTGTTCGTCGTACAGGCAACCGGCGGCTCGACGACGACGATGGCCTGGACTGCGCCGCTGCGCAAGGCCGGCGGGGTCGCCCGCGCCATGCTGCTGGCTGCGGCCGGCGCCGAATGGGGCGCCGATCCCGCCACGCTTACCGCGGCCAAGGGCATCATCACCGATCCGGCAACCGGTAGAACGCTCACCTATGGCGCGGTGGCCGAACGGGCGTCGACCTTGCCGGCACCCGGCGAGGTGCGGTTGAAATCTCCCGATCAGTTCCGCCTGATCGGCCGGGCGGTCCGCCGCATCGACACACCCGACAAGGTGATCGGCAAGACCGTCTACGGCATCGACGTGACGCTGCCCGGCATGCGCTTTGCCGCGTTCACGGCGTCTCCGGTGATCGGCGGCAAGGTGCAGCGGGTCGACGAAAAACCCGCGCTAGCCCAGCCGGGCGTCCGGCAGGTGGTTGTCCTCGACGACCTCGTCGCCGTCGTTGCCGACAACACTTGGGCCGCCCAACAGGGCCTTGCCGCCCTCGGCATCGACTGGGCGGATGGCAAGAATTCATCCCTAGGCCAGGCGCAGCTGTGGGCCGACATCGAGAGGGCGTCCGAAGGGCGGGGCGTCACCGCCAGGAAGGACGGCGATGCCCTGGGATCACTGAACGCAGGCACGCTGTTCGATGCGACCTACGAGCTGCCCTTCCTGGCCCATGCGACGATGGAGCCGCTGAACTGCACCGTGCATGTGCATGACGGCGCATGCGACGTGTGGGTGGGCACGCAGGTGCCCGGCTTCTGCCAGATGGCCGCTGCCGGGGTACTCGGCATCGATCCGTCGCAGGTGACGATCCACAACCATATCATCGGCGGCGGCTTCGGCCGCCGGCTGGAAGCCGACTACGTTCTGACCGCCGTCCGCATCGCCGCCAAGGTCGATGGGCCGGTGAAGGTGGTGTGGTCGCGTGAGCAGGACATCAGGCAGGATATCCTCCGCCCCCTCTATCATGACCGGCTGAAGGCAAGGGTCGAGAACGGCCGGATCGTCGCCTGGCATCATCGCGTCACCGGCGCCTCGATCCTGGCGCGGTGGCTGCCGCCGGCGTTCAAGGACGGCATCGACGGCGATGCGGTCGACGGCGCGGCCAGCCCGCCCTACGATTTCCTGAATATCCTGGTCGAATATGTCCGCCATGAAAGTGTGGTGCCTGTCGGATTCTGGCGTGGCGTCGGCCCCAACAGCAGCGTCTTCTCGGTCGAAAGCTTCCTCGACCTGATAGCACGCGGCACCAAGGCCGATCCGGTCGCCTTGCGACGCGGACTGCTCGAGAAGAACCCGCGCGCGCTGGCCGTACTGGACGCCGCGGCCCGCAAGGCCGGCTGGGGCACGCCGGCGCCGGCCTCGGCCTTTGGCAGACGCACCGGCCGCGGCGTGGCGCTGATGCATGCCTTTGGCAGCTTCCTCGCCTGTATCGCCGATGTCGCGGTCGGCGATAACGGCGATGTGCGTGTGACGCGGGTGGTGGTCACGGCCGACATCGGCAGCGTGATCAATCCCGACACGGTGCTGGCGCAGATCCAGGGCGGCGTCACTTTCGGCATCACCACGGTGTTGCATGACGCCATCACCATCGAGAACGGCAGCATCCAGCAGAGCAATTTCCACGACTATCGGCTGATCCGCATCGACGAGATGCCGATCATCGAGGTCGAGCTGATCGCCAGCACCGAGACACCGGGCGGCATCGGCGAGCCCGGCACGGTGATCGTCCAGCCGGCGGTCGCCAATGCCATCCTTGCCGCGACCGGGGTACAACTTGCCCGTATGCCGGTCGACCGCACCCTGATCGCAAAGGCGGGATGAGATGCGCCGGAACCGACTGCTTCTCTCATTGGTCGGCCTCGCCGCGATCGGCGGCGTCGTGGGTCTGGGCGTTGTCGGGTGGCTGGTGTTCCAGCCCGGTCCCTACGGCTTCGCGCGGGGCACGCCGGTGACGCTGAGCGACTACAAGGGTCCGTCGCCGACCGGAATCCCGATCGAACTGGCCAAGGCGGATGCCGCGACACGGGGTGAATACGTCGCCCGCATGGCCGATTGCGAGGCCTGCCACACCATCAAGGGCGGCCAGCCATTCGCAGGGGGGCGCGGCTTCGTGCTGCCCTTCGGCACCATCTATACGCCCAACATCACCCCGGATCCGGAAACCGGGATCGGAAAATGGAGCGATGCGCAGTTCCTCGATGCGGTGCATCGCGGCATCGCGCCGGACGGCTCGCGCTATTACCCGGCATTTCCCTATCCGTCCTATACGATGCTGACCGACGAGGACGTGCTGGCGATCAAGGCCTATCTGTTCGCACTGACGCCGGTGAAACAGGCGAACCGCCCCAACACCTTCGCCTTTCCCTATGATCAACGCTGGCTGATGGCGATCTGGGCGACGTTGTTCAACCCGGACCGGCGCTTCAGCCCCGTGCCCGAGCAAAGCCCGGAATGGAATCGCGGCGCCTATCTGGTCGAGGCAGCCGGCCATTGCGGCGAATGCCACACGCCTCGCAATCCCATGCAGGCACTCGATCAGCGGCGCAAGTTCGCCGGCGGCGTTGCCGAAGGCTGGAACGCCTACAACATCTCCGCCGACAAGGTCAGCGGCATCGGCGACTGGTCGGTCGGCGAACTGACGGCCTATCTGTCCGCCGGCCATGCGAAGGGCCGCGGTGCCGCATCGGGACCGATGGGCGAGGCGGTGGCGCTGAGCCTGGCCCATCTCACGCCCTCCGACATCGCCGCCATCGTCAACTATGTCCGCAGCGTGCCGCCGGTCGCAAGCGGCCTTCCCCTCATCGCCGGTCCCGCACCGGCAACGCCGCGCCTTGCGAGCCTCGACAATCCGGTTGGCCAGCGTGTCTTCCAGGGCAATTGCGCCAGCTGCCATGGATGGACCGGCGCCGGCACCGTGCGCGAGCAGGCGGGGCTCACGGGCGTACGCGCGGTGAACGACCCCAGCGGCGCCAACGTGGCGCTGATGGTGCTGCACGGCTCCGGCACGGTGTGGCCGGCCCACCCGCTGATGCCGGCCTTCGGCCGGGCCTATTCCAACGCCGAGATCGCCGCCGTGGCCAACTACGTCACCGCCCGCTTCGGCGCCCAACCATCCAGGCTCAACGCCGACGACGTCGCCGGGCTGCGCAAACTGGAATGACGGGGCGCATGTCGCTGTCGCGCAGGCGCCCCGGCGCCATGTCGATGGTGCCCCTGGACTATGCCGCCACCTTCCCCTGATCCCGCTCATCCACCATGAAGGCTGACATGAAACCCGATTTTCCCTCCCGCTCGGCCGAACTCTATGCCGACACGGCGAACCCGGTGCTGCCGAGGACCGGCATGGAGCTTGATCTCAGGCGCACGGCCCTGGTGGTGATCGACCCGCAGATCGACGTGATGAGCCCGCAGGGCAAGGCCTGGGCGGCGGTGGGCGAGAGCGTCACCGAGAACAATCTGGTCCCGAACCTCGTCACGTTGTTTGCCGCCGCCAAGAAGGCGGGCATCGTCGTTGCCGTGTCGCCGCATTATTACTATCACTGGGATCACCATTGGCGCTGGCAGGCGCCACTCGAAAAGTTCCAGCACGACACCGGCGCGTTCGACCGCAAGGGGCCCTACACGGTCGATGGCTTTCGCGCATCGGGCGCAGACTTCATGGAGGAGTTCAAACCCTTCATCGAAGATGGCCAGACCATCATCTGCTCGCCGCACAAGCTCTACGGCCCTCAGGCCAACGACCTGAAGCTGCAACTCGGCAAGCAGGGCATCAGGCAGGTCATCCTTGCCGGGATGCTGGCCAACATGTGCGTGGAATCGCATATGCGCGACCTGCTGGAGGCCGGCTATGAGGTCGCCGTCGTGCGCGATGCCGTCGCCGCGCCGAAGCTGCCCGACGGCGATGGCTACCTTGCCGCGCTGATCAACTTTCGCTTCATGGCGAACGGCGTCTGGACGACGGACGAAACCGTACGCCGACTGACGATGCCGGCCTGACGAACGTCATGCGAGATCCATCCGGCGCGATGCAGTTCGCAATAAGAATAATTTCTTCCGATGGCAGAAATCAGCATCACGTCTGATGTCCATATTGCAGACTTCCACGTCCTTTTGAATTTTTTCTTACCGTGGATAGTCTTCCGCACGAGCAACCGAGGGACGACACGATGCACATGATGGAATGGAACCAATATCGGCAGCAGGTTCTCGCCGGTGTGGGCGATATGGCAAAGCTCAGCGCGGACACGGTCCGCGGTTACGCGCAGCTGAGCGCGGCCGGCACCAGGACCAACCACCTCGACGCCAAGACACGCGAGCTGATCGCACTCGCCTGCGCCGTCGCCCTGCGGTGCGACGGCTGCATCACTGTCCATGCCGAGCAGGCGCGCAAGCTCGGCGCCACGCGCGATGAGGTTGCCGAGGCGCTCGGCGTCGCCATCGCCCTCAATGCGGGGGCGGCCCTCGTCTATTCCACCCGCACGCTCGATGCCTTCACCGCGGCCGGCGAAACCTGAAGGGCCGCCATGAACCGCGCCGCCGCGCGCCAGCGGCCGCCCAGCCATGGCGAGGGACCGGTGGTCCGAATCTTGCTGATCGAACGCCGGATGCGACAGCGGAGGACGTCATGATCAAGTGGATCGCCGGGGCATTGCGCCTGTTTTGGGGGCCGGATCGTGCGGCACTGGCCCCCGCCCTCGCCGGCCGGGGGCGCAACGGCGGCGCCTGACGCCCACGCCTTGGGCTTGCCGCCCGCGGCCTGGGCAGTATCGTCGGCGCATGACCTCCGAACTGGACCATCTGTTCATCTTCATCGATCCCGCCGGCCCGGCCATCGCCGACCTGGCGGCCTTCGGCCTGACCGAAAGCTATCGCCGCCGGCATCCCGGCCAGGGCACGCAGAACGTCTGCTATCGCCTGGACAACGCCTATCTGGAACTGCTGTGGGTCGATGACCCCGCCGCGGTCGACAGCGCCCTGGTGGCGCCGACCGGCCTGGGGCCGCGCAGCCGCTGGCGCAGCGCCGGCACCTGTCCGTTCGGCATAGCCCTGCAGGGCGGCACGGCCCCGCCCTTCGCCACCTGGCCCTATCGCCCGCCCTATCTGCCGCCGCAGATCCCGGAGATCGCCATGGCTGCGGGCAGCGACGACGCACGCGGCCCGCTGTTCTTCGTCTCGCCGGGCGGCGGCGCACCGGGGCAGGATTTCCAGGCCCGGCTGGGCTGGCGGCGGATCACCGGCCTGACCCTGGCCGGCCCGGATGCCGACCTGCCGGCCCTGCCCTGGCTGCGCGGCGTCCAGGCGCCGGCCTGGCACGCCACCCTGGAAATCGATGGCGGCGCCCAGGGGCGGCAGCACGACTTCGGCCCGGCCCTGCCCCTGACCGTCCGCTGTTAGCCAGGCCTGAAATGCAAAACGGCCCGCCACAAGGGCGGGCCGTCCTGGCAATCGGTAGACTTCGTCGGGAGATCAGCGCGAGTAGAACTCGACGACGAGGTTCGGTTCCATCTTGACCGGGTACGGCACGTCGGCCAGGCCCGGGGCGCGCTTGAAGGTGCCGCGCAGCTTGGCGGCATCGACTTCGACGTAATCGGGGAAATCACGCTCGTTCGACTGGAGGGCTTCCAGCACCACGGTCAGCTGCTTGGCGCGATCACGCACTTCGATCACGTCGCCGTCCTTGACCTGGTACGAGGCGATGTTGACGCGCTTGCCGTTCACCAGGACATGGCCATGGTTGACGAACTGGCGGGCGGCGAAAACGGTCGGCACGAACTTCATGCGGTAGACGACCGCGTCGAGGCGGCGCTCCAGCAGGCCGATCAGGTTTTCCGAGGTGTCGCCGCGACGGCGCGAAGCCTCGAAATAGGCGCGCTTGAACTGCTTCTCGGTGATGTTACCGTAGTAGCCCTTGAGGCGCTGCTTGGCCATCAGCTGAATGCCGTAATCGGTCGGCTTCTTACGACGCTGGCCATGCTGGCCGGGGCCGTATTCCCGCTTGTTGATCGGGCTCTTCGAGCGGCCCCACAGATTCTCGCCGAGGCGGCGATTGATCTTGTACTTCGACTCAAGTCGCTTGGTCATACCGAGGTGTCCAGTTCGCGCTACCGTTTGCCAGTCTTTTGGAAGCTTGCCGTCGTCACGAGTCGCGCCGCACGGCAAACGAAGTGCGGCCCCAGCGTTTCCGCCCGGGGGCCGCAAGTCGGTGGCTTGTACTCAAGCAGGCCCCGCCCGTCAAGCTGATTCCCCGCCGGGCTCGCCGATCTGGCCGCGCTTGCGGTCGGTGCGGCGGCGGTTGGGGCGGCCCAGCGCCAGGGCGCGGACCACGCCGCGCATGGTGCGGACTTCCTGCTCGGTCATCTCGGCGCGCTCGAACATCGTCTTGATGTTGAGCATGATTCCCGCCTGTTTTTCCGGGATGTTGGCAAAGAATCCAGAGGCTTCGAGCTCGGCTTCCAAGTGTTGCAGGAAGCCCGTGTGCTCGCCCTTGGTCGCCACCCGGGTATCGCCGTAATCGATCTGTTTTTCGGGTGTATCGTCGGCTGCCAGATACCACTCGTAACCGACCAGCAGCACCGCCTGGGCCAGGTTCAGCGAGTCGTAGGTCGGGTTCAGCGGCACGGTGATGATCTGGTCGGCCAGGACCAGGTCGTCGTTTTCCAGCCCCGTGCGTTCCGGCCCGAACAGAATACCGACTCGGTCGCCCGCGGCCATCCGCCGGCGGATTTCGCCCGCGGCATGGCGGGGCGTCGCCACCGGCTTGATCAGGTCGCGCGGCCTGGCGGCGGTCGCATAGACGTAATTGAGGTCGGCGATGGCATCCGCCACCGAGTCGTAGAGCTTGACCCCGTCCAGCACCTTGTCGGCCCGGCTGGAGGCGGAATAGGCTCGTTCCGACGGCCAGCCGTCGCGTGGGCTGACCAGGCGCATTTCGCTGATCGCGCAGTTCAGCATCGCGCGGGCAGCGGTACCGATGTTCTCGCCCAGCTGCGGGCGCACCAGGATGACGACGGGCGCCGGTGCGGCCGGCAGGTCGGCCGGGGGC
>Ga0222420_100791_pt1 | contig 11240 bp, 10 predicted proteins | sample 3A2ome_FD_182470 | JGI IMG/M metagenome (GOLD analysis project Ga0222420, IMG submission 182470) | Enriched microbial communities from leaf-cutter ant dump, University of Wisconsin, Madison, United States - 3A200A (version 2) | ecosystem: Environmental > Terrestrial > Nest > Insects nest > Nest...
GCGCCGGCTTCATGCCGTAATGGTCGGAGCCGAACATCGTGCCGAGGCGACCGAAGCCGGTGACGACCTCGTCGGCGACGAGCAGGATGTCGTATTTGTCGAGCACGGCCTGGATCTTCTGCCAGTAGCCCTTCGGCGGCGGCACGATGCCGCCGGTGCCGAGGATCGGCTCGCCGATGAAGGCGGCGACGGTGTCCGGGCCCTCGGCGAGGATCGTCTCCTCCAGCTTGTCGGCGCAATATTGCGAGAACTGCTCCTCGTCCATGGACCGGTCCGGGCGGCGGTAGAAATAGGGGGCTTCCGTGTGCAGCACCGGCGCGCGCGGCAGGTCGAAGGCGTTGTGGAAGACGGCAAGGCCGGTCAGCGAGCCGGTCATGACGCCGGAGCCGTGATAGCCGCGCCAGCGCGAGATGATCTTCTTCTTCTCCGGCCGGCCGAGGATGTTGTTGTAGTACCAGATGAGCTTGATGTTCGTCTCGTTGGCATCCGAGCCCGAAAGGCCGAAATAGACGCGGCTCATGCCGTCCGGCGCGCGGTCGATGATCATCTTGGAAAGGGTGATCGAGGCTTCCGTGCCGTGGCCGACATAGGCGTGGTAATAGGCGAGGTTCTTGGCTTGTTCGGCAATGGCGTCGGCGATCTTCTGGCGGCCGTAGCCGACGTTCACGCAATAGAGGCCGGCAAAGGCATCGAGGCTCGTCTTGCCGTTCGTGTCGGTGATGTAGACACCCTCGCCGCCGCCGATGACGCGGGTGGGCGTCTCGCCGCGGGCATGCATGCCCATATGGGTGGAGGGATGGAAGAAGTGGTCGCGGTCCCAGGCGGTGAGTTCGTTGCGTCTGTCGGCCATGGTCTTTCCTTTCGTAGTCGGTCGGTTTCGTGTCCTATACCCTTCCTTCCGTCATCCTCGGGCTTGACCCGAGGATCCATGCGGCACCCGGGTTGTGGATCCTCGGGTCAAGCCCGAGGATGACGATGGAGAGGTTCGGTGCCCGGCGTCAGGCAGCGGTGTCGATGCAGAGGTATTTGAGTTCGGTGAAGGCCTCCATGCCGTGGCGCGAGCCCTCGCGGCCGAGGCCGGATTGCTTCCAGCCGCCGAAGGGGATGGGGCCGCCGGTGATCTTCACCCGGTTGATCGCCACCATGCCGTATTCCAGCGCGCGGGAAAGGCGCATCTGGCGCGCGCCGTTCTCGGTGACGACATAGGCGACGAGGCCGTATTCTGTGTCGTTGGCCCGGGCGACCACCTCCGCCTCGCCATCGAAGGCGGTGACGGCGGCGACGGGGCCGAAGGTTTCCTCGCGCATGATCAGCGCGTCGTCCGGCACATCCACCAGCAGCGTCGGCTCGTAGAACAGCGGGCCGGCCTTGTGGCGCCTGCCTCCGGCCAGCAGCTTTGCGCCGCGTTTCAGCGCGTCGGCCACCTGCTCCTCCACCTTGGCGATGGCGCGCTCGTGCATCAGCGGGCCGATCTCGCTGCCCGGCTCCAGTCCGGGGCCGACCTTCAGCGCCGCGATGCGCGCCTCGAAGGCCCTGGTGAAGGCGGCAAGCGCCGGGCGCTCGACATAGATGCGGTTGGCGGCAAGGCAATCCTGGCCGGAGGTGGCGAACTTGGCGTTGACCGCGATGTCGGCGGCCCTGTCGATGTCGGCATCGGCAAAGACGATCAGCGGCGCGTGGCCGCCGAGCTCCATGACGAGGCGCTTCATGGTCGGGGCGCTTTCGGCGGCGATCCGCCGGCCGATCTCCGTCGAGCCGGTGAAGCTCATCGCCCGCACGCGCGGATCGGCATTCATGCGGCCGACGATGGTGGCGGCGTCCCCCGTCACCACGTTGAAGACGCCGGCCGGAAGCCCGGCGCGCTCGCCGAGTTCGGCAAGGGCGAGCGCGGAAAGCGGCGTCTCGCTCGAAGGATGGGCGACGACGGTGCAGCCGGCGGCGAGCGCGGCGGCCGCCTTGCGGGTGATCATGGCGGAGGGGAAATTCCACGGCGTGACGATGCCGACGACGCCGAGCGCCTCGCGCCGCACGATCATCTCCGCGTCGGGCAGGTGGCTGGTGACGCTCTCGGCATTGAGGCGCTTTCCTTCCTCGGCATACCACTCGATGAACGAGGCGGCATAGTCGATCTCGCCGCGGGATTCCGCCAGCGGCTTGCCCTGTTCCAGCGTCATCAGCAGCGCGAGGTCCTCGCGTGCCTCCAGCATGAGGGCGTGCCATTTGCGCAGGATCGCGGCGCGCTCCTGCGGCAGCCTGTCCCGCCAGGCGGGAAAGGCCTCTGCGGCCGCATCGACGGCTTGCGCCGTCTGGTCGCCGTCGAGGGCCGCGACATGGGCGAGCGTGGCGGCGGAGGCGGGGTCCGTCACCGGGAAGCTGCAGCCGCCGCGCCCCGCCACCCAGCGGCCGCCGACATAGGCGAGCTCGCGCAGCAGATGGGGATCGCCGAGCCGGGCAAGGGCTTCGTGGAAGACGGTTCTGGCAAATACGGCGGTCATGGCGGCCTCCTCTGGCTGTCGGACGGAGTCTGCCAGAGGGGCGGGCGTTAGATTGTCTATTGGCGGGGCCGGCCGCAGAGACTTTGGCCAAAGGTGCGGGGCGCCGTAGACAATCTCTCTATTCGGAAGAGGGCAGCAGCGTCGGAAGCGGCAGCACAGTCTCCTCCTTCACCGTCTTGGTGACGATGTAGGTGAAGTAGCGGTCGATGCCGAGGTCGCGGTCGAGCAGGCCGTCCACGAGGCGCTGGTAGGCGTCGATATCGGCCGCCATGATCTTCAGGATGTAGTCGACGCCACCGCCGACGGACCAGCAGGCGACAATCTCCGGCGTTGCCGCCACGGCGCGCTCGAAACGGTCGAAATCGGCCTGGCGGTGGTTGGCGAGCGTCACTTCCATCAGGACGCTTGCGACCGGGGCGAGGCGCCGCACCGCGACCCGCGCATGGTAGCCGGTGACGATGCCCGCCTTTTCCAGCTTGCGCAGGCGCAGCCAGCAGGGGGTGGGCGAAAGGCCCGCCCGTTCCGCCAGCGCCAGCTTGGTGATGCGGCCGTTCTCCTGGATCGCTTCCAGGATGCGCAGGTCGATGGCGTCGAGTTTCATGCGGGTCGCCCTCCGGGCGGGGATCATGTCAAAGCAGGGAAAAAGACAATGGAAAGCCATTTTGGCGTTGTCAATTGAACTGAATTTGCGCAGTGTTGAAATCATGACAAGTTGGCGACCAGATATATCCCAATTGCGCCGGCCGGCCTACCTCTCCCTTGCCGAGCAGATCGCCCGCGCCATCCAGGAAGGTTTGCTGGCGAACGGCGCCCGCCTTCCGACCCATCGCAAGCTCGCCGACGACCTGAAGCTCTCCGTCCAGACCGTCAGCCGCGCCTATGACGAACTGATCCGCCGCGGGCTGATTTCCGGCGAGATCGGCCGCGGTTCCTTCGTGCAGACGCGGCCGAGGGAGCCGGAGCCGCCCTACCTGCCCGAACGCCTCGGCGAGCTGGTGGACCTTTCGATCCTGAAACCCGTCTGCGAGCAGATCCACCTGGAGCGCATGCGCGAGGCCTTCGGCTGGCTTGCGGAGAACCTGCCGTCGAGCTCGGCGCTCTCCTTCCGGCCGAACATGGTTTTTCCGCGCCACCGCAAGGTCGCCGCCGAATGGCTGGCGCGCTGCGGGCTCGATATCTCGCCGCTCAACATCAACCTCACCAACGGCGCGACGTCCGGCATCACCACCGCGCTGATGAGCGTCGCCCCGCCCGGCGCGACCATCGCGGCGGAGGCGATCAGCCACCACACGCTGGTGCCGCTGTCCAGCTATCTCGGGCTGCATCTGGAGGGCCTGCCGATCGACCGCGACGGCATGATCCCCGAGGCGCTGGACGAGGCCTGCCGCAAGGGCGTCATCCGCGCGGTCTTCCTCCAGCCCTCGGTGATCAACCCGACCGCGACGCTGATGAGCGCGGCGCGCCGGCAGGCGCTCGCCGAGGTCGCGCGGCGCCACGATATCGCGATCGTCGAGAACGATATCCTCGGGCCGCTCGTCGAGGGCGGCACGCCGCCGCTCGCCGCCTTCGCGCCGGAACGCACGCTCTACGTCACCGGCTTCACCAAGATCACGGTGCCGGGGCTGCGCATCGGCTATCTCGCCGCGCCCGACCGCTATGTCGCGGCCGTCGCCAACCGCCACCTCGTCTCCAACTGGATGGCGACGCCCTCCATCGCGGAGATCGCCACGCGCTGGGTCGGTGACGGCACGGCGGTGGAACTGGTCAACTGGCAGCGCCGGGCGCTCGCGGTGCGCCATGCCATCGCGGAGGAAGCCTTCGCGGGCCTGCCCTACAACGCCCATCCGCAGAGCCTGCATGTCTGGCTGCCGCTGCCGGAAGGGCACAGCGAGGAGGGGTTCGTCTCGCAGGCGCGCCTTCGCGGCGTCGCCATCGCGCCGGGCTCGTCCTTCCGCACCTGCGGCGAGAGCTGGCACCCGGCCGTGCGCATCTCGCTCGGCTCGACCAGCGAGCAGGACCTGCGCACGGGGCTCGGCATCCTCGCTTCGCTCGCCAGCGGAAGCCCGGAGGCGCTGCTGCTCGCGATCTGACGGAATTGCCCATCAAATGAGCGTCCGAAGAATAATTGTCATGATATTATTATTCGGATTGACATGATTTTGATCGCCGCGCATCGTTAGGCCATCACTTGTCTCAGCAGGGAGAGACATGCATGGCCGCACCCATCATCCGCATCGACAACATCGTGAAGCGCTACGGTCCGCTGACCGTGCTCGACGGTTTGTCGATGGAGGTGCTGCCCGGCGAGAAGCTCGCCCTCATCGGCCCGTCCGGCTCCGGCAAGACGACGATCCTGCGCATCCTCATGACGCTGGAGACGATCAGCGACGGCCATATCGAGGTCGACGGCGATCAGCTCTACCATATGCCGAAGAACGGCAGCCTCGTGGCCGCCGACGACCGGCACCTGCACCGGATGCGCGAGAAGATCGGCATGGTCTTCCAGCACTTCAACCTCTTCCCGCACAAATGCGTGCTCGACAACGTGACGCTCGCGCCGATGCTGACGAAGGGCGTGGCGCGGGCGGCGGCGGAGAAGCGGGCGATGGAGCTTCTCGACATGGTGGGCCTTGCCGACAAGGCCAAGAGCATGCCGGCCCAGCTGTCCGGCGGACAGAAGCAGCGCGTCGCCATCGCCCGTGCCCTCGCGCTCTCGCCGAAGATCATGCTCTTCGACGAGGTCACCTCGGCGCTCGACCCGGAACTGGTCGAGGAGGTGCTGAACGTCATGCGCAAGCTTGCCGCCGAGACCGACATGACCATGCTGCTCGTCACCCACGAGATGGGTTTTGCCCACGATTTTGCCGACCGGATCCTCTTCTTCGACCGCGGCAAGATCGTCGAGGAGGGCAAGCCGGACGAGATTTTCCGCAATCCCAGGCAGGAACGCACGCAGGCCTTCCTGCGCAAGATCATCGCGGCAGGGCACCGCGTCTGAGCGACATCCGTCGCCGGAAACAAGGCCCCAAGCAACAACCAAGGACAGCCAGAGGAGTTCGCAACCATGACGATCAGGAAGTTTTTGACCATGGCCGCCGGTGTCGCCGCGCTGGCGGCAAGCGTTTCGGTCATGCCGGCCGCTGCCGACGACAGCAAGCTGGAGGAGCTGAAGGCGCAGGGCTTTGCCCGCGTCGCCATCGCCAACGAGCCGCCGTTCACCGCCGTCGCCGCCGACGGCAAGGTCTCGGGCGCGGCGCCCGACGTGGCGCGCGAGGTCTTCAAGCGGCTCGGCGTCGCCGACATCGTCGCCTCGATCTCGGAATACGGCGCGATGATCCCCGGTCTTCAGGCCGGCCGCCACGACGTCATCACCGCCGGCCTCTTCATGAAGCCGGAGCGCTGCGCGGCCGTCGCCTATTCCGAGCCGATCCTGTGTGATGCCGAGGCCTTCGCGCTGAAAAAGGGCAATCCGCTCGGCCTCAAGAGCTACAAGGATATCGCCGACAATCCGGATGCCAAGATCGGCGCGCCGGGCGGCGGCACGGAAGAGAAGCTGGCGCTCGAAGCCGGCGTTCCGCGTGACCGCGTCATCGTCGTGCCGGACGGCCAGAGCGGCCTGAAGATGCTGCAGGACGGGCGCATCGACGTCTATTCGCTTCCGGTCCTCTCCATCAACGACCTCGTCTCCAAGGCGAACGACCCGGGCATCGAGGTCGTGGCCCCGGTCGAGGGTGCGCCGGTCTATTGCGACGGCGCGGCCTTCAAGAAGGGCGACGAGGCGCTGCGCGACGCCTTCGACGTGGAGCTCGCCAAGCTGAAGGAAAGCGGCGAGTTCGCCAAGATCATCGAGCCCTACGGTTTCTCCGCCAAGGCCGCGATGTCGACGACGCGCGAGAAGCTCTGCGCGGCGAAGTGATAGGGGGAGGCTCGGCCCCTCATCCCGCTACCGCGACCTTCTCCCCGTAAACGGGGAGAAGGGGCTGGTGGCCCGGGCTTCCTTCCATCGGGTTCGATTGTCGGGAAGTCCATGCCTGTTCGCCCTTCGCCCCGTTTACGGGGAGAAGGTGCCGGCAGGCGGATGAGGGGCTTTGTCTGGTTGACGCTAACTTGGAACACACCATGACCGACTGGTCCGGCTACATAGGTCTGATCCTGCAAGGCGCGCTGGTGACGGTGGAGCTGACCGTCATGGGTTCGGCGCTCGCCGTGGTCATGGCGTTCCTCGCCGGGCTCGGGCGGGTCAGCCGCTTCATGGCGGTGAGGGCGCTCGCCACCACCTATATCGAATTCTTCCGCGGCACCTCGATCTTCGTCCAGCTCTTCTGGGTCTATTTCGTGCTGCCCTTTGCCGGGGTCACGCTCTCGCCGCTGCAGGCGGGCGTTCTGGCGCTGGGGCTCAATGTCGGGGCCTATGGGGCCGAGGTGGTGCGCGGCGCGGTGAAGGCCATCGGCCGCGAGCAGCGCGAGGCCTGCATCGCGCTCAACCTGACGCGCGGACAGGCGATGCGCTACGTCATCCTGCCGCAGGCGCTTCCCCTCATGCTGCCGACCTTCTGCAACAATGCGATCGAGCTTTTGAAGGGCACGGCCGTCGTCTCGCTGATCTCGCTCACCGACATGACCTTCCAGGCCCAGGTGGTGCGCGCGCAGACCGGCAGCACGCTGATCCCCTTCGCGACGATCCTCGTTCTCTACTTCCTGATGGCGCTCGCCATCTCCTACGCCATGCGCTGGCTGGAGCGGCGCATGACCCGCGGGCTCGACGGCGTGAGGACCTGACGATGGAATGGGACTGGAATTTCGTCTGGCAGATCATGCCGACCCTCCTCGAGGGCCTGAAGATCACCATCCTCGCCACGGCGCTCGGATCGGTCGTCGCCGCCGTCATCGGCCTTGTCTTCGCCATCCTGCGCATGACGGCGCCCAAGCCGGTCGCGAGGGCGACGAGCTTCATCGTCGAGTTCATCCGCGGCACGCCGCTGCTCGTGCAGCTCTACTTCATCTTCTACGTGCTGCCCGATATCGGCATCCGCCTGCCGGCGCTGACGGCCGGGGTCATCGGCCTTGGCCTCCACTACGGCACCTATGCGGCGGAGGTCTACCGCGCCGGCATCGAGAACGTGCCGCGCGGCCAGTGGGAGGCAGCCAAGGCGACGAACCTCACCGGACGGCAGACCTGGATCCACGTCATCCTGCCGCAGGCGATCCCGCCGATGATCCCGGCGCTCGCCAACTATCTCATCGCCATGTTCAAGGAAACGCCGCTGCTCTCGGCCATCACCGTGCTGGAGCTGATGAACCAGGCGAAGAGCGTCGCCAACAGCAGCTATCGCTATATCGAGCCGATGACGCTGGTGGGTGTGTTCTTCCTCATCATGAGCCTCATCTCCGTCGTTTTCCTGCGCTGGCTGGAAGAACGCTATTCCCGCCTGGAGGAACGCTGATGGACCTGACACTTGCCTCCCGCGCGCCGAGGCTCGACGACCGCCCGCTCGAAAAGCGCGTCGGCCTCATCATCCTTGCGACCGACCACACGAGCGAAGTGGATTTCCAGCGCATGGTGGCGGGCGAGCGGATCGGCGTCTATGCAACCCGCATCCCCTATGCCAATCCGGTGACGCCGGAGAACCTGCGCGCCATGCAGCCCTCGCTGACGGCGGGCGCCGCGCTCATCCTGCCGGACGAGCCGCTCGACGTGGTGATGTATTCCTGCACCTCCGCCTCGGTGGTCATCGGCGATGCGGAGATCGAGACGGCGGTGAAGGCCGCAAAGCCCACGGCCGCCGTCGTCACGCCCACTGCCGCCGCCGTGTCCGGCCTCAGGGCCTTCGGCGCGAAGCGCATCTCCGTCCTCACGCCCTATACGCTGGCAACCAGCCGGTCGATGGCCGACTATTTCGAGGGGCTCGGCTTCGACATCGCCCGCTTCGCCTGCCTCGGCCTCACCGACGACCGCGAGATGGCGCGCATCTCGCCGGACGAGATCGTCGCCTTCGCGAAGGAGGCGACGGCGCCCGACAGCGATGCGCTCTTCATCTCCTGCACCGCGGTGCGGGCGGCGGGCGTCGCGGCGCGGATCGAGGCGGCCATCGGCAAGCCGGTCGTCACCAGCAATCTCGCCACCGCCTGGGCGTGCCTCAGGCTCTGCGGCGACGACACGGCGCGGCCCGAGCTTGGCCGGCTGATGACGCGCGCCTATCCCGGTCTGTAAGTCATGACGAACATTCCTGTGACACTGGCGGATATCGAAGAGGCATCGCGGCGCATCGCTGGCCGTATCCTCACAACGCCTTTCGCCATGTCGGCCTCGCTCACCGAGCGTTGCGGCGTGCCGGTGGGCCTAAAACTCGAACACCACCAGACGACGGGCAGCTTCAAGCTGCGCGGGGCGACGAATGCGGTGCTTTCGCTTTCGTCGGAGGCGCGGGCACGCGGCGTCGTCGCAGCCTCGACGGGCAATCATGGCCGCGCGCTCGCCCATGCCGCCAAGGCGGAAGGGGCGATCGCGACGATCTGCATGTCGCGGCTCGTGCCGGAGAACAAGGTGTCGGAAATCCGCCGGCTCGGCGCGAATGTCCGCATCATCGGAAAGTCGCAGGACGAGGCGCAGGTCGAGGTGGACCGGCTGGTCGCGGAAGACGACGGCCTCGTCATGGTGCCGCCCTTCGATCACCCCGCCGTCGTCGCGGGGCAGGGCACACTCGGGCTGGAGATCGTCGCGGCCATGCCGGACGTGGCGACCGTGCTCGTGCCCCTCTCCGGCGGGGGGCTTGCGGCAGGTGTCGCCGCGGCGGTCAAGGGACGCTTGCCGAAGACGCGGGTGATCGGCCTCACCATGGAGCGCGGGGCGGCGATGAAGGCGAGCCTTGATGCCGGTCATCCGGTCGAGGTCGAGGAAGTTGAAAGCCTTGCCGATTCGCTCGGCGGCGGCATCGGCCTTGCCAATGACGTGACCTTTCAGATGTGCCGTGCGCTGCTCGACGACGTGATCCTGCTTTCCGAAGCCGAGATCGCCGCCGGCATGCGCCATGCCTATCGCGAGGAGCGCGAGGTGGTCGAAGGCGCGGGGGCGGTCGGCATCGCGGCGCTGCTTTCGGGCCGGCTCGGCCGGCTGGACGGGCCGGTGGCCGTCATCCTCTCCGGGCGCAACGTGGACATGGGCCAGCACCTTCGGGTCGCCAACGGCGGGGACGCGGCATGACGAAGATGAAGATCCTCACCGAAACGGACCTCCGACGCATCGTGCCGCTCGACCTCGAAGCCATCGCCTGCGTGGAAGAAGCCTTCCATGCGCTCGCCACGAAGGCCGTCGCCATGCCGCCGATCCTCAGGCTCGACATCCCCGAGCATCGCGGCGAGGTGGACGTCAAGACGGCCTATGTGCCGGGCCTCGACGGCTTCGCCATCAAGATCAGCCCCGGCTTCTTCGACAATCCGAAGCTCGGCCTGCCGAGCACCAACGGCCTGATGGTGCTGTTCTCGACGAAGACCGGCCTCGTGCAGGCCGTGCTGCTCGACAACGGCTATCTCACCGACGTGCGCACGGCGGCCGCCGGCGCGGTGGCGGCGCGGCATCTGTCCCGGCCGGATGCCTCGGTCGCGGCCATCTTCGGCGCAGGCATGCAGGCGAAATTGCAGCTTGAAGCGCTCAGCCTCGTCCGGCCGATCCGCGAGGCGCGCATCTGGGCGCGCGACGTCGTGAAGGCCGAGGCGACGGCGGCGGAATTGACGGTGAAGCTCGGCTTTCCCGTCCGCGCCGAGGCGGACGGCTGGGCGGCGGTCGACGGGGCCGACGTCGTCGTCACCACCACGCCCTCCGAGACGCCGGTGCTCCGGGCCGAATGGCTCCAGCCCGGCCAGCACGTCACGGCCATGGGCTCGGATGCCGAGCATAAGAACGAGATCGAGCCCGCGGTCATCACGGGCGCCGGCCTCTATGTCGCCGACAGTTTGAAGCAGACGCGCCGGCTCGGCGAACTCCACCATGCCATCGAAGCCGGCCTGGTGACCGAGGGCGCGGTCTTCGCCGAGCTCGGCGAGATCGTCGCCGGGCGCAAGGCGGGCCGCAGCGGCCCCGACGAGATCACCGTGGCGGACCTGACCGGCACGGGCATCCAGGACACGGCCATCGCCACGCTCGCGGCCGCCCGCGCGGCGGCGGCGCAGGCCGGAACGACATTCGAAAGCTGAGGAAACAGCCATGAAACAAGCGAACCTGAAGTTCTCCAGAGCGGAGTACGACGCGCGCCTTGAAAAGACGCGGAAAGCCATGGAGGCCAAGGGCATCGACGTGCTGATCGCCAGCGACCCGTCGAACATGAACTGGCTGACGGGCTATGACGGCTGGTCCTTCTATGTGCACCAGTGCGTCGTCGTACCGCCGACGGGCGAGCCGATCTGGTACGGCCGCGGGCAGGATGCCAACGGCGCGAAGTTCACGGCCTATCTCAGCCACGAGAACATCATCGGCTATCCGGACAATTACGTGCAGTCCACCGAGCGCCACCCGATGGACTATCTGTCCGCCAAGCTCGCCGAGCGCGGCCTCGACAAGCTGGTGATCGGCGTCGAGATGGACAATTACTGGTTCTCCGCCGCCGCCTTCGCCTCGCTGCAAAAGCACCTGCCGAATGCCCGCTTCGTCGATGCCACCGCCCTCGTCAACTGGCAGCGGGCGGTGAAAAGCGAGACGGAAATCAAGTATATGCGCAACGCCGCGCGGATCGTCGAGAAGATGCATGAGCG
>Ga0222420_100797_pt1 | contig 11158 bp, 16 predicted proteins | sample 3A2ome_FD_182470 | JGI IMG/M metagenome (GOLD analysis project Ga0222420, IMG submission 182470) | Enriched microbial communities from leaf-cutter ant dump, University of Wisconsin, Madison, United States - 3A200A (version 2) | ecosystem: Environmental > Terrestrial > Nest > Insects nest > Nest...
CCGGTGCGGTAATGGTGCTTTCCCGCAACCGATTGGGCGAAGTCGCCCTGTTCGGGCCGGCGCCGCAGACGATGTACGACACCGCAAAGCCCGACGAGCGCCTGTTCGACCGGCTGGAGCCGGTCGCCGATCCGGATGCTCTTGAAAAGAGGATCGAGAAGGAAAGCCGTTTCGACCCCGACATCTGGATCGTGGAGATCGAGGCCGGATCGGTACCCGTCGAGGAGTTGATAGCGCTCAGGACGCCTTGAGCACCGAAGGCCTTGGCCGCTCGTCGGAATTGGCCGTGGCCTGCCGCGCTCCGACGATGGCCTGAGCCGCCGCGTCGGCTTTCAGAAGTCTCATGCGCTCCAGCGCGGCATCGTGATGCATCAGTCGGTATTTGTCGAGGAAGAGGCGGATCGCCTGCGGATGCGGGAAGTGTTTGGGAAACACCGCGACCGCGATCAGGAACGCCTTGTCCTCGCCGAGATCGAGCGCTCTAAGTGCCGTCAGCAGCATTGACGGGTCCGATGCCGAGACGAGCGAACGCGCAGTCGTGAAATCGAGATCGAGCGCGTCGGCCAGTGCGGTCTGGAAGAAGGCTGCGTTTCCGGTCAGCGCCGTCTCGCGCAGCTTGGCGTAGGCGCTGGATCTGTCAGCCGGATTGCTGTCGTCCCTGATTCCGGCGCTCCGCAGCCTTTCACCAAGCATCATGCCCCGCAGCCTGTCGCGAACGGCTTCGGCGGTCATGCCCGCAGCCCGCTCCTGCCTGACCATAGCCATTGGCCGATCCGCCTTCTCCCGTTCGGCGGTCGGGCCCGGCGCGCGGCCGTTCTGCCTGACCAGAGTGGGGCGTTCCAGTGCTCGAACGAGGCTTGCAATGGTCGGATTGAGGTTCTTTCGCCTGGCGATCGCGCGGGCATGCGGAAGGCCGTGGCGGCCGATCAGCGCAATGAGATCGATATCGGTCAGCGCCCGCGAGCGGACGAGAAGAGGGGCGGCTACGTCGACGCTTGCCTCGCAAAGACGGCGCACCAGCGCCTCGGGCGCGTATTCGCACTCCGAGAGAGCCGCGGCCGCAAAACGCAGGCCCTCGGCGGAGACGCTGTCGAACAGCGGCAACGTGAGGTCTTCGAGCTGGCCGATTTCGCGCCGCGACGGGCGCGTCAGGGAACAGAAGGCGGAAATCGAGGCTCGGAAAAGCCGTTCGTTCTTGCCGCTTTCGGCTCGTGCTGTGATCTGGAGGAAATCTGACGACGACACGAAAAACGCTCTACGCAGTTGCAACTCGGACAGCCGGCGGTTCGAACGTCGCCCCGCGCCTGCCGGAACAAGGATCAATTTAGCGACGATCCGTTAGCGCTCCGTTAACCCTCTGAGGGCCTTAATCGTCCTTGGAGGCGTTGCGTTGTGCTCCGGGTCAACCGAGAGGGAATACGCGAACCATGGCCACGATCCTGTCTTTCACGCCGCGAACCAGCCCGGCCGGGCGTCCGCCGCCAGCCGTCGGGGCGGCAGCTTCCGTCATCATTTTTCCCGGCATTCGCTACGAGCACGCCGACGATGCGGAGAGGAGGCGCGATGCGCCGACGCCTCTGCCCCCGACCGGCCCTGTCGGATCGAAGCACTGATAGTTATCGGGCTACTGTTGCTCGCGGGTGGCGGTGTGCCCCATGCGTGCCTGCGCGAAGAACGGATAGCCGTCCGCACTTAGGCCCTTCCGGACGGGCGTCCGGTGATCCGATGCAGCGGGAAATCGCTACGGCCGATTAATTTCGACCGATAGGAAAAAATACCTTGACACCGTAACGGTGGTTTGGTAGTGTTTCGCTATCGTCGGAAAAGTGCGGGTTGGGCGGCAGAGCCGCCTCAGACTTGGTTTCCGGCATCTTTATCTTCGACAATCCGGGATCATCATGGCTTTCGCTGTTTCACCTGCGAAGGCGTGTGCCTTGCGCGCGCTCGCGGAAGGTGCGCGTGTGACATTGCCGCTTTTGGCCGATGCCTCGGGCTGCGCGTTGGCGACGGTGCAGGCGCTGTCCGAGCGGGACGGTTGGGCCTGGGCAGGAACGGAAGCCGGCGATGTCGCCGCCCGTCTGCGTGCCATTGCCGCTGACCTTCTGACCAGGATGGAGGCGCTCGGCCGCAAGGCGTTCGAAGAGGGAACGAAGATCGATCGCACCGAGATCGACGGCATCGTCGCGATCATTCGCGGCCTGGACAAGATCGGCGAAATCATGCGGCCGGACGAAGCCGCCAAAGAGAACCAGATCAGGCAGGATGAAGACTTGGCCGCCATACTCGAGCGCATCGATCGACGCATTGTTGAATTGGCCAAGGCGTTTGCAGTGCAACTGGTCGCTGAGGAACGTGGGCTGGACGGGAGCGGGACTGGCGCGGCACGCCTGGTTTCTTGAAGCGCGTCTCGCGCAGTATCCGCTGCTGGATCCGCAGCCGCCGACATGGCTGGTGATCGGCGGTCGCGGCGCGGGCAAGACGCGGCTCGGCGCGGAATGGGTGAACGCGCTGGTGCGCGGTCTGCCGCCCTTCGCGCCGAAGCAGAAGCATCGAAGGCTCGCCCTGATCGGCGAGACGCTGGCAGACGTGCGAGACGTGATGGTTGACGGGCCGTCCGGCATCATCGGCGTTTCGCAGCCCTGGCGGCCGCGGTACGAGCCCAGCCGCCGCAGGCTGGTATGGGAAAACGGCGCGGTTGCGACGATTTTCTCCTCGGAGGATCCCGAAAGCTTGCGCGGTCACCAGTTCGAGGCCGCATGGTGCGACGAAGCCGGCAAATGGCGCAATGCCGACGCCTGCTTCGACATGCTGCAGTTCGGCCTGCGGCTCGGCGACCGTCCACGCCAGCTCGTCACGACGACACCGCGTCCGACGAAATTGATAAAGGGCCTTCTCGCCGATCCGGCGGTGCTGGTGACGCGGATGCGGACGGCCGAAAACGCCGACAACCTGGCGACGGGGTTTCTCGAGGCGGTCGCTTCCCGCTATGCCGGCACCTTGCTCGGGCGGCAGGAACTGGATGGCGAACTGATCGAGGACCGCGAAGACGCGCTGTGGACGCGGCGCACGATCGAGGAGGCGCTGATCGAAGCGCCGCCGCAACTGCGCCGCATCGTCGTGGCGGTCGATCCGCCGGCCAGTTCGCGTCGGACCTCGGACGCATGCGGCATCGTCGCCGCCGGGCTGGATATGGAGGGTCGCGTCGTCGTTCTGGCCGATGCCACGCTGAAGTCCGCGAAACCGCAGGACTGGGCGGCACGCGCCGTTGCGCTGTACCATACTCTGGCCGCCGACTGCCTGCTGGTCGAGGTCAACCAGGGCGGCGAGATGGCGAGCGCCGTCATCCGGACCGTGGACGCCGCCGTGCCGGTGAAACCGGCGCGGGCGCGACGCGGCAAATGGGCGCGCGCCGAACCGGTGGCGGCGTTGTACAGCCAGTGCAGGGTGTTCCATGCGGGACGCTTCCCCGCGCTAGAAGACGAGATGTGCGATTTCGGCGCCGACGGACTATCCGGCGGCCGCTCGCCCGACCGGGTGGACGCGCTGGTCTGGGCGGTGACCGAACTGATGCCTGACCGCATCGGCGCCCCGCGAATCCGCGACTTTCGATAGGAAACGATATGGCTTGGACCTGGCCCTGGCTTCGTGCCTCGGGGAACGGCGGCGTGCGCGCCGAATTGAAGACAGCGACGCCTTCCGGCTTCATCGCGCTGCATGCGCAGGGCGAGGCGCGCTGGACCCGGCGCGACTACGCCACGCTCGCCCGTGAGGGCTTTATGCGCAACCCGATCGTTCATCGTTCGGTGCGACTGATCGCCGGCGCGGCGTCGGCGGTGCCGTGGCTGCTCTACGAAGGCGCGGACGAGATCGTCGAACATCCCTTGCTTGATCTGGTCGAGCGTCCCAACTCGCGCCAGGCCGGCGCCACGTTCCTGGAAACGCTGTACGGCTATTTGCTGCTGTCGGGAAACGCCTATGTCGAGCTGGTCGAGGGTGGCGAGGGCGCGCGCGAACTGCATCTTCTCAGACCGGACCGCGTGACCGTCGTGGCCGATCAGGCCGGCTGGCCCGTGGCGCTCGACCATCGCGAGGCGGCGGGACGGCGGCGGGTGGCGCTTTCGGACGGGGAAGGCGGCGGCGCGTTGCACCTGTCGCTCTTCCACCCGCTGGACGACCATTACGGCTTCCCGCCGCTGGAAGCCGCGCTCATGTCGCTCGACACGCACAACGCTGCAGGACGCTGGAACAAGGCGCTGCTCGACAATTCGGCCCGCCCCTCCGGCGCGCTCGTCTATGCGCCGAAGGAGGGCGGACACCTGCCGGAGGACCAGTACGAACGGTTGAAATCGGAGCTGGAGGACGGCTATTCCGGCGCGACGCGGGCCGGCCGGCCGCTGCTGCTCGAAGGCGGGCTCGACTGGAAGGCGATGGCGCTGTCGCCGAAGGACATGGATTTCGTCGAGGCGAAACACTCGGCGAGCCGCGACATCGCGTTGGCCTTCGGCGTGCCGCCCATGCTGCTCGGCATTCCCGGCGACAACACCTATGCCAATTACCAGGAGGCGAACCGCGCCTTCTACAGACTGACCGTGCTGCCGCTGGTGGCGAGGATCGCCAGGGAACTGTCGGCCTGGCTGGGGCCGGCGTTCGGTGAGGGGCTGCGGCTCTGGTACGACGCCGACCAGGTTGAGGGGCTTTCGGCCGAACGCGACGCGCTGTGGGCTCGCGTCGGCGCGGCTGGTTTTCTCACCGACGACGAGAAGCGCGAGGCGGTGGGGTATCGGCCCAACGATGGGGCGTAGTACGCGCCGCCCGATCTGAAAGAACAAAAAATGTCCGACCTTTCCAACGCCACCCTTCTGTGGATGGCGAAGGCCGTTGGCGCGGTCGCCGGTTCGGCGGTGTCGCTGGCCTACATCTTGCCGCACGGCCGCCGCGAGGCGGCGTGCCGTTTCGCCGTCGGCGTCGTCTGCGGCCTGGTTTTCGGTGGCACCGCCGGCCTGAAGATCGCCGCCGAACTCGACGTCGAGAGCGCCATCGGCCCGACCGAGCTCATGCTCATGGGATCGGCCGCCGCCAGCCTGTGTGCCTGGTGGGCGCTGGGCTTCGTCATGCGCGCCTTCGAGCAGAACCGCTTCGTGCGGATGTTCAGGAACAGGAGCGAGGAGAATGCCGATGACCGTTGAAGCGCCGGCGCGCAGGGCCGAGCGGAAATTCGTCGATCTCGCGCTGGAGCGGGTGGAGGCCGACGGCACCTTCTCCGGCTATGCCAGCCTGTTCGGCGCCGTCGATCTCGGCAAGGACGTGGTCGAACGCGGCGCTTTTGCGAAGGCATTGCGGGAACGGGGTGCCGGCGGCATCCGCATGCTGTTCCAGCACGATCCGGCTACGCCCATCGGCGTCTGGACGGAAATCCGCGAAGACCATCGCGGCCTTTTCGTGCGGGGCAGGCTGGCGACGGATGTCGTCAGGGCGCGCGAAGTTCATGCGCTGATGCGCGCCGGCGCGCTGGACGGGCTTTCCATCGGCTTCCGCACGGTGAAGGCGCGCCGGGATGCTTCGAGCGGCATCCGCCGCATCATCGAGGCCGATCTCTGGGAGATATCGGTCGTCACCTTCCCGATGCTGCCCGGCGCGCGAATCGAGACGGTCAAGAGCGGTCGCGCGAGACGCCTGCCCAGCGTCAGGGAATTCGAATCGTGGCTCACGCGGGATGCGGGGCTTTCCAGGGGTGACGCCCGGGCGGTCATCGCCAAGGGTTTCGCTTCGCTCGTGCGCAGGCGGGACGCCGCGCCGGGATCGCAGAGCCTGACGGAGACGATCCGGCAGGCGACCAGCCTCATCAATCCGAAAGGGAATCATCAATGAATGCACATGCGCAAGCCGCGCCGCTCGAGACCAAGAGCGCGGACGATCTCGACCTGAAGGACGCCTTCGGCGAATTCATGGCCACGTTCGAGGCCTTCAAGGACTCCAACGACGAGAAAATGACGCAACTGGAAAACCGCCTCGGCGCCGATGTCGTCACCGCGGAGAAGGTGGACCGCATCAGCCGGGCGCTCGACCAGCAGAAGCGGGCGCTCGACAATCTGGCGCTGAAGCGTGCCCGCCCGGCGCTGGGCGGCGCCGGCCGCGCGATGCCCAGCGAGCACAAAGCAGCCTTCGACGCCTATATGCGCTCCGGCGACGACCGCGCGTTGAGGGCGCTCGACACCAAGGCGATGTCGATCAATCTCGGCGGTTCGGGCCAGGACGGCGGCTATCTGGTACCGGACGAGACGGAGGCCGAGATCGGCAAGCGGCTTGCTGCCCTGTCGCCGATCCGTTCGATCGCCTCGGTGCGCCAGGTTTCATCCGCGGTGCTGAAGAAGCCGTTTTCCATCACCGGGCCGGCAGTCGGCTGGGTCGCCGAGACGGCGGCGCGGCCGCAGACCAACACGGCGACGCTGGCGGAACTGCAGTTCCCCACCATGGAGCTCTACGCCATGCCGGCGGCGACCGCCTCGCTGCTCGACGACGCGGTGGTCGATCTCGACCAGTGGATCTCCGGTGAGGTGGAGGCCGCCTTCGCCGAACAGGAGGGCGCGGCCTTCGTCTCGGGGGACGGCACCAGCAAGCCGAAAGGCTTCCTGAGCGAAACGCAGGTCGCCGAGAGCGCCTGGGCCTGGGGTAAGATCGGCTATACGCTGACCGGCGTCGCCGGCGACTGGCCGGCCAGCGATGCCTCGGACGTGCTGATCGACACCATCTATGCGCTCAAGGCCGGCTATCGCCAGAATGCCAACTGGGTGATGAACCGCAAGACTCAAGGTGCCATCCGCAAGATGAAGGACGCGGACGGCAACTATCTGTGGCAGCCGCCGGCAAGCCCCGGAAGCCGCGCCATGCTGATGGGCTTCCCGCTGGTCGAGGCGGAGGACATGCCCGACATCGACGAGGACGAGACGCCGATCGCCTTCGGCGATTTCTCGCGCGGCTACCTCGTGGTCGATCGCGCCGGCGTGCGCGTGCTGCGCGATCCCTACTCCGCCAAGCCTTATGTGCTCTTCTACATCACCAAGCGCGTCGGTGGCGGGGTGCAGGACTTCGACGCCATCAAGCTGCTGAAGTTCGGCACGGCGTAACAGCAAGCGCCCCGTTCTTCCTGTTCACGGCGAGAACGGGGCTGCCCGCGGCCCCGGCGTTCCTCCCCGTCGGGGCCGTTTCTTTTTCTCCCGACAAGGTGCCCGACGAGGTGATTGCATGACGCTGTTCAGAACAGTCGAGCCGGCTGTCGAGCCTGTGACGCTTTCGAGGTCAAAGCGCATCTGCGCATCGACGGCACGATCGAGGACGACCTGCTTGGCGGTCTGGTCCGCGCCGCTCGCCAGGATGTGGAACGCAGCACCGGCCTGGCGTTGATCGATCAAAGCTGGCGGCTCGTCCTCGACCGCTGGCCGGCAAGCGCAACGGTCCCGCTCAGGATTCACCCCGTGCGCGAGGTGCTTTCGGTCACGCTTTACGGGAGCGAGGGCGAGGCCTCGCTTCTCACGCCGGAAAACTATCAGGTCGATACGCTTTCCCGGCCCGCCCGCGTCCACGCCGAGGTCATACCGCCCGCCTTGCGCGCCATGAACGGCATCGAGATCGATTTCTCGGCCGGCTTCGGCGAATCCGGAACGGACGTGCCGGATCTCCTGAGGCGCGCGATCCTGCTTCTGGTTGCGCACTGGTATGAATTCCGTGCGGGCTTCGGGCCTGACGACCAGCCCGTCTCCTATCCGGCCGGCTACGAACGGATGATCGCCGGCTACCGCGCGGGCAGGTTGTGATGGCGGCGCTCTTCATCGACTCCGGGGCGCTGCGTACCGAGCTCTCTTTGCAATCGGTTACGACGACCGACGACGGCTTCGGCGGGTTCAATGAGGAATGGACCGAATTCGCAACGGTCTTCGGCCATATCGAGCCGCTGGCGGCCGACAGCCGCTTCGGCGCCGGCCAGACGCTGGAAACCGTGACCCATCGCATCACGCTGCGCCACCGGCCGGACGTGACGAGCGGCATGCGGTTCTCGCGACAGAGCCGCGTTTTCGAGATCGTCACCGTGCACGATCCCGACGAGACGGGACGCTATCTCGTCTGCCGGGTCCGGGAGACGGGCGCATGAAGCTGTCGATGGCCATAACGCTCGACGGATTGGTCCGGGCGCTGCGTTGGAAGGAGCACGAACTCGTCGAAAGGGCCGCGCGGACTCTCGCGGTTCCGGGCATTCGCGCCGACGCGAACCAGCACGCTTTGAGGAGCGGGGCGCCCGCATCACAGGCAAGGATGACGGATGATGACGGCAGCGACCGCTGATCTGCAAAAGGCGATCTTCGCCGCGCTTCTGGCCGATTCCGGCCTTGTCGCGGCACTCGGCGGCGGCAAGGTGTTCGATCACGCGCCCGCCGGTGTCGCCTTTCCCTATGTCACCCTCGGGCGCGCCAGCGTCTACGACTGGAGCACGGCGACCGAGCCGGGGACCGAGCAGCTTCTGACCCTGCATGTCTGGTCGAAGGCCAGAGGCAAGAAGGAGGCGCTCGATATCATGGAGTGCGTTCGCCTGGCGCTTGATGGCGCGCCCCTCGACCTTGACGGACACCAGTTGATCGATCTGCGGCTGGTCTATTCCGACGCTCGCTACGACGACGACATCGATGTCTACCATGGCCAGTTGCGCTTTCGCGCCGTGACCGAAGACGCTGCCTGAAGACAGGCGGCGTCAGAATCCATTTTCCAACATCAACAGGAGACCAGGATGGTCGCTCAGAAGGGCAGGGACCTTCTCTTGAAAATCGATTCCGACGGTGCAGGCACGTTCGTGACCGTCGCGGGCTTGCGAACCAAGCGTATCGCTTTCAACAGCGAGACGGTCGATATCACCGACGCGGATTCCGCGGGCCGGTGGCGCGAGCTGCTTGCCGGAAGCGGCATCCAGCGCGCCGCGATCAGCGGCGCCGGAATCTTCAAGGATGCGCAATCGGACGCGCTGATCCGCGCCAAATTCTTCGCCGGCGACATCGCTGCCTGGCAGATGACGGTGCCGGATTTCGGCGTGCTGTCGGGCGATTTCCAGATCACCTCGCTCGAATACACCGGTGCGCATGACGGCGAGATCACCTTCGAGATAGCGCTGGAATCCGCCGGCGCCGTCGATTTCGCGGCAAGCTGATGGGCGCGAACAGGCGGCGCGGCGAGATCGCCGCGGAACTCGACGGGCGCGTCAGGACACTTTGCCTGACGCTCGGCGCGCTTGCCGAGCTGGAGGCAGCCTATGCCGCCGATGACCTCGCGGCGCTCGTCGGGCGCTTCTCCGGTGGCACCCTGTCGGCGCTGGATCTGGTGCGCATCATCGGTGCCGGCCTGCGAGGGGCGGGAGAGGGGGTCACGGACGACGATGTCGGCGCCATGCGGGCTGAAGGCGGCGTGGCCGGCTTCGCCGCCATCGTCGCCGAACTGCTGCCGGCGACGTTCGGGGCGACGTCGCAGAACGGTTCCCAGTCAAACCCTTGAATGCCGCAGCGGGTCCCGCCCCGTTTCCCTGGGATGACGCCATGCGCGTCGCCTTCGGCCTGCTGCGGCTTGCCCCCGGTGCGTTCTGGGCGATGACGCCAGTCGAATTCGAGCGCGCCGTCAGCGCCCTGGGCGGCGCGCGCGTGCCGGCGCCCGGGCGAGGCGACCTCGCGGCGCTCATGCGCGCCTATCCCGACCCGACCGACAAGGAGTCCGCCATTGGCTGAGGAAGTCACGATCGCCGTCAACGCCGATGTAGCGCCGTTTCAGGCGGCGCTTGAAAATCTGGGAAAACTTTCCGAACGCTTCGGCACCCAGCTTACCGGCGCGTTGAAGGGAGCCGCGGTGAGCGGCAGGGACCTGGACGATGTGCTGCGCCGTATCGGCCTCAATCTGGCGGGCATGGCGCTGGACCAGGGATTGAAGCCGCTGCAATCCCTGACCGGCTCGCTGCTGGGCAATCTCTTTTCCGGGCTGACCGGACTGACCGCTTTCGCCAAAGGTGGCGTGCCGGGGCGCATCGTGCCTTTCGCCGATGGCGGTGTCGTGTCCGCGCCTAGTTACTTCCCGCTCGGCGGCCAGATCGGCCTGATGGGCGAGGCGGGGGCCGAGGTGATCCTGCCGCTGCGCCGTGGCGCCGATGGAAGCCTTGGTGTTGCGACGAACGGACAATCGTCCCCCGTCAATGTCGTCTTCAACGTCACGGCGCAGGATGCCGCCTCGTTCCGCAAATCCGAAGCGCAGATCACCGGCATGCTGGCGCGAGCGGTGTCGCGCGGCACACGGGGGCTTTGAGGGGTTCCGATGTCCGAGCTTTCGTCCTTTCACGATGTCCTGTTTCCGTTGGCCGTCTCCTTCGGCGCGACCGGCGGGCCTGAGCGCCGCAACGAGATCGTGTCGCTGACGTCGGGACGGGAAAAACGCAATGCACGCCAATCCCAGTCGCGGCACTACTACGATGCCGGAACCGGCCTGCGCTCGCTCGACGACCTGCATGAGGTTCTGGCCTTTTTCGAAGCACGACGCGGCTCTCTCCATGCCTTCCGGTTCCGCGATCCGTTCGACATGAAATCGTGCCGGCCGCAGGACGAACCGACGCCGCAGGATCAGGTCCTTGGCATCGGCGATGGAACGACCAGCCGATTTGCCCTGGTAAAAGTCTATGGAGAAGGGGAGGAGGCCCACAGGCGGTTCATCGCCAGGCCGGTCGACGGCAGCGTGCGCGTTGCGATCGATGGCGAGGAAAAATCGTCGCCGGGGGACTGCGCCTTCGATGTCGCTACCGGCGAGATCGTGTTCGACGCGGGCTCCATTCCCGCCGACGGCGCGACCGTCACGGCAGGCTATGAATTCGACGTGCCCGTGCGCTTCGACACCGAGCGCCTGTCGGTCAGCCTGAAGGCCTTCAAGGCAGGGCAGATTCCATCCATCCCGCTGGTCGAGGTATTGCTTTGATCCACTATCCCGATGCGCTGGCGGCTCATCTCGCTGGCGACGTCACGACGCTGTGTCATTGCTGGCGCGTGGTGCGCAAGGATGGGGAGGTCGCGGGCTTTACGGACCATGACCGCGCCCTGGTCCTGGACGGCCTGAGCTACGAGCCGGAAACCGGGTTTGCCGCCAGCGA
>Ga0222420_100802_pt1 | contig 11088 bp, 9 predicted proteins | sample 3A2ome_FD_182470 | JGI IMG/M metagenome (GOLD analysis project Ga0222420, IMG submission 182470) | Enriched microbial communities from leaf-cutter ant dump, University of Wisconsin, Madison, United States - 3A200A (version 2) | ecosystem: Environmental > Terrestrial > Nest > Insects nest > Nest...
GAAGCCTCCTCCACCGTGGTGTTCGTCATCATGGTCATCGTTCTCCTCATTCGCCCCGCCGGCCTGTTCGGCAAAGAAAAATAAGGGGCAGCCAGCATGAACTTCAAGAACACTGCCTCCATCGGATACGGCCTGCTGCTGCTGGCCCTGATCGCCGCGCCGTTCCTGGGCGCCTACCCCGTCTTCGTGATGAAGCTCATGTGCTTCGCACTGTTCGCTTCGGCCTTCAACCTGCTGCTGGGCTACACGGGCCTGCTGTCCTTCGGCCACGCGGCCTTCCTGGGCGGTGCGGCCTACGTCACCGGGCATGCGATCAAGGTCTGGGGCCTGACGCCCGAACTGGGCCTGCTGCTGGGCATGGGCGGCGGCGCGCTGCTGGGCCTGCTGTTCGGCTGGCTGGCCATCCGGCGCCAGGGCATCTACTTCTCGATGATCACCCTGGCGCTCGCGCAGATGCTGTTCTTCGCCTGCCTGCAGGCGCCGTTCACCGGCGGCGAGGACGGCCTGCAGGGCGTGCCACGCGGCAAGCTTTTCGGCCTGATCGATCTGCAGAGCGACCTGGTCATGTACTACGTGGCGCTGGCAGTGGTGTTGCTGGCCTTCCTGCTCATCGTGCGCACCATTCACTCGCCGTTCGGCCAGGTGCTCAAGGGCATCAAGGAAAACGAGCCGCGTGCCATTTCGCTGGGCTACGACACGCACCGCTTCAAGCTGCTGGCCTTCGTACTGTCGGCCGCGCTGGCCGGGCTGGCCGGCGCGCTCAAGACCCTGGTGCTGGGCTTCGCCACGCTGTCCGACGTGCACTGGACGGCCTCGGGCCAGGTCATCCTGATGACGCTGGTGGGCGGCCTGGGCACGCTCTCGGGTCCGCTGATCGGCTCGGCCGTGGTCGTGCTGCTGGAGAACAAGATCGGCGAGTTCGGCAACCTGCTCGCGGCCATGACCAGCGTGGAGTGGTTCAAGACCCTGGGCGAATCGGTCACCATGGTCACCGGCCTGATCTTCGTGATCTGCGTGCTGGCCTTCCGCCGCGGCATCATGGGCGAGATCATCGCCTGGATGACGCGCCGCAAGGGCGGCGGCACCAAGGCATAGCCAAGTCCTTTTCTTCTTTCACCGCGAAGCCGCTGCAGCCCTTCACAGGCGCAGCGGCTTTCCGTATCCCGTCATCTCCAGGTAGCCCCGGCCCACGGGGCGGCCCGCGGCGTCCAGCAGGTCCGACAGGCCCTCCCAGTAGATCGCGCCGGTGGAGCCGTCGCTGTCGAGCTCCTGCGCATCGAGCAGCGTGCGCACTTCGAAGCTGCCGGCGGGCGTGCGCACCGTCCATTGCACCGGGTAGCGCGCGCCGCTGCGCGGGCTGGTCCACAGGCGCCCCGGGGTGAAGGCGACTTCCTGAGCGCCGAACACCCGCACGGCCTGACCGGGCGCGCGCAGCGAGCCGCCCGCCCACAGCGCCGAGCCGTCCGCGCGCCGCAGCCGGAAGGCGGTGAGCGCGCCGCCGTCGTGCAGGTTCATGCCGATCCAGTCCCAGCCCACGGCCTCGGGGTGCATCAGCGCCTCGCTCCATTCGTGGTCCATCCAGGCGCGGCCCGTGGCGATGGGCATGTGCTGGCCCTGCACGGTGATGGCGCCGCTGACCGCCAGCTGGGGCTGGCTGTAGTAGTAGCTGGCCTGCTCCGCTTGCGGCCCCTTGCGCGAGAGGCCCTGCCGGCCCTGCAGCAGCACGGGCTGGGTGCTGGCGCATTGCAGATCCAGGCTGAAATCGCCGCTGGCCACCCGCGCGGTGTAGCGGCTGTCCGTGCCCACGCCGGTGCGCTCCAGCGTCCAGCCGTGCAGGCGCACGCGGGTGTCAGCTTCGCCGGCCTCGGCGACGCCAAAGCCCGCCCGGGCGATGCGCTGGCCGTGCAGCAGGCGCCGGCCCTGCACGTCGGTGACCGCCGCGTGGGCGAACAGCAGCTGCCGGGCCGCGAAGGCCGAGCGCAGGCCCTGCGCGGCGTCCACGCGCGAGCGGAAGAACGTTACCTGGAAGCCCCACAGCCGCTGTGCCGCCTGCGCGTGGCCGGTGATGTACCACCACTCGGTGCGCAGGCCGGGGTGGCTGCCGTGGTCGCGCGGAAACTGCAGCGTGCGCGCGGGCAGGGCATGGGCCAGCGGCGAGCCGGCCAGCGCCAGGGCCAGCCAGCGGCGGCGGGTGATGTCAGCCGATGAGCGCATCCATGGCCTGCTGTGCGGCGGAGCAGTCGCCGAAGTGCGCGTCCACCCATTCCGTGTCGAAATAGGTGGGCAGGTAGCGCTCGCCCGCATCGCACAGCAGCGACAGGATGGAGCCGCGTTCGCCCGCCTCGCGCATCTCGCGCGCCAGCGCCAGCATGGCGACGAAGTTGGTACCCGTGGACGGCCCCACGCGCCGCCCCAGCAGGGCCGACAGCGCACGCATGGCGGCAATGGACTGCACGTCCGGCACCTCGACCATGCGGTCCACCAGCGTGCGGATGAAGCTGGGCTCCACGCGCGGGCGGCCGATGCCTTCGATGCGCGAGCCCGGCGCCGTCAGGCTTTCATCGCCCGTGCGGTGGTAGGCGCCGAAGACGGAGCCCGCCGGGTCGGCCACGCACACGCGGCTGGCATGCTGCTGAAAGCGCACGTAGCGGCCGATGGTCGCACTGGTGCCGCCCGTGCCCGCCCCCACCACGATCCAGCGCGGCACGGGGTGCCGCTCGCGCCGCATCTGCGTGAACATGCTCTCGGCGATGTTGTTGTTGCCGCGCCAGTCGGTGGCGCGCTCGGCATAGGTGAACTGGTCCATGTAGTGGCCGCCGGTCTGCGCGGCGATGGCGCGGGCGGCTTCGTACACTGCGCCTGCGCTGTCCACGAAATGGCAGCGCCCGCCATGGAACTCGATCTGCGCCACCTTCTCGGGCGAGGTGCTGCGCGGCATCACGGCCACGAAGGGCAGGCCGAGCAGGCGGGCGAAATACGCCTCGCTGACCGCCGTGGAGCCGCTCGATGCCTCGACGATGGTCGAGCCTGCATGCACCCAGCCATTGCACAGCGCGTACAGGAACAGCGAGCGCGCCAGCCGGTGCTTGAGGCTGCCCGTGGGATGGGTGGACTCGTCCTTGAGGTACAGGTCGATGCCGTGCGCCGCGAACGCGGGCAGGCGCAGGGGAATCAGGTGCGTGTCGGCGCTGCGCTGGTAGTCGGCCTCGATGCGGGCGATGGCTTCGTGCAGCCAGGGGGCGGGGGGTGTCTGCGGCATGGCGGGATTGTCGCAGTGCTATGGATAAATGAGCTGCTTGTGCATGTGTTCAAAGGATTTCAGATAGAAAATCATATGAAATCAAGGTAAATAAAGCGCTACAAGCTCATCTATTGATAGCGCCGACTACCAATCCTCTTTTACCGCCATCACCGCATCCCGCCCCGCCGCCGCGCGCCCGGCCAGCCACGCCGTCAGCGTGCCGGATGCGACGACCGCAGCGCACAGCGCCAGCAGCCGTGCGCCGGGCACGGCCAGGTCCATGGTCCAGTGAAAGCTCTGCGGGTTGACCACGTGCACCAGCACCACCGACACGGCCAGCCCCAGCAGCAGGCCCGCCGCAGCGCCCACGCCCGTCCAGGCCGCGCCCTCGCCGGCGACCACGGCCAGGATCTGCCGCCGTGTGAGGCCCAGGTGCGCGAGCAGGCCGAACTCCTTGCGCCGCGCCAGCACCTGCGCGCTGAAGCTCGCGGCCACGCCGAACAGGCCGATGGCTATGGCCACCGCCTGCAGCCAGTAGGTGACGGCGAAGCTGCGGTCGAAGATGCGCAGCGAGCGCTCGCGGATGGCGGCGGCCGAGGCAAAGTCCACCGGCGCGGGCGCGGCCAGGTCGCGGATGGCCTGCTGCAGTGCCGCAGCATCCGCCCCCTCGGCCGCCCCGTCGGCGGGCCACAGCGCGATGTCGCTCACGCGCGCATCTCCCGTCAGCCGCAGCCACGCGGCGCGGTCCAGCGCCACGGCGCCCGACTGGCGGGCGTAGTCGCGCCACACGCCGGCGATGAAGAAGCGCTCGGGCGTCTGGAACGCCAGCGCCAGCGCGGGCCATTCGCTGCCGGGCCGCAGGCCGTACAGGTCCACCACCGCCTCGCTGATGTAGATGCCCGTGCGCCCCTCGGGCACGGGCAGCGCCTCGCCCACCAGCGGCAGGCTGCGCGCCGGGTCGGAGCCCAGCGGACGGCTGATGAGGGTGAGGGCGGGCCGCGCGGCGTCGAGCTGCAGCGGGCTGGCGCGCAGCGGCTGCACACGCGCGAGGCCCGGCAGCGCGGCCACCGCCTCGGCGAAGCCCCCGGGCAGCAGCGCGGCATCGCTGCCCGGCGTGCCCAGGGCCGAGCGCACGTACAAGGGCGCGGGCAGCACGGCGTCCAGCCACTGCATCACCGATCCGCGAAAGCTCGCCACCATCACCGTCAGCGCCACGGCCAGGCTCAGCGACGCCACCACGCCGCCCACCGCGATCGCCGCGCTGCCGCGCATGCGGCGGGCGCGTTCCAGCGCCAGCAGCGCCAGGGCGTTGCGGGGCCGCAGGCGGCGCAGCAGCACGCCGATGCCCCAGGGCAGCGCCGCGATGCCGCCCACCAGCAGCAGGCCGATGGCCACATAGGCTGCCAAGGGAATATGGCCAAAAACCGGTGGAACGCTTGCCAGCAAAGCGCCAGCAGCTATCAAAACCATACCAAGCCAGCCGCCGCGCGCCGGGCCCGCGGCAAGGCCCAGGCCCTTGAGCGTCTGCGCGGGCGGCAGCGCCTGCGCCGTGCGCGCGGGCCACCAGCCGCCCGCCAGCGCCGCCGCCACGCCCAGCAGCCCGTAGGCCAGCGCGGCGGGCGTGCTCCACTGCAGCGCGGGCCGCACCCCGGCGAAGTAGCCGCCGCCCAGGTCGCCGCCCAGCCACTGCAGCGCCGCAAGGGCCAGGGCCGTGCCCAGGACGATGCCCAGCACGCTGCCCGCCAGCCCCAGCAGGGCGGATTCCGCCAGCACCAGCGCCAGCCGCTCGCGCGGCGTGGCGCCCAGCACGGCCAGCAGCGCGAACTGCGGCGCGCGCTGCGCTACGCCCAGCGCCAGCACCGAGAACACCAGGTATGCCCCTGTGAACAGCGCCACCAGCGCCAGCACCGTCAGGTTCACGCGGTAGGCGCGCGAGAGGTTGCTGACGCGCTGCGCCGCGTCGCCCGGCTCGGCGAACATCGCGTTGCCGGGCCAGCCGGGCAGGGCGCGCACGGCCTGCTGCCAGGCTGCGCGGTCGGTGCCGGGGCGCAGCTGCACGTCGATGCGGCTCAGTTCCCCGCCGCGCCCGAACAGGTCCTGCGCCGCGCCGATGTCCATCACCGCCAGCGGCGCGCCGCCCGCCGCCACCGTGCCCGCCACGCGCACGCTGAGGCTCTGCAGGCCGGTGTGCAGGGTGATGGAGGCTGGCGGCGCATCGGCGGCCAGCCCCAGCGCCTGCAGCGCGGCGGCGTTGAGGAACAGCGTGGCGGGCGCGAACAGGTCGAGCCGGTCGGCCCCGGCCCCCAGGCGCGGCATGAGCGCGGGGGCGATGGCGGGCAGCAGCAGCGCGTCGGCGCCCACGATGCGCAGTGGCGTGCGCGCTGATGGTGTGGAGGCGGTGGCCGACAGCTCCAGCACCGGGCTGGCCCGCTCCACCTGCGGGTGCGTGGCGATGGCGGCGTAGAGCGATTCGGGCAGCGCGCCCTGCATGGCGCGCAGTTCCAGATCCGGCTGCCCATTGACGGCGCGCACGGCCTGCGAGAACTCGTCGAGCGCCGAGGCGTTGATCATGTGCACCGCGAACGCCAGCGCCACGCCCAGCATGACGGCCGCCACGGCGGCGAAGCTGCGCCACGGGTGGCGGCGCAGGTCTTGCCAGGAGAAGGTGCGAAGCAGGGCGCGCATGGCTGCATTGTGCGGCGCCAAAAAAGCAAGGCGCCCCGAAGGGCGCCTTGCTGCTGGAAAACCGGCAGTTAGTCCTTGCGGAGTTTTGTGAGCCAGTGCTCCAGCAGCTTGCCCGCCGCCTCGCGCCCGCCCAGGCCGAAGGCCAGCGCCACGGCCACCGCGATGGAGCCCAGCGTGAGGCCGAAGGCCAGCTGCACGATCTCGTTGGCGATGCCCATGGCGCGCAGGCCCATGGCGATCACCAGACCCAGGATGGCAAAGCGCGCCACGTTGGCGGGCAGGTTGCCGTTGCCCTCGGGGCTGGCGCGGCGGATGGCCGTGGCGGCCACGCCCGAGAGCCAGAAGCCCACGACCAGGATGGCGCTGCCCAGCAGGATGTCGCCGCTGAACGCGATGAAGGTGGTCACCACGTCGCTCACCTGATGGAAGCCCAGTTGCGATGCCGCCTCCACCGTGCCGAACAGCAGCGCGAAGAACAGCACCACCGTGCCCGCCAGCCGCGAGGGGCTGGTGGCGCCCGAGAGCGCGTGCGACAGGCCCAGCTTGGCGGGCAGGCTGTCGAAGCCCGCGCTCTCCAGCAGCTTGGTGAGCAGGCCGGCGGCGAATTTGGCCACGTACCACGTCAGCAGCAGGATCACGGCGGCAGCGATGATGTGCGGCACGGCCGACAGGATCTGGTGCAGCACCTGCGTGGCGGGGCCCGAGATGGCGTCGATCTGCAGCGCGTCCAGCGCGGCGATCAGCGAGGGCACGAACACCAGGATGAACACCAGCGTGCCGCCCAGGCGCGAGAGCTGCACGGCCGGGTCCAGGCCGATGCGTTCGTTGATGCGGTCGCTGCCCGCGGCCGACAGCAGGTTGGTGACCAGCCCGCGCAGCACGCGCGCCACCACGTAGCCTGCGATGGCGATGGCCGCCGCGCCGAAGATGCCGGGCACGAAGGCCAGCAGCCGTGCGAGCAGGTCGCGCACCGGGTCGAGCACGCCGTCGAGCCGCAGCGCCGCCAGGATGGCCGGCAGGAAGAACAGGATGACGAGCCAGAACAGCACGTTGCCCGCGCTCTGGCTGATGGGGGCCATGCCGGCCTCTTCCGACAGGCGCTCGTCCAGCGTGGTGGCCGCCAGGGCCCGCGTGACCAGCGCGCGCAGCACCGAGGCCAGCAGCCACGCCGCCAGCGCCAGGATGGCGCCCGCCACGAGGTGCGGCACATAGCCGATCACGTCCTGCACCAGGCTGGCGAAGGGCGCGGACAGCAGGGTCAGGTCCAGCGTGTTGAGCACGGCCACCAGCGTGGCCAGCAGCACCAGCCAGAACACGGCGGTGGCGGCAGGCGTCTCGGCGTCGATGGGCGTGGCCGCGCTTTCGCCGATGCGCTGGTTCACCCGCGCCATCCGCAAGAGCCGCCGCGTGCCCGCGCGCGCCATGACGGCCAGCAGCCAGCCCAGCACCAGGATGGCCAGCGCGCCGAGTATCTGGGGAATGTGCGCGCCCAGCGATTGCTGGAGCGCGGTCGAGAAGGTGTTGAGATCCATGGTTCGTTCCCTCCGTTTCCGATGAATGGCCGGGTCATTGTGAAGGTCTCAGCGTTCAGCGCAACCTTTGGGCCATGCCCTGCTGCGGGATCGGTTTTTTCTTGACAATTGTTTACAGCAATGTGTTCTCAAGGCGTCGCGGTGGTTGCGGCAGATCAACCTCGTGCGCGCCTGCCCCCTTGAAACCGCGCCGGGGCGTTCGTATTTTTTCCTTGCGGCTGGCACGCCGGCCCGTTCATCCCCACTGTCAACCACAAGGAGCTCATCATGAATTCACTGGTATCCCGTGGCAGCCTGTTCGATGAATTCTTCAAGGACTTCGCGCCCGGCTTCTACGTGCGCCCGCTGCACGGCGACGGTCTGCCGACGCCTTCGCAGATCAAGGTAGATGTAAAGGAGGACGACACCGCCTACACCCTCCACGCCGAAGTGCCGGGTGTGCCCAAGGACGACATCCACGTCAGCGTGGACGGCAACGTGGTCAGCCTGCGCGCCGAGGTGCGCCAGCACGATGAGAAAAAGGACGGCGAGAAGGTGCTGCGCAGCGAGCGTTACTTCGGCGCCGTGGCGCGCAGCTTCCAGTTGCCCATGGAACTGGACGTCGCCCAGGCCAAAGCCAGGTACGACAATGGCGTGCTGACCCTTACCCTGCCCAAGAAGCAAGAGAGCAGCGCGCAACGGCTCGCGATCGAGTAAGTTTTTGCTATTGAAAGGGGAGCTTTCAGCGCATTCCCATCAAGCGCTGGAAGCTCTTTTTGCTGGTAGTCTCAATCTGCCTGTCTTAGTGCCTCGATCAGCGCGGCCACGTTGCCCACGCCCAGCTTGTCGTAAATCGCCTGGATCTGGTTGCGCACCGTCGCGGGCGACAGGCCCAGGCGCTGCGCGGCCTGCTTGTGGGTGAGGCCCTGGGCCATCAGTTCTGCCACTTCGCGCTGGCGCGGGGTCATACGGTCGGCAGGATACAGCGGGCGCAACCGCACGAACAGCAGGTCTTTGCGCATCTGCCGCCGGGCCACCAGCGTGCGGCCCATGAAGGGTTTATCCGTTGCGCGCAGCCAGTCCAGCAACTGCGCGGGCAGGCGACCCGGTTTTGCGATGGCGCCCCATTCGGCGCGCAGCATTTCCTCGCAGCCCGGTGTGGAATGGCAGAACACGCCGCGCGCGTCGGCGATGGCTGCCGCCTGGGTGTTGGAGAGCCCCAGGTGCAGCGCGCGGTTGTGGCGCAGTCCTTGCATCAGGTGCGGCGAAATCTCATGGAGTAGCCGAACTTCTTTCGTAAGGCAGTGCTGGTCGACGTCGGCGCGAAACAGCGTGAACCATTGCGTGGCGCCCGTGCGCTGGTCGGTGTGTGCAGTGATGAAGCTGTTCTCATGGCCGAAACGTTGCAGGTAGTCCCGCAACGCGGCCTTTTCGGGGCCCGCGAAATAGCTGGGGTTGTGAAAACCCCGTGTCATATGCGGATGGTTCACCATGGCGCTGGCGGCGTTGTCCAGGTGTTTGAGCGGCTCGTACTCATCGATCATGGCCTGCGGCGTGTTGTGCAGGTGGATGGTGTGGATGTCGATGCCCTGGCCGTCCAGGTAGGTGGCGGTGCCCCACATGCAGGTATCGAAGGGCAGCACGGACTTGAGAAGTTCCAGCGCTGCGTCCTGGTAGGACTCCAGCTCCGTCTCGGCCGACGCACGGTAGAGCCGCAGCACCAGGGTGCTGAAATCCTCGAGGCGGGCTTCACGCACGGTGGTAGCTCTGCCAGCCGCAACGCTCTGACCACGTTGCCCATACCCAGTTTGTTGCAGATCGACCGGATCTGACTGCGTACTTGGCGGGCGAGCGTCGCCGCAACAGGCCTGCAGGCCAGCCTGCAATAGGCATCGACGATTCGAACGGCAACACCTGCCTGACGAGATCCAGGATTGCGTGATTCATGGAGAGTTCGCAGGATTGGCGATACAGGCTCTGCAGCAAGTTTTTGAAGTCGAGGAGCAGCGCGGCGAGCATGTCGGAGCTGTGGGATTGGCCGAGGGCGATGGTTTTCAGTGTACGCAAATTAGTGCATTTGCATCATTTTGTTTCATTGTGGTTTGCCCGAGGATTTGCGGGAGCCCAGGCGAATGGGCCATAGCGTTTTCAGCCTCTCCCTCAATAACCCCATCAAAGGAATACTTCATGCCTGTTTTCTTCGTGTCCCATCGCTTCATGAAACCTCTGCTGGCGATTCCCTTCGTGCTGGCCTTGGCAGCCTGCGGCGGCGGAGACAGCTCCAGTAGCACGGGCAGTTCTGGCGGTGGCTCATCGCCGGGAGGGTCCTCGTCGAGCGGAGCAAACTGTAACTATCCGGACAAGGTGACGGCATCCGAAAGAGCGCAGGCGAATGCGTGCGGCATTCAGGTGTCGGGAGCTTATGGCGCTGCAGATGCCCGCCTGCAGCAAATCATCCAGGCGTGCCAGTTGGGCCAGAAGGCAGCGGCAGATGCGGACTACGCAGGCCCTTACACCAAGCTCGTGCAATATGCGCGTGACGTCAGCAAGGAACTGTCATGCGGTAGCGGCGGTGGCTCTGGTCCCGTGCTGCCCAATCCATCAACGCAGACCTACTACAACTTCTGCGCCAAGACGAGTGGGAATACGAAGTACGGTAGTTGCTGGGGACCCGTTTTCAAGGACGATGGCGGGTGCAGTGACAACTCCTATACCTATATGAATCAGTACAGCAGTAGCAGCGCCTGCATCACCGCCCGGGATAGCTGGCTGAAGGCGCGCTGATGCCGTGGGGTCTTGTATCAGGACGATATGCTGTCCTCGCCGGGTTGCTGCTGGGGGGTTTTTTTCTCGCGGCGGGCCTTGGGGCAGTGAAGGAGCCTTTGGCAAGTGAAAGCGATGAGGGGAATCGACCATGGCTGGCTCGAAAAACGCAACCGATGCCTGCCCTGCGTGTCCCTGAAACCGACGGTCATTTCTCGGGGCCTGCCACCTTTGCTGACCGGGCTGGTAGGCCCGTAGAGTCCGACCTCCTGCGAAAAGTCCTGGAAGGCTCTGCCTTGTCGGAGTCCTGGCTGGAAGCCCATGGCTTTGTTCCTGGCAGCATGGCGCTGCAACGTCTGCATGGCCTGATGTTGGGGCATGTGTCTCTGCCTGATTCAGAGACCAGCAAGAAGATCATGTTCGGGCCTTCGGGTGGAACGTCAGTCCTTGCGGAAGACGCCTCCCCTGTTCTGGCTCAGCAGGAACGATATATCCAGGCAGTCATGACGCCTGACGGCTTGAAAGGCGATTCCATGCTTTTACGCTGGCGCAACGCTAGTGACAATGTGGTCATCGAACTATCGGCGCAGGCGATTTCGGCCAACGCAAATGAGCCCATACCAGTATGGAAGTACACCGCCGAGGATTGGCCGCCCGGGCGCTATCGTGTGGAGGTGATTTCGCCCGATGGTGATCTGACGGTGTTGGCCGTTGGTGAGTTTGAAATTGCGGTGCCCAACGTGCCGACAACGCCATTTTTATGGACTGCGGTAGCCCAGCACTAATCAATAGGCATCGCCGCAGCATCTGATGGGGCGTTGCCTGGAAGGCTTGGTGGAGTAGGCCGCCGCTCCGGCTGCGCAATACCGTAGGCGCTCAGCCGCAGCA
>Ga0222420_100803_pt1 | contig 11085 bp, 17 predicted proteins | sample 3A2ome_FD_182470 | JGI IMG/M metagenome (GOLD analysis project Ga0222420, IMG submission 182470) | Enriched microbial communities from leaf-cutter ant dump, University of Wisconsin, Madison, United States - 3A200A (version 2) | ecosystem: Environmental > Terrestrial > Nest > Insects nest > Nest...
CCTGAAGGTGGAGCCGGGCGACACCGTGACCTTCGTCGCGAAGGACAAGGGACATGACTCCATGTCGATCGCCGGGATGCTGCCGGAGGGTGCCGATGGCTGGAAAGGCAAGATCAACGAGGAGATCACGGTCACCTTCGAGAAGCCCGGTCTCTACGCCTACAAGTGCGAACCCCATTTCGGCATGGGCATGGTCGGGCTGGTGAAATTGCTTCGGTACGCGGTCGGGAAGGCTTTCGGCCGGATCGATTCGGATATGATCAGGTCGCTGGCCTTGAACGTGTAGGTCTGGCCGGTCGGATATGTATAGGTATACGGCAGCGGGGGCTGGCTGCCCTTTTCCCATGATCCGAGATGGTAGGGCTGGGAATGAAGGGAACCTTTCGTGGAATACGAAACATAATCTCCGGTCGCATAGAACTGGTTGGCCGCCGCCGGGAAGTGGCGGGTGTATGTCGAAACGCAGACGCCGTCGCCCGCCTCCGCCGGCGTTGAGGGCAGCAAGGTCAGCGCGGCGACGACCGCCACGATGGTTTCGATAGGCAACCGGAATCTGGACCGCGACTTCGGCTTCGTGACTGATTTTACGATCATTTTCCCCTCCGGACCGGTCACTCGTGAGAGAGTGCGGGAATCCTTCGGTCCATTATAGGGGTGAATCCTACAAAGGTGAAATCGAGCTTTCCGGTTCCGGCTTCGCGCGGTCCGAGCGGAACCTTGCTCCCGTATCCGTCAGCTCCACGCACCCGTTCATGTCGAGAATGGCGAAGGCTTCAGGGACGTATTGCCTGACCAGGTCGAACTCCGGCCTCTCCCTGTTCACGAAGGCGTTGCCGTCAAGGCATGCCAGGACCAACGCGAAGGGGTAGATCGCCTCGATCTGGGCTTCCGTGAAGGAATCGAGCTTGCGGAAGCCGCCCTCGGGCTTCGGGATTGTATAGGGCACCGAAATGCTGTGGCGAAGCTCCGCAAGGTCCAGCTTCGGGCCATCCTCGAACTCGAAGTAGGCTTCTCCGTCCTTTGGGCCGACGATCGAGTATTCGACCCTGTCCCCGCCCTTGAGGTTGGCGAGCGTGCCGCACTGCATCCAGTTGTAGTCGCCCTTGGCGGGAACGTCAGCCATTGTCCTGTCCTTTACTGCATTGCCGGAGATGGTTGGTCATCCGCTGGGGCGCTGGCGCGCGCGGCGTTCAGGTTCAGCTGGATGTGCTTGGCCTGCACCAGAAGGAGCGTCTTCACGTTCTCGTAGGCCATCTCCTGTTCGGGGAACAGGCGCCGGGCCTCCTTGAGCATCGGCAGAACGAGGAATGAAACGTCGTGGGACAGGTATCTTTCCTGCTTGTCCAGCGACCAGTTGGCCTCGCTCATGGTGAAGATGTTGTGCGCGCGGTCGATGGCCTTCGCTATGCTGGCGACCGGGTCGCGGGCCATTCGGGCGTAGTATTCCTCGTCGGGAATCCGGACCCCGTCCTTCTTCTTCGTGAGCAGCTCGACCGGAACGCGCACGTCGCGGCCGAACATCCGCTCGACGTCGTCGAAGCTCACCGGATAGTCCTCGCAGACATCGTGAAGGAAAATGGCGGCCAGCGTGTCTTCGGGGCGCATCAGTCCCGGGACGAGCGTTCGTGCGTAGCCGGCGATGAATATTTGATGGGAGAATTCCGGGCTCACCCCGTCTTTGCGCAGTCCGGTATGGTGCTTCCGGGCGAACTCGAACGCCTTGGCGGCGTTGACGTAGTTCCTGCCAAGCAGCCAATAGCGCGTCGCGCTCACGTGCTTCGCGTAGCTTTCCTGGGACTTGGTTGTCATTTCGGTCCTCTCCATCCTTCCAAGGTCGTCCCGGCGTATCCGGCAGTCCCTGCTTCCTTGCCTTCCGCTGGCGCCTTGCCGATGCTTCGCGCGAGGTCCAGCCATGGGCCGGGGTCCCAATGCCCCCTCGCCGCCCCGGAGGTCGACGGCAACGCCCATATCGCCGTGGTTCCTTCCGTCTCCGGCTGGAGTCCGGGCTTCACCGCCCGACCAAGGAACGCCTGCGCCGCAGTACGCCCGTTGAATGCTAACGCCCTCGGCGCGCATTCCTCAATGGCGGCCCGCAACCTTGCAGCGTCGAAAGCGCCTGAAGGCAGGTCGGAGTCCATGCCGTGCAAGGACTTGCACAGATCGGTCAGGCCGATGCCGAAGCCGTCCAGCAGCCTCCACTCGTCGGGCCGCAGGGGGCTTGCCGTGCCCGTCAGCCCGGTTTCGTGAAGGATGCTCCAGAAGCGGTTGCCCCGCCCTGCATAGTAGGCCCCGCGCGCCGCGGAGGCGTTCCCGGCCGCCGTTCCGCAAAAGACGACGTCCAGGCCGGGTCTCAGCATGTCCGGAAGGACGGGGTGGGAGGTCGGTCGGCAGTCGTTCAAGCCTTGATGCCTTCGCAACGGAGCTGGTGGGTGCCTGCCTCGAATTTCCGGCGGGCGCCGAATTTCATGTTCTTATGCGCGGCGCAGAAGCCGTTCATCTTGTGCGGCTTGCACATCAGGCAGCCCGAACGCGCGTTCTTCGGACGCTTCCTCTTGTGATGCATGTCTCATGCCTCCGTGATCCGGTGCGCCCCGATGGCGCACGCTAGTGATCGCGGAGTGGAGGAATGAGCTGTACATGGGGTCCATGATAACGGCAAAGCGTCGTGAGAGACAACGGCTTGGCTTGTTGTTGTCTTCGGGCAGGCATGCCAGTCTGAGGTCTGCAACGGGAGTCATCATATGTCCGAAAACGTGAGTGACGAAGCCGCACAGTTTGCAGGCCTGCCCGAAGATCCCAAGGCTTCCGATACCGCCCGCATGACGGCCGTCGCCAATCTCGGCGCGAACGGAGTCTGGATTGAGATGCTTTCCCAGCAGGACGCGAACAGGATTTCCCTGCTTTCCGGGACGGCCGTTCACATCTTCTACGCGCAGGAGGAGCAGCAGGAAGGCGGCCATCCGCGCCGCTGGTTCGCCCTTGTCCGCAATGTCGAAGGCTCGCAGAGGGCGGAGGTCTGCCTCGCCGTCACGCCGCAGGGCGCTGCGGTCAGAGACAGCGGATTCCTGCCTTCGGGGGTTCACACCACCGGCTTCCGCAACGCCAATCCATACCCGGAATTCGCGGACGAGGTCGAGAGGTTGGCGGAAGCCGTAGGACTGGAGATCGCGCCTAACTGGCAGGGCCAGATCCTGGGCGCGGCCCCCTCCCCCTGAGTGCCGCAACGGCCTGCATCCTGTCGCTGTTGACGTCTCGGTTGCGGCGATAGATATAGGCTGAATGTCAGTAAAGCTTATCCTCGCCTCCGAACTCACCGCCGCGCTTCCGAAGATCGCCGAGGAACTCGATACGGTCCGCAAGGGCGCGAGGTTCCTGTTCGTGCCGACCGCCGCCATCGGCGAAGGCTGGGTTCCCGAAGACGAATCCCATGTCGATCCCTTCAGTGCGATGGGCTTCGAGGTCGAGCGCTTCGATCTCGTCGGCAGGAAGCCGAAGGAAACGAAGGAGGCGCTATCGCGCAGCACCGCCGTCTATGTGTGTGGCGGAAACACGTTCTTCCTCGTCGACCATATGCGCAGGAGCGGCTTCTTCGACCTTGTGAAGGATCGCATCGCCGAAGGACTGGTCTACATCGGCTCCAGTGCGGGTTCGGTGGCGGCCTGTCCGGATATCGGGTTTGCGGAAACCCTGGACGACAGGTCGAAGGCGGATCTGTCCAGCGACGAAGGTCTTGGGCTCGTGGACTTCGACATCCTTCCGCATCTCGACCATCCGGAATACGGCGGTCATGTCAGGCGGCTTTACGAATCTCCGTCGCCGTCGGGCCGCATGCGGCTGGGACTCTGCGACGGCCAGGTTGCCGTGGTCGAGGACCGGGGATTCCGGGTCGTATAGGTCGCATTCGCCAGGCTTCGTCCTTGCAAATCGGGAGCGCCGTTTCGGATTTGCAAGGATGGAAAGGATTCGTCCGTAAAATTGTTGACAACGAAGGCAGTCCCAGGATAACAAGGCCGCCTGAAAGGGGCCTCTCATGGGACCGTACGAATCCTTCGCTGACATTCCGCGCCTGATCGACCGGGGGGCGTATTCCGTGCATGTCGGCTTCCGTTATCTCGAGGAGCATCTTGCCGAGTGGTCGCGATACCCCGGCGGCCTCGACCTTGATCCCGATTTCCAGCGAGGGCATGTCTGGACCCGCGACCAGCAGGTCGCCTTCGTGGAATATGCCCTGCGCGGCGGCCTCGAAAGCTCTTCCGGGGTCCTTCTGTTCAACTGCGCGGACTGGGACGGCGGCAGTGAGCGGCCGATCGAGATCGTCGACGGACTTCAGCGCCTGACGGCGGTCAGGGCGTTCCTGCGCGGAGACATCCCCGCGTTCGGCCGGCTTCACGACGAATACTCGGGTTCGCTTTCCGCAGTTCACGGAAGCCGTTTTGAAGTACATGTGAACAAGCTCCGGACGCGGGCCGAGGTCCTGCGCTGGTATCTCGAGATCAATTCGGGCGGCGTCGTGCATTCCGACTCCGAGATCGAGCGCGTAAAGGGACTGCTTGCCGCCGAAACCGCTTGAAGGGCGACTTGCGTGGAGTCCTTCAGCGGTGGTAATAGGGGTAACCCAAACCTGTCCGTGCTTGTCCCATAGTGGCGGGCCAACCGAGGGCGGGCCCGTGCAACATGGAGCCCGATATGAAGATCCAGACCACTTACTCGCTTGAATCCTGCGACGGAGGAGCGCTTTCCGTCCAGCGCCTGGAGCAGGCATACAATGCCCTGCAAGGCTATCTGACTTCCGAAGACTTCGACCGCGACGGCCCTCACCCGGGCGTGAAGGGTCTTCGCCGCATCCGCGGCAACGTTTTCTCGCGCTCTGACGTCGAGGCGTTTTCTGGCCTCGTCGAAGAACTGGCGGAACGTGCGGAACGCCGCCTTGCGGAACTGCGGAGGGAGCGCGACGAGGTTGCCGTCGACGGCCACAGCCGCGTCGCCTATGACGGCCTGATCGAGATGGTGGGATCGGCCCGCACGGCTGCCCTGGCGGACCTCGCCTCCTTCGTCGAGGCTTTCGAGGACGAAGCCGCTGCCCGGGGCCCTGTGCCCTGACCATTGCTCCATGCGTCGCCTGACGGGATGCTTTTCCTCAGGAGGGCGGCATGGCAGGCGGCAAGGAAATCGTTGTTTTTACAGACGGGTCCTATCGCGACGCAACGGCTGGCCTCGGGATCGTCCTTTGTTCGGAAGGCACGGTCCGCATTCGCTCCATCCCTTGGCCGGAATGCTGCAAATCGCTGGAAGCCGAGGCCGTTGCCGCGGCCGAAGGGATCGAAGACGCCCTCGAGAGGGCTCAGCCAGGCGACCGCATTGTCCTGGTCGTCGATTTCAAGCCCGCAGCCCGCTTCGTCAACGAACGAAGGGTAGGCCCTCGGGAACGTGTGGTAAGGGAAATTCTGGAGCCTGTCGCCGACGAGGCTTTCGCGTATGGGGTGACGCTGGAAGCCATCCCGATGAACGGGCATGGCCGTGGAAACGATGACTATCGTATTCGTGACGCGTATCTCAACGGCGTAGCTGATTGTCTCGCCAGCATGGGCCGGTTCGGAAAGATTTTCGACGCGACTTTCGAGGACGACGACAGGCTCGCATCAGCCATCAAGTCGCTGGATTTCAGGCTGGATCCGAATAGGGGCATCCTTTGCCGCCGAAGCTTCACCAAGCAGGAGGCGGCTTTTGTGATCGGCGTGTCCGGGAATGTGGTCGACTCCCTGTTCCGCCATGGGCACCTGCAACTGGCTCCGGGCAATGAGACGTTGACTGCCGATTCAGTGGAACGCGTAGCGGAAGAGTTCGCAAGGATGCGTGAGACCCCGGCCGTCATCCATGAGGAAGAAGGCGCGCAAGCCTCTTTCGCGCCTTAGGATTCGTTGTCCCTTCGTCATCGAATCCTTGTTGCCCTTCTGGGTGGTTTTTGCTATCAAGCCTTCGGGCGGTCGCCCCGAACCTGCTGCCGGGTTAAACGCGGCCTCTGGAATGCTGCATGTCCTCCCTTCGGCTGGCGTGTAATCGGCAGTATGCGCGCCGCGCGGAAGGGGTGGACTTGAAGGTTGTAGCTACCGAACATCTCCTGTCGTCGATGCGGCACCATGTCGGCCGTTTGGCGCCTGGCACGAAAGCTTCGCACATAGCAGAAGCACTCGCTTTCGGGCTTGGCCACAGGACGAATGCCTCTCTCAGGGCCACGCTGTCCATCCGTCCCCTTGACCGGCCCCTGGTGCTGGAACTGGATTGCCCTGTGGCTTCGCGCAGGCTTGGAGAGCTTGGCGGTCATGTCACGCCTGAAGCGTTTTCAGCCGCTGCGGCCGCAAGCCTGTCCGCTGTGGTCGGGACCGGCAATCCGGATACGGAAACGTCTCCTGCTCGTTTTGCGGAGGCTGCTGCGCTCCTGGAGGAGAAGATGGCTCCGGCGGGGGGCGGCGTCGTTGGCTTCGTCGAGGAGGGCATGCATGAAGAAGGGGCCGGCCTTCACCTGAAACTTGCGGCGAGCTATCAGGTCATGCGGGATCACGACCGGGATATGGCCGATTTCCTTGCCGACTTCCTTCTGGAGGCGGACGGAGAAATTCCTTTCGACGGCATGTCCCGTGGGCGGCTTGGATGGGGAGAGGAAATATTCCGCGGGTTCGCTCCCCGGATAGGGTCGCTCGCCCGGTCTATCCGGATGGCATGGCCATCCGGACTGGGCTTCCATGCGCTCGAGGTGGTTCCGCAGCTTGTCCGCAGGTCGAACAGGCCCATCCTTGTCGTTGAAGGCCGATCCGACAGCGACGGGGAAGTCGGCCTTGCCGACACGGGAAGGCCCTTTGCCGACGCGGAAGGCCTTATAGGGGCCTGCTGCCTTGCAAGGCTCAGGTCGGGAGACCGGAAGCCGAAGATTGCCAGCCTTGCCGCACGTGCAAGGAATGCGGGCGCTGATCTGGTCGAGGTCTGTCTAGCTGAAGTGCCCTATGCGGGGCCTGGAGGTCCGGCGGAGGCCCGCAGCAGGCTCGAGCGAATTATCCGCGCCGCTACGGATGGATTGCGGTGAACATGAAAGAGGTGAAGATAAGCGTGAAGTTCAGAAGGCAAATGCATCCTGCTGGAATTGCTGATCTTGTCTGCATCGGCGAGTGCCTTGTCCTCGCGGGGCGCAAGCTGTCCGGAGGGCTGCGTTGAAGCTCTGGATCTGGTCAGACCTCCATCTTGAATGCCAGGGTAAGGCCTTCCCGGCGAAGGCTCCGGTCGGAGCGGATGTCATCGTGTGCGCCGGCGATCTGTGCCACGCTCCCGACCTCGCGCGCACGGCGAAGGAAATCGTCGATCGCTACGGGATGCCCATGGTCATCGTGCCGGGCAACCATGAATATTATCGAGGGAGCTACCCGAACCATGCGCGGTCCATCGCCATCGACAGCGTCCTGATGGCGGAAGCGGCGGAAGCCAGTCGGGAATGGGCATGTCCCCTGCACCTGCTGAACGACGGCGTCGTCGAGATCGACGGCGTTCGTTTCATGGGCGGGACGCTTTGGACGGATTTCTCCATGGGGGCCGAAAGCTCGACGGACATCGCCTGGCGGATGAACGACGCCCGGTCGCTGTCGCCGGATTTCCGTCACATCCGGCACCACGCAGAGCAGATGCTGTCACCGCAGGACATGCTGGAGATGAACGGGGAGACGAGACGCTTTCTTCTTGGAAAACTGGCGGAGCCTTTTCACGGCCCTACGGTCGCGATCACGCATTTCCTGCCCCACCCGGCCGCCACGCCGACGGCCTACCTGGGAGACGGGGCGAACTTCATGTACGCCTGCGGGGAAAAGGCGTTCGGCGCGCTTTTTGAATCCCGAGACGCTCCTGCTCTGTGGGTCTGCGGCCACACGCACCATCCGGTGGACGTCGAGATCGGCCGTACCCGGGTCGTCTGCAATCCTGCTGGGTTCTCCGCTGCGCCCGACGAGCGCAACGGCGGATTTCGTTGGGATTTCGTTGTGGAAGTCGGCCTTCCGTGATCGGCTGCAGATAACTCCCGGAGGGTTGGATCAGTCACAATGCGGACGCTCTGTGATGGCAACGCCTACGACGAGACTCCGAACGAGGCGAACAACGGATCGCCGCTATGCGTAAACGGCGACGAAGTCGATGCGAAACAGATCAGGGTCGACTTCAAGCATTTCCGGCTTGGCCGTTAAGCTCTGGGGGTGGCCGCTTCGTCGGTGAACGAAGACCAGTCGTTGTCGCGGGCAGCGTCGTCGAATCGGTTTGACAGTTCGCTTAAATCTTCGCCATTCCACTCCCTGATTTTTTGGATGACTTCATCAGGCGCGCCGTGGCTCAAGGCCTTGCCGATCAGGATGCCGCGAGCTTCGCCGATCAGGATGCCTTCAGCTTTGCCTTCAGCTTTGCCTTCAAGCTTGCCCTTATCGAATACAATCTCAAAAACGGGATTTCCTTCGATGCGAATGCCAGCTTCCATGGCGATCTCCTTTAACCGTCTTGATACCTCGGGGTCGATCGATTGGCGATACGAGAGCACCATGCCGAATTTCCCGATATGCTCGCTCCGCTCCTTATCGTCTGGAATATGCGATATCCTGTCGAGGATTTCCAGATGGAGATGTTTTTCGTTCTCGCCGGCATAGAAGCCAGCGATCATGTTATCCTCGATGTTCTGACTCGCCATGAGAGATGTCGCGATGACATCGTCGAGGACCATTTCGTAATAGGAATGCGTAAAAGCGCGGTCAACCTGTACGAGGCCCGGTTTGCCTTTGGTTCTAAGCACAACTTGCATCAGCTTGATGTCTCGGCCGAACCGTTCCTTGATTTCCTTTTCATATAGTTTTAGCCGGATCGGCATCATCCGGTCATCATTTGTTTGAAATTCGATCTGTAGATAGCTCCCGTCCTTAAGACGGGCGAGGTAGTCCGCTTGAAGGTTCCGAAAATTTGAAAGATCGCTGTCAAGATATTCAGCGACAGCGCTATGCGCAACAATTTCCGCGAATACCATCGACCCTTTGAAAAGAGTCTTATTCATGCCATCGAGATTTCGCCGTTCCTTGGCAGGGGTGGGTTTTGCGTCATTTTCAGGCATGAGTCGATTCCCTCATTATCGATAAGAACCGGCTCACGGCTTCGGTGCTGCGTCGTTCTCCGAAGCCTCGATCGCAGCGGTTTCCGCAAGATAGTCCAATGTGGCCGAGACGGAGACGTATCTTTCGTCTTCCTCGTCGGTGTCCTCGTCGTTCAGGAAGCAGCTTTCGGGTAGGTTCTCGGCCGTTTCAACCGCCCCTTCCGCCAGCGTCTCCCCTGCCTTGCAGGCGAAATACTTGAACTCGTCGCAGTCGATGTCGACGAAACCGCTGAGGAAGAGCAGATCCGGATGACCCTTGCTTGCGTTCAGCAGGCCGGGGAATACGGGAGAGTTCGGGGTGTCGAACAGCGGATAGACGGCGGTCGCGTCTCCGGGCGCTTCGGTTCCGAACGTAGGAACGGACGATATCTCAGGGGCGTCGATCGGGCCGAAAAAGAACTTGGGACCCCATTCCGACAGTGAAAAGCCGTAGGGGGCCAGCCTCCAGCTTTCCTGCTTGACCGCGTCCGGCATGGGAACAAGGCTCTCGAAGGACAGGTGGCTGACCTTGCCCTTCACGGAGCCTGCGCTTTCATCCATCAGCTCGTGCGTCCGCTTGGAGTCCAGCGTTTCCTTCTTCCATTCCTCGTAGTCGTCCGGAACGGCGAGCAGCGGCTCTCCCGAAAGCTCGTAGTCGAACGGAAGCGTCGTCAGCTGGTGGTTGAGCGCGTCCAGCCTCAGGTTGGCGTTCCGGAAAGCCTCTTCGACGCTCCGGCCGGCTTCCACTTCCTCCATGATGCGGAGTTCGGTGCTGTGGGTGCCGAGATGGTCGGCGGCGACCGGGCCGACGGCGGCCTCGACGAAGCGTGCGACCGCGTCGGCGGGACCCGTAACGACGACTTTGTTCGTGCAGATGTTCGGCATATCGACCTTCCCGGAATGGTTTAATCCATCATCGCGGCCAGGTCCGCAAGAAGCCAGGCATGCAGGTTGCCCAAGGCGAAGCTTCGGCCGACAGTGGAAGGGACGAAAGGTAGCCGTATGCCAAGCACTGTATTCCACACCAGATCGATTGCCGGTGGACGAAAGTTCGAAGCGGTCATGACCGATGGAGGGCTGTTCCTCGAGATGTGGCGTTCGCCGGTCGATTGTTCCTGGGTAACGCTTGGGAACGCCGTAATCGACGAAAATCCCGCGGCCGGGACGCTCTGGATATTCGAAGGTAACCTTCATCATCCCAGATACAGCCTGGCTCGGCTCGGCGCCGACGAAGTCCTCGACCTGGCGCGGACTTTTGGCATATCCGTCAACGGCCTTCCAAGCTTCGAGTTCTTCGGTTCCCCAGCCTGGGAGGGGCTGAAGGAAATCGTTGCGAGCCATCCTCGGCAGGCGGCCGCGGCGGCGAAAGGCTCCGGACCCGAAGGGTGGCTGGACAGGGCTAAGTCAGAAAATTCAGGCGCCGCCCCGAATCCCGTCCGGCCGTAAACAGCAGCGAAAGGACTCGGGACATGGCAAGGAAATTCAGGCCGGCGGACCACAGGGGCATGTTCGCCTACGAGCACGACAATCCGCCTCCCCCTTTCAATCTGGAAGCCGATCCCAAGTCCGGGGAGCGTTACCGGAAGGTGACCGCCTCCATGGAGGCCGACGGCTACTACGCCACCCATACCCGCGAGGAATGCAAGGCCGAGTGGGGCCGCCGTTATGACGAACTCAAGGTTGAGGACTCGGCTGCCGTTCCCGGTATGGGCAGGTAGCCCCCAGGGCGGAGATCGGCGAAGGATTCGGCTTGAGCTCCGTCGCGCGGCCCCCTACCATGCCTGCCTCGCTGGGGGTGCAGAATGAGAGTCCTTGTCGGAAGGGATGGAACCGTCGCCGTGCATGAGCACGGAGAGGAAGCGCGCGCGCTCGACCCGTCCGACCCCTTCGCCATCGTCTCCGCGTTCCGGGCGGCCGTGGAGATCGAGGACGGCATGACGCCT
>Ga0222420_100805_pt1 | contig 11054 bp, 12 predicted proteins | sample 3A2ome_FD_182470 | JGI IMG/M metagenome (GOLD analysis project Ga0222420, IMG submission 182470) | Enriched microbial communities from leaf-cutter ant dump, University of Wisconsin, Madison, United States - 3A200A (version 2) | ecosystem: Environmental > Terrestrial > Nest > Insects nest > Nest...
CGTGCACCGTCCCGAGGAGTTCGCGCCCGCCATTGCCCAGGCCGAGGCGTGGATGGCCGAGCACCGCACGCCCGTGGTCATCGAATGCATCCTGGAGCGCGTGACCAACATCGCCATGGGCACCGAGATCGACAACATCGTCGAGTTCGAGGAGCTGGCCACGCAGCCCGCCGACGTGCCCAGCGCGCTGGCGCTGCTCGATTGAAGAACTTTGGAGACCGCGCCATGCCCCGCTTTGCCGCCAACCTCAGCATGCTGTTCACCGAGGTGCCTTTCCTCGACCGCTTCGAGCGCGCCGCGCGCGCCGGCTTCGAGGCCGTCGAATTCCTCTTCCCCTACGCCCACACGCCCGAGGAGGTGCGTGCCCGCACCGAGGCGCACGGGCTCCAGATCGTGCTGCACAACCTGCCCGCCGGCGACTGGGACGCGGGCGAGCGCGGCATCGCCTGCGACCCGGCGCGCGTGGCCGAATTCCGCGCGGGCGTGGATCAGGCCGTCACCTACGCCCAAGCCCTGGGCGTGCCGCAACTGAACTGCCTGGCGGGCAAGGCCCCGGCGGGCGTGGATGCGGCCGCGCTGCGCCGCACCTTCGTCGAGAACCTGCGCTTTGCCGCCGCCGAGCTCCGGAAGGCGGGCCTGCGCCTGCTGATCGAGCCCATCAACCCGTTCGACATCCCGGGCTTCTACCTGAACCGCACGGACCAGGCGCTGCACATACTGGACGAGGTAGGCGCCGACAACGCCTTCGTGCAGTACGACATCTACCACGCCCAGCGCACCGAAGGCGAGCTGGCCGCCACGCTGGAGCGGCACCTGCCGCGCATCGCCCACGTGCAGCTGGCCGACAACCCCGGCCGCCACGAGCCGGGCACGGGCGAGATCAACTACCCCTTCCTCTTCGCGCACCTGGACCGCATCGGCTACCCGGGCTGGGTGGGCTGCGAATACAAGCCCGCCGCCGCCACCGAGGCGGGCCTGGGCTGGCTCAGGAACCCATGACCACAGAAAGGAAAGAACCCGTGACCGACACCCCCCTCAAACTCGGCTTCATCGGCCTGGGCATCATGGGCGCGCCCATGTGCGGCCACCTCATCGCGGCGGGCCACCAGCTCTACGTGCACACGCGCGGCAAGGTCGCGCCCGCCATCGCCGGGAGCAGCGCCACGCAGTGCACCACGGCGCGCGGCGTGGCCGAGCGGGCTGACATCGTCTTCCTGATGCTGCCCGACACGCCCGACGTGGAGAAGGTGCTGTTCGGCGCCGACGGCGTGGCCCAGGGCCTCAAGGGCAGCGCGGGCAAGGTCGTGGTGGACATGAGTTCCATCTCGCCCGTCGCCACCAAGGACTTCGCGCGGCGCATCGAGGCCGCGGGTGCGCGCTACCTGGACGCGCCGGTCTCCGGCGGCGAGGTGGGCGCGAAGAACGCCACGCTGTCCATCATGGCGGGCGGCCCGGAGGATGTGTTCGAGCGGGTCCGGCCCCTGTTCGAGACCCTGGGCAGGAACATCACCCTGGTCGGCAGCAATGGCGACGGCCAGACCGCCAAGGTGGCCAACCAGATCATCGTGGCGCTGAACATCGAGGCCGTGGCCGAGGCGCTGCTGTTCGCCAGCAAGGCGGGCGCCGACCCGGCCCGCGTGCGCCAGGCGCTGCTGGGCGGCTTTGCGTCCAGCAAGGTCCTGGAGGTGCATGCCGAGCGCATGATCCGACGCACGTTCGAGCCGGGCTTTCGCATCGCGCTGCACCAGAAGGACTTGAACCTCGCCCTGTCCGCCGCGAAGGAGCTGGGTGTGGCACTGCCCAACACGGCCGGCGCGCAGCAGCTTTTCAGCGCCTGCGTGGCGCACGGCGGCGCGGGCTGGGATCACTCCGGCATGGTGCGCGCGCTGGAGGTGATGGCGAATTTCGAGGTAGGGCAGAAAGCCTAGCGCGGCGCTGTCACGCGCAGCGCTTCCAGCACCAGCGCGAACGCGGGCGAGGGCTGGCGGCGGCTGGGGTAGTAGAGGTGGTAGCCCGCGAACGGCGGGCACCAGTCCTGCAGCACGCGCACCAGGTGCCCGGACTCGATGTGCGGCATCACCTCGTCCTCGGGCAGCAGCGTGACGCCCAGCCCCGCCAGCGCCGCATCCACCTGCGGCTGTGTGGTGTTGAAGACCAGTTGCCCGTCCGCGCGCACGTTCAGCCTGCGGCCCCGGCGCTCGAAATCCCACACGTAGAGCCCGCCGGAGGTCGGCATGCGCTGGTTGATGCAGTTGTGCGCCGTCAGCTCCTGCGGCGCCTTGGGCGCAGGGTGCGCGGCGAAGTACGCGGGCGATGCGACCACCGCCATGCGCAGCGGCGGGCCGATGGGCACGGCGATCATGTCCCGGTCGATGGTGCTGCCCAGCCGCACGCCCGCGTCGAAACGGTCGGCCACGATGTCGCGCAGGCCGTAGTTCACGTCGAACTCCAGCCCCACGTCCGGGTAGTCGCGCAGCAGCGGCGCCAGCCTGGGCAGCAGGATGGAATGCAGCACGTTGTCGCCGCAGGTGATGCGCACCGTGCCCGAGGGCTTGTCGCGCAGCTCCGTCAGCGCGTCCAGCTCGGCCTCGATCTCGTCGAAGCGGTGGCCGATGGCGCGCATCAGCCGCTCGCCCGCCGGTGTGGGCGCCACGCTGCGCGTGGTGCGCGTGAGCAGGCGGATGCGCAGCCGCTCTTCTAGCCCGCGGATGGCTTGGCTCAGTGCCGACTGCGTGACGCCCAGCAGCGCCGCGGCGCGGGTGAAGCTGCCCTCGCGCGCGACGGTGACGAAGGCGAGCAGGTCGTTGAGGTTGCGGCGCATGGGCACTCCCGGGTTCTGTGGATTGATTAGATCATCTAATAGACCCATTAAGCATTGATCAGCTAGTCGCGCAGGCGGTCAGGCGGCACACTTTCCGCCCATGCACAGATCCACCCGTCGCCACATGCTCGTGCTGCTCCTGGCCCTGGCCGCCGGCGGCGCGTCCGCACAGGAGCCTTTCATGCAGATCCGCCTGACCGTAGCTGGCCAAAGCGCCACCGCCACGCTGTACGACAACGCCACCGCGCGCGACTTCGCGGCGCTGCTGCCGCTGACGCTGACGCTGACGATGGAGGACTACGCCGCCATCGAGCGCGTCGTCACGCTGCCGCGCAAGCTCTCCACCCAGGGCGCGCCCGCAGGCATGGCGCCCGTGGCGGGCGAACTGACGCACTACGCGCCCTGGGGCAACCTGGCGATCTTCATCGAGGGGCGCTCGTACTCGGCCAGCCTGCTGCCGCTGGGCAAGGTGAATGAGGGCCTGCCCGTGCTGGCAAGGCCGGGGCCGTACCAGGTGCGCATTGAAGCAATGCTCCCAAAAAAGTAGCTGCTAGCGCTTGATATTCGGTGATTTCAATGGAAAAAGCATTGAAAACCATGGATTGAAAGGCGCAACCAGCTATCAAATTTGATGAAACCGTCACCAAGGAAACCCATCATGACCAAGACCCTTGAAGACGCAGGCCGCCGCAGCCTGCTGAAGATGACCAGCGCTGCAGCCGCCGCCCTTGCTGCAGGCTGTGCCACATCACAGACACCGCTGGACGGCCAGTGGGACAAGACCTTTCCGAAGAGCGACAAGGTCGATCACCGCAAGATCACGTTCAAGAACCGCTACGGCATCACCCTGGCGGGCGACCTGTACCAGCCTAAAAACACCAGTGGCAAGCTCGCCGCGATCGCCGTGGGCGGCCCGTTCGGCGCGGTGAAGGAGCAATCCTCGGGCCTGCACGCGCAGACCTTGGCCGAGCGCGGCTTCGTCACGCTGGCGTTCGACGCATCGTTCACGGGCGAGAGCGGCGGCGAGCCGCGCAACGTCGCCTCGCCCGACATCAACACCGAAGACTTCAGCGCTGCCGTCGACTTACTGGGCCTGCTGCCCAGCGTCGATCGCGAGCGCATCGGCATCCTCGGCATCTGCGGCTGGGGCGGCATGGCCCTGAATGCCGTGGCGGTGGACAAGCGCGTGAAGGCCGTAGCGGTGACCACCATGTATGACATGACCCGCGTGATGTCCAAGGGCTACAACGACAGCGTGACCCTGGCGCAGCGCACGCAGGCGCTGGAACAGCTGGGCCGCCAGCGCTGGGCGGACGCGGAAAAAGGCGCGCCCGCCTACCAGCCGCCCTACAACACGCTGCGCGGTGGCGAGGCGCAGTTCCTGGTGGATTACCACGACTACTACATGACGCCGCGCGGCTACCACGTGCGCGCGGTCAACTCGGGCAACGCCTGGACGCAGACCACGCCGCTGTCGTTCATGAACATGCCATTGCTGACCTACATTGCGGAAATCGCGCCGCGCCCCGTGCTGTTCGTCCATGGCGAAAACGCCCATTCGCGTTACTTCAGCGAAACCGCCTACGCGGCCGCCGCACAGCCGAAGGAGCTGTTCATCGTCCCGGGGGCCAGTCACGTCGATCTGTACGACCGCAAGGTGCCGTTCGACAAGCTGGCGGCCTTCTTCCGGCAGCACCTTGCATGACGAGCGGCACTGAACCACCCGCGCGCTGGAGCGGCGTGCTGGCCATGGCGCTGTGCGTGTTCACGCTGATCGCGTCCGAGTTCATGCCCGTCAGCCTGCTCACGCCCCTGGCGGCCGACCTGCGCGTGACCGAGGGCATGGCGGGGCAGGGCATCGCCATCTCCGGCGCGTTCGCGGTGGTGACCAGCCTGCTCATCGCGCAGATCGCGGGCCGGCTGGATCGAAAGACGCTGCTGCTGGCGCTGACGGCGGTGATGGGCCTGTCGGGCGCGGTGGTCGCGCTCGCGCCCAACTACGCCACCTACATGCTGGGCCGCGCGCTCATCGGCGTGGTGGTGGGCGGCTTCTGGTCGCTGTCCGCCGCCACGGCCATGCGCCTCGTGCCCGCGGCCCAGGTGCCGCGTGCGCTCGCCATCTTCAACGGCGGCAACGCGCTGGCGACGGTGATCGCCGCGCCGCTGGGTGCCTGGCTGGGTGCGGCCATCGGCTGGCGCGGGGCCTTCTTCTGCTTGGTGCCCGTGGCGCTGATCGCCTTCGCGTGGCAGTTGGCCAGCCTGCCGCGCATGCCCGCGCGGCCAGGCGCGGCGGGCGGGGGCCCTGCGTTCCGCCTGCTGCGCCGCCGCGTGGTGGCGCTGGGCATGCTGGGCGTGGGCGTGTTCTTCATGGGGCAGTTCACGCTGTTCACGTATGTGCGGCCCTTCCTGGAGACGGTCACGCGCGTAGACGTGGCGACCGTCACGTTGGTACTGCTGGTGATCGGCGTGGCGGGCTTCGCCGGCACCACGCTGATCGGCGCGGTGCTCCGGCGCGGCTTCTATGCCACGCTGATCGCCATCCCGCTGCTGATGGCTGCTATCGCCGGGGCGCTGATGGCCTGGGGCGGCTGGACGGCGGCGGTGATCGCGCTGCTGGGCGTGTGGGGGCTGGTTTCCACCGCCGCGCCCGTGGGCTGGTGGGCCTGGGTGCCGCGCACCTTTCCGCAGGACGCGGAAGCGGGCGGCGGGCTGATGGTGGCGATGATCCAGTTGTCCATCGCGCTGGGCTCCACCGTGGGCGGGCTGCTGTTCGACGGCATCGGCTACCGGGGCACCTTTGCGGCCAGCGCAACCATGCTGGTGGCGGCTGCCGCGCTGGTCGCCCTCACGTCGCGTGCCGAGTGACTCTTACAACTCGACGCAGTCCGAGCCGCACATGCCGGGCGCGGCGGGCTGGGCACCCGGGGCAGGGCGGTGCAGCACGGCGCGGCTGGGGGTGATCCGCAGCAGGTCGCCGTCCAGCGCGGCCCGCCCATCGACGATCAGCGAATAGTCGGCCACGGAGGCGGGCGGCCAGACCAGCCCGACCTGGGGCCGCGCCAGCAGGTTCTCGCGTGTGCGGCGGCCCAGTCCCTGCAGTATCAGCACGCCGCCTTCCAGGCGGGGCACGACCGCCACCGCGTGCGGAGCGGCTTCGTGCGCGCTGCTGGTCAGCAGGTAGGCGAACGGATACTTCTCCAGGGCCTGCGCGAGGGCGGTCAGTTCCGCGGGAATGCTCATGGCGTGCTGTCCTTTCTTTCTGCGGGCCGATTATCGGCCTGGAGGGTTTGCTGCCATCATGCGCGGATCGCACAACCCACGGAGCTCCGCCATGACCGTCCACGCCTACGGCGCCCACGCCGCCGACCAGCCCCTCGAAGCGCTCGCCATCACCCGCCGCACCCCCGGCGCGCACGACGTGCAGATCGCCATCGCCTACTGCGGCGTGTGCCATTCCGACCTCCACCAGGTGCGCTCCGAATGGGCGGGCACGCTCTACCCCTGCGTGCCGGGCCACGAGATCGTGGGCCGCGTGACGGCGGTGGGTGCGCACGTGTCCGGCCATGCGGTGGGCGACCTGGTGGGCGTGGGCTGCATCGTCGACAGCTGCCGGCACTGCGCCGACTGCGGCGACGGGCTGGAGAACTACTGTGACCACATGGTCGGCACCTACAACGGGCCCACGCCCGATGCGCCCGGCCACACGCTGGGCGGCTACTCGCAGCAGGTGGTGGTGCACGAACGCTACGTGCTGCGCATCCGCCACCCCGAATCGCAGCTCGCCGCCGCGGCGCCGCTGCTGTGCGCGGGCATCACCACCTGGTCGCCGCTGCGGCACTGGAAGGTGGGGTCGGGCCACAAGGTGGGCGTGGTGGGCATCGGCGGGCTGGGGCACATGGGCATCAAGCTCGCGCATGCGATGGGCGCGCACGTGGTGGCGTTCACCACCTCCGAATCCAAGCGCGAGGCGGCCCGGGCGCTGGGCGCGCACGAGGTCGTCGTTTCGCGCAACGCGGGCGAGATGAAGGCGCATGCCAGGAGCCTGGACTTCATCCTCAACACCGTGGCCGCGCCGCACGACCTCGACCCGTTCTTCAGCCTGCTCAAGCGCGACGGCACGATGGCGCTGGTGGGCGCGCCGGCCTCGCCGCACCCGTCGCCGCAGGTGTTCAACCTGATCATGAAGCGCCGCAGCCTTGCCGGCTCGATGATCGGCGGCATTCCCGAGACGCAGGCGATGCTGGACTTCTGCGCCCAGCACGGCATCGTGGCCGACGTGGAGATGATCCGCGCGGATGAGATCAACGCGGCCTACGAGCGCATGCTCCGCGGCGACGTGAAGTACCGCTTCGTGATCGACTGCGCGAGCTTGGCTTAAGGACCGGCCCTGGAACCCGGTGGAATCCCTGGTGGTTGATGTACAGAAACTGTATACACTTTGGCCATCCACTTGCCAAAGGAAACCGCCATGGGCCTCAGCACCCACGTTCTCGACACCATGCACGGCTGCCCCGCCGCGGGCATGGCCGTGCGCCTTTATTCCACCGTGGGCGGGCAGGCCACGCTGCTCAAGGAACTGGTGCTCAACCACGACGGCCGCACGGACGCGCCGCTGTTCGACAACGCCAGCCTGCGCGCCGGCACCTACCGCCTGTGCTTCGACGTGGCCGGCTACTTCAAGGCCCGGGGCGTGGCGCTGCCCGAGCCGAACTTCCTCGACCAGGTGAACCTGGACTTCGGCGTTGCCTACACCGACCAGCACTACCACGTGCCGCTGCTGGTCAGCCCCTGGAGCTACTCGACCTACCGGGGCTCGTGAGCGCGGCGCTCCTGAAACAGGAGCTGCCTGCGCTTGGTATACAAGGATTTCAGATGGAAAAGCGCCTGAAACCCAATGGAATCAAGCGCGAGCAGCTCACTTTTTCAGAGCTGCCCTTCCGTCAGCGTGTCGAGCTGGAACTGGCCGCTCTTGTCCCACAGCCAGGTGTCGGTGTACGTCACCTTGCCCAGGCGGGACGGCACCGGGAAGGGCGCGGCGGCGCGCACGGTGCGCTCGATCTCGGCCACCACCTCGGGCGCATGGCGCGGGGCGCGCAGCCAGTGCAGGCGCGTGACGCGGCCGGCGCGGTCGATGTCGATGTCCAGCACGCCGATGGCATAGAGCATGGGCGGCAGCTTGCCCTTGAACACGCGCTGCGCGTTCAGCCCGTAGAGGTGGGTGGCGGCGTCCTGCCGGTAGGCGCGCGGCGTGCTGGCCGCCGATGCGCGGGCCGAGCCCGCCGTGGCCGGCACGGGGCCCGTCACGCCGCCCGCGCCCGGGGTGCCGGGGCCGGGCAGGCGGCTGTCCTGCACGGTGGGCGGCGGCTCGGGGGCGGACTTGCACGCCGCCACCAGCGCCCCGACCGCGGCCACGAGCCCGGCGAGCAGCCAGTGGCTGCGGGAGCTGGAGGTGCGTTCGGGGTCGGAGGACGGCATGATGGGACTGGAATGGGGAAGGAACTGGATTGACCGATGTGCGCTTACTGCTGGACGGCCTTGCGGCAGCCCCCGCCTTTCTGGTAAAGGTGAAGTCTACCCAAGGCTCGGCGCCGCGTGAAGCCGGGGCCTGGATGGCCGTGTTCGCCGACCGCCTCGTGGGCACCATCGGCGGCGGCCACCTGGAGCACCAGGCCATTGCCGAAGCGCGCCGGCGCCTGGCCGGCGTGCCCGGCCCCGGGCAGGTGCGCTATGCGCTGGGCCCGGCGCTGGGCCAGTGCTGCGGCGGCGTGGTGCATCTGGGTTTCGAGCCCCTGCCGCAGGCCCCGGACGCCGCCACCGTCGCCCAGCTTCGCATGCGCCTGGCGCCGCCCGGCCACCCGGTGGCGCTGTTCGGCGGCGGCCACGTGGGGCATGCGCTGGCGCGCGTGCTGGCGCCGCTGCCGTTCGCGCTGACCTGGATCGACAGCCGCGATGGCATCTTCCCGGACCCGCCGCCCGACGGCGCCGTCTGCGAGCATTCCGACCCCGTGCAGCAGGCCGTGCCGGGCCTGGCCCCGGGCACGCGGGTGCTGATCATGAGCTTCAGCCACGCGGAAGACCTGGACGTGGTGGCCGCCTGCCTGCGCCGCCAGCGCGAGCGGGCCGACCTGCCCTTCATCGGCCTCATCGGCAGCAAGACCAAATGGGCCACGTTTTCCAACCGCCTGCGCGGGCGCGGCTTCACGCAGGACGAGCTGGCGCAGGTCACCTGCCCCATCGGCATCCCGGGCATCGAGGGCAAGGAGCCCGAGGTCATCGCCGTGGCGGTGGCGGCACAGCTATTGCTTGGCGTGGGTGCCGCGCGTCCGCCGCACTGCGGGTAATTCCTGCCCCGCGGAGGCCGCCGGGGGCTGGAATGGAAAACAATTTCTGTATACACTTTTCATGAATGAACCGGTCGCAGCGGTGCCCGGCGGAAACCCCGCCACGGTGCGCGACCCCTCCTGACTGCTCAGAGCGCCCGCAGTGGTGAGCAGGTTTGCTACACATGCGGCGCCCCCACGCGCCGCGAAGGTTGAGAACTATGGAAAGCTACCTTCTCGACTGGGCCAACCTGCTGCTGCGCTGGGTCCACGTCATCACCGCCATCGCCTGGATCGGTTCGTCGTTCTACTTCGTCTTCCTGGACAGCAGCCTCACGCCGCCCGAGGACGAGGACCTGAAGAAGCAGGGCGTCAGCGGCGAGCTCTGGGCCGTGCACGGCGGCGGCTTCTACCACCCGGTCAAGTTCAACGTCTCTCCGCCCAAGCTCCCGGGCCACCTGCACTGGTTCTTCTGGGAGAGCTACAGCACCTGGATCAGCGGCTTTGCGCTGTTCACGGTGTCCTACCTCTACAGCGCCAGCACCTACCTCATCGACAAGTCGCGCATGGACTGGGCGCCGTCCACCGCCATCGTGGTGGCGCTGGCGTTCTTCGTGGTGTTCTGGCTGCTGTACGACGGCATCTGCCGCATCTTCGGCCAGAAGAAGAACGGCGACGCCATCGTGGGCGGCCTGGTGCTGGTGCTGGTGTGCATCGCCTCGTGGCTGGCCTGCCACTGGTTCGCGGGGCGCGCGGCCTTCCTGCTGGTGGGCGCGATGATCGCCACGGCCATGAGCGCCAATGTGTTCTTCTGGATCATCCCCGGCCAGCGCACCGTGGTGCGCCAGATCCGCACCGGCCAGAACGTGGACCCCATCCACGGCAAGCGCGGCAAGCAGCGCAGCGTGCACAACACCTACTTCACGCTGCCGGTGCTGTTCGCCATGCTCAGCAACCACTACAGCTTCACCTGGAGCCACCCGCAGAACTGGCTGGTGCTGATCCTGATGATGTTCGCGGGCGCGGCCATCCGCCAGTTCTTCGTGATGCGCCACGGCTACAAGCTCGGCCGCAACGGCAACCCGCTGCCCTATGCGCTGGTGGGCGTGGCGGTGATCGTCGCCGCCATCGCCTGGATGCGCCCGGCGCCCGTGGCCGCGCCAGCGGCGGCGGATGCTCCTGTTTCAGGAGCTCCCAGCGCAGGCGGGGAAAGCGCTGGAGGCCAAAATGACTATGCACAGCTGCAACCCGTGCTGGCGCAGCGCTGCTACATGTGCCATGGCGAGCAGGTGCAGATGAAGAACCTGCGGCTCGACTCTGCCGCCAGCGTCAAGCAGCACGCGCAGGCCGTGTACCAGCAGGTGGTGGTGCAAAAGCTCATGCCCATGAACAACGCCACGGGCATGACCGATGCCGAGCGGGCGCTGGTCAAGCGCTGGTTCGAAGCGGGGGCCGTTACCCCCTGAAAGGTGTGGGATCTCAGGCCGCCAGCGCCTCGCGCAGCGCGCAGGCGGCGGCCAGCACGCCCGCATCCGGCCCGGGCGGCGCGTCGTGCAGCACCACGCCGGTGGACGCCTGCTTGGCCTCGTGCTTGGCCACGGCCGCCAGGTTGGCCACCTCCTCGGCATGGCGGAACTGCCCGGGCGTGATGCGCACCGCGCCGATGGCCAGCGTGGTGCACGGGAAGAAGCGCTGCACGCCATGCCGGTCCTCGGCCTGGATGCCGCCGGCGCGGCGCGCGGCGTCGTCGAACAGCGCCAGCGCCTCGCGCGAGAACTCCTGCACGATGTTCTCGCAGCGCTGGCGCCAGTTGCCGCTCTGGAAGATCAGCATGAAATCGTCGCCCCCCACGTGGCCCACGAAGTCGCGCCGCGCATCGCAGTGCGCCGTGGCCAGCCGCGCCACCAGGCGGA
>Ga0222420_100809_pt1 | contig 11030 bp, 12 predicted proteins | sample 3A2ome_FD_182470 | JGI IMG/M metagenome (GOLD analysis project Ga0222420, IMG submission 182470) | Enriched microbial communities from leaf-cutter ant dump, University of Wisconsin, Madison, United States - 3A200A (version 2) | ecosystem: Environmental > Terrestrial > Nest > Insects nest > Nest...
CCCGATCAGGCTGTGCAACCCCGACCAGCTTCGCCTGATCGGGCGCTAACCGCCGTGCCCTTCATCACCCTAAACCGGGGTCCCTTTTAGGCGAAAATACAGGGTCCCGATTCCACGGTCATTGACACTTATGGGAAAGGGCTTGGGGGCCTTCCTCTAGGAGCGTCTGCCATGCACTGAGGCGGACATCCCATTCCACCAACATGAGGCGGTAGGCTTCCCCGGCATCATCCCTATTGGTCTTCCCGGTAGAGCGTCCGAACTCTTGCGCCTTCCCGATGTTTTTGACGCCAAGTTCCGCCAGTCGGTTCCGTTGCCGCCACAGCTTTTCAGGGATTCGGAAGCGCCCCTGCCAAACGTCCGACCCGTTACGCTTGAATAAGCCTCTCATCCGCCATCGTCTGCCAGCCATTCCGTAGCACTTTCCCATAGCAGTCCATCTTGACGGAAGCCACGGAAATCGCTAACTAATTGACGCTGTTATGGATAAGAATGGTGCTGCGAGAGAGGATTGAACTCTCGACCTCTCCCTTACCAAGGGAGTGCTCTACCACTGAGCTACCGCAGCTTGCGATGGCGGGGCTTCTGCCATATTGGACCGGCAAGCGCAAGGCGTCTGTGGAAGTCTGTGAAAACCCGTTCGCGGACATGGCGGCGCCATATTTTTCGCTATCGATGACGCTGCTTCCGGGGTGCTGAAAGATCGGATGAAAGGCAGGAAGGAACCGCAGGACAGGTCCGCCGACGACCGCAAGGCGCGGCTGGCCGAGGCATTGCGCGCCAATCTGATGAAACGCAAGGCCCAGGCACGCTCCCGCCGGGCCGGCGCGGCCGATGCGAGACCGGACGGCCTTGCCGCGGCGCGGGAACAAAAAGAAGACTGAACGGCCTGTCATCGGCAGAAATCCGTTCCTTGAACCGCACGGCGCCTTCGGCTAGGGCTGTGCCTGCTCAACCGATTGAAAGCCGGCGCATCGCCGGCGGGGACTTTCTCATGGATCGAATCAGGATCGTCGGCGGCAACCAGCTGTCGGGCACCATTCCGATTTCCGGGGCCAAGAACGCGGCGCTGCCGCTGATGATCGCCTCGCTGCTGACGTCGCAGACGTTGACGCTGGAGAACGTGCCGCATCTGGCCGATGTCGAGCAGCTCATCCGCATCCTCGGCAACCATGGCGTCGATTACTCCGTCAATGGCAAGCGCGGCCATCAGAACGGCGCCGGCGGCTATTCGCGCACCATCAACTTCACCGCCGCCAACATCGTCGACACCACCGCGCCCTACGAACTCGTCTCCAAGATGCGCGCCTCCTTCTGGGTCGTCGGTCCGCTGCTCGCCCGCATGGGCGTGGCCAAGGTCTCGCTGCCGGGCGGTTGCGCCATCGGCACGCGGCCGGTCGATCTCTTCATCGACGGCCTGCAGAAGCTGGGCGCCGAGATCGACGTGGACACCGGCTATGTCGTGGCGTCGGCGAAGAACCGGCTGCGCGGCGACCGCTACGTGTTCCCGAAAGTGTCGGTCGGCGCCACCCATGTGCTGATGATGGCCGCGACCCTGGCGCGCGGCGAGACCGTGCTGGAAAACGCGGCGCGCGAGCCCGAGGTCGTCAATCTCGCCGATTGCCTGATCGCCATGGGCGCGAAGATCCACGGCGCCGGCACGTCCACCATCACCATCCAGGGCGTGGACGAGCTTTCGGGCGCCGACGTCCGCGTCATTCCCGACCGCATCGAGACCGGCACCTACGCCATGGCGGTCGCCATGACCGGCGGCGACGTGCTGCTCGAAGGCGCGCAGCCAGACCTCCTGCAGGCCGCGCTCGACGTGATCGGCCAGACGGGCGCCGAGATCACGCCGACCAATGCCGGCATCCGCGTCAGGCGCAACGGCGCGGGCATCACGCCGGTGGACGTGACCACCGAGCCGTTCCCCGGCTTCCCGACCGATCTGCAGGCCCAGTTCATGGGCCTGATGACGATGTCCAAAGGCAAGTCGCGCATCACCGAGACCATCTTCGAGAACCGCTTCATGCATGTGCAGGAGCTTGCCCGGCTCGGCGCCCACATCACGCTGTCGGGCCAGAAGGCCATCGTCGAGGGCGTCGGCAAGCTGAAGGGCGCGCCGGTCATGGCGACGGATCTGCGCGCCTCCGTCTCGCTGGTCATCGCCGGCCTGGCGGCGGAAGGCGAGACCACGGTCAACCGCGTCTATCACCTCGACCGCGGTTTCGAGCGGCTGGAGGAGAAGCTCTCTGGCTGCGGCGCCGTCATCGAGCGGATCAGCGGCTGAAGGGCAATAGGGGAATAAGGCAGTAGGGCAGTAAGGGAAACAGGGCCTTCGTCTTCGAAACGGCTGGACACTGGCAAAACGGCTGGCGATCCTTTCCTACTGCCCTACTGCCCTACTGCCCTACTGCCCTACTGCCCTACTGCCCTACTGCCCTACTGCCCTACTGCCCTATCCCGGTTGCACCGCCGTCCAAGACCGCCTAACAGGAAGATCGTGAAACCTTCGCAGGTGCGAATTTCCCATGGACGCTCTCAAGCTGGTCGCGCTTGACGAACAGGACCTCGACGTCATTTCCGCGCATGTCCAGGATGCCGTGTCGAAAGTCGGCGAACTGGAATACCTGCCGGCTCACAGGCGTTTCGTGGTGCCGATGCGGCGCTTCGCCTGGGAAGCAAAATCGGGTTTCCTGCGCCAGCACAATGAGCGCCGCCAGAGCGTGCTCCATTTCGACCGCGTGCTCGGCGTCAAGACCAGCGGCATAAGCCGCGACAATCCCGACGACGTGCTGTCGCTGCTGGCCGTCAGCTTCGTGCCGGTGGACAGACCCGCCGGCCTGATCGAACTCGTCTTTGCCGGCGGTGGCGCCGTCATGCTCGACGTCGAGTGCGTCGAGGCCCGGCTGGCCGATCTCGGCGGTGCCTGGGCGGCCACTTCCCGGCCGCTTCACAAGGCGTGAGCAGACCGACCGATGGCCATCACGCTTGACAGTCGCGCCCCCGATTTCGAAGCGCGCTTCGCCGCCTTCTTGACGACCAAGCGCGAAGTCTCCGCCGATGTCGATGCCGCGGTGCGCGCCATCATCGCGCGGGTTCGCGCCGAAGGCGATGCGGCGCTGATCGACTACAGCAGGCGTTTCGATCGCGCCGATCTCGAAACACTCGGCCTCGCTGTTTCCCGCCAGGACGTCGCTGCCGCCTACGCCGCCGCCGACCCGGCCGCCGTGAAGGCGCTCGAGTTCGCCCGCGACCGCATCCGCGCTTACCACGAAAGGCAGAAGCCGGTCGACGATCGCTATACCGATCCGATCGGCGTCGAGCTCGGCTCGCGCTGGACGGCGATCGAGGCGGTCGGCCTTTACGTGCCCGGCGGCACGGCGAGCTATCCGAGTTCGGTGCTGATGAACGCGATCCCGGCGCGGGTCGCCGGCGTCGAACGCGTCGTCGTTGCCGTGCCGGCGCCGGACGGCATCGTCAATCCACTGGTGCTGGTCGCTGCAGACCTTGCCGGCGTGACGGAAATCTATCGCGTCGGCGGCGCTCAGGCGGTGGCGGCCCTTGCCTACGGCACCAAAACGGTCCGTCCGGTGGCCAAGATCGTCGGTCCGGGCAATGCCTATGTCGCCGCGGCCAAGCGCCAGGTGTTCGGCACGGTGGGCATCGACATGATCGCCGGGCCGTCCGAGGTACTGGTGATCGCCGACGCCGGCAACGATCCCGATTGGATCGCCGCCGATCTTCTGGCGCAGGCCGAGCACGACGCCTCCGCCCAGTCCATCCTCATCACCGACGACGCCGCGTTCGCGCGCTCGGTCGAGCAGGCGCTCGAACGGCAGCTCGCGACGCTGCCGCGCGCCGAAACCGCGGCTGCGAGCTGGCGCGACTACGGCGCGGTCATTCTCGTCGGAACGCTGGAAGAGGCGAAGCCGCTGGCCGACCGGATCGCCGCCGAACATCTCGAATTGGCCGTAGACGATCCCGAGGCCTTCCTGGCCGGCATCCGCAACGCCGGCTCGGTCTTCCTCGGACGCCATACGCCGGAAACGATCGGCGACTATGTCGGCGGTCCTAACCACGTCCTGCCGACCGCGCGCTCGGCGCGCTTTTCCTCCGGGCTCTCGGTGCTCGACTTCGTCAAGCGCACGTCGATCCTGAAGCTCGGCCCCGAGCAGTTGCGTACGCTCGCGCCTGCCGCGATCGTCCTGGCGGAAGCCGAGGGGCTGGACGGCCACGGCCGTTCCGTCGCTGCCAGGCTCGATATGTAGGCCGCCATGTCCGGACCCGACGGCAACCTGGCAAGGCTGGTCGACGTCGAATTGGACGAATCGATCGGCCGCTCGACGCCCGATGTCGAGCATGAACGGGCGGTCGCGATCTTCGACCTGATCGAGGAGAACAGCTTTTCGCCTGTCGGCGACGACAGCGGCGGACCCTACAGGCTGAAGCTGTCGCTGGCCGAGTCCCGGCTGGTTTTCGCCGTCAGCCGCGAGGACGGGGGGGCGGTCGTCACGCATATCCTGTCGCTGACGCCGTTCCGGCGCATCGTCAAGGATTACTATCTCATCTGCGAAAGCTACTACGACGCGATCCGTGCCTCGACGCCGAGCCAGATCGAGGCGATCGACATGGGCAGGCGCGGCCTCCACAACGAAGGCTCGCAGACCCTGATGGACAGGCTTTCCGGCAAGATCGATATCGACTTCGACACGGCCCGAAGGCTCTTCACGCTGGTCTGCGTGCTGCACTGGCGCGGCTGATCGTGCCCGCACGGTTGCCGCTTCCGCGCTCGATCCTGTTCATGTGCCGCATGAACGCGGTGCGCTCGCCCATGGCGGAGTCGATCGCGCGGGCGATGCTTCCCGCCGGCACGTTCGTCGCCTCCGCAGGCATCCGCCACGGCGCCCGCGACCCTTTCGTCGATGCAACGCTGATCGAGAGCGGCCTGCCACCGCCTTCGCACGAGCCCCGCACGGTCGATGATATCGAGGACGCTTATTTCGACCTGATCGTCACGCTGGCGCCGGAAGCCCATCACGCGGCGCTGGAGTGGACGCGGTCGATGGCCGTCGACGTCGAATACTGGCCGATGCCCGACCCGACCATCGCCATGGGCACGCGCGACCAGATCATGGCCGCCTATCGCGATCTTTGCGATAGGCTGCGCGCCCGTATCGCCCTTCGCTTCCTGTCGCAAGCGGCCTCGTGACCGGCGCGGCGGCCGCACATTCAGGAAAGTCGCCAAGCGTGTTCACAAAGCACAGATTATCATATAGGTTCCGCGCCAATTCCCGGTCGGCCGTTCCGGTCGCCGGGCCTCATCCAGACTAAAGGTAACGAATGCCGAAGGAAGAAGTCCTCGAGTTTCCGGGCGTGGTCACGGAACTTCTGCCCAATGCGATGTTCCGCGTGAAACTCGAAAACGAACATGAGATCATCGCCCATACCGCCGGCCGCATGCGCAAGAACCGCATCCGCGTGCTGACGGGCGACAAGGTTCTCGTCGAGATGACGCCCTATGACCTGACCAAGGGCCGCATCACCTATCGTTTCAAGTAGACGCCGGCACTGGCTGGACCCATGAGCCTGGACCCATGAGCGCCTCTCAGAAGCTCGTGCTCGCTTCCGGCTCGCCGCGCCGCATCGAACTGCTGCAGCAGGCCGGCATCGAGCCGGACCGCATCCTGCCGGCCGACATCGACGAGACGCCGCAGCGGTCCGAGCATCCGCGCTCGCTGGCCAAGCGCCTGGCAAAGGAAAAGGCGGAGAAGGCGGCGGCGGTGCTGACGAAGGAAGCCGGCTCCGCGCCAGGCTTCGTGCTGGCCGCCGATACGGTGGTGGCGGTTGGCCGCCGCATCCTGCCCAAGGCCGAGACGACCGACGACGCGGTTGCCTGCCTCCAGCTTCTGTCGGGCCGTGCGCACCGCGTCTATTCGGGCATCTGCCTGATCACGCCTGCGGGCGTGGCGCGCCAGCGGCTGGTCGAGACGCGCGTACGCTTCAAGCGCCTGTCGCGCAACGAGATCGACCGTTATGTCGCTTCCGGCCAATGGCGCGGCAAGGCGGGCGGCTATGCCGTGCAGGGCCTGGCGGGGTCCTTCGTGGTCAGGCTGGTCGGCTCCTACACCAATGTGGTCGGCCTGCCGCTCTATGAAACCGCTTCGCTGCTCGCCGGCGAAGGCTTCGACGTCCACGCCGGTTGGCCCGCCGGCGCGATCTCCTAAGGTTTGCCATGAGCACCGGCGACAGATCCGCAGTCACGCCGCTCCGGCCGCCACGGCCCTGTCCGGAATGCGGCCGACCCTCGACGCGCGAGACCTATCCGTTCTGCTCGCCGCGCTGCAAGTCGATCGACCTCAACCGCTGGCTGAAGGGCGTCTATGCCATTCCCGTCCGCGACGACGAGGAGGCGGAAGACGATCGCCCCGCATCGCCCCCGGACCCGACGCGATAAGCGCCCGACCGAGGCGCAGGACGATCTGCCGGACCACGCGACCATGGGCGTCGCGGACGCCGGAACGCGCCGGCCAGCCCGCTTTCGGACTTTTTCCACGACGATCTCCGATACCTTTCTCCCGCGTCGATGCAGGCCCTTGCGAGCACCGGCCCGATCATCCGCAAAATCGTCTTGCCGGCGCTGGACAGCCGGGAATCTCATGCTATAACCCACGCGCTTTCGGGGCGCTGTCGAAGCTGCCACGAAATCCGGCAGGAGCGGTCCCCGTTCCGACGGCAGCCCAGGTAGCTCAGTTGGTAGAGCAGCGGACTGAAAATCCGCGTGTCGGTGGTTCGATTCCGCCCCTGGGCACCAATGACTTCAAGCGCTTATAAGCAATCCTGCGCGGCCTGCCGCCGCAGGCCTGTCGGCGTGCCGAACGCGAGACGATGGCGCTGATGCGCAGCCGGCCGGTGGCGAAAATCCTGACGGTACGGCGGCACGGAAGCGATCAGATCTCGGGGATGTTTTCCTTGAAGACGATCTGCAATCTGGGAGGGTGGTAGTCGCCGGCCTGCCCGCGCACGGCGCGCGACAGCACGTTCAGCGCTTCGCGCGCCTCGACGCGCGGGTTCTGATCGATGACGGCGTCCATCGTGCCGTCGAGGAGCAGCGACTTGGTGCCCTCGGTGACCTCATGGCCGACGAACACCACGGAGCGCTCACGGCCACGTTCCTTGAGCGCGCGCGCTATGCCCGGATTGCCGGCGCCGATATTGTAGATGCCGGCAAGGTCGGGATGGCGATCGAGCAGGGCCGCCGCTTCCGAATAGGCGCGCTCGCGATCGTCGAGCATTTCGCGCAGTTCGACGATCTCCAGATGCGAATGCTCCTCCGCCAGCATGTGGCGGAAACCCATCTCGCGCTCCTCATGGCCGCGATAGGACAGGGAGCCGGCGAAAAGCGCCACCTTGCCCGCCCGCCTGGCGCCCATGAAACGGCTCATGACATGGCCGGCCAGCCGACCGGCCGCCCGGTTGTCGATGCCGATATAGGCGACGCGCGGCACGTGCAGGATGTCGGAGGCGATCGTCACCACCTTTACGTCGTCGGCCGCCAGCGACCGCAGCGCTTCGCGCACCGTCGGATGGTCGAGCGCGATGACGCCGACGCCACGCGCTGCGCGCGGCAGTTCGGACAGGCTTTTCGCCAGCCGATCGGGGCTGAAGCCCTCTATCGCCGTGATGCGGACGTCGAGGTCGGGCCGCGCCTGCGCCTGCGTCTCGATCTGCCGGTGCAGCATCTTGATGAAGGTATTGGTGCCTTCCGGCAGGATGAAATCGAGGCGCACGACCTCCGTCTCGCGTATGCCGGCGAGACGGCCGCCAGCCTCGGCGATGTAGCCGAGGCGCCGGGCGGTCTCGATCACGATCTCGCGGGTGCGCGGGCGCACGCCCGAACGGTTGTTCAGCACGCGGTCGGCCGTGGCTGGGGAAACGCCTGCCTCGCGGGCGACGTCAGCGAGCGTGAAGCGCACGGCCGATCTGCCTTTCAGTGCCGGTAGCAGCCGCGATGCGGCATGGGAGAGGGAATCCGAATTGATTCTGGCCGACGATAATGGGTCCGGCGCCGGTCCTGCACAAGTTGGAGGGCGCGTCTGCAGCGGCGTGGATCGCCCTTTGCCGGCCTTGCCTATCTCCTCCCTGACGGACGCTTTCGTACAGCATCGATTGTGGCCCCTGGCGCCGGAATTCGTCGTTTGCGCACCGTGATGGTTTTTGAGTAGTATTGATGTTGACTATGATGGTTTGCCTCGTCAATATCCCTCTTGCGGATTGCTGACGGCGTCCGAAGGGGGAGGAGCCCCAAGTACCGAATTCGATCCGGCCGGTCGGCGTGCAATGCGCCGCCGTGTCGAACGAGGGGAATTGTCGACGTGGCAGACGCCAGGGGATTCGAGCCCGACGCCAGAATCCGCAGCCGGGACTACCGGATCGGCTGCATCGGCGCCGGCATGATCATGGCTGAATGCCATTTGGCCGCCTACCATGAAGCCGGCTTTCCGGTGGCGGCGATCGCATCGCGCACCAGGGCGAATGCCGAAAAGGTCGCCGCCCGCTGGAGCATTCCGAAGGTGCACGACACGCCGCTGGCGCTGATCGAGGACCCGCAGGTCGAGATCGTCGACCTCGCCTTTCCGCCGGACCGGCAGCCGCAACTGATCCGCCATGCGCTGAAGCAGAAGCACATAAAGGCGATCCTCGCCCAGAAGCCGCTGGCGCTGTCGCTGGAGGAGGCGATCCGGCTGCGCGACGAGGCGGCGGCCTCCGGCAATATCCTGTCGGTCAACCAGAACATGCGCTACGACCAGTCGATGCGCGTGCTCAAGCAGATCATGGAGTCAGGCGCGCTGGGCGACATCGTCTTCGCCGAAATCGACATGCACGCCATCCCGCACTGGCAAGGCTTCCTCCGGGAGTACGACCGGCTGACGCTGTCCAACATGGCCGTGCACCATCTCGACGTACTGCGCTTCCTGTTCGGCGAGCCGGACGAGATCACCACACTCACCCGCAAGGACCCGCGCACCGCTTTCCCGCATTCGGACGGCATCACCGTCTCGACGCTGCGCTTTCCCTCCGGCGTGCTGGCGGTCTCGCTGGAGGACGTGTGGTCCGGTCCGCGCCAGGAAGGTTACAAGGACGACCAGCACATCGCCTGGCGTGTCGACGGCACCGAGGGCGTCGCCAAGGGCACGATCGGCTGGCCGACGGGCACGGCTTCGACGCTGACCTACGCCTCGACCAAGACCACCGGCGGCGAATGGGTGACGCCGACCTGGGAGACGATGTGGTTCCCGCACGCCTTCATCGGCGTCATGGAGCAGTTGCAGCACGCGGTGAAGACCGGCACGCCGCCTGCACTGTCGATCGCGGACAACGTCCGCACCATGGCGCTGGTCGAGGCCGGCTACCGCTCGATCGAGGAGAAGCGAACCGTGAAGCTGTCGGAGGTTTTCGCTGGCTGAGCGACCGTCGCCGCCGGCCCGTCAAGCCAACCCCGAATCCGTACAGGGAGAATTTCGATCATGATGCAGGCAGGGATTTTCACGGGCTACTTCCCATACGGCCTCGAGGAAACCGCGAAGAAGATCCGCGCGCTCGATTTCAACACCGTGCAGCTCGACCTGCACTTCAAGGACATCGACCTGTCCGCCGGCCAGATCACCAAGGACAAGGCGAAAAAGGTGCGCGACGTCTTCCGCGACCACAACCTGCCGATCTGCTGCGTCTCCGGCTACACCAACATCATCCATCCCGACAAGGACGAGCGGGCGAGGCGCGTCGGCTATCTCAAGGAGATCATCCGCCACGCGCGCGACTTCGGCTCGGCCTACGTGATCTCGGAAACCGGCACCTTCAACACCGAATCCGATTGGGTGCATCACCCGAAGAACAAGACCGAGGAGGGTTTCGAGGAATGCCGCAAGGTGATCGCCGAGCTTGCCCAGATCGCCTATGACCACGGCGCAGTGTTCTGCCTCGAAACCTACGTCAACAACGTCGTCGGCTCGGTCGAGGAGACGGTGAAGATGTTCGCCCAGGTCGATCATCCCGGCCTCGGCCTGCTGATGGACCCGACCAACTATTTCGAGAGCCACAACATCGACCGTATGGGCGAGATTTTGAATCAGGTGTTCGACACCTTGCAGGACAAGATCAGGATCGCCCACGCCAAGGACGTGAAGCGCTCGGGCAGCGACAAGTCGGAGAAGCACGCCGACATCGGCGATGCGGAAGCGATGGAAAGCCACACCTTCCGCGGCGTCGGCGAGATCGAACTGCCGGCGCCCGGCCTCGGCGAGCTGGATTACGACCTCTACCTGCAGCTTCTGGCGCGCAAGCACTCCAACATCCCCGTCATCATCGAGCATCTGGCGGAGGACGACATTCCGCGCGCCAAGAAATTCCTGGACGGCAAGTTCCGCGCCAACGGTCTTTGAACGGCCGGATTACCGGGCGGGAGGAAGAAGAAGTTCGTTTTCACATGGGAGGTAATCGATGCTGAGTAAACTGAGACTGCTCATCTACGGTCTGGTCCTTGCGATGGTCCTGCCGCTCGCGGCGCAGGCCAAGACGTTCTACTGGATTTCGCACGGCAGCCCGGCCGACCCGGTCTGGACCTACTTCCTGCAGGGCGCGGAGATGTGGGCGAAATCGACCGGCCAGACGGTCAAGACCTCGTTCCACAACGGCGACGTTCCAGCCCAGCAGGAAGCGCTGCGCGCCGCGATCGCCGCCAAGGCCGACGGCATCGTCACCACCAGCCCAGATCCGGGCAGCCTGGTCGACATCGTCAAGGAAGCCAAGACGGCGGGCATCCCGCTCATCAACTTCAACACGCCCGATCCGTCGGCGCATTTCCAGGCCTATGTCGGCACCGATCTGGTCGTCGTCGGCAAGGGCTGGGCGCAGTATCTGGTCGACTATGACTTCGTGAAGAAGGGCGATTTCGTCTGGATGCCCGTCGAGGTTCCGGGCGCCAGCTACGGCGTCGAGGAGACGAAGGGCATCAAGGAGGTCTTCGATCC
>Ga0222420_100811_pt1 | contig 10990 bp, 7 predicted proteins | sample 3A2ome_FD_182470 | JGI IMG/M metagenome (GOLD analysis project Ga0222420, IMG submission 182470) | Enriched microbial communities from leaf-cutter ant dump, University of Wisconsin, Madison, United States - 3A200A (version 2) | ecosystem: Environmental > Terrestrial > Nest > Insects nest > Nest...
GGTTGACCGACACGATCGTGGTGGCACCCGTGGCAATGTCGTAGCGCAACACCTGACCGGCCGAGACGTAGACGACGGCAGCGGCGCGGGCATCGAGCCTGGGGGTGCTGCCTGGCCCGATCGACAGGCGATAGATCAGGCCGTTGCCCAGGTCCTTGAGATAGATCTGCCGGCCGCGCGAACCCGGCACCAGATTCGTCGCGGTCGATTCGAACACGGCAAACCGCCCGTCCCAGGAAATGGACGCATGCCCGCTGTCGCCGTCGCCCGCCAGGCCTGCCGCGGTCGACGACACCAGAACGATGGCATCCGTGCGCATGTCCTTGCGCCAGACCTGCGTATGCCGGCCGGGATTCGCACCCAGATTGCCGGCCGCGCTCTGGAAGGCGACGAAATCGCCCCGTTCCGACAGCGCGGCCCGGTCGGCGGGCGCATCCGCCGCGATACCCTGCGCATTGGCCGAGACCATCACGGCCGCGGGGGTCGCCGCCTCGTTCAGGGCGATGCGGGGATAAGCCAGGCTGGTGCGATAGACCTGGGCCAGGCCGTTGCCCGGGGTCGCCGACACGCCGGGCGCCGCCGACGAGAAGGCCGCGACGTTGCCGGCCGACGCGACGGCGGGACTGGTCGAATCGCCGTCGGCACCGTTGGCGACGCCGCCGCCGGGCACCGCCGTCTGGGACAACAGGTCGCGTTTGCCCGACAGGCCGTGATACCGGACGATCGAGACGTATCCGCCGGCCGCCGCGTTGATGTTGCCGGCCCCGGTTTGGAAGACCACCTGGCCGCCATCCCAGGACAGGGACGGGCGGGACGACGGCGCATCGCCGCTGGCGCCGGTTGCGCCATAGCTGATCGCGGTCATCGCCGCGGCCGTGCGCGGTGCGTGGAATTCGAGCCTGATCGGTATGGCATGACTTTGTCCGCCCGCGCTGGCGGTCAGGACGACCGGCACGGTCTGCACCAGAATGGCCGGCGGGAACACGGCATTGATCATCGCGCGCCCGGCCGTGCGGTCGGGCAGGGTCGCGGGCAGCGGCAGGGCATAACGGAAGGTGGCGGTCGCCGGGTCGAATTGCAGCCAGGACGGCAGCGGCGCGTCGCCGGCACCGGCCAGGGCGAAACCGAGGCCCGGAACGGCCGTGAACGAGGATGCCAGCGAGAAGCTGCCCTCGCCGGTCGCCCCGGTCGGCACGCTGACGACGGGCGGCGGCGGGTTGGCGGCATTGACGAACGGCGGCAGCGGAGCCGGCGCCGATCCGCCGCCACCGCCGGCCGCGAAACTGGCCGTGCAGGTCCGCGCCTGGCTCAGCGTCACCACGACCGACGGCGCCGCGCCGGCACAGTCTCCCGCCCAGGCCACGAATGCCTGGCCGGCGCCGGGAACGGCGCTGAGGGTCACCTGCGAACCGATTTCGAAGCCGGCGCTGCAAACTGCGCCACAGCTTATCCCCGCCGGCACCGACGTCACGGTGCCCATGCCGCCGACCGACAGCGACAGTGGATATTGCCGTGCCAGCGTGACCAGGAATATCTTCTGGCCCGCGCCGGGCTGCAGCACCGTGGCACCGACGGCGACCGGGCCGGCACGGAAGCCGCCGCCGATGGCGACCCGCGTCGGGCTGACGACGGCGACCGATGTCGGCGGCATGATGGCGCCCGGACCGCCATAGCTGTTGGCCGTGACGACGTCGCCGTTGCCTGCGTCGAGGCGCAGCAGCAGCGCGTCGCGATCGCCGATCCGGGTGGTCGACGGGCCGCCCGGACCGAATTGCAGCCCGGCCGAGGCATAGCCGGTCAGATAGATGTTGCCGGCGGCATCGCGGGTGATGCTGCTGGCGATGCTGCTGGCCTGGGCCGCCCCCCAGCTGCTGGCCCAGACGACGTCGCCCGCCGCGTCGACCTTGAACGCCAGCATGTCGTAGGTGTCGGCCACCCCGGCACGCCAGGTCAGCGTCGTGCCGCCGACATCGATATCGGCGTTGGCGAACACAGCCGACAGATAGGCGCCGCCGCCGGGGTCGACCGCCAAGCTGGACATCGAGTTCAGCGTCTTGGCGCTGGCGCCGCCATAATTCCTGGCCCAGACCGCCGCGCCCGTCGAATCGAACTTGACGAGAAACAGACGCTCGTCGGTCGCCGGGTCCAGCGCGCCGCTGCCGAAGTCCGGATCGCCGAGCATGTAATAGCCGGAGACATAGATGTAGCCCGCGGGATCGATGCCGGTCCCCGCGGTAAACAGCATCCCGGTCCCGCCGGAGGCCCGCGCCCATATCCGGCTGCCCGTCGTGCCATCCAGCTTGGCCACGGCCAAGGCCTGGATCGCCGATCCCGCGGACAGCGTCTGGCCCAGCACGTCGATATCGCCATAACCGAAATCGGCGACGACGACCGGGTTGCCCTGGGGATCCAGGGCAACCCGCCCGGCAAAGATCACCGACGCGCCGCCATCGGCCGAGAAATGCCTGGCCCATTCGGTCGCCCCGTCGTCGGCGCGCAGCCTGGCGACCGCCATGTTCATGCTGTTCGCGGGCGGCGCCGGTAGTGCCTGGCCGCCGATATCGACGGCATCGTCCACGTAGGAGGCGGTGAAGAACACGTCGCCGCCCGCGTTCACGGTCAACGCCATCAGGCGTGCATCGACCCCGGCCCCACCGAAGTTCCTGGCCCAGATCACCCGGCCATCCGGCGCGGTCTTCATGACCAGCATGTCGATGAGACCGATGCGATTGAGGACGATGCCCGGGGCCGCCTCGAAGGTCGGGCTGGTGATGATGCCGCCGGCATAGATATTGCCGTCGGCGTCGGTGGCCATGGTGTACAGGGCATCGTCCGACACGCCGCCCCAGGCCTTGGCCCAGACCGGGCCTGCGGTCTGGGCGGCCGCCAGCGACGCCCACCCCGCCAATGCCAGCAAGACCGCAACGCCGGCGAAAAACCGCGCCACGGACCACCGATTGAATGCCGCACTGCCGACCATGCTTTACTCCCACCAGCCGCCCGAGCGATCGGGCGACAAACTTACGGGGCAAATAAGCATGGCGTGTTCGCCTGCCGCAGCCCCACACGGGGGCTGCGTTGCAATATTTATTTACGCCTTAAGGTTGTATAAAATACTGATCAGCGGCTGATGCGGTCGACCAGGTCATTGTTGCTGGCACTGACCATGCCAGGGATCAACAGGGCATCCAGAAGCCACCACAACCCGGCGATGGCCAGCGGCAGATACCCGATGAAGATCACCGACAGGGCGCCGCCGGCCAGTGTCAGGGCCAGCATGATGACGCCCGAAATCCAGCGGCCGAGATACATGCGGTGGATGCCGAAGGCGCCGAGAAAGAACCAGATCAGGTAGGTGGCGATGACGGATTTTTTGTTCGCCTCGAACCGCATCATGCGCGTGGTGCTGTCGTCGTTCATGTTTCTTTCCCGTTTACCCGGCGAATCCAAGGGACTTGCGCCGCCTGTCCCAGTCCTTTAACAAAACGCCCATCTCCGGCCTAAAGCTTCAGGGGCGTTCCGATGGAAAAGTTCACCACGCTGACCAGCGTTGCGGTGCCGCTGCCGATCATGAATGTCGACACCGACATGATCATTCCCAAGCAGTTTCTCAAGACCGTCGAGCGCACCGGCCTCGGCCGCGGGCTGTTCTACGAGCTGCGCACCGACGAGAAGGGCAATCCGAAGGACTTCGTCCTGGATCACCCCAAGTACAAGGGCGCCAAGATCCTGATCGCGCTGGATAATTTCGGCTGCGGATCAAGCCGCGAGCACGCCCCCTGGGCGCTGCTGGACCAGGGCATCCGTTGCGTGATCGCCCCATCCTTCGCCGACATCTTCTACAATAACTGCTTCAAGAACGGCATCCTGCCGATCGTCCTGCCGCGCGAGCAGGTCGACCTGCTGCTGGAAGACGCCGATCGCGGCGCCAATGCCGTGGTCTCGGTCGACCTGGAAAAGCAGGAGATCACCGGCCCCGACGGCGGCACGCTGAAGTTCGAGGTCGACCCCTTCCGCAAGCATTGCCTGCTGAACGGCCTTGATGACATCGGCCTGACCCTGCAGCGCAAGGACGAGATCGACAGCTTCGAGTCGCGCCAGCGCCTGGGCCAGCCCTGGCTTTATTCCGGCAGCGCCGCGTAATTCCTTTACCGTTTTTGTGAAAGACAGCGAGAGATCATGGCCGCCAACAAGTCCCTGCTGATCCTGCCCGGCGACGGCATCGGCCCCGAGGTGATGCGCGAAGTCCGCCGCGTCGTCGACTGGATGGACAAGCGCCGCGCGGTGACGTTCGACGTCAAGGAGGACCTGGTCGGCGGGGCGGCGATCGACAAGCACGGCACGCCGCTGCACGACAACACCATGTCGCTTGCCGACGAATGCGGCTGCGTGCTGCTGGGCGCGGTCGGCGGGCCGAAATGGGACAACCTGCCCTTCGCCCAGAAGCCCGAGCGCGGCCTGCTGCGCCTGCGCAAGGAAATGGACCTGTTCGCCAACCTGCGCCCGGCCGTGTGCTTCGACGCGCTGGTCGATGCCTCGACCCTGCGCCCCGAGGTGGTCCAGGGCCTGGACATCATGATCGTGCGCGAACTGACCGCCGGCGTCTATTTCGGCGAACCGCGCGGCATTTCGGACCTGCCGAACGGCGACCGGCTGGGCATCAACACCCAGTCCTACACCACCTCGGAAATCCGCCGCGTCGCCGCGGTCGCCTTCGAGCTGGCGCGCAAGCGCAACAACAAGGTGACCAGCCTGGAAAAGGCCAACGTCATGGAATCCGGCGTGCTGTGGCGCCAGGAAGTGACCAAGCTGCACCAGGAAAGCTACCAGGACGTGGCGCTGGAGCACATGTACGCCGACAACGGCGCCATGCAGCTGGTTCGTAACCCCAAGCAGTTCGACGTCATGGTCACCGACAACCTGTTCGGCGACATCCTGTCGGACGAGGCGGCGATGCTGACCGGGTCGCTCGGCATGCTGCCGTCGGCCTCGCTGGGCGCGCCCGACGCCACCGGCCGCCGCAAGGCGCTGTTCGAACCGGTGCACGGCTCGGCCCCCGACATCTCGGGCAAGGGCATCGCCAACCCGATCGCCACCCTGCTGTCGTTTGCCATGGCGCTGCGTTATTCGTTCGACCTGGACGACGACGCCACCCTGATCGAGACCGCGGTGCAGAACGTGCTGGGCAAGGGCCTGCGCACCGGCGACATCATGCAGCCGGGCAAGACCAAGGTTTCCACCGTGGTCATGGGCGACGCCCTGCTGATGGAACTGGACAAGCTGGGCGCCTGATCGGCCCAGGCATCGACTGAGATCACGGGGCGGCCTTCGGGCCGCCCCGCTTCGTTTCGGCGGCCGCTGGAACAACGCGGCCCACCCTGCGCCGGCCGGCTTCCGGCCGCAATTACCGGCCGCCGGCCACGCAGGTGGTGGGGATGGTGCGGGCGAACTTGACCGCGCCCGACCAGGCCACGGCACAACTGCCGGATGGCCGCGTCGTCGCCGTCAACCGCTGGCGGTTCTGAAGGCCGGCGATCCGTTCCATTCCGTTCCATCCGGTTCCAGGTCGTTCCACCTGGTTCCGGTTGGTGGGATTGTCGCCCTACCTGAATGACTGCACGGTCAACCTGACTAGTCCGTCATTCAGGGGGAAGCCATGTGGGGGTATCGGTCAGCCGCCAGTCTTTTCGTGTTTGTCGCCATGCTGCTGGCGTGGGCCGGGCCGGCCGGGGCGATCGTCCCGACGCCGGGCTGGGCCAACGCCTACTTCGGCGAAGGCAATGCCGTCAACGCCACGGTCGGCGACGCCGATGGCAACATCTACATCGCGGGGTTGATGAACTCGTCAACACTGACGCTGGATACCATTTCCCTGACCGGAATTCCCGGCGGATCCAACCTGCTCTTCGCCAAGTTTCGTACCAATGGCGAAGTGATCTGGGCCAAGAACTTCGGCGGCAACGCCGGAACGACTTATGCCAACGCCATCGCGGTCGATATCGGCGGCAACATCTATGCGACAGGGTTCTTCAGTGGCAGCGGCAACCTTGATGTCGGCAACGGAGTGCCGCCTCTCGCGCCGCTCGCCGGCAACAGCCCCACGATGTTCGTGGTCAAGCTTAACGCAGCCGACGGACTGGCAGTCTGGGTGAAGGCATACGGCGCTCCGGGCACCTCCACGACGGGGAAGGCAGTTGCCGTCGATCCATCCGGCAGTCCTGTTTTCATGGGTGAGTTCAGTGGCGGCGATATCATGGTGGATGCGATACAGGTGTCGCTCGGGCCGACCACCCCCGTCAACGGCAGGAGCAACAAGAGCGCGGTGATCGCCAAGGTCGACCGCACGACCGGTACCGCATCCTGGGCAATTTCATCCACCGGTGCCAACGCATCGGCCAGCGTCGGTGCCCTTGGCGCGGACAATGCGGGCAACATCTACGCCTCGGGATATTTTTCCGGCGGCAACATGATCGTCGGCGGCCAGACGATGACAAAGGTCGGCAGCAGCAACCTGTGGCTTGCCGCCCTCGATTCGTCGGGCGCGCCGATCTGGGCGAAGAGCTACGGCGGCACTGGCGTGAACGCAGACGCCAGCGGTTCAAATCTTGCCGTCGATGGCGACGGCAACAGCTATATCGCCGGCAATTACACGGGCGGTGCACTTGATTTTGGCACGACGCCCCCGCTGGCCGAGGTTGGCGCCGACTTCGTGGTGGCAAAGATTTCGCCGACCGGCAATACGATCTGGGCCCGGAACTGGGGCACCGTCAGTGGAATCAACAAGGCCTACAGCATCGCCCGCGATAGCAGCGGCGAAATATATTTCACGGCCACCTCCCTTACGGCCAGTCTGACGATCGGCAACACGGTATTGCCCAGACGGGGGTCGCAATCGGTGGCCGACATGGTCATCGCGCGGCTCGACGCCAGCGGCAATGCCACCTGGGCCGCACGATATGGTGGTGTCGGCGCAACCATCAATCCGACGGCGCTGGCCACTACGGGTATATCGAACCTGATCGCAGGCGGACGATTTTACGCCGGTTCCTTCGACATCGAAACATTCCCGCTGGCCAACAGCGGCTCCAGTGGCACCACAATGTTCCTCGCCAACTTCGTCCTGGGTCAGCCCCTGGTGATGACGATCGCGGGGACAGGCACGGTAAGCTCGACCCCGGCCGAGATGGCGTGCAGCGCGACCTGCGTCGGTCGGTTCACGACCGGAACGCCGGTGACGCTGACCGCGACGCCGGGTAGTGGCCATACCTTCACGTCCTGGGGGGGAGACTGCAACAGCACGTCGGCGACGGCGTCGGTGACGATGAACGGAGCGCAAAACTGCACCGCGACCTTCACCGCCGACCCGATCCCACCCACGCCCACACCGCCGACGCCAACCCCTACACCTTCTCCGATGCCGCCCGAGCCGACGCCCGCGTTCGTCAGCACCTCGAACCCGCCGCCGGCCGTGATCACCGCCGACACCACCGGCTCGGGCCAGGGCACGGTGTCGTTCGCGTCGTCCTTCGCCAATCCGTCCAGCCTCAGCTTCACCGCCACCCAGACATCGGGCGCGGCCCTGCCCGCCTGGCTGGCCTTCGATCCGGCGACGGTCAGCTTCAACTACAACGTGCCCCTGCCAGCGGATCTGCCGATCCAGCCGTCGGCCGATCCGGCCGAGCGTGCCGCGCGCAGCACCGTCAACACGGTCTATCCGCTGTCGGTGCTGGTCCAGACCATCCCCGTCAACCTGACGGCCACGGGCAATGGCCAGAGCTATACCGCCGCCATCACCATGGATTTCTATGCGCCGCGCGCGCCGGTGGCGATGACCGCGGTCAGCTACAGCGCCAATGGCATCAGCGGCAACGCCGCCTCGGGCCGGCCGGCCCTGTCGTGGGACGGTGGCCAGGTGGTGTTCGAGACCCAGGCCAGCAATATCAATCCGGCGACGGGCGGCTACAGTTCGATCGCCCGGTATCACGGCCTGTCGGGCAAGCGTGACCTGTTGTCCCAGACCGCCATCCCCGGCGGGGGCGTGGCCAACGGCGCCGCCGGCAACTCGAACAATCCCGCCGTGTCCGCGTCACGCGGCCTTCTCGTCGGTCGCGCCCGGCCTGTCGGCCACGACCAACAACCGGCTGCGCCAGGTCTATCGCACCGGCCTGGCCTTCCCCCGCCTGGCCCTGAACGAGGCGGCGACACCCGCCGCGATCATGATCTCGTCGACCGCCGCCGGCCTGGCCGCCGACGCCGCGGCCGACATGCCCGCGATCTCCGAGCAGGGCACGTTCGTCGCCTTCGAAAGTGCCGCGGGCAATCTGGGGCGCAATCCCGACCGCCTCAGCCAGATCTGGCGCAAGGATGCCGGCAGCGGCGCCATCGTCCTGGTCTCGTCGGCGGCCGACGGCACGCCCGGCAACGGCGACAGCCGCAATGTCGCGCTGTCCTGGGACGGCAACTTCGCGGTGTTCGAGTCGGCGGCGACCAATCTGGCCCCAGGCGGCCTCGCCGGCCGGCAGATCTACCTGAAGAACATCGCCGGCGGCCAGGTCTACCGGCTGGGGGCAGGCAGCAACCCCAGGATCGATGCCCGCGCCACCAGCGTCGTCTATGTTTCGGCCTTGGGCACGAAATCCCAGGTGATGCGCTACGATATCCTGTCGGGCGCGACGACCATCGTGTCGGTGACGCCGGCAGGTGTCGGCGGCAACGGCGATTCGACCCAGGCCGCGCTGTCGGCCGACGGCCGGTTCGTCGTCTTCCGGTCGGCTGCCACCGACCTCGCGGCCGGTCACGCCGGCAACGGCAAGTCCCAGATCTGGATCCGCGACGTCATGCGCGGCGCCACCGCCCTGGTGACGCAGACCGAGGCCGGCGCACCCGGCGGCGGCGATTCGTCGGACCCCGCCCTGTCGGGCGACGGATCGACGGTCGGTTTCACCACCCAGGCCCGCGACCTGGTCAACGGCACGCCGTTGCCCGGCCAGATCCACCTGGCCGCCAACCCGCTGGTCCTGCCCGGCCGCGTCGCCTACTGGTACGCGCCCGAGGGTGGCAACCTGGCCTGGAGCGTCGAACGCTGGGGCGACAAGGCGCTGGTCGCCGGCCTGCTGTACGGCCCCGATGGCGGCACGGCGATGTGGGTGGCCGGCAACTGCACCTTCACCGGCCTGACCTGCCAGGGCACGGTCAGCCAGTGGTCGAACCAGGGCACCTGGGCCACCGCCGTCGGGCCGGTCACCATGACCTTCGCCGCCGACGGCCGCTCGGCCACCGTCACCCAGGGCGGGGCGGCCGCCCGCAACCTGGCACCCTATCCGGTCGGCGGCGGCGCCCGCACCACCGGCTATGCCGGCCTGCCGCAGTCGGGCTACTGGGGCACGGCCGGCAACGCCGCCGGCGTCAGCAGCCTGTTCATCGACACCGACACCCAGGTCGGTGCCAACGGCACGGTGACGCAGAACAGCCATATGACGCTGTTCGGCTACGACGCAGGCGGCAATCCCGAATGGTACGCCGCCCTGGGCCCGATCACGGCCGACCGGACGTTTGCAGGCCAGCTTTTCCTGCATGCCGGCGGGTCGTCCTGGTCACAAGGCACGGGCACCGTCGTGCCGTCGACGACACAGGTCGGGACGTTGCGGGTGAACTTCACCGCATCGGACCGGGCGACCGTTCAACTGCCGGACGGCCGCATCGTCGAAATCCAGCGCTGGCGCTTCTAGAAAACCCGCCGGCGGGGCCATGCCCCGCCGGCGCCTTTCTCACAGCCGTTCGCGCCGCAGATCCAGGGTCAGCGGATGTTCGGGCGACGGCGGGAAGGCAACCGGCGCGCTGGGGCCGCCGGTATGGCCGAAATCGAAGAACCGCGCCCGGCGCCGCGCCTCGGCCTCCCAGGCGTTGACGGGGAAGGTGTCGTAGTTGCGCCCGCCGGGATGGGCGACGTGGTAACTGGCCCCGCCGATCGAGCGGCCCGACCAGGTGTCGTACAGGTCGAAGGTCAGCGGCGCGTCGACCGGGATCGTCGGATGCAGGCCGCGGATCGGCGCCCAGGCGCGATAGCGCACGCCGCCGACATATTCGCCCTTCACCCCCGTCGCGCGCAGCGGCACCTGGCGGCCATTGACGGCGACGACATGGCGGCTGTCGGTCAGGCCCGATACCTTGACCTGCAGCCGTTCGACCGAGGAATCGACGAAGCGCGCGGTACCGCCGGCCACCGCATCCTCGCCCATCACATGCCAGGGTTCCAGGGCCTGGCGCAGCTCGATCTCGACCCCGCGATAGGCGACATGGCCGATCAGGGGGAAACGGAATTCCTGGTGGGCCGCAAACCACTCGGGATCGAACGGATAGCCGGCACGCTTCAGGTCGTCCAGGACGTCGGCGAAATCCTGGCCGACGAAATGCGGCAGCATGAAATCGTCATGCAGCCGCGTGCCGTAACGCGCCAGCGGCCGTTCATAGGGGTCGCGCCAGAAACTGGAGATCAGCGCCCGCAGCAGCAATTGCTGGGCCAGGCTCATCCGTGCATGGGGCGGCATCTCGAAGGCGCGCAGTTCGACCAGGCCGCGCCGGCCCGCGGCACTGTCGGGCGTGAACAGCTTGTCGATGCAGAATTCGGCGCGATGGGTATTGCCCGTCACGTCGACCAGGATGTCGCGGAACACCCGGTCGACCATCCAGGGCGGCACCTGTTCGCCGGCCTTGATCTGGCGGAAGGCGACCTCCAGTTCCAGCGTCGCATCGTCGCGCGCCTCGTCGACGCGCGGATGCTGGCTGGTCGGGCCGATGAACAGGCCTGAAAACAAATAGGACAGCGACGGGTGGTTGTGCCAGTAGCCGACCAGGCTTTTCAGCAGGTCGGGCCGGCGCAGGAACGGCGAGTCGGAGGGTTGCGAACCGCCGACCACGATATGGTTGCCGCCGCCGGTGCCGACATGGCGGCCGTCGATCATGAATTTCTCGGTGATCAGCCGGGTCTTGC
>Ga0222420_100814_pt1 | contig 10988 bp, 8 predicted proteins | sample 3A2ome_FD_182470 | JGI IMG/M metagenome (GOLD analysis project Ga0222420, IMG submission 182470) | Enriched microbial communities from leaf-cutter ant dump, University of Wisconsin, Madison, United States - 3A200A (version 2) | ecosystem: Environmental > Terrestrial > Nest > Insects nest > Nest...
ACGACCGTATCGGCTCCCGCTTCTTCCGCACGGATTCGGGCAAGGGAAGAAGGCAGGATTTCAGATATCCCGGCGACCGAATACCCCAGGTGCATGTCGGCAGTCAGCGCCTTCGCAGCCTTGGCCGCCTCGTCAGGCCGGCCGAAAACGATGGCGGCCGCAAGCCTCCGGTCACCGAGCATGCGACGGACCAACATCCGGCCACCCATGACCATGAATGGCGCCAACGACCATGTAAACAGGGTTGCAAGACGGGATGCGTCCGCCTTCCAGGCGAACAGGAAAAAGCCTTCGGTCAGCATCGAGAACGTGCAGGCAGCGAAAACGATCCTCGCCTCCTCCCAGAACGTCGACCTCGAGTGATAGTGTCCCTGCGCCATGAACCAGGCCAGGGACAGGGTGGCCGTAAGCATGAACGGCATCGCTCTCTCGGCAAAAACCTTGTCTGGCTCCGAGTAGCCCAACCCCAGCGCCGCGGCGGCAGCAAAAGCCAGACCATAAGCAGCGACGAACGAAGCAAGCAATGCCAGGGCGTCGGCCGCGACAGCTGCGGCCGGGTGCATTCCTTTCCTGTTCGCCATTGTCTTGCAAGGATTCATTAAGCAAGGGTCGCCGCGGGACAAGGTCGCCGTCAAGCCTTCAACATCGAGTCCTTCGACAGGCTTGCGGTTCCTCTTGGCTCCTGCAACCATCTGAGGACAGAAGACATTCCGTTTCCTAATCGAATCCTTAGAGGCCCAGATGAAAATCGCAGTGATCGGAGCCGGATACGTCGGGCTTGTAACAGCCACATGTTTCGCAGGATTCGGGCATGACGTCGTTTGCGTCGACAAGGACGAATCCCGTATTTCCAACCTGAAAAAAGGGGTAATGCCGATCTACGAACCCGGTCTCGCCGAAAGGATTTCCGAAGCTGGACCATCGATCATGTTCACTGGCGACACGCATGCCGCCGTTCAGGATGCAGAACTGGTGTTCATCGCGGTCGGCACGCCTCCGCGAAAGACCGACGGCCATGCCGACCTGTCCTACGTCAAGGCTGTGGCCGCCGAGATTTCGACCTTGGTTCCAGACGGAATCGTCGTGGTGACGAAATCCACCGTTCCGGTCGGGACCGGCGACGACATCGAAGGCATCATGTCGAGCCTCAATCCCGGCCTGGAGTTCCACGTGGCGTCCAATCCCGAATTTCTAAGGGAGGGCACGGCGCTCGATGACTTCATGAACCCTGACCGGGTCGTCGTCGGGACGGAAAGCGACTACGCAAGACGGAAGCTGGAGAACCTCTATTCCCCGCTCTCGGACAAAGGGGTCCCGGTGATCTTCACCAATCGGCGGTCGGCGGAACTGATCAAATACGCGGCCAATGCCTTCCTGGCGATGAAGATCACCTACATCAACGAGATCGCAAGGCTCTGCGAGGCGCTTGGCTCCGACGTCCGGACAGTGGCGAAAGGCATCGGAACGGACAGCCGCATCGGGGAGAAGTTCCTGCAGGCCGGTCCCGGGTATGGTGGATCGTGTTTCCCGAAGGACACGCTCGCCCTTGTAAAAACGGCACAGGATGCGCGGGCTCCGATAAGACTCGTCGAAGCCACTACATTCATCAACGAACAGCACAAACGGGCGATGGCATTCAAGGTGGTCGACGCATGCGGCGGAAGCGTACGCGGAAAAACGATCGCGGTGTTTGGATTGACCTTCAAGGCAAACACCGACGACATGCGGGAGTCCCCGGCCATCGCCATCATCCAGGCCCTTCAGGACTACGGGGCCGCGGTGCGCGCCTACGACCCTGAAGGCATGAAGAACGCGAAGGCAATCCTTGAAGACGTCGCCTTCGCCGAAGACGCATATACCGCAGCCGCTGGGGCGGATGCGGTCGTGGTCGTCACTGAATGGACGGAATTCAAATCCATCGATCTGGTCAAGCTTGCCGGAGTCATGAAAGGACGGAGCTTGTTGGACCTACGGAATCTCTTCTCCAATGAGCAAGCGAAACAAAGCGGGTTAAAGCTCGTCGGCGTGGGCCGCCCTTAGGTGACTAAATCGTCAAACCTGCGATCCCTGGCGCTTGGCGGGGTATGGTGGACGGGATCAGCGATGGCCGTCAATGTTTTGGCGCAAATGGTCAAGGTCATTTTGCTGACGCGAATTCTTTCACCTCGAGACTTCGGAGTATTCGCTGCTTTGATGGTAGTGGTGGGTTTCTCCAGGCTTTATGCCGATTTTGGCTTCTCAAATGCGGTCATCCAGTCGCCCAATCCTTCCCGGAAACAGCTTTCAACCCTCTATTGGTTAACCCTAGCAATCGGGGCCGGCATTTGGGTTGCCCTCTCCGCCTTGGCATTGCCGATTTCCGGAGTTTTCGGCGGTGCCGGAGTGGAGTACCTTTTGCCGATCGCGGCATCTGCATTCTTCATCGACGCCATGACAAGTCAGTACAGGTCTCTGCTTACGAAAGATTTGAGGTTCCGAGCTATCGCCATTTCAGACATTGCTTCGGCTTTGGTTGGCCTCTGTTTGGCGCTTTTCCTTGCATGGAAGGGATATGGCGCGGCTTCTCTTGTCTATGCCTCGGTCGCACAGTCCGCGGTCATTGGGATTACGACGGTTGCCAGCAGTCGGCAAAGATACGCATGCCCGGCGTTAGTCTTCGACCTTGCAGAGGCGAAGCCCCTGATACGCTTCGGCCTTTATCAAATCGGAGAGCGTACGGTGAACTACGCCAGCGCGAACGCGGATAAATTCTTCGTCGGGAAGTTTCTCGGAGTAGAGGCGCTCGGCATTTACGAGGTGGCATGGCGTCTCGTAATGTTCCCGCTCTCGAAGATCAACCCGATCTTCGGCAAGATCGCCTTTCCCGTCTACGCCAAGCTGCGGGATAATCCTGATGCCCAGCATGACTATTATCGGCAAACGCAGCGTGCGGTTGCGCTCTGTTCGATTCCGGCGCTTACCTACATTGCATTCTTTTCCCGTGAAGTCGTCAGCGTACTGTTCGGAGAAGGCTGGGTCAAAGCAGGCGCCCTCGTCACCGCGATGGCGATCGCCGGGATCGCCAAGTCGATCGGCAATCCCGGCGGAGCTCTCGTCCTCGCCAACGGGCGAGCAGACGTGGGGTTCTACTGGAACCTGGCGTGGTGCGCAGCAGTTGTTGCAGGGCTGTCGGCGACCCTTGCAATGGGAGGTGGCCTGCTGGCAGTCGGTTTAGCCGTGCTCGTTCTAAATTGTACCGTCGGGCTAGGATGGCATTTAGTTGTGAGTTCCACTACCGGGGTGGCATATACTCCCATTGTCGTGCACACAGCAAAGATTGGCATGATTTCGCTTGGTTTCTGCGGTGCTGCCCGTTTTATGTCAGGAACAAACGTCGGTAATCCGCTGACGATTTTGACGTGCTCGTTAATGGCACTCGTTCCATTGTATATGCTCTATATTCGTATCTTTGAGACGTCCTTATGGAATGCCGTCAGGAGGAAGAATTGATCGGAATCTATGGCTGTGCTTCCACATTCCATTCGGCACTTGAGGCGATGCCTCAAGTCGGAGACGGCCTGAAGATAGCGAACGCAGAAGAATGTCTCAGCATGGTCATGGGGCTTGTTGCGGGCAAAGGAACGGATGGGTTCTTGGCTTCCCGTGACGGCATGCATGCCGCCGTTTCAGGTGATTTCCTTGGAGCAGATTCTAAATCCGTGGCCGCAGCCTGCCTTGAGGCATTCAAGTCCGGAAAACTGAAAGAACACCTGTCGACGCTGGAATTCGAGATTTCATTGGTCATTTGCGACCCCGCCAACGGCATAGTCATCCTCGCCAACGACCGTTTTGGATTTGCTCCGCTCTTCCTCCTTCATTCTTCAGGTTTCCTGGCTTGGGCGCCGGCGCTGCACATGCTCATGTCCATTCCAGGTCAGCCTTTGACAATCGATATAGCCGCGGCCGAGGATTTTCTTTCGAACGGGCACATGATCGGCAACAGGTCATGGTTTAACGAAATCTCCTGTTTGCCGCCGGCCACGCTTGCCTATTTCGACACGCGCAACGGCCGTTTTCAACAAGAACGGTACTGGAGCTGGTCGGAGATCGGCGGATCAGAAATATCCTTCGACGAGGCTGCCAAACATCTCGGAGAATTGCTGCATAAATCAGTGAAAAAAAGGTACAGGGAGGGAACGGGTGTATCTCTCAGCGGAGGTCTCGACTCAAGGATGATGGTTGCGGCGGTACGGGAAATCGATCCCGGATACTCGGGTTTCTCGTATACGTTTGGAAACGGCGAGTGCTTCGACGTCAAAATTGCCAGACAGGTGGCGGATACCGCTGGATGGCGTCACAAGGTTTTCGCTTTCAATGATCATCAGTGGCTAAGGAAGCGACTCGACAAAATCCGCCACTTTGACGGAATGTGTAGCGTAAAACACATGCACGACTTGGAATTCAACGAAATTGTTTCATCCGAAATGGACCGGAACCTGAACGGATTCCTCGGAGATGCAGTCGCAGGAGGAAGCTATCTCGAACGGGTTCCCGAACTGGATTCCAGAATAGATTTCGATACCGCCCGCTCTATCTATGGACGCAATGTATCGAGAGAATACGTCGAAGACCCATATTTTAACGCGCCTCACGCCGACGTGTTTCTGTTCGCTAATCGAGGCCGGCGGTTTATCAACTACGGAATGTCAGCGGCTCTTTCCCAACTCGGGCAGGCGCGGCCGTTTTTTGACGTTGAGCTAGTATCGTTCCTGATGTCGTTGCCAGACAGCTTCAGGCAGGACAATCGCCTGTACGGCACCGCTCTCGTGCGTCGATACCCTGATTTTTTCAGAACGATCCCATGGCAGAAAACGGGCCTACCGGTCGGACAGGGCACAAAGCCTAGTCTGGGGGATCGACTTAAAAGAAAGCTCAAAACCCTCGCAGGAATACCGACACCGACTCAAGGCTTCGTTCATTACGATGAATGGATCAGGACCTCGGCCAGCCAGGAAATAATCCGAGACCTCTTGTGTGGAAGTACCCCGAAGCTAGCCTCCTTCGTGGATCCCGACGTTTTGTCATCCATAGTAGATGAGCACATGTCTGGTGCAGTTACCCACGACGAACAAATTCTTCGCTGGGTAACTGCAGAAACATTCTTTCAGCAGATGCAGACTTGATCATCCAGCGCGCTGCTATGGTTTGATGGCTGCGAGACAATAGCCGATAGGGAACCTTTCGATTCCATTCCTAACAGTCAGGTTCCTTATTCGCACATATGCATGAAGCCTGAGCACGATTTTCTGAAGCAAGCGGGCCATGACGCACCGACGATGAGTAGTCGCCACGATCTTGGAGATCACGTCAGCCAACACGGCCACTCCTCCGCCGACGACGCTAAATTCGGCGACTTCAAGTCCGGCTTCCACGACCTTCCTCTTGAGAGCGAATTCAGTAAACCGTTGATTGTCATGCGGAACTTCGTGAAGCCAGTAAAGAAATGGAATGTTCAATAGAAGATGACCACCAGGCTTGATTACTCGGGCGACCTCGGCAAGCAGCAGGTCGGGATCGTTCACGTGCTCGAGGACGTCTGAAAGCAGAACCGTGTCGAATTCGTTTGAAGAGAACGGGAGTGCCTTCCCAAGGTCATGCTCGACATCAGCATGATTTATGTCATGCGGGCTGTTAGGCCAGTCGACGCAAACGCTTTCCGTGGTCAAGCTTTCGTAAATGACGTTAAAAGGCGCGGCCCCACATCCAAGGTCAAGTACTCTGCCCGAGCAGAAGCGCGGCATCGCTGAACTGTACCAGCGCGCAGTCAACTCAGCGAAAAGCAGAGAACCTGCCCCCACGCTTTCAGGATTTGCTCTTAGCTTGCCTTCGTCCAACAGATATTTGGTAGGCTTCCAACTGTCCCGGTTCTTCAATGTTTTTCCTTCCCGTCCAACATATCGCACTCAACCGTGACGTAACGATCCATGTGCGGTAGTGCCATATTTGCGGACTATAGTTTCAAGATCTTCGGCCAGTGCATTACCTGAATGCATCTCCCCGACCCTTTTCCTAGCTGCGGCAAGGATAAAAGCGTCCGGGCCGCGCGAGGCTCTAATTATTGCATCTGCCAAATCCTGACTGTTCGCTTCCTCCACAAGCGTGCCGGTCAAGCCGTCGAGAACCAACTCCGGGATCCCGCTGTGGCGCGAGGCAACAACAGGCAGTCCAGACGCCATAGCTTCCATGATCACGACAGGAATGCCTTCCTCGTCTCCATCGGCGGCGACAACGCTTGGAACCAGCAGGACGTCGCTCTGCTTCATCAAAGAGCCGACTTCCTGCTCGGATTTGGGTCCAAGGAACGAGACGGTGCCTGTCAGCCCAAGGTGTGAAACTAGCCTCTCAAGGTCATGAAGGAGCGGTCCGTCGCCCACGACAGAATAGTGGACACGAACGCTTCCGTTCAATTCCGAGATCGCCCGAATAGCATGTTCGATCCCCTTCTTCTCAACCAGCCTGGCAACGCTGAGCAGTTTGAGTTCCCCTGCCGGCTGAGTTCGGGGCTGGTATGGAATTAAACCAACATCAAGGCCGACCCTGTGAACCAATGCCTTCTCGTGAGGGCACCCCATCTCCACCAGCCGCTGTCGCCAGCGGTCACTAATGGCAAGGCACGCTGCCGAACGCGTGAAGAGTTCCATATAGCAGTCCTTGCCATGCTTCTGCGGGTGGCGGGTTAGGTCATACCCATGAAAAACGGGAAAGAGCGGGGCATCAATGATCCCGAGAGATACGCATTCTGACGCATTGATGGCCGTAGGGCCGAAATGCGCCAGCACGGCATCGAACCGAAAGGTTTCCGCGGCGTTCGCCGCTAGGAACAGCTTCCTTCGCACGATGGCATCCGAACGAAAAATCGAGACTGCCGTGAGAGGCCTCAGGACCGCCGATCGAAAGACCCGACAGATGTCTTTCAGGCTTCCGTTCTTGTCGCCGGATCCGATCGAGGACATGTACTTCGTGTGCCCCACGAGGTTATACCTCGCCAATGTCTCGTGCCGGACAAAGCCTTCTGGGTGACGCTCAGACAACACCGTCACGCGATGTCCCCGGTCTAGGAGGGACGCGATCTGCCGCTGGATGAATGTCTGCGAGGTGACCGGAAACTGCCACAGATAGAATCCGATATGAAGAGACCTGCTAGCGAGACCAAAGGAGTCAGACATATTTTTTCACCCTCAAGGAAGGAAACAGGCCACCAATAAATCCAAGCCCATGAAAGAAAGCGCTGTCAGCCTTAAGAGAAGAGGAAAGCCCGACAAGAGAAAGGGCATATTTGACACATCCGAGTCCTATCAGATGGGCGGACCGAAGAAGGCAGAAGCAGAATGCCAACCACACAGGATGAACACGACTGCGGATCATGAACCCCGTGGATCCGTATCGGTAGGCGCGCTTTCTCAACCAATCCCGGTTGAACCGCGATTGCGGAACCGGCTCGAACACCACCGCATCGAGACGCCACCGGATCATCTTGCTGGTGCGGCTGGTCAACTGCATAAAGAACAGCTTGTCAGAACTTCCGGTATTCGCGAATCCTTCGTCAAACCGTACGCGCGCTTCCCGGACAGCATCGAGATTCGCAAGAACGTTATTCGTCGCGGCCCAATTCGTCAGCTTCCCGTCGGGAAGCTTCCTCTCATCATAAAATCCCGTCTTGATCAGTTCCTTGTCAGCGTTTTCCGCGTAGACGGGAACCTGTGGTCCGGAAGACGCGCAGACATCGTCGTTCAAGCCGGAAACGAGGCCGACCAACCACTGAGGGGCAGGATAGCCATCGTCGTCAATGAAGGCGACGTGCGTGTACCCGTTGCCGAGCGCGTAATCCAAGCCTCGATTGCGAGCAAAAGGAATGCCTTCTTTCGGTTCAACGAGACTAAAAATCGGAAACGCTGAATCCTTCCCAGCAGCCTCCACTACCTTCAAAGTGGAACCCGCTGGAAAAGGCGAATTGATCGTTACCGCCGCAGCCACTTCGCAGCCGATCGGAATTTCTATGTGTGAAAGCTCTCGGAGGCATCGTTCAAGCAGTTCATCCCTGTCCCGGGTACAAATGCTGACAAGAATCTTCATGAGGCACCCCTGTGTTGGCTCAAACGTATCGGCGCGGCCTTGCCGCGCGAAACTGTCCAAGAAGATACCCAATGCCGAGGACAATATCAGTCGCTCCATCGAACATCGATCTCCTCCCTCTGGCTGCGGCGACAAAAGCCGAAGGACTCTTGAGGATTAACCTCGCCGCATTGATCGCGCATGCCTTGAACCCCTGCCAACGGCCGAGGACTTTCCTATGGATCAGCGCGCCAGACGCACCATAGCGGTAAGCTCTCCGGAACAGCCACAACGCAGACATGCGAGAAAGGGGAACCGGCTCGGTCACAATGGCTTCGGCATTCCAGCGGATCGACTTCCCGCTAGCGCGTGTAAGTTGCCAGAAAAACAAGGTATCCGACCCTCCACATTCAGCAAAATCGGAGTCAAAGCGAATGCCATGTTTCCTGATTTCAGAGAGATCGGCGAGCGCATTGTTCGTAGCAGTCCACCAAGTTTCGGCTCCTGACGCCAATTTACGTCCCGCGTAGATTTTGGAGGCTTCAAGAGAAGGACGGCCCAATGACGGAACGATCGATTTCTGAGGGCCTCCAACCGCACACCATCGGTCCCCGAAGGAATCGACCAAACGCCCTAGCCAGTCGGGAGCAGCAAATGCATCGTCATCGATAAAGGCGATATGGGTGTAATTGTTGTCCAAGGCATGCTGCAGCCCCCGATTCCGGGCGTGAGGTATTCCAGGACGGCTCTCTGCAAGCAATACGGGAGTTTCACTGGGCCAATCAAAAGAATGCACGATCTCCCGCGTCGAGTCCGAAATAGAATCCTTGTTAACTGTCACGCAAACTGAGACCGAAACGTTAGACGGAAGAATCTGCCTGGTGATGCTTTCAAGGCACTTTCGGAGTCCTTCATCACGGTCCAGAGTGCAGATACTGACAAGAATTCGCATATTCATGTCGCTGACTCCATGTTTGAAATATTGAGTCTCAGCGAATTAGTAATGAACCCCGCTCCCCAAGCCATATGCATAATGGCGAACGCCGCCCCCATGCCCGCCCCGCACTTTCCGGCACCTGACTTCTTCACCTCGTAGAGTCCGAGCGCTCCGCACAGGCCCACATATCCGACAGGAAGAACAAGAGCGGGGGCGAAGAACGGAGAGACAGCCAAACCGAAGGCCGAGCCGATGAAAGCCGCCACCGGAACCAGCTGGCGCAGCCTTGGACGTACCTTGTGTTTCAACGTCGTACGCGCCCTGCCTTTTCCGTAGCCATAATATTGCCTCCACAACGAAAGCGGGGTCTTGCGGGGATGGTAAACGCACAGGCAGGACATCTCCATCCAGACCCGTCCTCCAGCCTTGTGGACGCGGATATCGAATTCGGCGTCCTCATTGACTGCGAAGGATTCGTCGTACCCTCCCAGCTTCAGGAAAAAGGACCTGCTGAAGCCTGCATGGTGTCCATGGTCGACCCATCCGGACTTTCCTGCTGCGGTCCGGTGAGCGGAGCCGCCGTTGCCGAATTTTGAGTTCTGTGCGGCCGCGACGGCGCGCTGGAAACAGGTCTCGTCTCCTTCCGTAACCATAGGGACCACTACGGACTGCGCACCGTTCACGGTCAACGCCGTCGCGACGGCTCTGGCAAAGCCTTCGGGATACCCGCAATGGGCATCGGCCCTGACAAGGATGGAGGCGCGGTGATCCGCCAGCTTGGCCGCCATGTTCATGGCTGACGCCTGAATCCTGCCAGGGTTGTGGACCGGTCGAATGCGCGGATCGGAGTCGGACAGCCGCTGCACGATCTCGCGGGTGCGGTCAGTGCTTCCTCCGTCCATCACGAGTATCTCGTACTCGCCGTCGGCGAGCGCCAGGCTTGCAAGCGTACGCTCGATATACGCCTCCTCGTTTAGGGTCGGCACGACGATGGAAACGAAGTCCGGTTTCATTCGGCCATCACCCCTTCGATGAACGCCTTGCCCGACGGGATGATGTTCGCGTAGCCGAGAGATAGGGCGCGACGCATCATCGCCTTCGAACCGGCGACGTCTTTCTTTTCGCCGGCGATGACCGAGAGCAGGAAATAGCGTACGGGATCGTCCGGCCTGACGACGGCCGCATAGCGCGCGGCCTCTTCAAGGAGCCTGGGGGACTGCCTCGACGCAAGGCTCTGGATGTAGGGCGGGATGAAATCGGTGCGCTCGGGCGCGGCCGCCAGCATGGCGTCGATGTCCTTGCCCCAGGCGATAAGGTCGGGCGCGACGATGCCGAGCGCGCCCGGACCAGCCGAAGCCAGCTTGGCCCTGCCCGTCAGCGATTCAGCCAGAGACCTGATATCGGTCGTTTCAACGCTGAAGGAACGCAGCGCGCAGGACAGCAGTCCGACGTTGGAGGCATGGTCGAACACGGTCCTGTAGGGATCGGCCGAAGCCGTGACCCTGTTCACGAGAACCCGGTACAGGTAAAGGGTCGCCTCCCTCTCCGGAAGGAAGCGAGCGGTGATCGCCGAGCAGGTCTCCGGATTGGAGTCGAGGACGACGCCTTCGAAGCGGCGCTCCGCGGTCTCGAGCCGGGCAAGGCTGAAAGCCAGAAGGCCGGCCATGCCGAGACAGGCCACGGCTGCGACGGCCGGCAGCGGGGCGATGGCCGATATCGCCTTCCTTCCCGCCACGCCCGGCCTCCCGAGCGAAGCGCCCGCGGCGACCAAGACCGACAAGGCCTCGGTCATATGGACCAGGGGGAACCAGAAGGTGGAAGCGACGCCGATGGCGACGGAGACGATGAAACCCGAACGGGAGGAAGCCGCCAGCGCCCCGAGGAAACCGAGCCACAGCGCCAGTCCCGGCAGGCCGCCCGCGTTGAGGGACTCGGCCGCCATGTTGTGGGAATGGAAGTC
>Ga0222420_100816_pt1 | contig 10969 bp, 8 predicted proteins | sample 3A2ome_FD_182470 | JGI IMG/M metagenome (GOLD analysis project Ga0222420, IMG submission 182470) | Enriched microbial communities from leaf-cutter ant dump, University of Wisconsin, Madison, United States - 3A200A (version 2) | ecosystem: Environmental > Terrestrial > Nest > Insects nest > Nest...
CACCAGCCCGCCGCGCGGGCCCCGCAGCGTCTTGTGCGTGGTCGAGGTCACGACATGGGCATGCGGCATGGGGCTGGGATGCGCCCCGCCGACCACCAGCCCGGCGAAATGGGCCATGTCGACCATCAGATACGCCCCCACCGCATCGGCCACCGCCCGGAAGCGGGCAAAATCGATGACACGGGGATAGGCCGAGCCGCCGGCGATGATCAGCCTGGGCTTGTGCTCATGCGCCAGCGCCTCCAGCCGGTCATAGTCGATCAGATGGGTCTTCTCGTCGACGCCATAGGATACCGCCTTGAACCAGCGCCCCGACACGGTCGGCGCCGCGCCATGGGTCAGATGGCCGCCATGGGGCAGGCTGAGCCCCAGGATGGTGTCGCCCGGCTGCAGCAGGGCGAACAGCACGGTCATGTTGGCCTGGGCGCCGGAATGGGGCTGGACGTTGGCGAACTCGGCCGCGAACAGCGCCTTGGCCCGGTCGATGGCCAGTTGCTCGGTCACGTCGACATGCTCGCAGCCGCCGTAATAGCGGCGGCCGGGATAACCCTCGGCATATTTGTTGGTCAGAACCGACCCCTGCGCCTCCAGCACCGCCCGGCTGACGATGTTCTCCGACGCGATCAGCTCCAGCTTGTCGCGCTGGCGACCCAGCTCGGCCTGAATACCCTCGAAAACCGCCCGGTCCGCCTGGGATAGTGGGGCTTCAAAGAAACTGGAGGTGGTCCCCATGGTATGTGCCTCGCCCTGCTTGATTTGTCATCATGCTCCGCCGGGAGGGGCTTGACGGGCGAGCATCCGGACGCCCTGGTGCTTGTATGGATGCGACACGGCCGCCAGAATGACAGAGCTCAGTTGAGGGGTCAGCTAAGTGACTTTGACCGGTCGAAACCTCGACACCGTCCACTGCAACACCTCAAATTGGCTAGCTAGGCGGCTTAATTGGGCTGAGTGACGGTCAGGATCTACATGCTGTCGAATTTATCCCCCATCACCGTAGCAAACCACAGCTCAAGAGACTGTTTAGGCCCTCGCCTAGCGTCATAAACTACATAGCAGTGAGAGGGCCTGGGTTAGGATCTGCTGGTGGATGTAAGAGCGAGAAAATCGGATCGGTGCTGATTGGATGATTCTCATTTCGAATAAAAAAACTCACCGACTGCTCACCTGCTACACGAAAATCATCCGAAGTACTTCGTGCGACCACAGGAGTCCCTGGTAAAAATATAACACCAGCAATATGCGGCCTCTTTTCAGTAGAAGAAAATAGATTATCACAAACGTCGTTCATAAATGTTCTCCTACCTAAGAATTTGATGAAAATATCACCAGATATATCCGCCAATCTCACAAAAAGCACTACGGGCCGCAAACCACTAAATTGCTTTTCAACGCTTTCTTTCAAAGTCTCAGTGATTCTTTCAACCCGATTAGATTTTTCTGTGCTTCTCAGAAGCAAAATCACACCTCCCTGCCCCTCATCTGGATTTACGATGATATGATCCCATTCTCCGAACGCGCCATCCAACAGTGGGTATTGCACAGTGGATTGCCTTTGGAGTGATTGAACATCCTTAGAATCTCGCGACGAATAATTTACTGTCGAAAATTCTGATTCAAAATTACTTTTTTCTTGCAACGAATTAGTAATCGCCTGAGCGATACTCCTAGCTACATTATCACGTTTTGACACTTTCTTGCTTACAATGACCTCCAAAATTATAGTTCTCCCGACAGCTCGGAATTTTTTTATTGCGTCATCAGCGAATGATACTATTGCAGCAGCACCAAACGCACTAATAGGATTCCCAGTATCAGCACTGATTGCTTTGCAGTCTATTTCGACCTCCAATCCATCTCTCGTCGCGAGAAAGTCAAAGCTGCCAGGTGAATTGCGGATCAAATCGTGAAATTGTAAGTCAAACCCTAGCCGTGAAAGATGCGCTGCAGTTTCTAGCTCAAGAGCTAGAGAGCCGAGACCCTTATTCTTTAGATCCCCAAGCAATCTGCTGACCAATATTTTGCAGATGGGACCAGGTAATTTCTGATATATTCGCACGAACGTAGCAGCAAAGCTATACGGACCAAGCAATTCTGGCCTTTCGTAAGCGGAAGGGTAACCAAAACTGTGGTACTTATTCAATATTAAGCTTGAAATAGCCAATTCTCGTGAATAAATAGTATTAAGAATCGTAGCAACACCCGGCTCAGTTCGCTGCCTGCGATTAAGATGCCGACGTCGCGCAAGCCAGGGTTCTTCGCCTGTAATTGAAAAAAAAAGACGAAATATCTCGGGCATGAGATACAAGTCCATACGAGTACTAAGCCTCATTGATGCACCCGAGCAGATGCCAAGATTCGCCGGCACGCAGCCGGAACCGGCGCTCAGCTGTGCGCACGAAATCTAACGAGAAGTCAAATTCCAAGCGGTCCAGCATGACGCATGCCATACAGTTCTGCATCGAGCCACCAACAGATTTTTTTATTCTACCATACTTAATATCGCGGTCAGATAGACTCGCCAATCAAGATCGAGATAGACGACAAGCTTTACAAAGGTTTCCTTCAGCCGGGCACCCTCCCCCGCAACAGCCCGCGGTAAATCTCCTCGTCCCCGCATAACCCAGCCATCCGGCCCAACTGGTCAACCAGCACGATCGGACATCCCGCCTGCTGGCGCAGGGCGATGGCCGCGCGCAGCTTGAGGTCGACCGGCGCCAGCACGATGTCGTACCCCACGCCCGGCACCGCGCCGGTGTCGCCATCGGCATGCGCCAGCTGCCCGTCGCGGCCGTTGACAGTGACGCCCACCGGCCGGTCGTCGCCATCCAGGGTGACACGCAGGGCGCCGGCCTGGTCGAGGGCCACGCTGGCGCCGTCGCGGGCCAGGGCCGCGGCCGGGGTCATGACGGCGTCGCCGCGCAGGACATTGAGGGGGTTCACATGCTTGACGAATTCGGCGACGTAACCGTCGGAGGGGCGCAGCAGGATGTCTTCGGCGGTGCCGGCCTGGACGATGCGGCCTTCTTCCATGATGGCGATGGTATTGCCGAGCTTCATGGCTTCGTCGAGGTCGTGGCTGACGAAGATGATGGTCTTCTGCAGCCGGGCCTGCAATTCCAGCAGTTCATCCTGCAGCTTGTCGCGGATCAGCGGGTCGAGGGCCGAGAACGGTTCGTCCATCAGCAGGATGTCGGCGTCGGTGGCGAAGGCGCGGGCCAGGCCGACACGCTGCTGCATGCCGCCCGACAGTTCGTGGGCGTATTTGTCGCCCCATTTCGAGAGGCCGACCATGGCGAGCTTGTCGTCGACCACGCGGTTGCGTTCGGCCTTGGACAAACCGCGCAGTTCCAGGCCGAAGCCGACGTTTTCGCGCACCGTGCGCCAGGGCAGCAGGCCGAATTGCTGGAACACCATGGCGACGGTGCGGGTGCGCAAATCGCGCAAGGTATCGTCGTCGCAGTTCGCCACGTCGACGACCTTGTCGCCGTGCGAGACCATGATCTGGCCGCGCGACACCTTGTTCAGCCGGTTGACGGCACGCAGCAGGGTGGACTTGCCCGAGCCCGACAGGCCCATCAGCACGCAGATCTCGCCGCGGCGCACGGTCAGGTTGACGCCCGCCGCACCCAGGACCGAGCCGGTCTCGGCCAGGATCTTTTCGCGGGTGGCGCCCTGGTCCAGCAGGGCCAATGCCTCGCGCTCGCGCCCGAAGACGATGTCGACATTGCGGAATTCGACGGCGGTCATCTCAATGCCCTCCCGTCGCTTTCCGTTCCGGCCGCTTGCACAGGCGGTCCAGCACGATGGCCAGCACGACGATGGCCAGACCGGCCTCGAACCCCATCGAGATGTTGACGGTGTTGAGCGCGCGCACGACCGGCTTGCCCAGGCCGTCGGCCCCGACCAGGGCGGCGATGACGACCATCGACAGGCTGAGCATGATGCATTGGGTGATGCCGGCCATGATGGTCGGCAAAGCGTGTGGCAATTCGATCTTGAACAGCAGCTGCATGCGCGTGGCGCCGAAGGCCGTGCCGGCCTCGTACAGCGGCTTGGGCACCGAGGATATGCCCAGGTGGGTCAGGCGGATGGCGGCGGGAATGGCGAAGATCACGGTCGATATCAGGCCGGGCACCGCCCCCAGCCCGAACAGGACCAGGGTCGGGATCAGGTAGACGAAGGTCGGGATGGTCTGCATCAGGTCGAGGACCGGGCGCAGGCCGACATACAGCCACGGCCGGTGCGCCGCCATGATGCCGACCGGCACGCCGACCGCGACACAGACGATGGTCGAACAGAACACCAGCGACAGGGTCTGGATCGCCGCCTCCCAGTACCCGAGATTGGCGATCAGCAACAGCGCCAGCACGACGAACACGACCAGCGCGATCGACCGGTGCAGGAACCAGGCGAAGGCCGCCACCGCGGCGACCAGCGCCAGCGGCGGCACCCACAGCAGGGCATCGGTCAGCCCGTCGATCAGCCCGCCCAGCACCAGCGAGACGAAGTCGAAGAAGGGGCGGCCATTGTCGGTCAGGAAATCGACGAAATCCTTGAGCCAGGCACCAAGGGTCAGCTTGTGCTCGGTCAACCACTCATACATCGGCGCGAACCCCTTCCCCGCAGGCGGCGATCAGGCGGTCACAGGCCCAGGCTTTTCTTCACCGCGGGCAGGCCGGGCTTGCCGTCGAAGGTGGTGACGTCCTTCAGCCACGGGTCGATCGCGCCCGGATTGGCCTTCAGCCATTTCTGGGCGGCCTTTTCCGGGTCCATGCTGTCGAACAGGATCGAGCCCATGATCTGGTTCTCGAGCTTCAGGTTGAAGGCCATGTTCTTGATCAGCCGCCCGGCATTCGGGCAGTCGGCAAGGTAGCCGGCGCGGACATTGGTATAGACGGTGGCGCCGCCGAAATCGGGGCCGAACACGTCGTCGCCGCCGGCCAGGTATTTCAGCTTGAACTTGGTGTTCATCGGATGCGGTTCCCACCCCAGGAAGACGATCGCTTCCTTGCGGCGGACCGACCGGTCGACCTGGGCCAGCATGCCCTGTTCGGAGGATTCCACGACCTCGAACCCCTTCAGGTCGAACTTGGCCTCCTTGATCATGTCGAGGATCAGGCGGTTGCCGTCGTTGCCGGGTTCGATGCCGTAGATCTTGCCCTTCAGCTTGTCCTTGAACTTGGCGATGTCGGCAAACGACTTCAGGCCCTGGTCATAGAGATAGTCGGGCACCGCCAGCGTGTACTTGGCGCCGGTCAGGTTGACGCCGACCACCTCGACCGACTTGTCGTCGACGAAGGGTTTCACATCGGCCTCCATCGTCGGCATCCAGTTGCCGAGGAAGACGTCGATGTCCTTGTTCTTGAGCGAGGTATAGGTCACCGGCACCGACAGCACGGTCGATTTCGGGGTGTAGCCCAGACCTTTCAGCAGCACCGAGGTCAGCGCCGTGGTCGCGGTGATGTCGGTCCAACCGACATCGGCGAAGCGCACGGTCTTGCAGGCGGCGGGTTCGGCCGCCTGGGCCGCCTGCGCACCGAAAACAAGGATGCCGGCGATGGCCGACGCGATCAGCGTTGCTTTACCCATGGTCCCGTCTCCCGATTTTAGTTTCCCTGTTGAATGACCATTCAAAGACACCAAATCGGCGTTGTCACGCAATTTTTCGGGTCTCAGCAATCGAACAATGGCCAAAATCCAAGCATTTTGCCGCGAAGCGACGGATGGGCAGGATCGATGCGACATCAATGGTCGACGCGGCAACGATGGTCCGGCCGCGTCATTGAACGATCATTCAACGGCTGCTAGACTGGATGTTCCTTTGGGGAAAGCTGGCTGATGGAACGCGCAAGCCTGCGCCGCGCCGGGGCGGACGACGACCGGCGCCGGCAACTGATCGAGGCCACGATCGATACCATGGCCGACCTTGGCTTCGCCGCCACGTCGCTGGCCCATATCGCGCGCCGGGCCGGCGTGTCGCCCGGCCTGGTCGCGCATTATTTCGACGACAAGGAAGGCTTGCTGGAAGCGACGCTGCGCAGCATGTCGGCCCGCCTGACCCGGGCCTCGACCCGACGGCTGGCGGCGGCCGATGGCCCGCGGGCGCGCATCCAGGCGGTGATCGATTCGGTGCTGGCCCCGGAGGAATTCGACCGCCGCACCTGTTCGGTGTGGCTGGCGTTCTGGGGCGAGGTGCCGCATTCCCGCCGGCTGAAGCGGATCCAGAACGTCTATGAACGGCGCCTGTTGTCGAACCTGCGCCATGCGCTGCGCCGCCTGATGCGGCCCGACCAGGCGGCGCCCGCCGCCCTGTCGATCGCCGCCCTGATCGACGGGCTGTGGCTGAAGGCGACCTTGTCGGCCCCCGACGGTATCGACAGCGCCACCGCCCGCGGCATCGTCGCCGCCTATGCCGACAGCCTGATTGCGGCCCATGCCGCCCCCCTGCCCTCCAGCCCAGGTCACCAGATGTCCCAGATCCCCCTGATCCGCAATCATATCGGCGGCCGCAGCGTCGCCGCGCAGAAGGCGGAAACCTTCACCACCATCAACCCGGCCACGGGCGAGGTGCTGGCCGAGATCGAGATCGCCGGCCAGGCCGAGGTCGACCAGGCGGTCGCGGCGGCGCGCGCCGGGCAGAAGCGCTGGGGGGCCATGACCGGCACCGAACGCGGCAGGGTGCTGAAACGCGCCGCCGACCTGTTGCGCGCCCGCAACGACGAACTGGCCGCGCTGGAGACGCGTGACACCGGCAAGCCGATCCAGGAAACGTCGGTCGTCGACGTCATCTCGGGCGCCGATTGCCTGGAGTATTTCGCCGGCCTTGCCGCCGGGCTGACCGGCGAGCATGTCGATCTGGGTGCCGCCGGTTTCGGGTATACCCGGCGCGAGCCGCTGGGCATCGTCGCCGGCATCGGCGCCTGGAACTATCCCCTGCAGATCGCCTGCTGGAAATCGGCCCCGGCGCTGGCCTGCGGTAATGCGATGATCTTCAAGCCGGCCGAGCTGACGCCGCTGACCGCGGTCAGGCTGGCCGAAATCTTCACCGAGGCCGGCCTGCCCGACGGCGTGTTCAACGTGGTCCAGGGTTTCGCCGATACCGGCCGGCTGCTGACCCGCCATCCCGCCATCGCCAAGGTATCGCTGACCGGCGAGGTCGGCACGGGCCGCAAGGTGATGACTGACGCCGCCGCCAGCCTGAAGCAGGTGACGCTGGAGCTGGGCGGCAAGTCGCCGCTGATCGTGTTCGAGGATGCCGATATCGACAACGCCGTCTCGGGCGCCCTGCTGGCCAATTTTTATTCGGCGGGCGAGGTCTGTTCGAACGGCACGCGGGTCTTCGTCCACCGCTCGATCAAACAGGCCTTCGTCGACAAGCTGATCGCCCGGGTGAACCGCATGACAGTCGGCGATCCGGCGGACCCGGCCACCCAGGTCGGCGCGCTGATCTCGGAAAACCACATGAACAAGGTGCTGGATTATATCGCGGCGGGCCGGGCATCCGGCGCGCGGCTGCTGACCGGGGGCGAGCGGGTGACGGACGGCGGGCTCGATCGTGGCTTCTTCGTGCGGCCGGCGGTGTTCGACGATTGCCGCGACGACATGACGATCGTGCGCGAGGAAATCTTCGGCCCCGTCATGACCATCCTGGCGTTCGACGACGAGGACGAGGTGGTGGCCCGCGCCAACGATACCGAATTCGGCCTGGCCGCCGGCGTCTTCACCCGCGACCTGACGCGCGGCCATCGGGTGGTGGCGGCCCTGCAGGCGGGCACCTGCTGGATCAACCACTACAACATCACCCCGATCGAACTGCCCTTCGGCGGCGTCAAGCAATCGGGGCTGGGCCGCGAGAATTCCAAGGCGGCGTTGGAACACTATACCCAGATCAAGTCGGTCTATGTCGCGCTGCAGCCGATCGATGCGCCGTACTGAGACCCGAGCCGCACGGCGGCACGTCGCCCCGGCGAAAGCCGGGGCCCAGGGCAAGGGCGCCGCAAACGGCACCGTGCCTCCCTGGATCCCGGCCTTCGCCGGGATGACGATCGGCACTACTACCCTCTGAGGCCAGCCCATGGAAAGTTTCGACTACATCATCGTCGGTGCCGGTTCGGCCGGCTGCGTGCTGGCCGACCGGCTGTCGGCCGACGGAAAAAATTCCGTCCTGGTGCTGGAATATGGCGGGTCGGACAAGTCGATCTTCATCCAGATGCCGTCGGCGCTGTCGATCCCGATGAACATGCCGAAATACAACTGGTTCTACGAGACCGAGCCCGAGCCCGGGCTGAACGGCCGGCGCATGCATTGCCCGCGCGGCAAGGTGCTGGGCGGGTCGTCGTCGATCAACGGGCTGGTCTATATCCGCGGCAACCCGCATGACTTCGACCGCTGGCAGGACGAAGGGGCCGCCGGCTGGTCCTATCAGGACGTGCTGCCCTATTTCCGCCGGGCCGAAAGCCGGCACGAGGGCGGCGACCAGTATCGCGGCGCGCAAGGGCCGCTGGGCACCACCTACGGCCGGCTGGAAAACCCGCTGTACAACGTCTTTATCGAGGCGGCAAAGCAGGCGGGTTATCCCGCGACATCGGACGTCAACGGCGGCCAGCAGGACGGGTTCGGCCGCATGGACATGACGGTCAAGAACGGCCGGCGGTGGAGTGCGGCGAACGCCTATCTGAAACCGGCGATGTCGCGGCCGAACCTGACGGTGCGCACCCATTGCCTGGTCGGCCAGATCCTGACCGAGGGGCGGCGGGCGGTCGGCGTGCGTTACGAACGCGACGGCCAGGTCCACCGGGTGACGGCGCGGCGCGAAGTCATCCTGTCGGGCGGGCCGATCAATTCACCGCAATTGCTGAAACTGTCGGGCATCGGCCCGGCGGCCGAATTGCAGGCGATGGACATCCCGGTCATCCACGACCTGCCCGGCGTCGGCGAAAACCTGCAGGACCACCTGGAATTCTATTTCCAGGTCGCCTGCACCCAGCCGATCACGCTGTATTCGTCGATGGGGCTGATTTCACGCGGGCTGATCGGCGCGCGCTGGCTGTTGCGGAAAGACGGCCTGGGCGCGACCAACCATTTCGAATCCTGCGGTTTCATCCGCAGCCGGGCGGGCATCCGCTATCCCGACATCCAGTATCATTTCCTGCCGATCGCGGTGACCTATGACGGGTCGTCGATGGCGACCGAGCATGGTTTCCAGGCCCATGTCGGGCCGATGCGCACCAAAAGCCGCGGCTGGGTGCGGCTGGCCGCGCCCGACCCCCGGGTCAAGCCCAAGGTATTCTTCAACTACCTGGGCCATCCCGACGACATGGTGGAAATGCGCGCCTGCGTGCGGCTGACCCGCGAAATCTTCGCGCAACCCGCCTTCGATCCCTATCGCGGGCGCGAGATCCAGCCCGGCGCCGATGTCACGACCGACGAACAGATCGACGACTTCGTCCGTGCCAAGGTCGAAAGCGCCTATCATCCGTCCTGTTCGTGCAAGATGGGCCGGCCCGACGATCCGATGGCGGTCGTCGATCCGGAAACCCGGGTGATCGGCATGGAAGGTTTGCGCGTCGTCGATTCCTCGATCATGCCGTCGGTGACCACCGGCAACCTGAACGCGCCGACCATCATGATCGGCGAAAAGGCGTCCGACATCATCCTGGGCAAACCGCCGCTGGCGCGGTCGAACGCCCCGGTCTACCAGGCCGACAACTGGCAGGCGGCGCAACGCTGATGACCGATATCCGTGGCCTGTTGTTCGACAAGGACGGCACCCTGCTCGATTACGCGGCGAGCTGGGCGCCGATCAACCGGCGTGCCGCCCTGTTGGCGGCCGGCGGCGACCTGGCCCTGGCCGAACGGCTGCTGGTGCAGGCCGGCGTCGATCCGGCCACCGATCTGGCCGCCGCCGACAGCCTGCTGGCGGCCGCCAATACGGCCGAGATCGCGGCGGCCTGGGCCAGGGGCGGCAGCCCCTTTGCCGCCGACCGGCTGACCCGCGACCTGGATGCGCTGTTCCATAGTTCGGCAACATCGGTGGTGCCGGTGACGGACCTGGCCGCGCTGTTCCGCGGCTACAAGGCGCGCGGCCTGAAACTGGGCATCGCCTCGTCCGACAACGCCGCCTCGATCGGCGCGACCGCGCGGCATTTCGGCATCGACGGCATGCTGGATTTCATCGCGGGGTATGACAGCGGCCACGGCGTCAAGCCGGAGCCCGGCATGGTCGAGGCGTTCTGCCGCGCCACCGGCCTGACGGCCCCCCAGGTCGCCATGGTCGGCGACAATACCCACGACCTGGCCATGGGGCGCGCGGCCGGCGTCGGGCTGACCATCGGGGTGCTGACCGGCACCGGATCGCGCGACACCCTGCGCCCGCTGGCCGATCTGTGCCTGCCCTCGATCGTCGATATCGAGGCGGCATTGTGGGGGGCCGGTTAAGGCACCAGCACCCGGACGTGGGCGGCGTCCAGGATCGCCTGCAAGGCCGGGCCCGGCGCCGCGTCGGTCACCAGCGTGGCGACGTCGGCCACAGGCCCCAGGTTCACCGCCGCGCTGCGGCCGAACTTGGTGGCGTCGGCGGCCAGGATCACGGTGCGGGCTTGGGCGATGGCGGCACGGACCAGGGCGACTTCCTCGAAATCGTCGTCGCTCATCATGCCCCGGTCGTCGATGCCGCTGGCCCCGATGACGGCGAAATCGAGATGGAACCGGCGCAGGAAGGCCGCCGCCCCGTCGCCGAACACCGCGCCGTCGGCATTGCGCACCTGGCCACCCGGCATCGACAGGGCAAAATCGGTGCGTTCCGACAGGTAGTTGGCGATGCGCAGCGAATAGGTCACCACCCGCAGATGCCGCCGTTCGGCCAATGCCTCGGCCACCGCCTCCAGCGTCGTACCGGTATCGAGGAACAGGCTGGCCCCGTCGGGGATCATGTCGCTGATGCAGCGGCCCATGCGCCGCTTGGCCT
>Ga0222420_100817_pt1 | contig 10954 bp, 8 predicted proteins | sample 3A2ome_FD_182470 | JGI IMG/M metagenome (GOLD analysis project Ga0222420, IMG submission 182470) | Enriched microbial communities from leaf-cutter ant dump, University of Wisconsin, Madison, United States - 3A200A (version 2) | ecosystem: Environmental > Terrestrial > Nest > Insects nest > Nest...
GACCGGGTCATGACCGCGCCGCAATCCCGCGCGATATCGTCGGGCCCGTCCCAGCGGGCATGGACCAGCAGCGCGTTCAACGCGCGCAGCGGCCCGGCCGACGCTGGGTGGCGCGCGCCGAAGGCGGCAAGATGCGAGGTTCCGACGACGATCACGTTATCTTGTTCCCAAATATGGGAACAATATAGCCGTCGGCCCCGGCACGGTCAAGCCGATGGTTCAGAACCAGATGCGCAGGGCGTAGACGACGCTCAGCACGGTGCCGACCGCGATGACCCCGACACGGACCAGCCGCGCCGGCAGCACCCGGATCAGATGCCCGCCGGCGTAACCGCCGGCCAGCGCGCCGGCCAGCATCACCAGCGTTTCGGGCCAGGCGACGGCGCCACGAGCGACGAACAGGACGATGGCAGCCAGGCTGACGCAGGTCGCCAGCAGGTTCTTCAGCGCCTTGACGGCACGGATCCCGGCCTGCGGATCGAGCGACAGCACCATCGTCAGGATGATGCCGAGCCCGGCGCCGAAGAACCCGCCATAGATCGACGCCAGCCCCAGCGGCAGCAGCCGGCCGCCCCGCCACCGCCCGGCCCGGGCCTGCAGCCAGGGTCCCACGGCGAACAACAGGGTCGATCCGCCGATCAGCGCCGGCACCGGCAGCAGGAACAGGTGGTCGGGCAGCGCCAGCAGCAACGCCCCGCCCGCCGCGCCGCCGACAGCGGCGACCACCATGGCCAGGACCAGGCGCCGGTCAGGCGCCGGCAACTGCCCCCGGTCGACCAGGGCCGCGATCAGATGGCCGGGCGCGACCGCGACGGCATTGGACGCATTGGCGATCACCGGCGGCAGTCCGGCCGCCAGCATCGCCGGAAACGTGATCAGGGTGGCCCCACCGGCCAGGGCATTGACGATCCCGCCGATCAGCCCGGCGGCAAGCAGCAGCAGCATCATGGGGCGATGGGTATCAGGCCGCGCCCCCGCGGTCTGGAACGGAGGTGATCAGGCCATCATCCGCCGATAGGCCATGGGCGCCACGCCGAAGGCCTGGCGGAACAGCCGGCCGAGATGGCTTTGATCGGCAAAACCCAGATCGGCGGCGATGGCCGCGATCGGCTCGTCCCCCTTCAGCCGGCTTCGCGCCTGGTTCAGTCGGTGCTGGATACGGAAGTCCTGCGGCGCACAGCCGGCGGCCCGGCGGAAACGGCGCGAGAAATGTTCGCGGCTGACGCCGGCCAGGGCGGCAAGGGCACCGATCGGCATGTCGTCGACCAGGATCGGCCGGTCGCCGCGGCAGGCCGGCGCATAGGCATTTATGCAGCGCACCTCGGCCGACCCGGCCTCCAGTCCCTGATGCACGACACCGGCGGGAATGTAGAGGCACTGGCCGGCCGCCACCGTCACCACCTCGGCCCCGACACGAAAGACGCGCCGGCCGGCCAGCACCGCGGTCCACTGCCCCTCGTCATGGAAATGCGTGCGCAGCACAGGCGGCGACCCGCCATCCCACAGGCCGTATTCGCCGACGCCACCGGCACGGCCGCGGGTATAGATCCACCGCGTCATCCCGCGACCTGCGGCAGATACCCGCGCCGCCGCGGCCGGCGCATGGCCGCCTGGTCCTGCCCCTGCATGATCGCCAGCACCCGCAGCGCCACCTCCTGCACGACTTCCTGGTTGTCGGCCGACAGGCCCGACACGTTGGTCGCGACGACCACACCCGCCTCGGACGGCACGACCCCTGGCTGGCCCGAGGCCAGCAGCGCCAGATAGGTGTTGCAGCCCTGGATCTCGCCATCCTTCCAGACCACGCCGTCATCGCCCAGGAACCAGCCCAGGCCCAGCCCGTCCCCCTCGCCGTCGTTGACGGGGGTCGCCGGCGTCTGGGTCCGGGCCAGCAGCGCGCTGAGCGTGGGATTGGCCGACATGCCCATGTTGAAGTTCAGCCAGCGCATCAGGTCGCGCGGCGTCGACACAACCCCGCCCGCGCCGTTATAGGACGGCAGCATCGGCCAGCCCGGCGCCACACGAAAGAAGCCGCCCGTGGCCGTCGTGCCGAAGCCGATCGGCAACTGCGACAGCAGCGTATGGTCGAAGGTCGTCGTGTCCAGCATGCCCAGCGGCACGGTGACGAAGCGGTACAGCACCTGGCGATAGCTGTCGCCCGGCACCCCCGCCATCTGGCCCATCGCCTCGCCGGCCAGGGCGAAGGCGAGATTGGAATAGGTGTAGCGCTTGCCCGTGCCGTGCGGCGCGAACGCGACGTCCATGTCGAGGAAACCGCACAGATTGGCCAGGCTCATGCCGCAGCCCTGCAGATGCGGCGGCGCCACCGCCGTGCCGTTGTCCTGGCGCAGCCCCGAAACGTAGGAAACCAGGGCGCGCAGCGGGATGGCGCCGATATCGGGCCGCAGCGTCGGCAGCGCCATGCCGTCATAGAGATCCGACAGCACCGGATCGGTGATACCGGTCCGCGCGACATAACCCGGCAGCAGGGCGGCATAAAGCGTCGCGGTGAAGGTCTTGGACAGCGAGGCCAGCTCGAACCGCGTATCGGGTCCCAGCGGCAGCGTGGCGCCGTACTGGTTCATCACCTGGCCCGAGAAATACAGGCCGCCATGGCGGTACGGCCCTGCCGCGTCGATCTGCGGGCTGAGCCAGCCGATGGCAAAGGCCAGGCCCGGCTGGCTTTGCGTATAGGACGTGACCAGGTCGTCGAGCTGCGCCGTCGTCGGCGACACGATGGACCCCATGACCCGTCTCCCGCTTACACATAGAAAAGGGTAGTGTAATCTACAAAATATACCTTTGAAATAAATCCGTGATGATAAACAAATATTTTAAATAATAACACAATTTTTCTACTAATCAACTAACCAGGCAAATCCAATCTGTCCGGCACGCGCAACAGCAATCCAAACAAAAAAGCTACACGAATAAAAAGCATAAATGCCCATATAAAAAATGAAAACCAAAGTTTTATGAAAAAATTTTCAAGCCCGCCACCCGAAGATAAAGACGGGGAAATTACTATTAGAGGCATAGATATTATGCTAAGAATAAATCCAATGAATGTAGCTTGACGAGTATATCGAACAAATCTAACCATAGCGATAGTTCTTTTTATTGCTGAAATAAAACCATCACTTTTCCCAGCGATGAATCCATAAACTCCAAACAGAAATCCGGTCTGTATGGATGACCACCCGAATACCGCTGAATATAAATCGGCCAACTTCCAGCCAGACTTAAATCCCTCAATTAAGTAATCTTCAAAATAAGTAACTACAGCATACCCAGAGGCGGCCATAATAATAGGATGCCAATCCTCCCATATCATTCCTATATTGACATTTGCCATATCAAAATCCACCCTCCTGCATTAAACTCCTAAGATAGGATCTTTTTCTTTCATAAGCAACCACAGGGTTATTGTCTGGTAAATCGAGAATATCATTATGTTTAAAAAGCTCCCGTATAAGATCTATATCTTCATTCTCTCCATCCTCGTTTTGAGTAGTTGCACGTAAACTTCTCAAATCAATATCCGCGGACCTGACAATAATATTTTGCACCATTTCTTTGACGGAATCGGCCAATCCGCCACTTCTACGCCCCATACTCAATTCAATGGTGAGCTCAGGAGCCTCATAGGCCGCCCCCAGCGAGCGGAAAGAATCCGCCACGGCCGCTGCAGGCCCCTCCAAGTCTACCAAGTCAGCGGGGCTGGCGAGCCGAATTTTTACCTTTCTTGTTTCTCCATCAAGGAATCTCCTCATCTGATCAATACGCAATTTAGGCAACAAAGAGTATTTTGCGTCTTGAAATTTTAGAGAAAGATATTCCATAAACTTTCCAGGACTCGCTATTCTAGGCTCATATTGTATTATCAATACACTTGGGTCGACGCGATATCGAAAAGCAATACTGTGCCCCAGAGGGGCCTCCACCCCCAATGGACGCACGCCGTCAGGATGAACTTCGGATGGGTAGTTTGTAGTCTGCATTCTTGTCAATTCACCAGAAAAAATACCAACCTCCTCTTCTTCTAATCTTTCTATCCTAAGTCTAATATCCCCTCGAACGATGGCCTCTCGTTGAGCAAGATTCACCTCAGCCATTATTTGCCTAAAAATACTGGCGAGCCGAGGCGCTCGAGATTCATTACGCCTAACGTCATAAAATCTAACAGTAATCGATTTATCCACCCCAGCCCCCCGTATTAAATGTGATGAACACAATCTTCTGCACTCATGGGGAAAAGTCCAGCTTGCCGTGTGGCTTGGACACGAAATGCAACGGGCGGGAGGGTATCCCGACAAAATTCACATACAGAAATAATTTGCAGCCGCGCCAGCAAGGCCATGCTGCACAGAAATGCACACTAGAATGATTGGGATATGAAGGATTGGTGCCCCAGGCCGGACTTGAACCAGCACGCCCTCACGGGCAACAGATTTTGAGTCTGCCGCGTCTACCATTCCACCACTGGGGCGCGGGCGGGATAATAGCGGCGGCGGCAACAAGGTCAACAGCCCTGACGCCGCCGCGCGCAACTCGGGGCGATCAGCGGCGGAAACGGCCGCCGCCCCCTTCGGCATGCGGGGTCTGGCGGAAGGCGCCGTACTGGGCATTGCCCAATTGCCGGCCCTGGTAATCCTGGTTCAGGCGCTGGGTCGTGGCGTTGTTGTCGGCCCGCGACCAGCTGCCGTTGGCGCCTTGTCGGTCCCAGCCCTGGTTGTCGTCCGACCGGCGATAGACATTGCCGTCCTGGCCGCCATAGAGGTCATGGGACCGGTTCTGGGTATCCTGGCGGCCATTGGCCACCGCCTGCTGGCGTTGCTGGCGCTGCTGGGTCTCGGCGTTGTTCCAGTTGTTCTGGGCGTTCGGGTGGTTGTCGCCGAACTGCTGGGCCTTCTGCTGAGCCTGCGGGTTCTTGGCCATGTCGCGGTTGACCTGGCGCACCTCGCGGTTCTGGTCGCGCTGGTATTGCTGGTTCACCTGGGGGTGGTTGTTCAGGTAGGTGTTGAACTGCTGGCTGTTCTTCAGGACCGTGTTGTTGCCCCAGCGGTTGTAGACATTGTTCACGTTGTTGATCGTGACGTTGTTGCCGCCGCGCCCCCAGCCCCAGCCGCAGCAGGGATAGGCCCCGCCCCACGGATGCGAGGTCAGCGACCCGGCGATGAACCCGAAGGTCAGGCCGGTCACCATGCCGGTGGCGAAACCCGCACCGTAGCCGTAGGTCGCCGGCGGCGGGTAATAGACCGCCGCGACCGGCGCGATATAGGGGGTGTAGACATAACCCGTGCCGAACACGACCGTGCCGGTCGGCGCGACAACCGTGCCCATGTAGACCGGGGTGTAGCCGACATAGACGAAGTCGGTGGTGGCGCCATAGACATGCACGCCGGTCACGTAATAGACCGGCGACGAGGCGGGGATCGTGTAGATCACCGACGGCACCTGGGCGGCCGGCGCCCACGGACCGAAGGCCGAGGTCGCGGTGAACCACACGCCGTTCGACACCGCGAAATAGCTGGCCTCCGACACCTTGATGACCGGGTTCGGCGTGTTGGCGGCATATTGCATCGAGGTGCCGTCGATCGGCCCCCAGATCGGCTTGCCGCTGTCATAGGTCGCCTTGAACGTCGCCTGCGACTTCACCACCGTCGCGGTCTGCGGCACCTGGGCGGCGATCACGGCTTCCTTGGCCTGGGGTGTGCCCGACACCGCGGGCAGCACTGCACCGCGCGGATGTGCCTCGGGGATGCGGGCGAAATCGGCGGGCAATGCATCGTTGGCGACATAGGCCCACGGCCCGTTCAGCCCCGGCCCCTTGAACCAGCGGCCCGAGATCAGGACGTAGTGGTTGTTGTCGGCCAGGTTGAGGACGATGTCGGACGCGGTGTTGGTGACGTTCAGCAGCTGCGTGCCGGGGATCGGCTGGTATTGCGGCTTGCCCGAAATCTGGATCAGTTCCGCCGGCCTGGTCGACACGGTGACCTTAGGGAGAGGCTGGCGGGCGGCATCCGCCTCGCTCGACGCGCCGATCATCGGGTCGTATCCCTGGCCCAGCGCCTGGCGGATCTGGTCGGCCCCGGCCGGCACCGCCTTGGTCGTCGTCCAGGCGCCGTCAAGGGATTGCGCGGTGGCCCAGCGGCCCATGATCCGCAGGTAATAGCGCCCGGCCCCCTGGTTGAACAGGATCAGGGCGCGGCTGTTGACGATGCGCAGCAGGCCGGTATCCGACGTCGCGCGCAGGGCCGGCTGGCCATCGATCAGCACCAGGGCGGCCGGGTCGGTGGCGATCAGGATGTCGGGCACATCGTTCCTGACCTGGGTGACCCCACCCTGCGGCCCCTGCCCCTCGGTCACCGCCATGTTGGCCTGGACGCGGTCCAGGCTGATCGTCGTGCCGTCGGCCGGCAGGCCCAGGCGGATCGCCGCGATGTAGTCGGCCTCGTTGTTGGGTTCAGCGGGGAAGCTGCCCTTGTCGACCTTGATGTCCTGCAGGGCGACCAGGCGGGTCGACTTGTCGACCTCGGTCCGGGCCGAGAACCAGATGACGCCGAAGCTGGGATTGGGATCGGCCTGGCGCACCACCTGCACCGCGGCCCGCGCCACCATCCGGTTGCCGGTCCAGCTGTCGATCTGCGGCTGGTAGACGGTCAGGGTGGCGTCGGTGGTGCGATAGTCGCGGGGCCAGGCATCGGCTGCCGCCAGCGGCGCGCTGGCCACCGGCTGGGGCGCCGTCGCCTGGGCCCCGGCATCGGGCGCCAGCCAGAAGCAGGATCCGGCCAGGATTGTCGCGGCCAACAGGGTGTGCCGGGTCCAGCGCGAGGTCATGAAATTCTCCGAGGGGGATGACGTCCTGAAGGCGCAGTCTACAGTAGCCAGGTGGCTACGTCATCGAATCTTGGGGCCCGGCACACCGCTTGTGTGCCGGCCGTCACCGAACTACAGTCGCGCCGCCTTAAGGACAGTACGGATCGGATAGGCCCTTGTTCCAGCGCATGTACGACTGGGCGGTAGCCCAGGCCCAGACGAAACACGCCGTCTGGACGCTTGCCATCGTCTCGTTCGCCGAAAGCTCGTTCTTTCCCATTCCGCCCGACGCGATGCTGGTGCCGATGTGCCTGGCCGAGCGGCGCAAGGCGTTCATGTTCGCAGCCGTGTGCACCGTCGCCTCGGTGATCGGCGGCATCGCCGGTTATGCGATCGGGTATTTCCTGATCGAGAGCATCGGCCAGTGGATCATCAACCTCTACGGCTATGACGACGCGCTGGCCCAGTTCCAGCACACGGTCCAGGAATACGGCGTCTGGTTCGTGCTGATCAAGGGCCTGACCCCGATCCCCTACAAGCTGGTCACCATCGGCGCCGGGGCCGGATCGATGGCGCTGGGCCCGTTCATCATCGCCTCGATCATCACCCGCGGCGTGCGCTTCTTTGCCGAGGCGGCGCTGCTCTGGTATTTCGGGCCGCCGGTCAAGGCGTTCATCGAACGCCATCTGACGCTGGTGTCCTGGGCCTTCCTGATCGCGCTGGCCGGGGGTATCCTGGCCGTGCGTTACGTGATGTAGTTTCAAGGCTGGCCCCCGCCATGTTCGACCGTCTCAGCCCCTATGCCCTGCCGCTGCTGGCGCTGGCCTCGGCCATCGTGGTCGGCGGCGCCCTGGTGTCGCAATACGGCTTCGGCCTGCAGCCCTGCGTGCTGTGCCTGTACCAGCGCTGGCCCTATTACATCGTCGTGGCCCTGGGCCTGGTGGCCTGGCCGCTGACCGCGGGCCGGCCGGGCCTGCGCCGCGCCGCGCTGGTGGTGATCGGGCTGATCCTGCTGGCAGGTGCCGGCATCGCCGGTTTCCATGTCGGCGTCGAGGCCCATTGGTGGGAAGGTACCGCCGAATGCGGCGGCAACCTGCCGTCGGCCGACTCGCTCGATGCGCTGCGGGCCCAGTTGCTGGCGACCAAGCCGGTCAGGTGCGACGAACCGGCACTGGTGGTGCTGGGCCTGTCGATGGCAGGATGGAACATGTTGGCCGGACTGGCGCTTGCCCTGTTTTCCTTCGGGGCCGCCCGCCGGTCCTGAAAGTCGGGAGTACCCCGCCCATGCGTACCGCCGAAGACCGCCTGCCCGGCGACCTGACCGCCCGCCAGCTGATCGACCGCATCATCCGCGTCGACCATGCCGGCGAATACGGCGCCCGCCGCATCTATGAAGGCCAACTGGCCGTGCTGGGCCGCCACCCCAAGATCGAGCATATGGCCCAGCAGGAGCGCGCGCATCTCGCCCGCTTCGAGAAGATGGTGGTCGAACGCCGGGTGCGCCCGACCCTGCTGACCCCGATCTGGCATGTCGCCGGTTTCGCCCTGGGTGCCGCGACAGCCCTGCTGGGCGAAAAAGCCGCAATGGCCTGCACCGAAGCGGTCGAGGAAGTGATCGACGAGCACTACGCCAACCAGCATGCCAGCCTCGGCGACGAGGAAGGCGAACTGAAGACCGTGATCGAACAGTTCCGCGCCGAGGAAATCGAGCACCGCGACACCGCGCGGGCCGAGGGCGCCGCCGAAGCCCCGGCCTATCCGGTGCTGAGCGCGGCGATCAAGCAGGCATCCAGGCTGGCGATCTGGGTGGCCGAGCGGGTCTGACGGCAGGCTGCCGCCTCAGGACGCCGAAGGAAAGCGCCGGGGCGGGAATGAATTCCCACCCCGGCACGAGGCTTACTTCCAGCCGGCACGGTCCATGATTTCGAGCGCCTGGCGCGAATTCTTGGCAAACGACGCGGCGTTCAGCGTGTCTTCCTTGAACGGGCCCCAGGCGGCGATGACCGGCGACATCGGCGCGCCGGCGACCGCGGGGTACTCGAAGTTGCCCTCGGCGAAATAGGCCTGCGCCTCGGGGCTGGCCAGATATTCCAGGAACTTGACCGCACCCGCCTTGTTGGGCGCATTCGCGGCGACGCCGGCGCCCGACACGTTGACATGGGTGCCGCGGTTGGCCTGGTTGGGGAAGAACACCGCGATCTTGTCGGCGATCGCCTTGTCCTCGGGCTTGGTCGACGCGATCAGCCGGGCGACGTAATAGGTGTTGGTGACGGCCACGTCACCCTCGCCGGCCGCGACGCCCTTGATCTGGTCGGTATCGCCGCCGCGCGGCGGGCGCGCCAGGTTGGCGACGATGCCCTTGGCCCAGGCCTCGGCCTTTTCCGGGCCGTCGGCGGCGATGATCGAGCCCATCAGCGACAGGTTGTAGACGTTGGTCGACGAGCGGATCAGGATCTTGCCCTTCCACGCGGGATCGGCCAGCTGCTCGTAGGTCGACAGCTGGTCGGGCTTCACCCGGTCCTTGGCATAGACCAGCACGCGGGCGCGCTTGGAAAAGCCGTACCACAGACCGGTGGGGTCCTGCAGATGCTTCGGAATCGCCTGGTCCAGGACCGGCGACTTGACCGGCTGGAACAGGCCTTCGGCCGCCATGGTCTCGAGCCGGCCGGCATCGACGGTGACGATCACGTCGGCCGGGCTGTTCTTGCCCTCGGTCTTCAGGCGCTGGATCAGCTCGTTCTCGTTGCCCTCGACCAGGTTGATCCGGATGCCGGTCTGCTTGGTGAAGGTTTCGTACAGCGCCCGGTCGGTATTGTAATGCCGCGACGAGTAGAGATTGATTTCCTGCGCGTTCTGCGCCGCGACTGGACCTGTCAGTGCGACGGCGGCAGCGGTGCCGACCAGGACGCCGAACCAACGACGGGTGCCGATCATGTCTGTTCCCTCCCGAAAGATGCGAATGCTTTTCAGTTTCTAGAGAGGGCATCGGGGCCGGTCAACGCCCGCGCGAAGGGTGCGGCCGGATTCTGTGTCACAGCCGCGTGAGGCGGTGTATAAGCCGCCGCACCATGGCCACCATCGCCAAAAATCGCGGAAATCCGGGATTAAACCGCACCGCTCAGCGTCTGGACGACCTGATCGGCGCGGGGCTGATGCCCCCTGCCGCGGCGACCGATGGCCGGGCGGAGGCGGCGGCCCGATTCGCGATCGGGGTGACGCCGGCCGTGGCCGCGCTGATCGACCCGGCCGACCCTGAGGACCCGATCGCCCGCCAGTACCTGCCGGCCGCCGACGAATTGCGGGTGACCGCCGCGGAACTGGCCGATCCCATCGGCGACAAGGCCCATTCGCCGGTGCGCGGCATCGTCCATCGTTATCCCGACCGCGTGCTGCTGATGCCGGTCGAGATCTGCGCGGTCTATTGCCGGTTCTGTTTCCGGCGCGAGGTGGTCGGCCCCGGCGCCAAGATGCTGGACGAACCGGCGCTGGATGCCGCCATCGCCTATATCGCCGGCCAGCCCGACATCTTCGAGGTCATCCTGACCGGCGGCGATCCGCTGATGCTGTCGCCGCAGCGGCTGGCGGCGCTGATCGCGCGGCTGGCCGCCATCGATCATGTCCAGGTCATCCGCCTGCACAGCCGCATCCCCGTCGCCGCCCCCGACCGCATCACCCCGGCCATGGCCGACGCGCTGGCCCAGGCCGGCGACAAGGCGGTCTATGTCGCGGTGCACTGCAACCATCCGCGGGAACTGACGCCCGAGGCCCGCGCCGGCCTGCGGCTGATGTCGGCCGCCGGCGTCACGCTGCTGGGGCAAAGCGTGCTGCTGGCCGGGGTCAACGACGATATCGAGACGCTGGCGGCGCTGATGCGCGGCCTGGTCGCGGCGCGCGTCAAACCCTATTACCTGCACCAGCTGGACCTGGCGCGCGGCACCGGGCATTTCCGCGTGCCGATCGAAAAGGGCCGCGCGCTGATGCGGGCCCTGCGCGGCCGCGTGTCGGGCCTGGCCCAGCCGACCTACATCCTGGACATCCCCGGCGGCCAGGGCAAAAGCCCGATCACCGCCGACTGGATCGCCGCCGCCGAGGATGGCTGCGGCTGGTGGGTGGAAGACTGGCAGGGCCGCCGGCA
>Ga0222420_100818_pt1 | contig 10949 bp, 9 predicted proteins | sample 3A2ome_FD_182470 | JGI IMG/M metagenome (GOLD analysis project Ga0222420, IMG submission 182470) | Enriched microbial communities from leaf-cutter ant dump, University of Wisconsin, Madison, United States - 3A200A (version 2) | ecosystem: Environmental > Terrestrial > Nest > Insects nest > Nest...
GCGGATCGCAGTGCATGGCGCATTTGCGGCGAACCGGTTCGGCCTTACGACGCAGGTTCCCGTAAGACAGGTCTACCTGACGTCTGGTCCTGCCTGCCAGATTGTCCTGGGCCGGAACGCCGTCGAACTCCTGCGGGCGCCTGAGTGGCAAACGCTGATGCCCTTCCGCCCTGCCGGAGACGCAATACGGGCGATGGCGTACATGGGTGAGACGGTTGCCGACGAGGTTGCCGCCGCCATTTGCAGGCAGCTCGTTCCTTCGGAATGGGGCAGCCTGGAACAGGTTCTTGGCAGACTTCCGGAGTGGATGGCTGCGGCGTTCACCACCGCCGGTTCAAGTTACCGCCGCGGGCACGCGCCGAACGGGTCTTGAGATAGCGAGATATCGTCCTTTTGCCCATCCTTGCCACCGTCAGGATTGGCGAAAACGATGCTTTCGGGTCGTGTTCAGGATTGAGTTCGGAAACCTTCAGAAAAAAATTCGTAAAAAGTTTGTTTACCAATCCAGTCCTTTCAATATGGTTTCTGAGTCCTTGATTTTTTTCTGCATTTTTCTGCGAATCCTGCCTTGACCCAGAACGCGCGCCAACCAATCCTTAACCTTGTCAGCCGCGATTGACGCAGTCCTTCGCGGCGGTGACAAGTGAAACCAACGGCCCCGAAGCTTCAGCTCATCGTTGCGGTCATCTCGATCGCTCTGGTCGCGGCCCTCGCTATCGCCTCGATCTTCTACGGCGGCGACGCCTTCACCAAGTCGTCCACCAAGGCTCAGGTCACGACCCTGATCAACCAGGGCCAGCAGATCGCCGGCGCGGCCGCTCTGTTCAAGACCGACAACGGCTACGCTCCGACGGACATCGAAGCCGACCTGGTCAACGGCGACATCCAGTACCTGGCCAACCTGCCGACCGGCACGAAGAGCACGTCGGGCAACTGGGAAATCAGCGGTGACGCTACCCGCATCGCCGTGGTTCCGACCGCTGCTGCCGACCTCTGCGGCGCCGACTCGGGCGGCGACGAGTACTGCACGGACGGCAATGGTGGAGCCGGCCAGGCATACTTCGAGTTCGCCCTCTAATCCAGAGCGGATCGAGCTTAGGGGAGGGGGCGGCGCAATCCGCCCCCTTTTCTCTTTAGGAATTAACCATTCGAATCCTTTGCCAGAAGGATTGGGATAGACGCATACGGCTACAGCGGGTTCAATAGGACTCGATGAAACAGGAAGGACAAGGACATGTTTCAGCTAATCGTCGCCGTGGTTGCGATCGTTCTGATCGCTCTCATGGTAATCGCTACCCTGTACTGGGGTGGTTCTGCGCATTCCGAGGCCGCCATTCGCGCTCAGTACGCCGGGAATATGAACGCTGCCGCCCAGATTGAAGGTGCGATGCAGCTGTATTACAACGACAACGGCGTGAACGCTCCCGGCGAAGGTCCGGAGCTTCTTCAGTTCCTGAAGGACAACAATTACCTGAAGGAAATCCCCGATGGTGATTGGGTGGTCGACACCCGTCAGATTTACAAGCCTTTCGCGCCTCAGTCGCAGGACATCGGCGTTTGCTCGACCATGAACAAGGTCGCCGGCTTCGACATCAACAATCCAGATGTCGGCATGAGTTCGGAATGGGAAGGCTGCCCGCCGTGCAACGGCGATGTCGGTTCGGCCCAGCGGACGCTTGCCGAGCAGTACAAGAGCTGGCCTGGCTGCCAGTTCACGGCGTCGGCGCCTTCGGACGACGACGAATAAGTGGCAGAGACGTCACTTTCTCAAAGAGGTCGCTCCGGCGGCCTCTTTTTTTTGATCAGGAATGTCAGACTCTTGACGGCCGACACGCTTCGGGATCGGCCTCCTGCTTCAGTTCCGGATATCGGATCGGCCGCCGTTTCGGTCAACCGCCGTCCCTCCCCTTGGAACGTCAGGCGTTCGGCGCCGCATTCGCGTTCTGGATGCGGCGTTCCTCCATCATGTCCTCGAAGATTTCCTTGATGTTCTGTTCATGGTCTTCGGCGTAGTCCGCAAGGGAGTCCAGGAGATGCCAGACGGCGACCCATGGATCACCCCCGTCGTTAATCTTCAGGTGCTCTGAATGTGCGTCTATGGCCTTTTGGGCGGCTTCCGTTCCGGTCATTGAAAGTTTCCTCTTCGGTGTTCAACGACATCGATGATCGGTACCAAAAGAGCAACCTTCAAACCTTTGCCAATCTGCAGGAACCCGGAATGCTGCCGCCTAAGCTTGGCGGGACACTTTGCCGTTCAGACGGCTGGAAATTCGGCTGATCGCGAGCAAGAGGCCACAATGGGCATCCGGATTTACATGGCCTACGTCAGCCCCGGGCGGCTCACGGATGAACCGGGTCCATCCGCCTGACGGGATAGGATTTTCGTTGAGGACAGGCAAACGCCCTGTGAGCATGGTCATGGCTCACAGGGCGTGAACAGGATGCCCTTACCTGCAGATGGCCTCGGCGACCGGTCCGGCGGGCATGTCGACGCTTGGCATCGCCCATTCGCATTTGTAGCCCGTTGCGCCGTCGGTTTCCGACATGAATGCGCCGAATCCTGACAGGGGATGCCCGTCCGTCGATCCGCATCGGCCGGACACCACGGCCATGTCGGCCGGGCACATGGCCTGGCATGATCCCGACCCGTCCGCGCATGTCTCCGTCACGGTCAGGCCGGTCGCCGAATACGCCTTCTCGATCGCCGGAGGATTCGCCCCCCGGATGACATAGAGATCGACGTCCTGCCCGGCTGCCGTTCCCGCCACGCGGGCGTTTCCAGACCTGCCGATGAGCTTCGCCGTCGCCGAGGTGTCGACCATGGGCTGGCCTTCGAAGAGAAGGTGGCCGCCGTTCACGGTGAAGACCGTCGTTGCGGCAGGCGCTATCACGACCGATTTCGGGGAGGACGCAGCGGCCAGGCTCAGGTCTCCGCCGTTTACGACGACGGGTTCGCCGCTTGCGCCGAAGAAGGGGGCGATGAGGGATTCGTCTCCGCTGACGGCTATCCGGCCGCCGTCGACATGCAGGCCGTTCGCCACCACGTTGTCGAGGAACAGGCGGCCGCTTTTGGAAGCGGCCAGCACGACGTCGAACGACGGACTCGTATCGGATCGGCCTGCATAGCCCTCGAAGACGACGTTCGACATGAACACGTCTCCGTCGAACGGAATCTCGACTTGCCCCGAAGCGGCCGGATCGTAAACCTTGATGATCGCGGGATGGCCAGGCGTTCCCGATATGCGAAGAACCCGGCCGCTTGTCGCCGCTCCGAGATACCGGATGTCGTCGAGATCGGTCTGCAGGACGGGTTCCTCCGCCGGTTCGCTCTCCTCGCCTTCGCCCGCCTCGTCGGGGGAGTAGGGAACGACGATGACCGTTTCCGGCAGGCCTATGGCGTCGATGCGCTCTGCGATGTTCCCGAGGTCATCGTCGGGAAAAAACGAGATGGTTTCCTTGAATGGCGTGGAGTCGGCCCCGAAAATGGGAGTGACAGACCCTCCGTCAATAAGGATGGTTAGGGCTCTTTCGTTCTCCAGCTGATCGTCTGGAAAGCTGATGTCCCCGCATTCCAGCGTTTTATCCGTATACGGATCGGGTGCAATGAGGAAGGCGACGACGTTCTTCTCCCGCAGCTTGTCGAACACGCCGACGGCGCCTTGGGGGTCGCTTCCTGACACGTAGTCCATGTTCCCGATGTGGACCTTCTTCACCGGATAGGCATCGGCATCGGTGTTCCCGACTTCGGCCACGGCCGCGATGTCTCCCGGCGCGGTCGCCACGTTTCGGGAGCCGAGCGGGCAGTAGGTGATCGGAAGGTTGTAGGAGGTGTTCTTGAACGCCGCGATGTCCGGGACGACCGGAAGCACCTTGCCGCCGGGCGCCAGCTTGGCCGGAACCAGAACGGCTCCGTCCTGATACCGCAGCCCGGCCCGGATCGAGCTGGACACGACCTCCATGCGGACCTGGCTTTTCTGGATGCCGAGCGAGACCTCGCCGGTCTTGATGAGGGTCAGGATCGAATATCCGATGCCCGCGCAAAGCCCGATCGCGATGATGAGCATTATGAAGATGGACAGCATGCGTAGGGCTCCGAAAGGACTCGTGATGCAATTCTATGTCGAGAGCGGAGGGAAGCGCAAAACCTTCAATCGCGCATCGCGGGATCCGCAGCGAATCCGAAGCGCCTCGCCAAATCGCGGACGGCGTCTTTCGTCTCCGGACCCCATTCTATGATCCAGTTCCAGTCGTCGGAAGGAGAACAGGAGAAGCGGCTCTTGAATCCTTCCTTCACAGCCTTCGAGAAATCCGGATCGGCCTTGTCGAGGTCGAAGACGGCGGATTTGACCGTCTTCTTTCCCGATCCCTCCTCCCGCAGCCAGCATGCCTTCGAATAGCGGCGCAGCCGGTCCACGAGGGGATCGGGACCTGCCTCGACCGCCGGATCGAGCGTGAAGCCGTAGTCCCTGGCCGCCTTTACGATATGCGGCAGCGTCGTGCCGTTGAACGGCACCTCCCAGCGCTCGGTCCTCTTCCTGGCTCCGTTCATCGTCATCTCCGCCGCCTTGTTGCGGACGACCCTGATGCGCCGCTGGCCGTGCCGGAGGCCTGAAATAGCCTTGAGCGCGGCAAGGAAGCCCCCGAGGTCCTCGATCCACGACATGCGCCAGAAATTGACGTTGCGGCCGCCTGAAGACACCGAAGCGAGGCTGTAAACCTTCTGCGCCGCGTCCTCGACGGTGTTTAGCGGCGGGAGCTTGCCCTCCCGCAGAGCGGCTGCCAACGCCCGCTGCAGCTTCTCGTCTCCGCCCGACATGAGGGCCGCGGCCTGCACCGGATGCCGGGCGGCCATTTCAAGCGCCCTCTTTGCGTCGGAGGCGGACCACGGCAGGCCGGAAGAGGCTAAGGCGGCGAGGCGCGCGCCTTCCTGGGCGTCGGCACGGGAAAACCCTCGCCCGTCGCGGCGGCAGGCGCCGTCGCACTGGCTTGCCAGGGCGATGACGACGGCCTCGAGTCCTGCCTTGGGCTTGCTCACATGCCTCCTCCGGGAACGCGTGGTTCGGCATTCGCCTCAAGGCCGCGCCGGAGCCTTGTCGCGAGTTCGATCCAGATTCGCGCCGTCTGGGCGGCGTCGTCTACTCCGCTGTGGTGGCGGCCTTCGAGGCCTACGCCCAGCATGGCCGCGGCCTCCTGCATGCCGACGGAGGCCGACGCTCCCGTCATCAGCGAGAACTGCATTCCGATGTCGTGGAAAGCCTCGGAAAAGGGATTCGACGCCGATTTCCTTTCGCAGTCGGCGACGACGGCGCGGCGGTCCGCTCCCCATGACATCCAGGCCTTGGACTGAGTGCCGAACTCCTTCTTCATGGTGGCCAGCACTTCGGACAGCCAACGGCCCTCCTTCTTCAGCCTTTCGGCCGTTATCCCGGTGAGCCGCTCGCAGAAGGGCGACACCGTCGAGGATTCGGGACGGACGAGAAACGACGCCGTGCGCACGAGCGCGAGCGAAGGCACGTCGACCTCGGCGAGGCCGAACTCGATGATTTCCTGCACCTGCCCTTCGGGTGCGGGACCGTCCCAGCACGTCATCTCAACGTCGAGAAAAAGAATCCTGTCGCGCCGGACCTTGAATTTAGCCATTGCCGTTCTCCGCATGCGCTGAAAGTCAATGATCGCATGTCCGCGCGCGATCTGGAACAGGCGAATCCATGACCATTCCGGCTCCACGGGCCGTTGCGCAGGAATCGCTTCCGGTTCGTGCAGGATTGACTGGAAGGACGAAATGTCAGAATAAGGCCGCGTTGTTCGCGCAAATCACGCGATCGCTCGGGAGATGCCCAATGAAAACGCATTCGGAAACAGGCGAGGACATCGCCGCCGACAAGCCGCTTCCTGAAGGGTTCAGCGCCAGGACCGATTTCGCCGCCGGAACCGTAGCCGTAACGAGGGATGGCGTATCCGTCACCATATCGAAGGGATCCTTCGCCGCGGTGGCCAACGCCCTCAACGACCTCTGGCCGGACGGAGCGCCAGGCCTCGAGCCGGGAGCCACGTTGACGGTCTCCGACGGGTTCACGGGGCGGACGACGAGCCTGGCGGCGCACGCGCTTTACGACACGGCAGCCGTGCTGGCCGCCTTCGTCATCAAACCCGCCCTGACGGCGGAACAGGAGACGGCGCCGCCGGAGGCTTCCGCGGAGACCGTCGATGAAGGAAAGGCTGCGGTCCGCACCAGGAAGCGCGCCAAGCAGCCCGCTCCCGCCCCGGTTCGACAGGCGGCGGCTGCCGAAAAGCCGTCGAAGCCCGTCGAGACGAAACAGCCGGTGGAAGAGGCTGCGGTTGCCGTAGAGGCCCCTGCCCCCGAACCCGTCGCTGAACCCGTCCTTGAAACAGCCCCGGCTCCCGTCAAGGCGGTCAAGGCCCGGGCGGCCGCCAAGCCGAAGGCCAAAGCAGCGCCGAGGCGTAAGAAGCGTAAAACGAGGAGCCGTCCCGTAGCCCTCCATGTCCACGAGGCTCCTGCCTGGTACCAGGCGCTCAAGAAGACCATCGAGGTGGACGACGGCGTCGGCGGCACGGCGGTGATGGTGAAGCGCGCCCTCGCGCTGGACCCGAAAGCCAAGGACCATGTGAAGTCCCAGGCCAAGGACGAGAGCAAGGCCACCGGCTGGGGCTACGAACTCCTTGCGGACGGAAAGCACGTGGCCTGGATCATCGCCGCCGACAGCGAGATGTTCGTGTTGACCGACGTCGTGGGGAACCCGAATTACAAGCCGAGCAAACACAAGCTGATACAGGGACTGGCGTCCCGGCTCACGGCGTCCATCCTGCCCAGCTTCATCGAGCAGAACGGCTAGCCGAACAGGTTCAGTTCCAGGGTTCCCGCATCGTCCGTCGTTTCATCGGCCTGGACGGCCACCGCCAGCAAAGCCTCTCCGAAACGCTGGAACTGAACCGTCGATTTCCATCGGGCCTGCTGCATCTCCCGGAGATCCCGGGGCATGATGGAGACGATGTCCTCCAGAATCCTGTCGTCGGCCACTTCGGCTGGGTCGACGTTTTCGTCGGCGGCGATTTTCGCCCGTTCGTGGACGAGGGCTTCCAGGATTCCCTGAAGCCGTTCCGGCAGGCCGGTTCCGTTGCGCCGCCGCGCCGCCGGGCGGCGGCCGGTCCCTGCGGTCAGCTCGACGCGGACCTGCCCCCTCAGGAGCTGCCATCCGGCGTCGTCGATCGATAGCGCCCCTCCGGACTCCAGGTTGAGGTAGCCGTCGACCGCCATCTGCCTCGCCGTCGACTGCCACTGCTTGCGGGTCAGCGCCCTGCCCTTTCCGAAGCAGGCGATGCGGTCGTGTCCGTTCGCGGCCACGCGCTCCGTCGACAGCCCCTGAAGGATTTCGGTCAGGTATCCCGTACCGAAGCGTTGCCCGGTCTGCGCCGCCGCCTGCGCCAGCAGCAGCGCGTGCGCCGTCGCGTCGTAGGTCTGGACGGGATTGCGGCATCGGTCGCACCCTCCGCATCCGCCCGGATGGGATTCGCCGAAACACCGCAGCAGCGTTTTGCGGCGGCAACCGTGGCTCTCCACGAAACCTTGCATCAGCTGAAGTTTCCGGATGCCCGACATGGCGGCCTGCCGTTCTGTGGGTACGTCGCCTGCCTCGTCCAGCCGGAGCCTCAGGTGTCTCATCGCTCCGGTGGCGTCGGCGGGAGAGGCGAACATGACGGCGCGCGAGGGATTTCCGTCGCGGCCCGCCCTGCCGATCTCCTGGTAATAGGCCTCCGCCGTCGAAGGCATGTCGGTATGGACGACCAGCCGGATGTCCGGCTTGTCGATTCCCATTCCGAATGCGACCGTCGCGACAGCGACCGGACAGGCGCCCGAGAGGAAGCTCTCCTGGGAACGAGTCCTCGCCTCGGCGTCCATGGCCGCGTGGTAAGCGATGGACTCGATTCCTTCTCCACGCAGGTATTCCGCCAGTTCGTCGACCTTCCTGCGGGTGGAGCAGAACACAATGGCGCTGCCTCCGTCGCGCTCCCTGAGCGCTTCGGCCACCTGCGGGAAAAGATTGAGACGGTGCGTGACCTCTATGTCGATGTTCGGCCTGTCGAAGCTTTCACGGAAGACCCGAGCCTTCTCCAGTCCGAGCCTATGGATGACGTCTTCTGCGGTGTCCGCGTCGGCGGTGGCCGTCAAGGCAATCCTTGGAACGCCCGGCCAGCGGTCGAGAAACGCGCCTACCTCGAGGTAGCTGCCGCGGAAGTCGTGCCCCCACTGCGAAACGCAATGCGCCTCGTCAATGGCGAAGAGCGAGATGTCGGCTCCCTTCAGCATCTGCGAGAACGAGTTCAGGCCGAGCCGTTCCGGCGCGACGTAAAGGAGGTCGAGGCTTCCGTTCCGTATGGCAGTCCTTGTTTCATCCTGCTCGGCACGGGATTGGGAGGCCGACATAGCCGCCGCCCTGACGCCTTTTGCCCGAAGCGCGTCGACCTGGTCCTTCATGAGCGCCACCAGCGGAGAGACGACCACCGCGACTCCCTTGTTCATAAGGGCGGGAACCTGATAGCACAGGGACTTGCCACCGCCCGTAGGTTTCAGTACGAAGGCGCTCCCTCCCGAAGCCACGTGTTCTACGATTTCCTTTTGACCTGGACGAAATGCGCTGTAACCGAAAACGCGGGAAAGAACCGCTTCCGCCCCCTCGCCCGGCCGTTTCGCGCTTTGCGCGGGCATTGCCGTCCCGGCCGTAGCCTCGGAAACGAGGGGTGGCGTTTCAGGATTCCATGAACCAAGCCTGGCTGGAGACGGCGGATTTCGAACGGGTGAAGGTTTTGAAGGCATCAGGCATCATCGGAACCCTGTCGGCTTCCGTCAACGGGAGATGAATCCAATCGATTTGAGAAGGATCCGATGACGAATCCTCATGGATTCCTCGAAAACAAACGCAAATTTCGTGTTCGACCTCTTGCAAATCCAGAATTAAGCACTAGAACAAGGGCGAATTCATGTACTGGATCCCGTCTCAAAGGCCTCCGAAGAGAGGTTTGGTATCCGGAGTGGATCGAGACAAACACAACTCATCCCACGAGGGAAGGATTGAAACCATGAATCCGAACATTTCCGAAACGCTGTCGGATGGGACGGCGCAGCATCTGCTGACCAGCACCTCCGAAATAGCCGTGGCCATGATCAACAGCAAGAGCGGCCCGACCCGCGGCGACATGAGGAGCTTCCTCAACGAGATCGGCGACTCGCTGATCGAGACCCTTGAGAAAGGGCGGGCCTTCCAGATGGGCCGTGTGGCGCCGCCGGCCGTTGCGAAGGCAGAGGCTCCCGTCAAGGCCTCGAAGGCTGTGAAGGCGGCGAAGGCCGTCAAGGCTGAACCCGAGGAAAGCAAGAGCGAGGCCGCCGTCGTAGAGGAGGCGCCCGTGACCGCTCCGACGGCCGAAGCGCCCGCCGTCACCGCCGAGGCCGAGCAGGCCGTGGTTTCCGAGGAGGCTCCCGAGGCCGTGGCCGAGACCGAGGCTGAAGTCGTGGCCGAGGCGGCCGTCGAAGGCGAAGGCGACGAACCTGCCGCCGAGGACGGCCAGACTGAAGAAGAGGCCGCTCCGCAGGAAGAGGTCTACAAGTTCGCGCATCTCAGCCGCATCCCCGTCATGGACCCCGAGGAGGCCATCCTGGGAGACGAGCTGATCTGCCTGCTCGACGGCCTCCCCCGCAAGATGATGTCCCGGCACCTGAAGGCGCAGTACGGCATGACCCCGGCCGAGTACCGCTTCCACTTCAGCCTGCGGTCCGACTATCCGGTCACCTCCCCGGGCTACTCCAAGGAGAAGAGCATCTTCGCCAAGCAGCAGGGACTGGGGACCGCGAAGCTCTACGCGAACGCGAGCAAGAAGAAGCGGGCGGCCGCGAAGGCTGCGAAAGCCGCGAAGCTCAAGCTTGCCGCAGCCGCTCCGGCCGAAGAGGCGAAGGTGACGCCCGCCAAGAACAACAAGCGGCAGAAGGCCAAGACGACCGCCAAGTCGAAGCCCACCGTCACCGCCTGATTCAGGACTGGCCGCGCCCGGCGGCTTTTCCGGGCCTTTACCATACAAGCCGATCCAGCTGCGAACATGCTGGATCGGCTTGTCGCGTTCTCCTCTTCGGGCCATCCTTTTGACTGGAGCCCTGTGGGGAGGCCCTTGCATGCCTGCAACGGATGAAATCGTAGAACAGGCCACGCCTGTGCAGATGACTGACGCCAGCGAGACCAAGAGTCGCCGGCGTGCGCGGTCCGTCGTGTCCGAAGCCTTGCGCAAGTCCGGATCGCCGCTCGACAACAGGGGGCTGACCGCCTACCTCCTGCCCGGCCTGTGGAACGCGGCGATGAACGTGCTGATCGCCCAGGTCGACGAACAGGACATCGTTGCCCTGCTCACGGACCGTTTCCGTGGCATCATCGGACATGGGGACAACGCCAATTCCCCCTTGAAGCACATTCCGGAGGCCGAAGCGGCGACTTACGGAAAGCGCGTCGCCGAGGCCGGGGCGACGATCATGGAGTGCCTCGAACCCGCCCTGAAAAGGCTGGAGGACGAGAACCTCGACGACCGTTTCCCGGAGACCGTATTCGACTCCTCCCTTACCGTCCTCCTGCAGGCATGGGGTCCGGACCATGTCCGCCGCGTCATCGGCGAGCAGGGAGCGCTTTTCCTGCGCGGCGTGTTCGAGCCGCTGAACGTCAAGGAGCCGTTGAACTTCCTGTCGCCTCCGCAGTCCCGGCAGGCGGCCCAGGAGAAGGATCCGGAGCCTGAGGGCGCAAAGACTCCGCAGGCTTCGGCGGCTCCCGCCGTTCCGGAGGCACCGCGAAAGCGGGTTTCCGCGCGCAGGGTGACGGCATGGATCTGCGCGGATCTGTCGGAGGCCGGTTTCGGCGCGTGGGCGGTTCTCATGAAATCCTACGAGGACGAATCCG
>Ga0222420_100821_pt1 | contig 10901 bp, 9 predicted proteins | sample 3A2ome_FD_182470 | JGI IMG/M metagenome (GOLD analysis project Ga0222420, IMG submission 182470) | Enriched microbial communities from leaf-cutter ant dump, University of Wisconsin, Madison, United States - 3A200A (version 2) | ecosystem: Environmental > Terrestrial > Nest > Insects nest > Nest...
CCGCCAAGGAGGAGCCCGTGATGCGGGCGATCCGCAACGGCCTGCAGGGCGCGGGCATCCCGGTCGAGAATTCCAAGGGCGAATGGGGCCCGGGCCAGGCCGAGATCAACGTGCGTTATGCCGAAGCGCTGGACATGGCCGACCGGCATGTGATCATCAAGAACGCGATCAAGGAAATCGCCTATGCCCAGGGCAAGGCGGTCACCTTCATGTCGAAATGGCGCTACGACTTGGCCGGATCGTCCAGCCACGTGCACGGATCGCTGTGGGATGCCGCCGGCAAGAAGCCCCTGTTCTTCGACCCCAAGGCCGAACACGGGATGTCGACGCTGATGCGCCAGTACATGGCGGGCCAGCTGGCCTATGCCCGCGACATCACCTATTTCCTGGCCCCGTTCATCAATTCCTACAAGCGCTTCCAGGTCGGCACCTTCGCGCCGACCCGGGCGGTCTGGTCGAACGACAACCGCACCGCCGGCTTCCGCCTGTGCGGCGAGAATTCCAAGGCGATCCGCGTGGAATGCCGCATCGGCGGCGCCGACCTGAACCCCTATCTGGCCTTTGCCGCGCTGATCGCGGCGGGCCTGGCCGGCATCGAGCAGAAGATGGAGCTGGAGGCGCCGTTCGTCGGCGACGCCTATGCCGGCCGCAAGCTGCGCGAAATCCCCAAGACCCTGCGCGAAGCGACCGAAACCCTGCGCAAGTCCAAGATGCTGCGCCAGGCCTTCGGCGACCAGGTGGTCGACCACTACCTGCATGCGGCCGAATGGGAGCAGATGGAATACGACCGCCGCGTCACCGACTGGGAATTGAAGCGCGGTTTCGAGCGCTCGTGATCTGAAGCCTGACGGCAGAGAGAGTATGACGATGAGTGACGTGATCCGCTGCGTTTCGCCCGTAGACGGGCGTGTCTATGCCGAACGCCCCGCCGCCACCGACCAGGCCATCGCCGAGGCGATCGCGCGCGCCAAGGCGGCCCAGCAGGCCTGGGCCAGGGTGCCGGTCGCGGAACGGGCGAAGATCTGTTCGGCTGCGGTCGATGCCATGCTGGCCATGAAGGACGAGATTGTCCCCGAACTGGCCTGGCAGATGGGGCGCCCGATCCGGTACGGCGCCGGCGAACTGCGCGGGTTCGAGGAACGCGCCCGCTACATGATTTCGATCGCCGAAAAGGCGCTGGCCCCGATCGAGCCCGAGCCCAAGGACAAGTTCCGCCGCTGGATCGCCCGGGCGCCGCTGGGGCTGGTGCTGGTGGTCGCCCCCTGGAACTATCCCTATCTGACCGCGGTCAATTCGGTCATCCCCGCGCTGATGGCCGGCAATGCCGTGATCCTGAAACATGCCGCCCAGACCCTGCTGGTCGGCGAACGGTTCCAGATGGCGCTGGATCGTGCCGGCCTGCCGGCCGGGCTGTTCCAGACCTTGATGCTGACCCATGGCCAGACCGCGAAGATCATCTCGACCCGCCAGGTCGACCAGGTGAACTTCACCGGCTCGGTCGCCGGCGGCAAGGCGATGGAGGCGGCGGCCGCGGGCACGTTCATCGGCCTGGGGCTGGAACTGGGCGGCAAGGATCCGGCCTATGTCCGCGCCGATGCCGACCTGGCCCAGGCGGTCGAGAACCTGGTCGACGGCGCCTTCTTCAATTCCGGCCAGTCCTGCTGCGGCATCGAGCGGATCTATGTCCATGCCGCGCTGTACGACCGGTTCGTCGAAGGGGCGGTCGACCTGACCAGAACCTACGTGCTGGGCGATCCCCTGCAGGAGGCGACGACCCTGGGCCCGATGGTCAAGGCCGATGCCGCGACCTTCGTGCGCGGCCAGGTCGCCGATGCGGTCAAGGCCGGCGCCCGCGCGCTGATCGACCCCAAGGCCTTTGCCGCCGATCGCGCCGACAGCCCCTATATGGCGCCGCAGATCGTCGTCGGCGTCGACCACACCATGTCGCTGATGACCGAGGAATCCTTCGGCCCCGTCGTCGGCATCATGAAGGTCGCCGACGACGCCGAGGCGATCAGGCTGATGAACGACAGCGCCTATGGTCTGACCGCGTCGATCTGGACGGCCGATGCCGATGCCGCCGCCACGATCGGCGACCAGGTCGAAACCGGCACCGTGTTCATGAACCGCTGCGACTACCTCGATCCCGCCCTGGCCTGGACCGGGGTCAAGGATACCGGCCGCGGCGCGACCTTGAGCCCCGTGGGTTACGAGACGCTGACCCGGCCCAAGTCCTATCACCTCCGCACGAGCTTCTGAGAGAACCGTCATGACGCTGACCGCCAACTGGAACTACCCGACATCGGTGCGCTTCGGGCAGGGCCGGATCGCCGAGCTGCCGCAGGCCTGCCAGGCCGTGGGCATCCAGCGCCCGCTGATCGTCACCGATCCCGGCCTGTCGGCCCTGCCGATGATCGCCGCGGCGGTCGCCGCCTGCAAGGCGGCCGGGCTGGGCGTCGGGCTGTTCGACCAGGTCAAGCCGAACCCGGTGGCCAAAAACGTCGAGGACGGCGTCGCCGCCTTCCGCGCCGGCAACCATGACGGCGTCGTCGCCTTCGGCGGCGGGTCGGCGCTGGATTGCGGCAAGGTCATCGCCTTCATGTCGGGCCAGACGCGCCCGATGTGGGATTTCGAGGATATCGGCGACTGGTGGACCCGCGCCGACGAGGCCGGGATCGCCCCGATCATCGCCGTTCCCACCACCTCGGGCACCGGGTCGGAAGTCGGCCGCGCCGGCGTCATCACCAACGAAGAGACGCATACCAAGAAGGTGATCTTCCATCCGAAGATCCTGCCGCGGATCGTGATCTGCGATCCCGAGCTGACCGTGGGCCTGCCGCCCAAGATCACCGCCGCCACCGGCATCGACGCGCTGTCCCATTGCCTGGAAGCCTATTGCGCCCCGGGGTTCCACCCGATGGCCGACGGCATCGCGGCCGAGGGCGTGCGGCTGGTCAAGGAATATCTGCCGCGCGCGGTGGCCGACGGAAAGGATATCGAGGCCCGGGCCCAGATGATGGCGGCCGCCGCGATGGGCGCCACCGCCTTCCAGAAGGGGCTGGGCGGCATGCATTCGCTGGCCCATCCGATCGGCGCACTGTACGACACCCATCACGGCATGACCAACGGTGTCGTCATGCCCTATGTGCTGGTCGCCAACCGCGCCGCGATCGAGGAACGCCTTGCCCGGCTGGCGGCCTATATCGGCCTGCAGCCGTCGTTCGATGCCTTCCTGGCCTGGATCCTGGAGCTGCGTGCCACCGTGGGCGTGCCCCATACGCTCGACGGCATCGGTGTCGGCGCGGAAAAGGCCGAGCTGATCGCCGAGATGGCCGAGGCCGACCCGACCGCCGGCGGCAATCCGATCAAGCTGACCCGCGAGGGCGCCCGCAAGATGTTCGACGCGGCGCTGGCCGGGACGCTCTGATCCCCCATTCCTGACAGGCTTGCGGAAGGGGCCGGGCGGCGTATGCTGCCCGGCCCTTGCCGATTCAGGAGCCCTTCGATGCATGAAGCCTCGCTCGACCGCTGGACCCCCGATCACGATTTCGGACAGGATCACGCCCGGCCGGCCGAACGCGGGGTACTGATCGTCACGCTGGTCACCGCCGCGACGATGGTGGCCGAACTGATCGCCGGCCATGTCTTCGGGTCGCTGGCCCTGTTTGCCGACGGGCTGCATATGGCATCCCACGCCGCGGCGCTGGGCATCGCGCTGTTCGCCTATCGGTTTGCCCGGCGCCATGCCCGCGACCGGCGGTTCTCCTTCGGCACCGGCAAGGTCAATGCCCTGGCCGGCTTCGGCAGCGCCATCCTGTTGGCCTGCACCGCCGCCGCCATGGCGTGGGAGGCGATCGGGCGTCTGAACCACCCGGTCACCATCGCCTATGGCGAGGCGATCGTGGTGGCCGCCATCGGCCTGGCCGTCAACCTGGCCAGTGCCCTGCTGCTGCATCACGGCCATGACCACCACCATGATCATGCCCATGACCACGACGATCATGCCCACCATCACCATCATCACGAAGACCACAATCTGCGGGCGGCCTATCTGCATGTGATCGCCGATGCCGCGACCTCGGTGCTGGCCATTGCCGCGCTGGCCGGGGCCTGGGCGACGGGCGCGACCTGGCTCGATCCCGCCATGGCGCTGGTCGGCGCGGTGCTGGTGGCGCGCTGGTCGTGGGGGCTGATCCGCAATTCGGCCGAAACCCTGCTGGATCGCGAGGCGCCGGCCGCGCTGCGCGAGGCGGTGCGGGACGCGGTCGAGGCCGATGGCGACACCCGCGTCACCGACCTGCATCTGTGGTCGGTCGGCCCCGGCGTCTACACCCTGGTCCTGTCGGTGATCGCCCACCGCCCGCTGCAGCCCGACGACTACAAGGCGCTGCTGCCGCGCGACATCAACATCGATCACCCGATCATCGAAGTGCGGACCTGCGCCGGCGCGCACTGATAAAGACGCGCACTCGCGTCTGCCCGGGTGCCTCGCCGAGGCTGGCATATACGGACCTCAACGACGGACCGGCCCTGGGTAATCCACCGAAACCGGCAATGGTCTAATTGTCGCCTTATCCATTGTCTCAGATTCCAGGGAAATTGCTGGTCACGAGATAAGGGGCTGGCGAACGGTCCAGTTATACAATAAATTCTCCTGGTTCGTGGAGGAACGTATCAGGGGTGGCTATGTCCGTTTTGCATGATCTTCGTGGGCGTCTGGCGCGGCTGCGCCTGCCGGTATTTGCGGCGCCGATGTTCCTGGTCTCGGGCCCCGATCTGCTGGTCGCCTGCTGCAAGGCCGGGGTGGTCGGCTCGTTGCCTGCCCCCAATGTCCGCACCTCGGACGAACTGGATGTCTGGCTGCAACAGGTCACCGCGGCGCTGGATCCCGACTATGTCGAAGGCGGCAACCCGGCCACCGCGCCCTGGGCCCTGAACCTGGTCACCCACAGCACCAATCCGCGCCTGCCCAGCGATCTCGAGGTCGTGGCCAGGCACAAGCCGCCGATCGTCATCACCGCCCTGGGCAGCCCGGCGCCGGTGATCGACGTCGTGCATTCCTATGGCGGGCTGGTCTTCGCCGACGTCAATTCGATCGCCTATGCCCGCAAGGCCGCGGCGACCGGCGTCGACGGGCTGGTGCTGGTCGCTGCCGGGGCCGGCGGCCATACCGGGCATCTCTGCAATTATGTGTTCGTCGAGGAGGTGCGCGCCTTCTTCCCCGGCATGATCGCGCTGGCCGGCGGCATCTCGACCGGGCGGTCGATCCTGGCCGCTCAGGTGATGGGGGCCGATTTCGCCTATATCGGCACCAAGTTCATCGCGACGGACGAAAGCCTGGCCGAGGATGGCTATCGCCGGATGCTGATCCAGTGCGCCGCCGACGATCTGGTCGTGACCAAGGCGTTCACCGGCGCCAATGCCAGCATGATGAAACCCTCGATCGTCGCCCAGGGCCTCGACATCGCCGACATCGTCTCGCGCCAGGCCAAGATGAACTTCACCGGGCTGGAAGGGGCCGAGGTCAAGCCGTGGAAGGGCATCTGGTCGGCCGGGCAGGGCGTCGGTTCGATCGACGCCGTGGTGCCGACCGCCGTGCTGGTCGACCGGCTGGCCGACGAATACGCCGCGGCGCGGCGGGCCAATGCGGGGCTGTTCGGCTGATGGTGCCGTTCGACGCCGGCACCGTCGCGGCCTTCCGCGCCCAGGGGCTGTGGCAGGACCAGACGCTGCATGACGTGTTCGCCGCCAACGCCGCGGCCGAACCCGGCCGGCTGGCCCTGGTCGATGCGCCGAACCGCGCGGCCTTTGCGCACGGCGCGCCTGCGCGCCTCGATTATGCCGCACTGGCGGTACTGGTCGACCGGCTGGCCGCGGTGCTGCTGGGGCAGGGTCTGAAACGCGACGACGTGATGCTGGTGCAGATGCCCAACATCCACGAACTGATCGCCCTGTACCTGGCGGCCGCCCGCATCGGTGTAGTGATCAGCCCGATCCCGGTGCAATACCGCCATGGCGAAATCGGCCAGATCGTCGCCACGCTGCAACCCGCGGCTTTCTGCACGACGGCACGTTTCGCCGGGCTGTTCCGGGATCACGTACCATTCGCAGGCCGCGTGCTGGTCTTCGGCCCCGACGTGCCCGACGGCTGCGTCGCCATGGATGGCGTGGTCGCCGACATGGCCCTGCTGGCCGACGCCCCGCGGCCCGGCGCCGACGACATCGTCACCATCTGCTGGACATCGGGGACCGAGGGGCGGCCCAAGGGCGTGCCCAAGACCCACAACAACTGGATGTCGTCGGGCCGCGGCCTGCCGCGCGCGGCGCGGCTGCAGCGCGGCGACGTCATCCTGGTGCCGTTCCCTGTCATCAACGCCGCCTCGATCGGCGGGCTGATGACCCCCTGGCTCGGCACCGGCGGCACGCTGGTGCTGCATCATCCGTTCGATATCGACGTCTATCTGCGCCAGATCCGCGACGAAGGGGTGCATTACACCATCGCCGCCCCCGCATTGCTGACCGCCATCCTGCAGAAGGGCGGCGACGGCGAGGGGCTGGGGCGGCTGCGGGTGCTGGGCACCGGTTCGGCGCCGCCCGATCCCTGGATGATGCGGCGGTTCGAGGAACGCTTCGGCATCCCCGTCATCAACTTCTTCGGTTCGAACGAAGGCATTCTGCTGTGCGCCGATGCCGACATGATTCCCGATCCCGAAACCCGGGCGCGCCTGTTCCCGCGCGTCGGCGACGATGCCTGGCCGGGCCGTGGCGAAACCGTCAACGCCGGATCGATCCGCCTGGTCGATGCCGAGACCGGCGAACGGGTAACGGCGCCCGGCCGCGTGGCCGAGATGCGCATTGCCGGCCCCTCGCTGCTGCCCGGTTATTTCCGTCCAGATGGTTTCGACCGCGCGGGTTTCGACGATGACGGTTTCTTCCGCACCGGCGACCTGTTCGAAATCACCGAGGACGGCGGCCATATCCGCTTCGTCGGCCGGTCCAAGGACCTGATCGTGCGCGGCGGCATGAAGATCGCCCCGGCCGAGCTGGACGCGGCGTTGTCGGCCCATCCGAAGCTGCGCGAGGCGGCGGTGGCGTCCTATCCCGACGACCGCCTGGGCGAAAAGGTCTGCGCCTTTGTCGTGCCGAAGCAGGGCGAGGCCGTCACGCTGGACGACCTCTGTGCCTTCCTCGAGGACAAGGGCCTGGCGCGGTTCAAGTGGCCGGAAAGACTGGTGGTCATGGAAGCCTTGCCGCGCAACGCGCTGGCCAAGCTGGTGCGCAGCCAGTTGAAGGCCTAACCCGCCGCGACGTCCCAGGCGCGGACCACACCGCCGCAGGCTGAACAGACATAACGTGCATCGAGCAGCGCGCCGCAATCCTTGTGGCGCACCAGCTGGGGCGGGCCGTCGGGACCGGCCAGCCACCGGTCGCCCCAGGTGATCAGGGTCTGGATCATCGGATAGACGTCGCGGCCCTGGTCGGTGAGGCGGTATTCCAGTTTGCGTTTTCCGGAAGCGGCATCCAGGTCGATCAGCCCCAGGGTCGTCAGTTTCTTCAGCCGCGACGACAGGATGTTCGACGAGATCTTCAGTTCCTTCTGCAGGGCGAAGAAATTCCTGACGCCCAGATAGATCGCAAACAGCACCAGGTTGGACCAGCGATCGCCGATCAGCGAGGTGGCGACCGGCAGCGGGTCGCTTTCGGCCACCGCCTTCTGCAGGGCGGCATCGTTCTGGCGCGACAGCCGCGCCGGCGGGCGCGGGTCGAAGGCGCCGCCGTCCTCGACCGTGATGTCGTCCAAGGTCACCGTGTCGCCGCAGGCGCGGCAGGACAGCCGGGGATCCAGGGCATGGCCGCAGGGGCGGTGGCGCAATTGCGCCGGCAGGAACGACTGTTCCGGGTTCCATTTGCGGTGCCAGCACCACACCGCCAGGATGAAGGGATAGAGATCCAGCCCCTTGGGCGTCAGATGGTATTCGAACACCAGGGTGCGGTGCTGGGCCGGTTTCTTGTACAGGATCTGCTGGGTGGTCAGGTCGGCCAGGCGCAGCATCAGGGTCTGGCGCGGAATGCCCAGACGTTCCTGGAATTCCTGGAACCGGTGGCTGCCCAGGAAGGCTTCCTTGAGCAGCAGCACGGTCCAGACGTCGCCGATCAGGTTCAGCGCCCGGGTAACCGACGAGGCGCGGATGACATCGTCATCAGCGGGTGCGTCGTCGCCTTCAGCCACCGCGCCGTCCATGCCGATCGCTCCGTTCAGATAGCCTCGGCCTGCTTTAGGGCGGCAAGGTCGGCATCGTCAAGCCCGAGGGCGCGCAGTATGTCATCGGTATCGGCCCCCAGTGCCGGGGCCATGCGCGCGACCCGCCCCGGCGTGTCCGACAGGTGCACGGGCGGCGCCATGACCGGCAAGGGCCGATCGATGCCCGGCACGTCGCGCCATTGCCAGAAGCCCTGGGCGGCGATGTCGGGGTCGTTCAACGCCTGGCGGAAGGACAGCACGGGCGCGGCAGGCAGGCCAGCCCGGGCAAAGGCGTCCAGGCAATCGGCCGTCGATCGTGCCGCGCACCACGCGCCGACCCCGTCGGACAGTTCGATCCCGTTCTCGCCGCGCGACAGGTCGTCACCAAAACGCGGATCGTCGAGCCAGTCGGGTCGGCCGACCAGCTTGGCGCAGCGGCGGAACATGCTGGCGCCCACGACCTGCAGCAGCACCCAGCCGTCGGTCGTGCGGAAGACGTCGACCGGCCCGGCGGTCTGGCCGCGATTGCCGCTGCCCTGGCGATCCAGGCCCAGCACCGCTTCCTCGGCAATGCCGCTCATCGTCATCGACAGCGCAGTGCCGAGCAGGGCGGCCTCGACCACCTGGCCGCGACCCGTCGCCTCGCGCGCCCGCAGGGCGGTCATGATGCCGAAGGCCGACAGGGCGGCGGTGGCATGGTCGACGTACATGGGAAAGGCACGGCGGGGCCGGCCGTCCTCGGCCGTCATGTGCATCGCGCCCGACATCGCCTGGCCGATGCCGTCGAAGCCGGGCTTGCCGGCGAAGGCGCCTTGATAGCCATAGGCCGCGCAGGTGCACAGGACGATGCGCGGGTTGATCCCTGCGATGCGATCATAGGCCAGGCCCATGTCGGCCAGGGTCCTGGGCGGGAAATTGGCGATCACCACGTCCGCCGCGGCCAGCAGGCGGTCCAGCACCGGCCGCGATGCCGGGTTGAACGGGTCGATCGCCAGCGACCGCTTGTTGCGGTTGACCTGGATATAAAGCGATCCGCCCGGTGCGGCCGGGTCGTCGGAAATCGGTCCGACCTCGCGGTCGTTGGCGCCTTCGGGCCGTTCGATGCGGATCACACTGGCCCCGAAGTCACCCAGCAGGGCGGCGCATTGCGGACCGGCGATGAAATGGCCGAAGTCGAGAACCGTGATCCCGTCCAGCGCCCCGGCCATGATCGGGCCCTTATCCGTTGCCGACGACGAAGGATACCACGGTCGTGGCGCTGCCGCCGACATTCAGGGTCTGGAACCGGCGGGCGCCGGCGACCTGCATGGCCCCTGCGCGGCCCGTCACCTGATCGTGGCAGTCCAGCACCATGCGCACGCCGGTGGCGCCCACCGGATGGCCCAGCCCGATCAGCCCGCCCGACGGGTTGATCGGGCAGCGCCCGCCCATCGCGATGCTGCCGTCCTCGATCGCCTGCCAGCTTTGGCCCGGTTCGGTCAGGCCGAAATGGTCGATCGCCATGTATTCGGTTGTCGTGAAGCAGTCATGGGTCTCGATGCCGTCGATCTGGTCGGTGCCTTCGATGCCGGCGCGGCGTTGCGCATCCCGGATCGCCTTGCGCAGATGCGGCATGACATAGGGCGCATTGCCCGCGGCGCTGAGTTTTTCCTGATAACCGATCGGCGCCGTCGTATGCCCCCAGCCCTGCAGCCGGGGAATGTCGGCAAGCTTCAGGCCGTGGCGGGCGGCGTGGTCACACGCCTTGGCCTCGGACGCCAGGAAGATCACGGCGGCACCGTCGGTCACCTGGCCGCAATCCTGCTTGCGCAGGCGGCCGTCGATGACCGGGTTGGCGTCGTCGTCGGCGGTGAAGCTTGCGTCGGTAAAGCGCCAATTGCGGGTCTGGGCGTTGGGGTTGCGCCGGGCGTTGGTGAAGTTGATTTCGGCGATGCCCATCAGGTGGTCGTATTTCAGGCCGTAACGGCGGTCGTATTCCTCGCCCAGCCGGTTGAACAGATGGGGCCAGGGGTAACGCACGCCCTCGCATTCATGGCCGATCCAGGCGGCTGCGCCCAGATGGGCGGCGGCGGTGTCGCCGGGCACGTTGCGCATCTGCTCGATCCCGGCGACGCAGGCCAGGTCGTAGCGCCCCGCCTCGATTTCCGCGGCGGCCGCGAGGATCGCGATCGAGCCCGAGGCGCAGGCCGCTTCGTGCCGGCCGGCGGGCAGCCCGACCCAGGCCGGATCGATCATCGCGAAGAACCCGCCCAGCTGGCCCTGGCCGTTGAACAGGTCGCCGACGAAATTGCCGACATGGCCGGTATCGACCTCGGCCGGTTCCAGGCCCGTCGCTTCCAGCCCGCCGATCACGGCATCGCGGAAGGCGGCGTAGATATCCTTGCCCTGGCGGGCCCAGTTGTCGCTGAAGTCGGTCTGGTGGCCGCCCAGGATGTAGACCGGTGCCGGCATGGTCTGTGTCCCCTTTACTGGAAGATCTGCTCACCGGGCACCCAGATCGAGTGGAAGCCGGCCGAGATGCGGTGCGGGATGCGGATGCGCGCGATCGGCCCGCGCGAGATGTCGGTGGCGCTGAAGACCAGGCACTGCGACGACCAGTCGTTGGTGTCGGTCGTGAAGGTCACGACATAGGCCGCGTCCTCGGCATCATCAGGTGTCT
>Ga0222420_100823_pt1 | contig 10878 bp, 7 predicted proteins | sample 3A2ome_FD_182470 | JGI IMG/M metagenome (GOLD analysis project Ga0222420, IMG submission 182470) | Enriched microbial communities from leaf-cutter ant dump, University of Wisconsin, Madison, United States - 3A200A (version 2) | ecosystem: Environmental > Terrestrial > Nest > Insects nest > Nest...
GCGCTACTACTGCGACTACGAGGCCGCCATCCACGCCATCGGCAAGGCATCCGGCGGACGCGGCATCTATGAAGGCCCCGGCATTTCCATCAAGCTCTCGGCATTGCATCCGCGCTATGTCCGCGCGCAGTCCGAACGCGTCATGACCGAGCTTCTCCCGAAGGTAAAGGCGCTCGCCGCCATCGCCAAGGGCTACGACATCGGTCTCAACATCGACGCCGAGGAAGCCGACCGGCTGGAGCTTTCGCTGGACCTCCTCGAAAGCCTCGCCCTCGACGAGGACCTCAAGGGCTGGAACGGCCTCGGCTTCGTCGTGCAGGCCTACGGCAAGCGCTGCCCCTTCGTGCTCGACTACATCATCGACCTTGCCCGCCGCGCCGGCCGGCGCATGATGGTGCGCCTCGTCAAGGGCGCCTACTGGGACGCCGAGATCAAGCGCGCCCAGCTCGACGGTCTCGACGGCTTCCCGGTCTACACCCGGAAAATCTATACGGACGTCGCCTATGTCGCCTGCGCGCGCAAGCTGCTCGCCGCGACGGATGCCGTCTTCCCGCAGTTCGCCACGCACAACGCGCAGAGCCTTGCCACGATCTACCAGCTCGCAGGTCCCGATTTCACCGTCGGCAAGTACGAGTTCCAGTGCCTGCACGGCATGGGCGAGCCGCTCTACGACGAGGTGGTCGGCAAGGACAAGCTCGACCGGCCCTGCCGCATCTACGCCCCCGTCGGCACGCATGAGACGCTGCTGGCCTACCTCGTCCGCCGCCTTCTGGAAAACGGCGCCAACTCCTCCTTCGTCAACCGCATCTCCGACCCGAAGGTCTCGGTGGAATCGCTGATCGCCGATCCGGTCGACATCGTCGCCGCCATGCCCGTCGTCGGTGCCCAGCACGACCAGATCGCACTTCCGGGCGACCTCTTCGGCAAGGCCCGCAGGAATTCAAAGGGTCTCGACCTTTCCAACGAGACGGTGCTGGCCGGACTTTCCGGTGCGCTTGCCGCCACCGCCGCCCGCGATTGGCATGCCGCGCCGCTTCTGGCCGACGGCATGGCCGAGGGCGAGACGAGCGACGTGCTGAACCCGGCCGACCATCGCGACGTCGTCGGCCGCGTCACCGAGATCCGCGCCGAGGATGGCGAGCGCATCGTCGCCATGGCCGCCGAACACGGCGCGGCCTGGGCCGCGACCGCACCCGCCGAGCGCGCCGCCAGCCTCGACCGGGCAGCGGACATCATGGAAGGCCGCATCGAAGCGCTGATGGGCATCATCATGCGCGAGGCCGGCAAGTCGGCGGCCAACGCCATCGGCGAGGTGCGCGAGGCGGTCGACTTCCTGCGTTATTACGCCGAACAGGCCCGCCGCACGCTCGGCCCGGCGCACCTGCCGCTCGGGCCCATCGTCTGCATCAGCCCGTGGAACTTCCCGCTCGCCATCTTCACCGGACAGGTCGCCGCCGCCCTCGTCGCCGGCAACAGCGTGCTGGCCAAGCCCGCCGAGGAGACGCCGATCATCGCCCATGAGAGCGTGAAAATCCTGCACGAGGCCGGCGTTCCGGTCGGCGCGCTGCAGTTCGTGCCCGGCGCGGGCCGCGTCGGCGCCGCCCTCGTCGGCGCGTCGAAGACGGCCGGCGTCATGTTCACCGGCTCGACGGAAGTCGCCCGCCTCATCCAGGCGCAGCTTGCCGAACGGCTTTCGGCCGGCGGCAAGCCGATCCCGCTGATCGCCGAGACGGGCGGGCAGAACGCCATGATCGTCGATTCCTCGGCGCTCGCCGAGCAGGTCGTCGGCGACGTCATCGCGTCGGCCTTCGACAGCGCCGGCCAGCGCTGCTCGGCGCTGCGCGTGCTGTGCCTGCAGGACGACGTCGCCGACCGCACGCTCGCCATGCTGAAGGGTGCGCTGAAGGAACTGTCGCTCGGCCGCACCGACAGCCTCAATGTCGATATCGGCCCCGTCATCACGGCGGAGGCGCGCGACGGCATCGACAAGCATATCGAGCGCATGCGCGGCCTCGGCAACACGGTCGAGCAACTGCCGCTGCCGGCCGGCACGGAGCACGGCACCTTCGTTGCACCGACCATCATCGAGCTGAAGACGCTTTCCGACCTGAAGCGCGAGGTCTTCGGCCCCGTGCTGCACGTCATCCGCTTTCGCCGCGCCGATCTCGACAAGCTGATCGATGACATCAACGCCTCGGGCTACGGCCTCACCTTCGGCCTGCACACGCGCCTCGACGAGACGATCGCGCATGTCACGAGCCGCATCAAGGTCGGCAACGTCTACGTCAACCGCAACATCATCGGCGCGGTCGTCGGCGTACAGCCCTTCGGCGGGCGCGGCCTTTCCGGCACCGGCCCCAAGGCGGGCGGCCCGCTCTATATCGGCCGCCTCGTGCAGAAGGCCCCCGTGCCGCCGCAGCAGGATTCGGTGCATACCGATCCGGCGCTGCGCGACTTCATCACCTGGCTCGACCGCAAGGGCAAGGCGGCGGAAGGCGAGACGGCGCGCAGCTTCGCCAACCGCTCGGCGCTCGGCCTCGAACGCGAGCTGCCGGGCCCGGTCGGCGAACGCAATCTCTATGCGCTGCATCCGCGCGGCCGCGTGCTGCTCGTTCCGAAGACGGAAGAGGGCCTGCTGCGGCAGGTCGCCGCCGCGCTCGCGACGGGCAATGCGGTCGCCATCGACGACGTCGCGTCCCTGAAGCCGGCGCTTTCGGACGTGCCGGCCTCTGTCGCGGCCCGCCTGTCCTGGTCGGCGGATTGGGAGAAGAGCGGCCCCTTCGCCGGCGCGCTGATCGAGGGCGATACGCAGGACGTGCGCAACGCCACCCGCAAGATCGCGGTGCTTTCCGGCCCGCTCGTGCTGGTTCAGGCTGCATCGAGCGAGGAGCTGGCGAGCGATCCGGAAGCCTATTGCCTCAACTGGCTGCTGGAAGAGGTCTCGACCTCGATCAACACGGCCGCCGCCGGCGGCAATGCCAGCCTGATGGCGATCGGCTGAGGCCGATCCCGGCAGGGCGCCATTTCCGGCGCCTTGCCTACCGGGCGAACTTGCGCGCCCCGGCGACGCAGGCGACGACGGCGAGTGTCGTCACCACCATCAGCGGGCTGACCTTCTCGTGCAGCAGGCCGGCGGCCAGGAGCAGGCCGAAGAAGGGCTGGAGCAGTTGCAGCTGGCCGACCGCCGCAATGCCGCCGAGTGCAAGGCCGCGATACCAGAAGACGAACCCCACCAGCATGCTGAAGACCGAGACATAGGCGAGCCCCGCCCATGCGCCGCCGGCAATGCCCTGCCATGTCGCGGGCAGCGAAGCGAGCGCGATCACCGCCATCAGCGGCAGGGAGAGGACGAGCGCCCAGGAGATGACCTGCCAGCCGCCGAGACGGCGCGACAGCTTCGCGCCCTCGGCATAGCCGAGCCCGCAGGCGAGGACGGCCGCGATCATCAGGAGGTCGCCGGCAACCGAGATCTCGCCGCCGGCACTCAGCGCGAAACCGGCGACCGTCGCGCTGCCGAGGCAGGAGAACAGCCAGAACATCGGCTTCGGCCGCTCCCCGCCGCGAAGGACGCCGAAAACGGCGGTGGCGAGCGGCAAGAGGCCGATGAAGACGATGGAATGCGCCGCCGTGACATATTGCAGGGCGAAGGCCGTCAGGAGCGGAAAGCCGACGACGACGCCGAGCGCAACGATGACGAGCGAGAGGAGATCGCCGCGCGACGGCTTCTCCTGCCGCAGCGCAAGAAGCAGCGCCGCACCCAGCAGCGCGGCGATCACCGCCCGGGCGGAGGTGAGAAACAGCGGCGAGAAATCCGTGACCGCCACGCGCGTCGCCGGCAGAGAGCCGCTGAAGATGACGACACCGGCAAGCCCGCTGCCCCAACCGTCCATGGATGTTTTCATGTTTCCTCGCTTTCCTTACTCCCGCTACGCGCGAAGGGCTGGCCAAGACAGGAACAAATCCATACAATTTCGCAAAACTGTACTGGTTCGAATTCCCATACACGAGGCGCGCCATGCTGGAGACTGCTGCGAGAGGCCGGACGATCGAGGTCATGGCTGCCATCCGCGAACGCATCGCCGGCCGGGCGCTGGCGGCCGGCGACCGGCTGCCGTCGATCCGCCGTTTCGCGGCGGCGATGAAGGTGTCGCCCTCAACCGTCGTCGAAGCCTATGACCGGCTCGCCGCCGAAGGGTTGATCCGCGCGCAGCGGGGTTCCGGCTTCTACGTCGCCAGCGCGGCGCCCGCGCCCTTGCGGCTGGCGGAGGCCGAAACGCCGAAGGCGCGCGCGGTCGATCCGTTCTGGGTCTCGCGCCAGTCGCTCGATGCCGATGCGGCGGTGCTGAAACCCGGCTGCGGCTGGCTGCCGGCGGACTGGATGCCGAACGATGCGCTGCGCCGGGCGATCCGCGGCCTCGCGCGCAGCGACGGCGACCTGCTTGCCTATTACGGCAGCACGCGCGGCTCGCCGGCCCTGCGCCGGCTGCTGCTCGGCCGGCTGGCGGAAGAAGGCATCGCCGCGGGGCCGGACCACCTGATGCTCTCCAGCACGGGCACGCAGGCGCTCGACCTCGTCTGTCGCCTCCTGCTGCGGCCGGGCGACACGGTGCTGGTGGACGACCCCTGCTATTTCAACTTCCAGGCGCTCCTGAAAGCACATCAGGCACGGGTGGTCGGCGTGCCCCATACGCCTTCAGGGCCGGATGTCGCGGCCTTCGAGGCGGTGCTTGCCGCCGAGCGCCCCCGCCTCTACATCACCAATTCGGCGATCCACAACCCGACGGGCGCGACGCTTTCGCCACAGATCGCGCACCGCCTGCTGAACACGGCGGCGGCCGGCGAGACGATCATCGTCGAGGACGACATCTTCGCCGATTTCGAGCCCGAACCCTCGACGCGTCTTGCCGCTCTCGATGGGCTGGAGCGCGTCATCCGCATCGGCAGCTTCTCCAAGACGCTTTCCGCCTCCGCGCGCTGCGGCTACATCGCCGCGCGGCCGGACTGGATCGAGGCGCTGGTGGATTTGCAGATCGCCACGAATTTCGGCGGGCCGAGCCCGATCTCCAGCGAGATCGTCGCGCACATGCTGGCGGGCGGCGGCTATCGCAAGCACATGGAGGACCTGCGCCGCAAGCTGGTGCGCCTGCGCCGGGAGACGGCGGACCGGCTTTCGCGGCTCGGCATCGAGCCCTGGCTGATGCCGCGGGGCGGCTTCAACCTCTGGTGCCGGCTGCCGGAGGGGCGGGATTCCGGCGAAGTCGCGCAGGCGGCCCTCGCCGGCGGCGTCGTCTTCGCACCCGGCAATGTCTTCAGCGTCTCGCAGGGAGCGGCCGGCTTCATGCGCTTCAACGTCGCGCACATGCAGGATCCGCGCATCTACCGCGTGCTGGCCGATGCCCTGAAAGGCTAACGGCGCTTGGCCAGCACCGAGCGCGACAGGACGACGGCAAGGCCGATGAGCAGCGTTGCGGCGATGAAGAGGAAGGCGGCAGCGGCAATCGCCGGGCTGATGTTCTCGCGGATCGAGGAGAACATCTGCCGCGCCAGCGTGCGCTGGTTGGGACCGGCGACGAAGAGCGTCAGCACCACCTCGTCGAGCGAGGTGGCGAAGGCGAGCACGGAGCCGGAGAGCACGCCCGGCATGGCGAGCGGCAGGGTCACGCGGCGGAAGACGGTCGCGGGCGCTGCACCGAGGCTCTCGGCGGCAAGCTCCACGCGCTCGTCGATGCCGGCAAGCGCCCCGGTGACGCTCACCACCACGAAGGGCACGGCGACGACCGTATGGGCGATGATGACGCCCATATAGCTGTTGGTGAGGCCGAAGCGCGCCAGAAGCACCTGCATGCCGACGCCGAGCACCACGGCCGGCACCACCATCGGCAGAAGGAAGAGCGTGCGCACCGCGCCGCGGAAAAGGACGACCCGGTTGCGAAGGCCGAGCGAGGCGGCCGTGCCGAGCGCGGTGGCGAGCACCGTCGTGCCCGTGCCGACGATCAGGCTATTGACGATCGCCCGCCGCCAGGCATCGGCGAAGAAGAGCTCGTGGAACCAGCGCATCGACCAGGAGGGCACCGGATAGGTGAGGATGACGCTCGAGGTGAAGGCGAGCGGCAGGATGGCGATGAGCGGAGCGACGAGGAAGAGGATCGTCAGCGTGGCGAAGGCGGTCTTGGCGAGCTTCATCGGCATGGTCAGCGCCTCCCCGGCTCGTCGGCCGAAAGCCGCGCATAGACGCTATAGAGGAGGAGCGTCGCGACCAGCAGCACGACGCCGAGCGCACCGGCCATGCCCCAGTTCGCCGAGCCCGTGGCGTAGAAGGCGATGATGGAGGAGATCATCTGGTCGCCCGGCCCGCCGATCAGCGCCGGCGTGATGTAGTAGCCGATGGCCGAGATGAAGACGAGAAGACCGCCCGAGGCGACGCCGCGCAGGCTGAGCGGTAAGAGCACGCGCAGGAAGGCCCGCAGCGGCGGCGCGCCGAGCGAGGCGGCCGCCGGCATCAGGTTCTTCGGAATGGTGATCAGCACGGAATAGATCGGCAGCACCATGAAGGGCAGCAGCACATGGGTCATGGCGATGATGACGCCGGTGCGGTTGAAGATCAGCGGCAGCGGCGCGTCGATGAGGTGGAGCCAGCGCAGGAGGTCGTTGATGAGCCCCTGTTCCTGCAGGAGGATGAACCAGGCCGCCGTGCGCACCAGAAGCGAGGTCCACAGCGGCAGGAGCACGGCGGCAAGCATCAGGTCGCGCTTCCAGCCGGACAGCGAGGCGGCGATGATGGCATAGGGATAGCCGATCGCCGCGCAGAAGAACGTCACGAGCGCGGCGATCCAGAAGGTGCGCACGAGGATGACGCTGTTGACGGACTGGTCGGCCGGCAGGTGCTCGATCTCGCCGGCGGCATTGCGGCCGAGGTCGAGGGCGGCGAGCAGGTTGCGGTCTGTGAGCGGCGAAAGCGCATCAGCGATGGCGAGCCAGAATTCGGGCTTGCCCCAGCGCTTGTCGATGGAAACGAGGTCGGCGGGCGGATTGTCGGTATCGCCGAGCGCGCTCGTCGTCTTGCCCATCAGCGTGCGGAAGCCCGAGCGGGCGGAGTTGAGGCGGCGCACCATGTCGCCGAGCGCCTGGTCGTCGTCGACGGCCCGAAGATCCTCCATCAGCGCCTGCTGCATGGGCAGGGTCGGCGGCGAAGTGCGGTCCCAGCCGGCCAGCACCTCGGCGCTGCGCGGCAGGAGGCGCAGCACGGCCGTGTCGGACACCGACTGCGACATCATGCTGAACAGCGGCCAGACGAAGAAGGCGAGCAGGAAGACGAGGAGCGGCGCAAGCAGGAGCAGCGACCGGACGGTCCTGGGCGCGGCCGCCGTCATGGCGCGATGACCCGGCAATCGCCGGCCGAGAAGGCGGCATAGACCTTGGTGCCCGGCGGAAACTCCCGCGAGCGGCGGCCGAGCTTGGCGATCAGCGGATGGGCGTCGTTCTGGAGCTGCACGCGCAGGTGATCGCCCTGGTAGACGAAATCGGCGACCTCCGTTTCGAGCACGTTGCGCGCCTCGCCGCGCGTCTCGCTGAGATCGACCCGCTCCGGCCGGATGGAGAGATAGACCGGCTGGCCCGAGGCGACGGGCGCGGAAACGGCCGAGACGATGCGCGCGCCGGAGGAAAGGCGCACCGTCGCCTCCGCCCCCTCGACCGCCTCGACGACACCTTCGACGAGGTTGGTCTCGCCGATGAACTCGGCCACGAAGCGGGTCGCCGGCTCGTCGTAGACCTGGCGCGGCGTGCCGATCTGCTCGATCCTGCCCTTGTTGAAGACGGCGACCCGGTCGGACATGGTCAACGCCTCGGACTGGTCGTGCGTGACGAAGACGATGGTAAGGCCGAGGCGGCGGTGGAGGTCGCGGATATCGAGCTGCATCTGCTCGCGAAGCTGCTTGTCGAGCGCGCCGAGCGGCTCGTCCATCAGCACCACGCGCGGCTCGAAGACGAGCGCGCGGGCAAGCGCCACGCGCTGCTGCTGGCCGCCGGAAAGCTGCGAGGGGCGGCGCTCGGAAAGCGCGGAAAGCTGCACCATGTCGAGGGCCCGCTTGACGCGCCCGGCAATCTCGGCCTTGCCGAGCCCGCGCATCTGCAGCGGAAAGGCGACGTTCTCGCCCACTGTCATATGCGGGAAGAGGGCATAGCTCTGGAAGACGACGCCCATGTCGCGCTTGTGGGTCGGCACCGCATTGATCGCCGCCCCGTCGAGAAGGATGGCGCCGGAGGTCGGCTGCTCGAAACCCGCGAGCATCATGAGGAGCGTCGTCTTGCCCGAGCCGGATGGGCCGAGCAGGCTGACGAACTCGCCCTTGCCGATGCCAAGGTCGAGATTCTCCACCACGCAGAGCGAGCCGTAGAACTTTGTGATGCGGTCAAACCGGATGAATTCGGCCAAGGGATACTCCATGACTTCTGCTGGCTGCCGGAAGCTCGCGCGCCGGCGAACGCAAACCTCACTTTCGTCATCCTCGGGCTTGACCCGAGGATCCATGCCTCCGCACGGCGTTTGTGGATCCTCGGGTCAAGCCCGAGGATGACGACGGAGGGGGCAGGCTTACCCGCGACCGGGGGCGGAGCACGCCCACCCCCGGATCGGGAGGCCTTTTACTGCGCCAGCCAGGCGTTGAAGCGCTGCGTCAGCGTTTCCGCGTTGTCGATCCAGAAATCGACATCGAGGGAGATCGCGTCCGTCATGTTGGCGGGATCGGTCGGCAGGTCCTTGGCGAACTTTTCCGGCACCTTGGCGGCGGCTTCCTTGACCGGCAGGCCGTAGGCGACGAATTCCGGCAGCTTGGCCTGGTTGTCCGGCTCGCTCGCAAAGGCGATGAAATCCTGCGCGGCGTCCTTGTTCTCGGCGTCCTTCAGCACGACCCAGCTATCCACGGCATAGATGCTGCCCGGCCAGACGACCTTGAAGTTCTTGCCTTCCGTGCGGTTGATGCCGGTGATGCGGCCGTTATAGGCCGAGGTCATGGCGACTTCGCCGGAGGCGAGGAACTGCAGCGGCTGGGCGCCCGATTCCCACCAGACGATGTTCGGCTTCAGTTCGTCGAGCTTCTTGAAGGCGCGGGCGACGCCCTCTTCCGTGCCGAGCACGTCGTAGATCTCGTCCTTCGGCACGCCGTCGGCGAGCAGGGCGAATTCGAGCGTATACTTCGGGCCCTTGCGCAGCGAGCGCTTACCGGGGAACTTCTCCACGTTCCAGAAGTCCGCCCAGGAGGTCGGGCCTTCCTTCAGCTTGTCGCCGTCATAGGCGATGGCCGTCGACCAGACGATGGCGCCGACGCCGCAGTCGTTGACCGCGCTGTCGAGGAAGCGGTCCTTGCCGCCCATCTTGTCCCAGTCGATCTTCTCGTAGAGGCCGTCGGCACAGCCGAGCGCCAGTTCCTCGGATTCGACCTGAACGGCATCCCAGTTCGGCGCGCCGGCCTTCACCTTGGACTGGATGACGCCGATGCCGCCGTCCCAGGCTTCGTCCAGCACGGGCTTGCCGGTCTTTTCCGCGAACGGCTTGAAATAGATCTCGCGCTGCGCGTCCTGATAGTTGCCGCCCCAGGAGACGACGGTGAGGTCCCGCGCGAAGGACGGCGCCGCAAGGCTCGCCGAAAGCGCGAGCGCGGCGGCAGCGAGGATCCCGGATTTCAAGATTGTCTTCATTGCACTCCCCTTTTTCGTTTGGATGGAACCGGCCATCCGGCTCCGATGACGATATGCTGCCGCCGTCCCCGCCTTTGGCGTGTCGACGCTGCGGCTGCCGCCTGCCCTTTCCCCTGGGCCGTCGGCCGATTGATGCACTCCGGTCATTTGCGGTCAACGGAATTTTCCGTGCCGGCCGTATCAGACGTGCTGTCCTCCGTTGATGTGGATTTCCGCGCCGTTGATGTAGGACGACTGTTCGGTGCAGAGGAAATGGATGGTCTCGGCCACTTCGCGCGGCTCGCCGAGCCGGCCCATCGGCACTTCCGCCGCCACCAGCGCGTCGGTGCCCGGCGAAAGGATCGAGGTCTCGATCTCGCCCGGCGCGATGGCATTGGCGCGCACGCCGCGGCGGCCGAATTCATGCGCCATCTCGCGCGTCAAAGCCGCCAGCGCCGCCTTGGACGCGGCATAGGCGACGCCCGCAAAGGGATGCACGCGCGAGCCGGCAATCGAGGTGACGTTGACGATCGAGCCCTTCGCGGCCTCCAGTTCCGGCATCAGGGCCCGGGCGATCAGCGCCGTGGAGACGAGGTTGACGTTGAGCACCTGCGTCCAGGCGGCGGCGTCCGTATCGAGCACGCCGAGCCGGCCGCGGTCCGGCCCCTTCGGCGAGATGCCGGCATTGTTGACGAGCGCGTGCAGCCGGCCGTTCGGCAGGCGCTCGCGCACCGTCGCGGCAAGGCGGTCGATCTGCGAAAGGTCGGCGAGGTCGGCCTGGATGTGGCTTTCGCGCGCCGAGGGCCAGGCGCATTCCTCGGAGAACGCCTGGCGCGAGACGGTGAAGATGCGCCAGCCCTTCGACTGGAAGAGCTTGACCGTGGCATGGCCGATGCCGCGGCTCGCCCCCGTCAGCAACATGTAGCGACGTTCTTCGGTCATGCGGGGCGATCTCCTTGATGCTTGATACATCGTAATGAGCGGCCGGCGAATTGCAAGCCTCCCGCCGCAAAAGCCTAGGCCCGGCGCGCGATGCGCTCCTCGCCACGCTCGATGCGTTCGAGGATCGGCTTTCCACCGAGCAGGATGTCGTCGACGATCGCCATGGAGGCGGCGGCCGGATCGTGCCGCTTCAGCGCCTCAACGACCGGATAGTGGTGGTCGATCATTGCCCGCCCGCCCGGGATATAGGCGTCGGAAATA
>Ga0222420_100826_pt1 | contig 10842 bp, 7 predicted proteins | sample 3A2ome_FD_182470 | JGI IMG/M metagenome (GOLD analysis project Ga0222420, IMG submission 182470) | Enriched microbial communities from leaf-cutter ant dump, University of Wisconsin, Madison, United States - 3A200A (version 2) | ecosystem: Environmental > Terrestrial > Nest > Insects nest > Nest...
ACTGGCCCAGCAACAACCTGCCGGTGGGTATGAACACCGGAACCCTGGCGCAGGTTCCTGCAAGCGCCGACCCGGCTCGCCGGATGGAACCATCCCAGGCACACCCAGGCTCGCTCGGTGTGCCGCCCTACCCATGGGCAGAGCCATCCTCATCCTCGGCGTGGTTCGTCCCGCCATCGTCGCAACACACGTCGTCCGCCGTTCCAAGCACTCGTTGCTGGTCGCCCGCCTTCGCGCGGCCTACCGACACCTTTTTCACCACCACCGCATAACAGGAGGTTCCCATCCCAGCACATCGCGTTGTCATCCCTTGCCATTCCTCCGCCCGGCCTTCCCACAGGAAGCAAGGCGGATGCCTCATTCGAGGCCACAGGTGAACTGTGCACCTGGCCCTTGCCCTTCGGGGATCTCGCCTTGGCGAGTTGGCAAAAACACTGACCGTTTGATTCTCAGCCCCGACAACCGATGGAACGACACCGCGATGGACGACCTGACCTATACCCTGCGCCAGCTTTGCCTGCGCAACCGCGACGGCAGCCACGCCACCCAGGCCGACCGGCAACGGTCATTGAACCTGGCCGCTCGCCAACTGCGCGAAGCGGGTTTCCGCCAGATGCGGGCTACTTCGCTCAAGGGCAAGCACGTCGAAGCTCTGTTGCAACGCTGGCAAGCCGAAGGCCTGTCGGCTGGCACATTGAAAAATCGCATGGCGCACCTGCGCTGGTGGGCCGAGAAGGTTGGCAAGGCTGGCATCCTGCCGACGGACAACACCAAGCTGGGCATTCCCGAGCGGCACCATGTGCCCTATGAAAACAAGGCCAAGGAACTGGATGACAGGCTGGACCGGATCACGGATCCACACGTCCGCATGAGCCTGCGCCTGCAAGCGGCCTTCGGCCTGCGCCGCGAAGAGTCCATCAAGTTCCAGCCCCACTATGCCGACCGTAGCGACCACATCGCCATCAAAGGCTCGTGGGCCAAGGGGGGGCGCGACCGGACGGTACCGATCACGACGCCGGAGCAGCGGACGGTGCTGGACGAAGCACACAGGCTGACAGGGTTGGGCTCGCTGATCCCTGCGAACAAGACCTACATCCAGCAGCGGCACGTCTACGACGGGCAATGCAAGGCGGCAGGGTTGAGCAACATGCATGGACTGCGGCATCGGTATGCGCAGATGCGGTATGAGGCGCTGACGGGGTGGAAGGCTCCGGCGGCTGGCGGGCCTTCAGTCAAGGGACTAAGCCCAACGCAACGTCTGGAAGACAACCATGCTCGTCAGACCATCAGCCACGAATTGGGTCACGAGCGCATTCAAATCACCGCCACCTATCTCGGCAGGTAGTCCAGTCGACAACCGGTACCGCGATCAATGTACTGTCCGGCCCGAAAGCCACGAAATATGATGCACCAAATCTCTCTTTCCTTATGTCAGCCTGATAAACTGTCATCCATCTTTCTTTAGCCCCCCGCCCAAGATGAAGCGTTGCATCGTCGGCATACGCCGCCCCGAGGATCAGAGCCATTCTGCTGCCGGCCCTGGTCGGCCTTCGGTCTGGTTTCCATCGATGGCGACGATGGCGGCGGTGCTATCCGAGGACAACCGGGCCTTGCTGCGCGTGATCCGCGACCAGCGGCCCAAGTCGCTGACAGCGCTGGCGGCGCTCACCGGGCGGCGCGTGCCCAACCTGTCGCGCTCGCTGCGGATGATGGAAGGCTACGGTCTGGTCAGGCTCAAGCGTGACGCACACGGCGTAGAGCCGGAGGCGCTGGCGACCAGTTTCAAGATTCTGATTGATTGAGGGTTCGGACGTGAACAACAACAAAGAAGCCGAGCGGGCGGAACTGCACAAAACCATCTGGCGCATCGCCAACGACCTGCGCGGCAGCGTGGACGGCTGGGACTTCAAGAGCTACGTGCTCGGCATGTTGTTCTATCGCTTCGTCTCGGAGAACCTCACGGCCTACTTGAACGATGAAGCCCACTGCGCCGGAGAAAAGGATTTCGACTACGCCTTGTTGTCCGATACCGACGCCGAACAGGGCCGTGCCGAGACGGTAAAGGAAAAAGGCTTCTACATCCTGCCTTCGCACCTGTTCGCCAACGTGCGCGAGCGGGCACGGCACGACGCCAACCTCAATGAAACCCTGTCCCGCGTGTTCAAGGACATCGAGGGCTCGGCCATCGGCGCGGACAGCGAGGACGATTTCAAGGGCCTGTTCGACGACCTGGACGTCAACAGCAGCAAGCTCGGCCCCACAGTCGCCAAACGCAACGAAAAGCTGGTGAAGCTGCTGGACGCCATCGGCGATCTGCCGCTGGGCAGCTTCACCGACAACACCATCGACCTGTTCGGCGACGCCTACGAATACCTGATGCAGATGTACGCCTCGACCGCCGGAAAATCCGGCGGCGAGTTCTACACGCCGCAGGAAGTCTCCGAACTACTGGCGCGCATCGCGGTCAGCGGCAAGACCGAGGTCAATAAGGTGTACGACCCGGCCTGCGGCTCGGGCTCGCTGCTGCTCAAGTTCGCCAAGGTGCTGGGCCCGGACAAGGTACGGCAGGGCTTCTACGGCCAGGAAATCAACCTGACCACCTACAACCTGTGCCGCATCAACATGTTCCTGCACGATGTGAACTACGAGAAGTTCGACATCGCGCACGGCGACACGCTCACCGACCCGGCGCACTGGGACGACGAGCCGTTCGAGGCCATCGTTTCCAATCCCCCGTATTCCATCAAGTGGGCGGGCGACAGCAATCCGCTGCTCATCAACGACCCGCGCTTCGCGCCTGCGGGCGTACTCGCGCCCAAGAGCAAGGCCGACCTCGCCTTCACCATGCACATTCTGTCGTGGCTGGCGACCAGCGGCACGGCGGCCATCGTCGAATTTCCTGGCGTGCTCTATCGCGGCGGTGCGGAACAGAAGATCCGCCAATACCTGATCGACAACAACTATGTCGATACTGTCATCCAGTTGCCGCCCGACCTGTTCTTCGGCACCACGATTGCCACCTGCATCATCGTGCTGAAGAAGTCGAAACGCGACAACAGCACGTTGTTCATTGATGCGTCCGCCGAGTTCGTGCGCAGCGGCAACAAGAACAAGCTGTCGACGGAGAACCAAAAAAAGATTCTCGATGCCTTCACCGCCCGCAAGGATGTGGCGCACTTCGCCAAGCTGGTCGAGAACGGCGGTATTGCCGCGAACGGATACAACATCGCGGTATCCAGCTACGTCGAGCAGAAGGACACCAGCGAAGCGGTGGATATTCGCACGCTCAACGCGAAGATCGCCGGTATCGTGGCGCGGCAAGCGGAGCTGCGTACGCAGATCGATGCCATCGTGGCCGACCTGGAAGATGAAAAAGCATGAGCCGCATTGACGACCTCATCGCCGAGCACTGCCCGAATGGGCTGGAATTCAAGACACTCGGAGAAATCGGGACCATTTTCGGTGGTTTAACCGGAAAATCAAAAGCCGATTTCGCAAACGGGAATTCCCGCTTCGTTTCCTACGTAAACGTATTCAACAACATTGCCGTCGATATTGAAGCGAACAACTTTGTCAAAATTGAAGCAGGTGAGCGTCAACGCACCTTGCAACGCGGTGACATTCTCTTCACAGGCTCATCCGAGACCGCTGAAGAGGTAGGTATGTCCTCCGTTGTGACGGTCGATCTTAAAGAACCGCTCTACCTTAATAGTTTCTGCATCGGGTATCGACTGAACGACCCGACAACACTTGAGCCAGGTTTTTCAAAATATCTTTTCCGGTCCAGCAATCTGCGCTCACAACTTATCCGAACCGCAAGTGGCGTAACGCGATTTAACATTTCCAAAGCACGCTTGGCGAAAGTCGCAATTCCCGTCCCGCCGCTCGAAGTGCAGCGCGAAATCGTGAAAGTGCTTGATGCCTTCACCAAGCTTGAGGCGGAGCTTGAGGCGGAGCTTGAGGCGCGTCGGCGGCAATACAAGTATTACCGCGACGCGCTCTTGACGTTCGGCGAACGCACGGACGCTGACGCAAGCAAGCAAGCAAGGCTAATGGCAATGGGTGAAATCGGTAAATTTATTCGCGGCCGTCGCTTCACCAAGGACGACATCGTCGAGCACGGCATTCCGAGCATCCATTACGGCGAGATCTACACACATTACGGTGTGGCCACGGCGTCGACCGTCTCGCATGTCCGTGCGGACATAGCGCAGCAACTTCGGTATGCGCAACCGAACGACGTGGTGATCGCCGCAGTAGGCGAGACGGTCGAGGATGTCGCCAAGGCCGTAGCGTGGCTTGGCGACGAAGACGTCGCGATTCACGATGACTGCTTTCTTTTCAGGCACTCGATGAACCCGAAGTTCGTGTCTTACTGTCTTCAGACCGAGGCCTTCCACGCCCAGAAGAACAAGTACGTCGCCCGCGCCAAGGTGAAGCGCCTGTCCGGCGAGAGCCTTGCGAAGATCCGTATTCCAGTACCGTCACTCGAAGAACAGGAGCGCATCGTCTCCATCCTCGACAAGTTTGACGTACTGGTGAACGACCTCTCCTCCGGCCTGCCCGCCGAAATCAAGGCCCGCCGCCAGCAATACGAACACTACCGCGACCGCCTGCTCACCTTCAGGGAGGCCGCGTGAGCGAAGACCTCAAGCCCTCCCGCTACGAGCCGATTGCACTTTCCAACGAAAGCACCGTCGTCGCCGAATTCGTGCGCCCGAACGAGGTGCGCGAGGAACGCTACCAGTCCGAAGCGGAACTTGAGCACGACTTCATACAACGCTTGCAGGTACAGGCCTACGAATACCTGCACCTCACCAGCGAGGCCGACCTCATCGCCAACCTGCGCCGCCAGTTGGAGGCGCTGAACAAGATCACGTTCTCTGACCGCGAATGGCAGCAGTTCTTCGGCGAGAAGATCGCCGGAGCCAACGATGGCATCGTCGAGAAAACCGCGCGCATTCAGGAAGACCATGTGCAGGTGCTCAAGCGCGATGACGGCAGCACCAAGAACATCTACCTGATCGACAAGCAGAGCATCCACAACAACCGCCTGCAGGTCATCAACCAGTACGAAGCCGAAGGCGAAAGTCGGCATGGTGTGAAGCGGGCCACCCGCTTCGACGTGACCGTGCTGGTCAACGGCCTGCCGATGGTTCACATCGAACTGAAGCGTCGGGGGGTGGACATCCGCGAGGCGTTCAACCAGATCGACCGCTACCAGCGCGATAGCTTCTGGGCCGGTTCCGGGCTGTTCGAGTACGTGCAGTTGTTCGTCATCAGTAACGGCACGCTGACCAAGTACTACAGCAACACTACGCGCGACGGCCACTTGGCCGAGCAGCGCAGCAACCGACGTGCACGCGGCAAGACGTCCAACAGCTTCGCCTTCACCAGTTGGTGGGCCGATGCGAAGAACCAGCCGATCACCGAGCTGGCCGACTTCACCAAGACCTTCTTCGCCAAGCACACGCTGCTGAACATCCTCACCCGCTATTGCGTGTTCGACGTGGATCGCAAGCTGCTGGTGATGCGGCCCTATCAGATCGTCGCGGCGGAACGCATCCTGCAACGCATCGCCACGGCGACCAATCACCGGCAACTCGGCACGGTGGCGGCAGGCGGCTACATCTGGCACACCACGGGTAGTGGCAAAACCCTGACAAGCTTCAAGGCCGCGCAACTGGCGCGCGGGCTGCCGGAGATCGACAAGGTACTGTTCGTGGTGGATCGCAAGGATCTGGACTACCAGACCATGCGCGAGTACGAGCGCTTCGAGAAGGGTGCAGCCAATTCCAACACCTCGACCGCGGTGCTGCAAAAGCAACTGGAAGACCCGAACGCGCGCATCATCATCACCACCATCCAGAAGCTAAGCCGCTTCGTCGCCAGGAACAAGAAGCACCCGGTCTATGACGCGCATGTGGTGGTGATCTTCGATGAATGCCATCGCAGCCAGTTCGGCGACATGCACGCGGAGATCACCCGGACTTTCAAGCGCTACCACCTGTTCGGTTTCACCGGCACGCCGATCTTTGCCGACAACGCGGGCACGGGCGGCAATCCTAGGCTGCGCACCACGGAACAGGCGTTCGGCGACAAGCTGCACACCTACACCATCGTCGATGCCATCAATGACAAGAATGTGCTGCCGTTCCGCATCGACTACATCAACACCATCAAGGCATCGGCGGCTATCCGCGATAAGAAGGTTTCGGCCATCGATACCGAACGGGCTTTGCTTGCGCCGGAACGCATCAAGCAGATCGTCGGCTACATACGCGAGCACTTCGACCAGAAAACCAAGCGCAGCTCCAGCTACCGGCACGGCGGCAAGCGACTGGCCGGGTTCAATTCGCTGTTCGCCACCGCGTCCATCGACGCAGCCAAACGCTACTACACCGAGTTCGCGCAGCAGCAGAAGGATGTGCCACCGGTCCAGCGGCTCAAGATCGGCCTGATCTACAGCTTTGCCGCCAACGAAGGCAGCGAAGACGGCTTGCTGGATGAAGAGGCGTTCGAGACCGACGGGCTGGATCAAGGCTCGCGCGATTTCCTCGATGCCGCCATCCGCGACTACAACGATCTGTTCGCTACCAGCTTCGATACCTCGGACGGCAAGTTCGAGAACTACTACAAGGATTTGTCACAGCGCCTGAAAAACCGCGAGCTTGACCTCGTGATCGTGGTCAACATGTTCTTGACCGGCTTCGACGCCACCACGCTCAACACCCTGTGGGTGGATAAGAACCTGCGGGCGCACGGGTTGATCCAGGCGTATTCGCGCACCAACCGCATCCTCAATTCAGTCAAGACCTACGGCAACATCGTTTCCTTCCGCGACCTGGAGCAGGCGACCAACGACGCACTGGCGCTGTTCGGCAACAAGGATGCCAAGGGCATCGTGTTGCTGAAGCCCTATGCGGACTACTACACCGAATACCAGAAGAAGGTCGCCGAATTGGTGGCGCTGTTTCCGCTGGGCCTGGCCATCACGGGCGAAGCGGCGCAGAAGGCGTTCATCAAGCTGTTCGGTTCAATCCTGCGGCTGAAGAACATCCTGACTGCCTTCGATGACTTCGCGGGCAACGAAATCTTGAGCGACCGCGATTTTCAGGACTATCAGAGCCTGTACTTGAACCTGTACGCCGAGTTCCGCAGCACTTCCGAAGCCGAGAAGGAATCGATCAACGACGACGTGGTGTTCGAGATCGAACTGATCAAGCAGGTCGAGATCAACGTCGATTACATCCTGATGCTTGTCGAGCGCTACATCAAGGCCAAGGGCACCGGTGAGGACAAGGAAATCCGCGCGACCATCGAGCGCGCGATCAATTCCAGCCCGTCCCTGCGCAACAAGAAAGATCTCATCGAAGCATTCGTGGATTCCGTTTCCCCGAAAGCCAAGGTGGACGCGGAATGGCAAGCGTTCGTCGTCCGGAAGAAGGCCGAGGAGCTTGACCAGATCATTGCCGATGAGGGCTTGAACGCCGACGCAACAAAGGCATTCGTGGACAATGCCTTCCGCGACGGAGCGATTCCGGCCACCGGCACGGCGACCACGAAGATTCTGCCGCCGGTCTCGCGGTTCTCGAAGAACAACAACCATTCGGCGAAGAAGCAGACGGTGCTGGACAAACTGGCGGCGTTCTTCGAGCGGTATTTCGGGTTGGCCTGACCATGACTGATATGACCACCGCCGAACTGCCGGATGATCTCTTCGCGGATATTCAAGGAGTTTTCCGCAAAACTCCGGTGCTGCTTATCGGCTCTGGCTTTTCCTGCGGCTACGGTCTTCCCGGTATGGGCGCTTTGGCGGAACACTTGGCAACAGCCGTTCACGATGCACTGACCACCGAAGGGGCAAAAAATGCTTGGGCACAATCAGTTGAGGCCATAAAGGAAAATCTGGAAGCGGGCCTGAATGGCATTCCACTTGGTATGGCGGAATGGGGAGAAATCGTTTCAGCCATACGCGGAGAAACGGCGAAGCTGATTCTGGATAAGGCCATCGCCGCAGAGGGGAGGATTTTGGGTGAGAAGGTCGCAGGCGGTCATGCGCCATCACGTCTCCTGAACCGCTTGTTCAACGGTTCGCCACAGAACGCGGAAAGCATACACGTCATCACGACCAACTACGACACTTTGCTGGAGTTGTTCTGCGATCTGGCGGAGCTTCCACTGGACACGGGTTTCACGGGGTTCCGTCGGCGCAAGCCACGACCTCGCCCGCTTTTCCAGACGCAGTACAGCCGTGTTCTGGTGGCTGAAAAACGCCAACAGCAGGTCGATCACCGCCTCTGTAAAACTGTTCGCCTGTACAAGCCGCATGGCTCGATCAGTTGGCTGACAACCGATGATGGGCCGGTGGAAGCCCTCAACGACGTGTCCGTCGCAGGGCGAGCCATTGTCGTGCCTGGCCCGGCGAAGTATCAGGACACATTGGTCAACACGCTGTTCGATGCCATGCGTGCCGAGATGAATGAGGTGCTCACCAAGGCTGAAGCCTTGTTGTGCATTGGCTTCGGATTCAATGACGACCATTTGCAAGGTGTCATCAAGCGCCGATTGGCGGCTGGAATGCCCGTCATCATCGTCACGCGCGATGCGACTCCGAACATTGAGCAACTGCTCAGCGACCACTCCCATCTGATCGCCCTGTTCAAGTCGGGTGACGGGGCGGTTTGTCACTGGAATGGGCAAACGCTGCAATCCCCGGAGCCGCTCTGGCAGCTTGATGATTTCCTTAAAAAATTCTTAGAGTGAGGCGACGATGAGCATTTTCAATTTCACCGAAGAACAGTCCCTGGGCGAAGTCCGCAGCGTCGAAACCTCACGAATCACGGTACGGGTGACCGACGGGCAGCGCCTGCAAAAGGCGCGCGTCGGCCGCTTGGTTGCCATCCAGTCGATGGGAGACGAATGGCTGATCGGCATCATCGAGCGCGTTTGGCGTCACCCAGTCGAGTTGCCAACCTTCTCGGAGGGCGAAGAAATCTCCGACCTGACAGGCGTATCTCAGGAAGAGAACGGTATCTCGATCAGTCTGGTCGGCACCTATCGCGCTCGTGACGGGCAGCGCAAGGACACTTTCACGCGAGCCGTTTTCATCTTGCCCGAAATCAACCGGCCCGTGTTTCCCATCGAGGAGAAGTCCCTCGAAGACTTCATGGGCATCTTGAGCACATCGTCCAAGACGGATGCGGTCGCCCCGCTCAACGTTGGAACCTACACGCTGGACGGCAAGGCCAGCGCCTACATCGACGGAGACAAACTCTTCCAGCGGCACGCTGCGCTGCTGGGCAGCACGGGATCGGGAAAATCCTTCACTGTGGCTTCCATTCTGGAGCAGTCCGCGCTATTGCCTCACGCGAACATTGTTGTGCTCGACCTGCATGGTGAATATTCGAGCATGAAGTTCGCCTCGCACTACCGAATTGCAGGTATCGGCGATATCAAGGCCAAAAATGATGGTGCAATATTCCTGCCCTTTTGGCTGCTGACCTACGATGAAATGCAATCGGTTTTCGTGGATCGTTCGGGGGACAATGCCCCAAATCAGGCGCTCGCACTTATGGATTCGGTCGTAGAGATGAAGCGCACAGCCATCAATGCGCTTAGCAAGCCAGAGCTTCTTGAAGGCTTCACGGTCGATACGCCAGTGCCGTACAAGTTGAGTGACTTGGTGGAATCTTTGGACAAGAAAAACGATGAGGTCATTCCTACGGGCGAGGAGTACGTCAGCGGCGCGAAAAAGGGGCAGCCTAAAACTGAAAAGGGTCCATTGAACGGCAAGCTCTCGCGCTTTCTCATCCGCTTGAAGACCAAAATGAACGACCGTCGTTATGCGTTCATGTATCAAGCGCCGGAGGAATACGAGGCTTACGAAGCGTTGCACGTCTTAGCGAACAAGCTGCTCGGCACTGGCAATATCAAGGACGGCGTCAATCCCGGCATCAAGATCATCGACTTCTCTGAGGTTCCCTCCGACATCTTGCCGGTAGTTGTGGGCTTGGTCGGGCGATTGATCTACCAGATCCAGTTCTGGAGCAGTCCGGGTGAAGACGGCGATGCGCGGCACCCCATCGTGATCGTTTGCGACGAGGCGCACCTGTACTTGCCTAGCAGCGCGGCATCCACTGGCCCGCTGGAAAAGCGCGCTTTGGAGAACTATGAACGTATCGCCAAAGAAGGACGCAAGTACGGCGTTGGCCTGATGGTGGTCAGCCAGCGGCCTTCGGATGTGAGCACGACCATTCTCAGCCAGTGCAGCAACATCATCAGCCTGCGTCTTGCTAACAAGACCGACCAGTCGGTCGTCAAGCAGCTCTTGCCGGAAAGTCTGGAAGGGTTGATGGAGGTACTACCGACACTGGATGTGGGTGAAGCCGTTGTGGTGGGCGATGCCACCTTGCTGCCGACCCGAATCAAGATGTCGAAACCCAAGCACGAACCACGCAGCGCGACAATTCCATTCTGGACACGCTGGGCCAAACCTAAGAGTGATGTCGATTTGGCTGCTGCAGTTGAGAACATGCGTCGCCAGTCGCGTGATCTCGCGAAATAGGATGCTCGTGGTGTTATCTCCTGTTTTGAAGGTAGCGCTCCATACGAATGCAGGCCAACACATTCAATTTTTAGCCCGTGTGCATTGCTTATGACCGACCAACTTCAGCCTCTGCCCGGCGAATTCCTACTCTACGAGACCGAGGACGGGCGAACCCGCGTCGAATGCCGCTTCGTGGCCGATACACTGTGGCTGCCGCAGGCGGGCATGGCCGAGCTGTTCCAGACCAGCAAGCAGAACGTTGCCAAACACCTGAAGGCGATCTTTGCCGAGGG
>Ga0222420_100828_pt1 | contig 10835 bp, 12 predicted proteins | sample 3A2ome_FD_182470 | JGI IMG/M metagenome (GOLD analysis project Ga0222420, IMG submission 182470) | Enriched microbial communities from leaf-cutter ant dump, University of Wisconsin, Madison, United States - 3A200A (version 2) | ecosystem: Environmental > Terrestrial > Nest > Insects nest > Nest...
TGAAAGAAAAAAATGGCTTTATCTTAGGGGCTGTACGAGAAAAGTTCTTTGAGTAAAAAGGCGGTGCAGGCGCTTACCGTTATGGGTTTAATGGGAAGGAGAATGATAATGAGGTGAAGGGAGAGGGCAATCAGCAGGATTATGGGATGAGGATATATGATACACGATTAGGCAGGTTCTTGTCAGTTGATCCGTTAGCATTTTCTTTTCCTTGGTATAGTCCTTATCATTATGCGGGTAATACTCCTATCCAAGCTGTTGATTTGGATGGGTCAGAACCCAAAGGTTATAATTTCAATGAGCCTTATGTTGCTTCACATTCTGGGACTGCAGTAAAACATATCCCGAGTAGTTATGATGGCCAGGTATATGAAACCACATCAAAATCTCCGGTTAATATGGGAGTGGTTACAGCACATGCTGTACAGGATATAGATGGCAGGACATATCTGATTTATGAATCGGCAATGGGTACCAAGCAGCAGTGGTATCGGGAATATGATAAGACTGGGTGGAAAGGAAATATCAATAGTTTTCAATGGCAAAGTCCGCCAGATCCTTCCAAAGTACTGACTGCAATGACAGTGGGACCTTTAGTGACACTCCCTGCTATGGTGATGAGTGGTTTTGCAATAGGAGGGCTCAGTTCTAGTGTTTCTAATCTAAGCATGGATTTGCTGGTTAAAGGGAATCAATTATTTTGGAGATATGCTCCAACGATTGGGGTAGTTGGAAATACGATAGCTGAGTTTTTAGACGAATCAGGAAGTCTTGCTGGAGCTAATCAAGGAGGAAGGCTTGTATCTGCAGCTATTCAGGAAGGTAAAGGACTTGTTGGTGGACTTTTTAAGTTCACTAACAATAAAACACTAGAAATTTTGGCGGAAAAAGTAGTTGAAGGTGAAGGGAAGACTCTGCATTTAAAAGATATGATTGGATATATTGAAGGGATGGGTGGAAAAGAAGGAGCAAATAATCTGAAAGAAGGGATTTATGATGTGCTTACTAAGCTAAAAGAATATGCAAAAGAGCAGGGCTTTGAAAATCTTCGGATTACTTATAAACGAGTAGAAAATAGTTCTTCTAAAACGCCGGGACATACCGTTGATAAAATTTTTGACTTGAAGGAATAAAATGATTTATATGAAAATGAGTGACGAAAAAATTAAGCGAATTTTTGATGAGAATTATCGTGGAGATGAAGGTAGTTTACAGGCTACAATTAAATTATTGAAAGAGGCCGGATATTCTCAAATGGATAGTTTAAAAGCATTAATGCATGAGCTTAATCTATCCATGAGAGAGGCGGACTTAATAATATTAAATGCAAAAGCTTGGTTGTCTGAAAGAGATGGTAATTTGAAACTTCGCGATGAATTAGGAGACAGCCTAGAGGGGTAATTACTGGAGATAAATTAATATTCGATAGCAAAAAACCGCTGATCACTCAGCGGTTTTTTTATTGTGCATAAGCCTTCCTGGCTTTGGCATCGCGCAGGAACGTATCAATGATATTGAACAGCATGCTGCGGGTATCTTTATCGAGGGCCTCGATCTCTTCGAGTCGTTTAACGGTCTCTTTGTTGTAAGAAGCATGCTTGCCTTCGCCGATGAGGTAATCGAGGGGCACATCGAACACGCTGGCGATCTTAAAGGCCATCTCGACGGAGGGGCTGTTCTCTCCGCGTTCATATTTACCAATGATATCCCTGGAAGCGCCGACGGCTTTGGCCAGGTCGGCCTGTCCCCAGTTCTTCTGCTTTCTGAGCTCTACTATTTTACCTCCGATGTCGACCATGTTCTACTAAAGGCTGGGTTTTACAGCCAGATGGTTCAAATTTAGTTTAAAGTGTTCTGCAAAAAAAGAGGATGTTACTTATCTGAATCGGTAAGAAGTTCTACATTTGTGAAAGATGTTACACAAATAAATTTTTTTCCGATGGCGACCAAACAGACAAGACGGGTAAAACTGCACAGCAAGTTCCGGAAGATACCGACCAGCTTTTTTGATATGAGCACGGGTAAAGAAGTTCCCTGGCTGAACGTAAGCGGCGAGTGGCTAAGGAAAGCCGGTTTTAATACCGGTGATGCGGTGGAGATCACCGTAGCGAACAAAGTGCTGATCATTAAAAACGCCGGCCATGGAAATACAAACCATTAAAGAGCGATTGACCCTGTCGCAGGTGCTGGCGCATTACGGGTTGAAGCCCGATAAGCACCAGCGTTTGCATTGCCCGTTCCATGCAGATAAAACACCGAGCATGCAGGTGTATTACAAGACGCAGACCTGCTATTGTTTTAGCAGTAACTGCAAAACACATGGCAAGGCGATGGACGTGATCGACTTTGTGATGCATAAAGAAGGCTGCACGAAACATGAAGCCATTGAAAAATGTAAACAACTGGCCGGCGTTGATGTGACAATAACAACCCCTCCTTCCGCAGCGGAAACATTAAGCCGCACAGCGGTGCTGCTGCGCATGTTCACGTACTTTAAAAATGCGGTATACAACTCCAAACCTGCACAGGAGTACATTGCAGCAAGAGGGCTTGATCATGCAAGGCTTGAGATCGGTTATAACAGCGGGCAGTTCCATCACGGCACGAGAAAGGAAGAAGCGCTTATACAAAGTTGTTTGAAGGTGGGGCTGCTGAGCGAGCATGACCGGCCCGGTCGTACCGGTGAGATCAGTTACCGTCCGTTCGCGAAGCACTGCATTGTGTTCGCCTTGCGTAACCAACTAAACCATATAACAGGCCTTTACTTCCGCTCGACCCTTAATGACCAGGATGCAAAACATTTTTACCTGAAAGACAGTATAGGTCTTTATCCTGGCTATCCTGCAGATGATGTAATAAAGCTGATCATTACAGAAAGTATTATTGATGCGGCCTCCCTGTTGCAAATAAAAGGGATCACGGATCAATACAGCGTGTTAGCGGCTTATGGTACCAACCGGCTGAACGATGAAATGAAAGCGGCGATCACCGGACTTGGAGAGCTTAAAGAAATAGTTTTTGCTTTTGATAATGATGAAGCGGGTAATAAAGCGGCATTGAAATACAAAGAAGAGCTGCAAATTTTACTACCATCGGTAAAGTTTATAAAGTTGTTATTACCCTGCAAGGATGTCAATGAAACCTTGACCGCTCATAACGAAGATGTATTTATATCGCTATTACAGGATCGTACGGCGGATTTTTTTCTTTCAACTGAAAAAGAAACTGAATCCGGCGCAAAGCTACTGATCGAAAGTTCAGTTGATGTGTCCGCCGTGGCGGAAAAAAAGAAGTTATCAGAGAAGGACCCTCCTGTATCAGTACTGGACACTACGCATCCGCATAAGTTGCGTTACAGTGCAGATACTGCGCATTACTATGTACAGGGCGGCCTGCCCAAAACAACGGATCATCTGAAGATCATGCTGGTGATCGAGAGCAAAGCGACTGCGTTAAAGGCGCGTAACAGAGTTGATCTGTATGAAGATAAACAGGTGGAACGTCTTTGTAAGGAAGTGGCAGAAAAACTACAGTTAAGAAAAGATCTGCTGGAAGCGGACCTTTACCGGTTAACAGATCTGTTGGAAACGCATATTGAAAAACAACTGCAGCAAACCTCTCCGGAGCAACCAGCGATACAAGTGCTGACAGTGAAAGAACGCAACGAACTGGAAAGCTTTGCCAGGAAACCCAAACTGATCAAACGGTTGAACGAACTGCTCGGACAAACAGGCATTGTAGGAGAGGATCGGAACCGCATTTTTTTGCTGGTGATCGCGATCAGCCACAAGATGCCGGAGACCTTACATGCGCTTATACAAGGGTCCTCCGGCAGTGGTAAAACAAGACTGCTCAAGCAGATCAGTGACTGTATGCCGAAAGAAAGCGTGACCAAACTCACGCGGTTATCGGATAAAGTGCTGTACAACTTCCCGGAACAGTATTTTATGAACCGGCTGCTATGCCTGGAAGATATCGACGGGCTTTCTGAAGAAGCGGAGTTCGCTTTTAGAGAACTGCAAAGCAATGGCGAGCTGAACAGTGCGACCAGTATAAAGCTCGAGAGCGGGCAGATCACGAGTGGACAAAAGACGGTCAAAGGCCCGATAGCTTCCCTTGCCTGCACCACCCGCGGTGAGATATACGAGGACAATATGAGCCGCGTGTTTTTAATCGCCGTGGATGAAAGTGCAGAGCAGACAAAGCGTATCATCGAGTACCAGAATAAAAAAGCGGCCGGCCTGATAGATGGGCAGAAAGAAAATGAAACCAAGTCTTTTATACAGAAGTTCGTTCGCTTATTAAAACCTTACTCCGTGATCAACCCTTTTGCGGGTCAGTTGCAGTTGCCGGAAGAAGCGCACAAGATCAGGCGGCTCAATGATCTGCTGCAAAGCTTTATCAAGATGGTAACGATCATTAATCAATACCAGCGCACGAGAGACGAACGCGGCAGACTCATTACTGCGATAGAGGACATCGAGACGGCCGTAGCGGTGATGCTGGAGAGCATTGTACTGAAAGTGGATGAACTGGATGGGTCGCTCCGGCAGTTCTATGAGCAGTTAAAAATGTATCTGCAAAAACAGTACGGTGCAAAACATCAGCATGTAGAGTTCAGTTTACGGGAGGTCAGGCAAGCGTTAAAAGTGAGCAAGACGCAAGCGTTCCGTTATGCTGGTGATCTGGTGAACCTGGAATATATCCGGCAAAGCGGTGGTCATATCAACAAAGGCTTTACGTACAAGATAAGTTACTGGGATAACTACCAGGCACTCCGCGAGAAGATCAAACACAACCTGGATGAACAGTTAAAAGTGATAAAATCCGGAACGCTACGGAACGCCAGTGGAACGCTGGAACCCGCGTAAACACTGGGAAAAAGGCCTGGCGTTCCGCGTTCCGCAAAAATGTTCAAGCGCCCTCTCAAAACAACATCATAGTCCTAAAACACATCATACGGATGTTTATGTTGGCCCTTATCCAACTCTTCAAAGATTACCTGTATCAGGTCGGTTACAGTGAAGGTACACAGCGGATGCTGCCGGCACTGGTAGCAGAGTTCATCCAGCAACAGCAGATCAGTGATATCAGTTGTATCAGTCAACAGCAAGTAAGATCTTTTTATGCATACCTGCAAACCCGGCCGCTCAAACTAAGGAGTGGTGCGTTATCGGAAATGATGATCAGCCATTACGTGTATGCGTTAAAGACGTTCTTCACCTGGTTGGAAGTGACCGGGCAGGCAGACTATAATCCGATCAGCGGCATCCGGTTCAAGACCCCGAAACAAAATGCGCGGCAACCATTAAGCAAACAGGAGATCAAACAACTCTTTGAAGCAGCGACTACTTTAAAACAAACAGCCCTACTGCATATCTTTTACAGTTGCGGGTTACGCAGGACCGAAGGCGAGATGTTGAACATCCATGATATCCATTTTAAAGAACAGCTACTCTATGTACGGGAAGGCAAAGGCGCGAAACGCAGAGTAGTACCACTGACGGAGAAAGTAACGGCCGACCTGGAAGCCTATTATCTGCAAGAGCGTTGTAGCGCACAAGTAAAAAGAGTAAAAGACGAGGAAGCTTTTTTGCTCAATCGGATCGGTAATAGAATGACTGGTGATCAATGCGGCAAACTGTTGCAACAGTTGACAGAGAAAGCGGGCATTAAAAAAGAGGTTACGCTACATCACCTGCGCCACTCGATCGCCACGCACCTGTTGCAGGGCGGGATGCCGCTGGAGCAGGTGCGTGATTTTTTAGGGCATTATTTTTTGGAGACGACGCAAGGGTATGCAAAACCTGCTGCCGAACAACTGAAACTTTTATGAACCTGGACGAGTACCTGAAACAACATTATAGCAATGATACGGCCATTGCTTATGGCCGGGAGATCGCTATTTACTGCAGTAATTACCCCGAAGCAGACAAAGCTGTTTATAAAGATGTGTTGAATTATATCGGATCGTTGCGGAACAGATACAACAATGCCTCTACCTTAAATCGTATCGTCAGCAGCATCAAAGTGTATTATGATTACTTGTGTCAGGAAGGCATCCGTTATGATAACCCGGCCAGATCGGTGCAGTTAAAAGATCAGCGGTCTCGTGATACCCAGTTGCAGGACCTGTTCACGGTTGAAGAACTGGAACGGTTGATGCACCGCCAAGAACGGTACAGGTATCTTGACTATCGGAATAAAGTGCTGATCAGCCTTGTTATTTATCAGGCCCTGCATCCTGCAGAAATGGAAACCCTGCATACAAGCGATATCAACCTGGCTGACGGAACTGTTTATGTAAAAGTCACGCCAAAAACTAACAGTAGAATCTTATCGTTAAAGCCGAATCAAATATTACTCTTCCATCAATACATCACTGAAATAAGACCCAAGCTTTTACAAGAAAATCAAAGCAGTGCTTTATTGATCGGCATACGAGGTGAACCCATGAGCGGAGAAGATATTACCAAGCACATCAAAAGAAGTTATACAACTATTTATCCAGGAAGGAATGTAACAGCGCAAACGATCCGTCAAAGTGTTATTGCGAACTTACTTAAACAAGGAAATGAGCTGAGCATTGTGCAGGCGTTCGCAGGACATAAGTACCCATCTTCTACAGAGCGTTACCGGCAAGCCGAAATAGAAACCCTGGCAGCAGCGATCAACAAATATCACCCGATGGCATGATGGTATTTTATTTATACAGGAAGTATTTTATAAATACCTAAATAGATTTTTTTTTGAGAGTTGTCTCGATAAACGGGACAAACAATACTTTTTTTTGTGTCGTAACGAAACGAAGAAAACTTTTTTAATAGCAGCAGCCTGGCGATTATAAAACCGCCGATCGCCCAAAGGGCATCGGAAAGAAGGTTAATGAATATGTCTTTGATCAGCTCCATGGATCAGCAAATGTACAAAAGTTGAACGGTTGGGTGTCTTACAGGTTCCGACGAGACCCTATCACTTGTTACTGCTAGCAGGAAATAAGGTGTTCGGTCTCCTTCGGCAAGCAAGCCTTGCGCCAGCCCGTCAGCAGGCCACGGGCTTTTTTTATTATGAATGTTAGCCGTGGCCTGCTGCCGCCCTCCGCTGCGCTGCGGGTGCTTCGCTGCGCTACGCAGGCTGTCACAGGGCTTGCAGTTGCCTTCGTCGCCTTCACTCCGCTGCTCTGTGTCCAGGCTTCGCTGCGCTACGCCTGTCCACCGCAGCTCCACCGCATAACCGCCACCTGCCGGCGTCGGCAGCCTTCGCATCTTATACGCCTGCGCTGCGCTCCGGCTCTTTAATAAGGTACCAGGGGTCTCTGCTGTGCCTACGTGCTTGCCCGCCTTTTAGGGGCGGGCTGCGCACTCCCGGCCCAGCGCTGCCTTCCGCGTGGCGGGTGGTGGCGGACGCCAGGGCTTCGGTAACACGGATCAACTGCAGGTTATAGCCACGATCGACAGTAACACAGATCAACACTTACAGCAGGAACAAACTTCCTGCAATGAAAAAGCGTAACTGTCCGCCGCCGCCGGAACAGTTCTTATACTTTAACGTGAACTATGGCGGCTTTGGCTTGCAAAAAAAAATCATACGATAAGCCCGGCTTCGGTAACACGGATGATCGACATAACGCATAACATCTTCAGATCCCTGATGGGCTGCATCACCGCTTATCGTATAATTTTTTTTCGCCGTTGCGTGCCCTCCGAAATCAGCAAGGCAGCAATAACAAGATCACCCGATTTTTTTTTCAATTGAAAGAAAAAAATGGCTTTATCTTAGGGGCTGTACGAGAAAAGTTCTTTGAGTAAAAAGGCGGTGCAGGCGCTTACCGTTATGGGTTTAATGGGAAGGAGAATGATAATGAGGTGAAGGGAGAGGGGAATCAGCAGGATTATGGGATGAGGATTTATGATACGAGGTTGGGGAGGTTTTTGAGTGTGGATCCGATCGCAAAAGAATATGCAGAGCTTACTCCATACCAATTTGCATCTAATAGGCCTATAGATGGAATCGATTTGGATGGATTAGAGTTTATGCCGGGGACTTATGACTACAAAAACTCATTGTATGTTGGTAGTCTTACTACTCCTACTGATAAAAAGTTGACACAGGCTCAAATTGAAGAATTTGGAATGGCAATGAATAAAGGCCACAGTGCAGGTTTGCTTGTTGGGTATGGATTAGCTTGGGACATGTATACAGGAGGGCGAATAAGTCAGGCCTTAGCATTGCAACAACTTCTTAGCGCATTTGAGCATAATAGGGCAAAAACACCAGAGGGAAGAGCAGCCCAAGATCAACGGTCTAAGGAAGCATTATCCGAATCATTTATTGCGTGGGGAACTGGGAAAATAGTTTTTCAAGCCTTTTCGTATGTTAGAGGGGTATTTCAAGAGACGGCAAAATACCTTTTTAGGGGGACAAGTAAAGGCTATCCGGGATCAAGGGCAAGTCAGATTTTAAATACTACACCAACAAGTACAGACCCGGCAGTTGCAACAGCCTTTGCTGTTCAGGCAAAAAATTACGGGGAGGGGACACTACAAATTGCATTGCCTGTAGATTTGAAAGGAATAAAAGTTGAAACTAATGTGCTTTATGAATTAGAAAGAGAAGTAGGTGTTGGGATTTCTCCTATGGAGTTTTCTAAAAAAATAAATCTGCAAATTACAGCTGATCAGGCTAGAGGTATTCTCAAAGAAATGGGGATAAACGTTCCTGCGAGTATCCCAACAACCAAAAACATTAGTGAGGTGTTGAGGGATATCCCAAAATTAAAGCAAGATCAAATTGATAAATTTTATTCAGAAGCAATTAAAATAGGAAAAAATGGCCAATGATACTCCTCGATTAATCGCCCTTGGGATCGCATCACTAACTATCCTTAAAACACTCAATAAATCTTTTGGAAGGAGGGGGAAAAGCAGTGAGAGTATAATTCTTGTTTGCGATTATTCGGCTTATACAATTCCTTTGGGATATATTTTTAAGGCGATTGAAAAAAATGGACTTATTGTTTTTAATGGTGAAATTATTTTGAGTTTTATAACTCAACAGTTTGATCAACCTATTGATGAGATATCTAAGGGATGGAAGACTATTTGCGAATTTACTTTTCAGCATCATGTCCCTTTAAAATTGACAGAAAATTTACCTATTATAGATGGTTGGGTGTATGTGAATAATGACAAGGTAGAATTCTGTTAAACGGTAAAGTGGTAATGTGATCAATTATCTGTTTTCTATTTCAGGTTGAAAATAATCGTTTATTAGAGCTTTTTGGGTAATGTATCAGATTATCAGGTTTTTAAAATAAACGTATCAGGGGCCTTGAAAGAGACTCCTTTTGCTATATGGTTTATATAGAAATAAATGTACCGGCTAAAACTGAAGCTAAAATAGCTAAATTTAAAAAAGTGATTCGTCGTTTAATTTGGTTAATAATTCCAAAAGCGAATCCTGATTTTGATCATAAAATTCAATTAGTTTCTAAATGGCTTCTTGAATTTGAAGATAATAGTTCTATCCCAAGCAGGGAAATAGGATTGGATCAAGATGGAAATGTTATAGTTAAGATGCCTTATAAGAAGAATTATGGTTACTGGATAGACAATAACTTGAAGTATTCTGATTTTCAGCGATTGTTCAAAATTGAAAACATTGCGAAAAAGTATTTTTGAAAAGAGTGGGATAAGATAATGTGATTACACAGGTAATGTATCAGATTATCAGGGTTGGGTGATATACTCGATTAGTTGGTTTTTTGCAATAAATTTTTTTAATAGACTTAAGAGGTCGAACTAATTATGATAGTAAAAACCAAAAATGAATTTGGAAGACTTCAAGAGGTAGAGTTGAGTGATTTTGAGAAGGAAAACAATATCGAATTGCCTAAAGATTATAGAGGCTTCTTGTTAAAATTTAATGGAGGAGAGCCAACCCCAAATGGGAATAGGAGCCCTTCTACAGTTGTTACGTATATTTTGGGAATGCACAATGGGGAATATTATGCCAGTTTGTATAAGCATATTGATATGTTTAAGAATAGGCTGTCCGTAAGCACTTTTCCTATAGCAACAGACGCGTTTGGTAATTTATTTATAATGAGTGTTCGTCCGGAAAGTTATGGGCATATATATGTTTGGGATCATGAAGGAGAACCCGAATATCAGGATGGTTACTATGTTGATAATTGTTCTTTTGTTGCTTATTCTTTTTCGGAGTTTATAAATAATCTCGCGTAGGTAATGTATCAGATTGTCAGGTTTTAAATTAAATCTTACAAGAGTCTTGAAAGAGACTCCTTTTTTATTGTCAAGGAGTGCAAGCGCCGGTGAAGTTGACCACCCTTGGCCGGTTTAAGCTGACCAGTGCAGGCCGGTTCAAACTGACCACCTCCGGTCGGAGCAAATTGACCACCGTTTGAGAAGATTGTTCATGTTGTTAGGAGCGATTATGTTGAGTTTAAAACTCAACAGTAATGGCAAGCAATCCGATCGGCATGATTAAAATCAGACAAATTCTACGGTTACAAAGTCAGGGATGCAGCAAACTCCAGATAGCTGCACAAACAGGGATAGCCCGTAATACACTTAAAAAATACATCAGGGAATTTATCCACTCCGGTTTAACATTCGATGAGATCAATGAACTGAGCGATAAAGAGCTGGAGGATTTATTTGTAAAGCCGGAAGACAAACCGCTGAATGTGTAAGCTCCCCTTATTTCTGGCCCACTCAGCATTAGATTTTTTTGTTTTTAGTAATCATACGGGAAACGGGTTAAATGTATTCCAGCGGTGGTACAAAACCCAGCGCCTGGTGGGGTCTTGAACT
>Ga0222420_100829_pt1 | contig 10835 bp, 10 predicted proteins | sample 3A2ome_FD_182470 | JGI IMG/M metagenome (GOLD analysis project Ga0222420, IMG submission 182470) | Enriched microbial communities from leaf-cutter ant dump, University of Wisconsin, Madison, United States - 3A200A (version 2) | ecosystem: Environmental > Terrestrial > Nest > Insects nest > Nest...
AACCATGAAAGCCCGCTGCGCGGCGAAACCTTCGTCACCCGCAAGATCACCCGGGCCGTCGCCGCGATCGAACTGGGCCTGCAGGACCGCCTGTATCTCGGCAATCTCGACGCCAAGCGCGACTGGGGCCATGCCCGCGACTACGTCGAGGGCATGTGGCGGATGATGCAGCAGGCCGAACCCGACGATTACGTCCTGGCCACCGGCGAGACGCGCAGCGTGCGCGAATTCGTCGAATGCGCCTTCGCCGAGACCGGCCGCACCGTGACCTGGCAGGGCCGGGGCGTGGACGAGAAGGGCCTGGACGGGCGCACCGGCCAGGTGCTGGTCGAGATCGACCCGCGTTATTTCCGCCCGACGGAAGTCGACCTGCTGCTGGGCGACGCCACCAAGGCGCGCGAAAAACTGGGCTGGGTGCCGCAAACCTCGTTCGCGCAGATGGTGACCGACATGGTGCGCTCGGACCTTGTCGCGGTGAAGGACGAAGCGCAGCGGAACGACCGCCATGGCTGAGCCGGCGGCGGCGTTCGACGTCGGGGGCAAGACCGTCTGGGTCGCCGGCCATCGCGGCATGGTCGGCCAGGCCCTGGTCCGCCGGCTGGCGCACGAGGATTGCACCGTGGTGACGGCCGATCGCGCCCAGGCCGATCTGCGCGATGCCCAGGCCGTCGCCCGTTTCCTGGACCAGACGCGGCCCGACGCGATCCTGGTCGCGGCCGCGCGCGTCGGCGGCATCCTGGCCAACGATGTCAGGCCGGCCGAATTCCTGTACGACAACCTGGCGATCGAGACCGCGATCATCCACGGCGCCTGGATGGCGCGCACGCCCAAGCTCTTGTTCCTGGGGTCGTCCTGCATCTATCCGCGCGAAGCGCCGCAGCCGATGACGGAAGACGCGCTGCTGACCGGCCCGCTCGAGCCGACCAACCAGTGGTATGCGATCGCCAAGATCGCGGGCATCAAGCTGTGCGACGCCTATCGCCGGCAATATGGCAGCGACTTCATCTCGGCCATGCCGACCAACCTTTACGGCCCCGGCGACAACTACGACCTGGCCGCCAGCCATGTCGTGCCGGCGCTGATGCGCAAGATGCACGAGGCGAAACTGCGGGGCGACGCCACGATTCCGATCTGGGGCTCGGGCCGGCCGCGGCGCGAATTCCTGCATGTCGACGACCTGGCCGATGCCTGCCTGTTCCTGCTGAAGCATTATTCGGCCGAAGGGCACATCAACGTCGGCACCGGCGAGGACGTCACCATCACCGAAGTGGCGGAAACCATCCGCGACGTGACGGGCTTTGCCGGCAGTTTCGTCTACGACGCCTCCAAGCCCGACGGCACGCCGCGCAAGCTGCTGGACGTCGGCCGCCTGAACGGGCTGGGCTGGCACCATCGCATCGGCCTGCGCGAAGGGCTGGCCGACGCCTATCGCTGGTTCGTCGCGCATCCCGACCATCGCCGATGATCCCGGGCGGGCGCGTCGAAATCCTGCTGGCGACCTATAACGGCGCGCGCTACCTGCCCGAACAGCTGGACAGCCTGGTGGCCCAGCAGCACCGCCCGATCAGCGTGGTCACCCGCGACGACGGATCGTCTGACGACACCGTCGCGGTCGTCCGCGCCTATGCCGATCGCCTGCCCCTGCGGGTGCTGCCCGCAGGGCATCTGGGCGTGCGCCAGTCGTTCTTTGCGCTGCTGGCCGCCGCCGACCCGGCCGCCGACTATGTCGCCTTCTGCGACCAGGACGATGTCTGGTTCCCCGACAAGCTGGCCCGCGCCGTCGCCCGCCTGGCCGCGCTCGATCCCGATGTCCCGGCGCTGTACTGCGCCCGGGCGACGCTGACCGACGGCGCGCTGCACCCGATCGGCCATACCCGCCTGCCCGGCCGGCCGGCCGGCTTTGCCAATGCGCTGATCGAGAACATCGCGTCGGGCATGGCGACGGTGATGAACCGCGCCGCGGCCGCGCTGATCAATGCCGCGCCGCCTGCGGCCAGGGTCAATCCGATCCACGACTGGTGGGCCTATCAGGTGGTCGCCGCCTGCGGCACCGTGATCTACGATCCCGAACCCGCCCTGTTCTATCGCCAGCATGGCCGCAATACCATCGGCGTGGCCCGCGGCCCCTTCGCCGGTTTTCGCGCCCGCATCCGGCGGCAGCTGTCGGGCGAAAGCCGCGGCGAGATCACCGCGCTGGCCGCCGAACTGCGCCGCTGCCACGGCGAACGCATGCCCCGGGCTTCGCGGGCGATGCTGGACGATTTCCTGCAGCCGCGCGGGCCGCTGGCGCGGGCGGCCTATGCCCTGCGCTGCCCGCTCTACCGCCAGCGTCCCAGCGACGATCTGGCCTTCCGCCTGCTTTATCTGTTGGGAAGGGTATAGATGACCCAGCAACGCCGCGGCGACTGGACCCTGCTGGACCAGCGCGAGGTCTACACCAATCCCTGGATCACCCTGACCGAGCATCGGGTGCTGAACCCATCGGGCAATCCCGGCATCTACGGCGTGGTTCAGTTCCGTAATCTCGCCATCGGCATCATCGCGCTCGAGGATGACGGCGACATCTGGCTGGTCGGCCAGCATCGTTTCCCGCTGGATGCCTATAGCTGGGAAATACCCGAGGGCGGCGCACCGCTGGACGAGGATCCGCTGGCCGGCGCCCGGCGCGAACTGAAGGAAGAAACCGGCATCGAGGCGCTGACCTGGCGCGAGATCAGCCGGCTGCATCTGTCGAACTCGGTTTCGGACGAAACCGGCATCATCTATCTGGCAACCGAGCTGAGCCACGGCGCGGCCGCGCCGGACGAGACCGAGGCACTGGGCCTGCGCCGCCTGCCCGCCGCCGAGGCCTATCGCATGGCCCGGCGCGGCGAACTGACCGATTCCATGACGGTCGCGGGTCTCTACCGCCTGCGGCTGATGGCATTGGAGGGCGAACTGCCCCCCGCCTTGGCGGCAAAGGTGCTGGCATGACCCATCGCGACGATGCAGCCGGCGCCCTGGGCCGCCGCGACTGGCCGGCGGTCGAGGCCGCCTGCCGCGCCGCCCTGGCCGAGGATCCGGCGACCGCCTGGGCGCTGATGCTGATGGCCGAACTGGCGGCCGCGCGCGGCCGGCACGACCTGGTCCTGACCCTGCTGGGCGAGATCCGCGGCGATGACCCCGCCTATGCCGAGGCGCTGTCCCGCCGCGCCGTCGCCACCCATCTGCTGGGGCGGCACAAGGAGGCGCTGCCGCTGTACCGCGCCGCCCTGGCCTGCGATCCCGCCAACGGCGTGCTGTGGAGCAACAGCGGCGCCGCGGCGCAGGGCATCAGGTTGCTGGCCCCGGCGCTGGCGGCCTATCGCCGGGCGACCCATGCCGACCCCTTCAATGCCGATGCCTGGGCCAATTGCGGCGCGCTGGCCAACGAACTGGGCCATCACCGCGAGGGCGTCGCGGCGCTGGACCGCGCCGTCAGCCTGACGCCGGACCGGCTGGGCCTGCGCTACAGCCGGGTGATCGCCGCCCTGCCCGTGGTCTACGAGGACGAGGATGCGGTCGCCGCCGCGCGCCTCGATTACGACCGCGCGCTGGCCGCGCTGGAACGCAGCGTCGACGATGCCGATGCCGCCCGGCTGACCGAACTGGCCGAGGCCGTCGACCTGGCCACCCCCTTCCTGCTGGCCTATCAGGGCCGGGACGACCGCGCGCTGCAGACCCGGCTGGGCGACGTCATCGGGCGGGCGATGGCCGCCCGCCGGCCCGATATCGGCCAGACCGAACCGCCGGCCTGGGACGGGCAGGAAAAAATTCGTATCGGGTTCGTGTCCAACTGCTTCAAGTGGCATTCGGTGTGGAAGATCCCGGTGCGCGGCTGGTTTGCCGGGCTGGACCGGACACGTTTCACGGTGCACGCCTATCACCTGGGGTCCGAACGCGACGCCCAGACGGTCGAGGCGGCAAGCCTGGCCGACCGGTTCGTGCAGGGCCCCAAGCGCTTCGACGACTGGGTCGCCGCGATCCGCGCCGACCGGCCGCATGTGCTGATCTATCCCGAGATCGGCATGGAACCGACGGCGCTGCGCCTGGCGGCGCTGCGCCTGGCGCGGGTGCAGGCGACGTCCTATGGCCATCCGACGACCCCCGGCCTGGCCACCATCGACCTGAACCTGTCCAGCGACCTGATGGAGCCGGCCGGGGCCGAGGCCCATTACCGGGAAACCCTGGTGCGCCTGCCGGGGCTGGGCCTGGCCTATGCCCCGCCCGACATCGTGCCGGCCCCGCTGACCCGGGCGGCGATCGGGCTGCAGGACGGCGTGCCGGCCTTCTGGTGCTGCCAGATGCTGGCCAAGTATCTGCCCCGGCATGACGACCTGTTCCCGGCCATCGCCCGGGCGGTCGGCCCCTGCCGCTTCGTCTTCGTCTCCTACCCCCGCGGGCACATGGTCACCGCGACCTTCTACAGCCGGCTGGAACGCGCCTTCGCCGCGCAGGGGATGAACGCCGCCGATTATTGCCTGGTGCTGCCGCCGCAGACGCCCGAACGCTTCCATGCCGCGGCCGGGCTGTGCGACGTGTTCCTGGACGCCCATGGCTGGTCGGGCTGCAACACGGTGATGGAATCGCTGAAGACCGGCCTGCCGGTGGTGACCTGGCCGGGCGAGACGATGCGGGCGCGCCATGCCGCGGCGATCCTGACCCGCATGGGGATCACCGAGACCATCGCGGCCGACCGCGACGGCTTCGTCGCGCTGGCCGCCGCGCTGGCCCGCGATCCCGCCCGGCGCGCCGCGATCGGCGCCCGGATGCGGGCGGCCGCCCCGCTGGCCTATGACGACCCCGCGGTCCTGCCGGCGCTGGAAGCCGTGCTGGCCGACGAACTGCGCCGCCGGTCATGAGCCGGCCGATCAAGCGGGTGCCGGCAGCCTGGACCGACGTCGTCCTGGTCTGCCGCAAATGCAGCAAGCGGCTGGGAGCCAAGGGGTTCGGCCCCGATGGTGACGAACGACTGGCCAAGGCGTTGCGCCGCGCCCTGGACCTGCCCAAGGATGCCAGGAAAGGCGCCGTCGGCGTGATCGAGACCGGCTGCCTGGACGTCTGCCCCAAGGGGGCGGTGGTGGTGGTCAAGGCCGACAGCCCCGGCGACTGGCTGGTGGTGCCGCGCGGCACCGCGATGGACGACATCCTGGCGCGCCTCAACCTTCCGCACCGGTAAACATTGCCGAGACGTCCGCGGCGAAATGTCGTATCGATGATGCGAGACAACCACAGATTGGGGGAATTCACCATGGATCGCCGCCGCTTCACCACGACCCTCGCCGCCGCGGCCGCCGGCGTTGCCTTGCCGATGCCGCTGCTGGCCCAGTCCCGGCCCGCGCCGTCGGGCACCATCGACATCGACGAAACCCAGGTCGCGCTGCTGATCGGCGGCAATTTCGGCGGCGGCACGCTGAACTTCGGCGGGCGCAGCTACCAGTTCACGATCGGGGGCTTAGGGATCGGCGGCATCGGCGTCTCGCGTGTCCAGGCCACGGGCCACGCCTACAACCTCAAGGAAATCTGGCAGTTTCCGGGCGTCTACGGCTCGGCCCGCCTGGGCTGGGCGGTCGGCACCTCCGGCGACGGAACGCTGTGGCTGCAGAACCCGCACGACGTGGTGCTGGAATTGAAGACCAAGCGCCAGGGCCTGGCCCTGACCGCCGGCGTCGACGGCATCTACATCGAAATGAAATCCTGAGGCGGCTTGACGGCGGGCTTCGCCATCCGGTAGAAGTCCGCTGTTCCGTGGTGATTTGAGCCGACCGGCTTGCGGCCACGTTAAATAAATCGCTAAAAGGTCGGGTGGTCGAAAACCCCGGAGCCTTTTGGCGGCCGGGGTTTGTCTTTTTCGGCCCCGCCGCCGCGCGTCAGGATGGAGAGCGGCGTCGCCATGACCGATAATGCTAAGCACAACCCGAACTGGAAGAGCCGCACGCGCCTGGTCCGCGGTGGCGTCGATCGCAGCCCGCACGGCGAAACGTCGGAAGCGATATTCCTGACCTCGGGCTTCCGCTACGACAATGCCGGCACGGCCGAGGCGCGGTTCAAGAACGAACTGCCCGGTTTCGTCTATTCGCGCTATTCCAACCCGACCGTCGCCATGCTGGAAAGCCGCATGGCCCTGTACGAAGGGGCCGAGGCGGCCTGCTGCGTGGCCTCGGGCATGGCGGCGGTCAACACCGCCCTGACCAGCATCCTGGCCGCCGGCGACGAGGTCGTGGCCGCCCGCGCCCTGTTCGGGTCCTGCCGCTACATCATCGAGGAGCTGCTGCCCCGCTTCGGCGTCAAGTCGACCCTGGTAGACGGTACCGACCTGAAGCAGTGGGAAGCCGCGATCACGCGCAAGACCCGCGCTATCTTCCTGGAAACCCCGGCCAACCCGACGCTGGAACTGGTCGACATCGCGGCGGTCTCGAAGCTTGCCCATGCCGTCGGCGCGCTGGTCATCGTCGACAACGTCTTCGCCACCCCGGTCCTGCAGAAGCCGCTGACGCTGGGCGCCGACATCGTCGTCTATTCCGCGACCAAGCATATCGACGGTCAGGGCCGGTGCCTGGGCGGCATCGTCCTGTCCTCGCGCCAGCTGGTCGAGGAAAAGTTCATGCCCTACCTCAAGCATACCGGCCCGTCGCTGAGCCCGTTCAATGCCTGGGTGCTGCTCAAGGGCCTGGAAACGCTGGAGCTGCGCGTCGCCGAATCCTGCCGGTCGGCCGCGCGCATCGCCGATTTCCTGGCGACCCGCAAGGGTGTCGTCCGCGTCAATTACCCGGGCCGGCCCGACTTCCCCCAGGCCGCGCTGGCCAAGGCCCAGATGGCCGGCGGCGGCCCGCTGGTCGCCTTCGAACTGGACGGCGACAAGAATCGCGTGTTCCGCATGCTGGACGCGCTGGGGCTGATCGACATTTCCAACAACCTGGGCGACTCCAAGAGCCTGGTCACCCATCCCGCGACCACGACCCATCAGCGCCTGGCGCCGGAAGAGCGCGCCAAGCTGGGCATTTCCGACACATTGCTGCGCCTTTCGGTGGGGCTGGAGGATCCCGACGACCTGATCGCCGACCTCGACGCCGCCCTGAGTGCGTAATCACGGCCGATTGCGCAATCGTTCTGTTGCAGGGGCGCAACGTCGGCTGTGATTCATCTGTCACTTCAAGTGGGCCGGCTGGTCAACCAGCCGCCTTCCTGCTAGTGAAATAGATGAGGTTTGTGGCGAAAATCGCCGGAACCAAATGGCGATCCCGGCGTTGAGTTTTGGGATCATCTGTATTTGAGGGGATCATCATGCAGAAGCTCAAACTCGCAGTGCTCGGCGCTGCGCTGGCGCTGGTGCCGGCGGCTGCGCAGGCACAGTGGTATGTCGGCGGTGCCGGCGGTTACGATATCCTCCAGGATTCGAAGCTCAAGAACACCAACGGTCTGAAAGAGAAGTCGGAAGGCGGGTTCGTCGGCCTCGGCACCGTCGGTTACGACTTCGGCATGTTCCGGACCGAGTTGGAAGGCGGCTATCGCTACAACTCGAACAAGAGCATCACCGGCGGTGGTTTCACCGGTTCGACCAGCGGCAAGACCACCGCGTGGTCGGGCATGGTCAACGGCTACTGGGACATCCTGTCCGGTCCGCTCACCCCCTATATCGGCGCCGGCGTCGGCGTGGCGTGGCTCGACCACGACACCAAGCTGAACGGCACCAAGCTGCTGTCGGGCAATTCCACCCAGTTCGCCTATCAGGGCATCGCGGGTGTGAGCTACGACGTCACCCCGAACTGGGGCATCAAGGGCGAATACCGTTATTTCGGCACGACCGACCCGAAGTGGAACGTCGCGTCGGTCGCCGGCGGTGGCAACACCAAGGGCGAATACGGCACCCACAATTTCCTGGTCGGCGTGACCTACAAGTTCGCCGCCCCGCCGCCGCCCCCGCCGCCGCCGCCGGCCCCCGTGGCTCAGGCCGCGCCGCCGCCCCCGCCGCCCCCGGCTCCGGCCGCCCCGGCGCTGCCTGACGTCTACGTCGTGTTCTTCGCGTTCGACCAGTCCGACATCTCGCCGGTCGCGGCGCAGGTTCTGGACCGTTCGGTCGAAGACTTCCGCCGTACCGGCCAGACCCGCGTCAAGGTCCAGGGCCACACCGACACCTCGGGTTCGGTGCAGTACAACCTGCGCCTGTCCGAGCGTCGCGCCGACGCCGTGCGCAACTACATGATCCAGCGCGGCATTCCGGCCGACCGGATCGCCACCGAATGGTTCGGCAAGAGCCGCCCGCGGGTCCAGACCGGCGACGGCGTGAAGAACCCCGAGAACCGTCGCGCCGAGATCTACCTCGAGAAGTAATCAACGCGACGCGTCCAGCCTTCGAGGCCGCCCGGGGCAACCCGGGCGGCCTTTCTTCGTTCGGGGCCTAATCAAGCCGCTATTGACCCCGCCCCCGGGGCGGCCAAATATGACGGCTCGCAGTCGCGTCGGAGCCGGTAGATGCAGTACGAAAAGATCACCCGCGGAATCGCGGTCCAGGTCCAGCCCTTCTACCTCGAGGATCAGTCGACGCCCGAGGAAAGCCATTACGTGTGGGCCTACCGCGTCCGGATCGAGAACAAGGGCGACGAGACCGTCCAGCTTCGCACCCGCTACTGGCGCATCACCGACGCACGCGGCCGCATCCAGGAAGTCCGCGGCCCCGGCGTCGTCGGCGAACAGCCGGTGCTGAAGCCGGGCGAGATGTTCGAATACACCTCGGGCTGCCCGCTGCCGACATCGTCGGGGTTCATGGTCGGCAGCTATCAGATGGAAAACGCCGGCGGCGAAACCTTCGACATCGCCATCCCCGCCTTTTCGCTGGACAGCCCCGACCAGGTCATCCGTCTGAACTGATCCGCCGCGGCAGTTCCGCCGTAAAGCTAGCGACTCGCTATGCAAGATCGTGCAGCGTATGCTGACGGCAAAACCGTGCCTCAAGGAGAGTTTCTGTGAACGATTCGGTCCCCGCCCGCTTTGCGAAGAAGGGCGACAAGATCGCTGCCGATCGACCCAGCCGCACCGAGGCCGAAGCCGCCGTCCGGACCCTGATCCGCTGGGCCGGCGACAACCCGGAGCGCGAGGGGCTGCTGGGCACCCCCGACAGGGTCGTGCGCTCCTACGAGGAATTCTTTTCCGGCTACGGCGAGGACCCGGCCCAGATGCTGGAGCGGACCTTCGAGGAAACCGACGGCTATGACGAGATGGTGATCCTGCGCGACATCCGCCTGGAAAGCCATTGCGAGCATCACATGGTGCCGATCATCGGCCGGCTGCATGTCGCCTATCTGCCCGATCGCCGGGTGGTGGGCATCTCCAAGCTGGCCCGCGTCGCCGAGATCTATGCCCGCCGCCTGCAGATCCAGGAAAAGCTGACCGCCCAGATCGCCAACACGATCCAGACCGTGCTGCAGCCGCGCGGCGTCGCCGTGGTGATCGAGGCGCAGCACCAGTGCATGACCACCCGCGGCGTGCACAAGCCCGGGGTCAGCATGGTGACCAGCCGCATGCTGGGCGTGTTCCGCGACAACCCGGCGACGCGCCAGGAGTTCATGGCGATGGTCGGCGGACCGCCGCGGCTGGGCGGCGAAGGCTGACGGGGCCGCCGCCCGTTCAGTAGCGTTTCTTTTTAGCCTGCCCTAGACTTCAGGCACCGGCCGCGATCCGCTCCCAACCGGATCGCGGCCTTTTTCTTTTCCGCGCCGCAGGAGATCCCGGGATGCCCCGCCGCTATACGCCCGTCGAAATGATCGAGACCCTGTGCGGGTTCGACACCACCAGCCGGCTGTCCAACCTCGAACTGATCGATTTCGTCGCCAACTACCTGAACGACTACGGCGTCCAGTCCGAACTGATCCGCAGCCCCGATGGCACCAAGGCCAATCTGTATGCGACCATCGGTCCGGCGGCGGAACGCGGCGTCGTCCTGTCGGGCCATACCGACGTGGTGCCGGTCGACGGCCAGCCCTGGTCGTCCGATCCTTTCAAGGTGGTCGAACGAGACGGCCGCCTGTTCGGCCGCGGCACCGCCGACATGAAAAGCTTCATCGCCCTGGCGCTGGCCGCCCTGCCTGACATGCAGGCCGCCCGGCTGAAGCGGCCGATCCATTTCGCCTTTTCCTATGACGAGGAAGTCGGCTGCACCGGCGTCGACGGCATGATCGAGCATATCCGCCTGCGCCAGCCGCTGCCCGCCATGGTGATCGTGGGCGAGCCGACGGAAATGGCCGTGGTCAGCGCCCACAAGGCCTGCGCCGCGCTGTCGACCGTCGTCACCGGGCTGGAAGGGCATTCGAGCAATCCCGAACTGTGCTCGAACGCCGTGGTCGATGCAGCCCAGGTCATCCGCCGGATCGACGAGGTGGCCCAGGAATTCCGCGAGAAGGGCCCGTTCAACCCCGCCTTCACCCCGGCCTACACCACGATCAACGTCTCGACCGTCCAGGGCGGGACCGCCAACAACATCATCCCGAACTGCTGCACCATCGGCTGGGGCATCCGCGCCGTGCCGGGCGTCGACATCCATGCGGTGATCGAGCGGATCGGCAACATCCTGGAACGCGACGTCCTGCCCGAGATGAAGGCGCGTTACCCCGAGGCTGCGATCGAAACCAAGCTGCACGTCATCGCGCCGCACCTGGCCGAGGAACCGGATTCGCCGGCCGAAACGCTGGCCAAGCGGCTGGTCGGCACCAACGCGACGATGACGGTGGCCTATGGCACCGAGGGGGGCAAGTTCCAGGCGATCGGCATCCCCACCGTGGTCTGCGGCCCCGGCAACATCCGCGAGGCGCACAAGGCCGACG
>Ga0222420_100834_pt1 | contig 10808 bp, 11 predicted proteins | sample 3A2ome_FD_182470 | JGI IMG/M metagenome (GOLD analysis project Ga0222420, IMG submission 182470) | Enriched microbial communities from leaf-cutter ant dump, University of Wisconsin, Madison, United States - 3A200A (version 2) | ecosystem: Environmental > Terrestrial > Nest > Insects nest > Nest...
GCTGCCCGGCCAGGACGACGGCGTCGACCTGGCGCCGGCGACGGCCGCCGCCGCCCGCGTCGTCGCCGTCGAACACGACGATGGCGACCGCGATCGCTGGGAGATGCTGGCCCGTCTGTTCCAGGCCGCCGGGGCCGAGGTGGTCGCCGCCGACGACGGTGTCTCGCCCCTGGTCTGCGCCCCGCTGGGCGAGGATGCGACGGCGCTGGCCGCGCGCCATGGCCTGGACCATCGCCGGCTGGTCGCCGTCGACCTGTCGACCGACCTGGCCCGGCGCATCACCATCATGACCCCGCCGGGCGCCGATCCGGCCGCGCGCGACGCCGTTGCCGCGCGGCTGATCCAGACCGGTGCCAAGGTCACCGCGATCCATGATTCCGCCGGTTTCGTCGCCCAGCGCATCCGGGCGATGATCGCCAATCTCGGCTGCGAGATGGCCCAGGTCGGCGTCGCCGCGGTCGAGGATATCGACAAGGGCATGATGCTGGGCCTGAACTACCCGCAGGGTCCGCTGGGCCTGACCGACCTGCTGGGGGCCAGGACCGTGCTGGAAACCCTGACCCGGCTGCAGGCGATCACCGGCGACGATCGGTATCGGCCCAGCCAGTGGCTGCGCCGCCGCGCGTTGCTGGGCCTGTCGGCCGCTACGCCGGATTGAAGGCGGCGGTAAGATCGGCGGCCAGCCTGTCGGGCTGCATGCCCGGCAGGTCGAACAGCCGGACATGCAGTCCGGCATCGACCCGCCGATCCAGGCCGCAGGCGGCGTAAAGCCGGTTGGCCGCCGCCGCCAGGCCGTCCAGGTCGCCCGCGCAGATGATCGCGGCATGGGCCAGCACGGTGGTGCGCCCGTCGCGCCCGCGGCGCCAGCGCTGGGCGGTGCCGGCCAGCTTGCGGTCGCCGACCACGATGTTGTGGGCCCCGTCGCAGAACGCGCCGGGGATCGAGCCGCGGCGGGCATCGATGCCGCGGGCCGCCAGCAGGGCTTCGATCGGCCGGCACAGCACGTCGTAGGCCTGGGCGATCGTCATCGAACCGGCCGCGACGAACACCAGGCTGACATTGACGATACCGGGCCCCTGGGGCATCAGGTCGCCGCCGGTGTCGCGCTCGTGCACGGTGACGCCGCCGGCCGCCAACATGGCCTGCGCCGCGGCAAAACCGGGCTTGACCGTCAGGTTGCGCGGCGCGACCAGGCAGGCATCGGTCGACCACAGTGCCAAGGCGCGATCGACGGCGCCGGAGGCGACGCGGTCGAGCAGCGCGCGTTCATGGGCCAGCGCGTCGTGGAAGGGCAGGTGGTCGAAGCCGATCATGGCCGCCCCCTCACAGGGCCAATCGTCGCCCCGGCGATGGCCGGGGCCCAGTGAAAGCGCGGTGCCGATTGCGGCGCCCTTGCCCTGGATCCCGGCCTTCGCCGGGATGACGGTGATGTCTTGAAGGCAATCGCTGTCTTGCGAAGGTTACTTCATCAAATTGCGGACGTAACCCGGCAGGGCGAAGGCGCCCAGGTGGATGTCGGCGTTGTAGTATTTAAGACCGCGGATGGCGGCGGCGGCGACGCGGCGGTTGATCACCGCAGCCGACGGCTTGGCCAGGTCGGCATCGGCAGCCCAGCCCAGCGTCATGAACCCGCCGACATAGGTCGGCACGGCGGCGACGTAGAAACCGGTATGCGGGAAGATCCGCTTCAGATGCTTGTGGGTCGACGTCACTTCGCCGCCCTGCATCAGCGGCACGCCGTTCTGCGTCACCATCACACCGCCCTTGTTCAGGACGCGGCGGCAGGCCTGGTAGAACGGGCTGGCGAACAGCACCTCGGCCGGGCCGATGGGATCGGACGAATCGACGATGACGACGTCATAACGCTGGTCGGTCTCGGCGACATAGGCCGCGCCGTCGCCGACGATCAGGTCGGTCCGGCGGTTGCGGAACGCCTTGCCGCAGATCGACGGCAGGTATTTCTGTGCCACCTCGATCACCTGGCCGTCGATCTCGACCATGGTGACGCGTTCGACCGACTTGTGCTTAAGCACTTCCTCGAGGATGCCGCCGTCGCCGCCACCGATGATCAGCACCGACCGGGCCTTGCCATGGGCGAAGACCGGCAGATGGGCCATCATCTCGTGATAGACGAATTCGTCGGCCTCGGTCGTCTGCACCACGTCGTCGAGCGTGAGAACGCGGCCGAAGCGCGCGCTCTCGAACACCCGGATCTTCTGGAACTTCGACCGCCCCTCGTAGAGGACTTCGCGGACTTCGTGAGACTGGCGGAAGCCGTCGTGCAGCTTCTCGTTGACCCAGCTCACGCCAGGATACCGCGCTTCAGTTCGGTAACCTGGACCTGCGACGGCTGGAAGGCGCGGCGCAGCACCGACAGCGACCGGTGCGGGTTGCAGTCGCCGCAGACGAAGACGTCCAGGGCGGCATAACCCTTCTCGGGCCAGGAATGGATCGACATGTGGCTTTCGGCCAGCACGGCCACGCCCGAAATGCCGCCGTTCGGCTCGAAATGATGCAGGTCGATGTTCAGCAGCGTCGCGCCGATCGCGCTGACGGAATCACGCAGCGCATCCTCGACGATCTTGAGGTTGTCGAGATTCTGACAGCCCCACAGATCGATGATCAGATGCTGGCCGGCGTAACGCACGCCGTCGCGATGGATGAAATGATCGTCGGCGGCATCGGCCGCGTCGGTCATCGGAATTGCATGAAGTTTTGCGGCGCTGTTCGTCGTCATCGGACGAGACCCTCCACCCGGCTAAAAGTGTGAGACCCGTGCGCAACAGCGCCCGGCTGAGCGCTGCGATATGGGGCCAATGGCCCCGCAATGCAAGTATTATTTTTCAGGTCGCGGCCAGGCGGCGGATCCAGGCGGGATGCGGTTTGATCGCGACGGCATGGCCGAGCGCGCGCCGTGCCGTCGCCGCGTCGCCCGATTCGCCGGCAAGCGTGGCCCGGTTGGCCCACCCTTCTGCCCATTCCGGCTGCAGTGCCAGCGCCCGGCGCGCTGCCCGGTCGGCGTCGCGCTGCCGGCCGCAGTCATGGGCCATGTTGGCCGAAAGCAGGTGGGCTGCCGCCGATTGCGGATCGGTCGCGACGGCGCGGCCCAATGCGTGGAAACCGTCGGCCGGCGATCCCGCCTCGGCCAGCGCGGCGCCCAGGTCGGTCCAGGCCTCGGCATAGGCAGGGGCATAGATCAGCGCCAGGACGTATCCCGCCTGTGCGCCGGCATTGTCGCCGATCTGGCGCAGCAGGTTGGCGTGGTCGAGGCGCACTTCGGTCAGGTCGGGTTTCAGCGTCGCGGCGCGGGCCAGCAGGCGGGTGGCGACGGCGCCGTCGCCGCGCTTGACCGCCAGCCCCGCCAGTTCGGCGAAACCGTCGCTGGCGGGATCGCAGATCAGCGCCGCGCGGAAGGCGGCCAGGGCCGCGCGCGTCTGGCCGGTTTCCAGGAACCATTGCCCCAGGGCATGGTGCAGGATCGCCTCGTCGGGGAATCGCAGCAGGGCCTGCTGATAGGCGGCGGCGGCGGTTTCCCGCCTGCCGCCCTCGCGCGCGATCACGCCCTGCATCAGGTAGAGGTCGAGGCGGTCGGGATTGGCATGGATCAGCTTGCGCACCTCGGCCTCGGCGCGGCGGAAATCGCCGGCGGCCAGGTGTTCCAGCAGGGCGTCTTCACCGCTCATCGGCGTGCTCCCACAGCGGCCAGGCCGGCGATCCCCAGGATCAGCCAGCCGAAGATCAGCATCGTGCCGCCGGTCGGCGCCAGCGTCGCGGGCTTGCCGAACAGGGCGGTGGCATAGACGGCATAGGCGAACAAGGTCAGGCCGATGGCGAAGGCCAGCATGGCGATCTGGCCCAGCCGGCGCGACACCTTGCCCGGCCAGCGCGGCGCCAGCGCGGCCAGGGCGACGATCGCCAGGGCGTGGAACAATTGCTGCAGGCTGGCGGTGACGACCTGGCCCGCGGCATGCGGATCGGCGACACCATGGGTGGCATAGGCCGCCGCGGCGACAGCCACCGCGCCGTTGATGCCCGCATAGGCGACGGCCAGCGCCGCCCACCTGCCGATATGCGTCATGTCAGACCCCTTCACACATGCGGCCGACGTCATCCCGGCGAAGGCCGGGATCCAGGGCAAGGGGCGTCGCAGTCTGCACTGCGCTTTCCCTGGGTTCCGGCCTTCGCCGGGACGACGATCGGTTCTTCAAATGCCGATCACGAACTTGAGCAACCCCCTGGGTTCGCGCCCGGGGCGACGAACTGGGGTGGGACTTAGACCAGCCCCACGGCCCTGGCAAGCAGGCAGGCTGGCTCAGGCCGCTGCGGCCAGCACCGTCTCGGCATGGTGGCAGGCCACCGCGCGGCCCTCGACCTGGCGCAGTTCGGGCCGGTCGCGCGTGCACAGCTCGGTCGCGAAGGTGCAGCGCTGGTGGAAGGCACAGCCGGGCGGCGGACGCAGGGGCGAGGGCAGTTCGCCCGACAGCGTCTTGCGCGGCGTCTTGTCGCCGGTCTGGATGCGCGGCCGGCTGCCCAGCAGCGCCCGGGTATAGGGATGGGCCGGGCGGTCGAACAACAGGCTGGTCTCGCCATGTTCGACGGGGCGGCCCAGATACATCACCATCACCTCGTCGGCGATGTGGTGGACCACGCCCAGGTCGTGGCTGACGAAGATATAGGCCAGCTGCAATTCGTCCTGCAGGTCCATCAGCAGGTTCAGGATCTGGCCCTGGATCGAGATGTCCAGCGCCGAGACCGGCTCGTCGGCGATGACGACCCGCGGGTTCAGCATCAGCGCGCGGGCGATGGCGATGCGCTGGCGCTGGCCGCCCGAGAACATGTGGGGATAGCGCCCGTAGGCTTCGGGGCGCAGGCCGACACGGGCCAGGATGGCGCGTGCCGCCTCGGCCCGCGCCTCGCGGCTGAGGTCGGTATTGATTTCCAGCGGTTCTTCCAGGATGCGGCCGACGGTATGGCGCGGGTTCAGCGAGCCATAGGGGTTCTGGAACACCATCTGCACCGCGCGGCGCAGCTTGACCCGGCGGTCGGGTTCCTGGGCCAGGGTCGGCAGGCCGTCGATCAGCAGTTCGCCGTCGGTCGGCTGTTCCAGCATCGCCAGGACGCGGGCCAGCGATGACTTGCCGCAGCCCGATTCCCCGACGATGGCCAGCGTCTTGCCGGCCTCCAGCGTGAAGGAGACGCCGTCGACCGCCCGCACCACGGCGGGCTTGGCCAGCATGCCCTTCCTGACCTCGTAATAGCGGCGGACGCCCTTGGCTTCCATGACCACGGTCATGCCGCAACTCCTTCCGGGCGGCCGCTGTCGTCCAGCGGATAGAAACAGCGGGCAAGCCCCTCGGGATCGCGATACAGCGCGGGCCGTTCACCGCGGCAGCGATCGGTGGCATAGGCGCAGCGCGGGCTGAACAGGCAGCCGACCGGGCGGTCGCCAATGCCCGGCACCAGGCCCGGAATGGTCGCAAGCCTGGCCCGCCGCTCGGCATGTTCGGGCAGCGACGACAGCAGGGCGGCGGTATAGGGATGGCGCGGCCGGGTGAACAATTCGTCGGCCGAGCGCGTCTCGACCAGCTGGCCGGCATACATCACCTGCACGCGCTGGGCGGTTTCCGACACCACCGCCATGTCGTGGGTGATCAGCACCATCGCCATGTTGTGCTGGCGCTGCAGCCGGGTCAGCAGTTCCAGGATCTGGGCCTGGATGGTGACGTCCAGCGCCGTCGTGGGTTCGTCGGCGATCAACAGGCGCGGCTGGCAGGCGATCGCCATGGCGATCATCACGCGCTGGTTCATGCCGCCCGACAGCTGGTGCGGGAACGCGTTCAGCCGGGCGCCGGGATCGGGGATCCCGACCAGGGTCAGCAATTCCACCGCGCGGTCGCGCCGCCATTTGCGCGTGCCGCCCATATGTTCCTTCAGCGCCTCGACGATCTGGAAGCCGACGGTGAAGCAGGGATTCAGGCTGGTGGTCGGTTCCTGGAAGATCATCGCGACATCCTTGCCCACCAGCTTGCGCCGCTGGCGCGGGGTCAAGGTCAGCAGGTCGGTGCCGGCAAAGGCCAGGCGGTCGGCGGTCAATTTGGCGTTCGAGCCCAATAGGCCCATCAGCGCCAGCATCGACACCGACTTGCCCGAGCCGGATTCGCCGACCACGCCCAGCACCTCGCCCTCGGCGACATCCATGTCGACATGGTCGACGGCGCGCAGCGTCCCGCGCGAGGTGGCGAATTCGACCGTCAAGCCGCGGATTTCGAGCAGGGCGGGCATCAGCGCTTCAACTTCGGATCGAGGGCGTCGCGCAGGCCGTCACCCATCAGGTTGAAGGCCAGCACGGTCAGCAGGATGGCAAGGCCGGGGAAGGTCACGACCCACCAGGCGCGCTGCACGAATTGCAGCGAGCCTGCCAGCATCGTGCCCCATTCCGGCGTCGGCGGCTGGGCGCCGAGGCCCAGGAAGCCCAGCGCCGCGGCATCGAGGATCGCGTTCGAGAACCCGAGCGTCGCCTGCACGATCAGGGGCGCCATGCAGTTGGGCAGGACCGTGCGGAACATCAGGCGCAGCGTGCCCGCGCCGGCAATGCGCGCCGACGAGACATATTCGCGGGTCAGTTCCGACATCGCCGAGGCGCGCGCCAGCCGGGTGAAATGCGGCAGCGACACGATCGAGACGGCGATCATCGCGTTGAACAGCCCCGGCCCCAGGATGGCGACGATGACGATCGCCAGCAGCAGCGAGGGCAGCGCCAGCATGATGTCCATCAGGCGCATGATCAGGATCTCGACCGTGCCCCGGGCGAACGCGGCGGTCAGCCCCAGCACCACGCCGAAGCCCAGCGACAGGAAGACGACGATGAAGCCGATGATCATCGACAGCCGCGCGCCATAGATCAGGCGCGACAGGATGTCGCGGCCGATGTCGTCGGTGCCCAGGATGAAGCGCCACGACCCGCCCTCCTGCCAGGCCGGCGGCACCAGCAGCGCCTCGCGGAACTGGACGATCGGCGAATGCGGCGCCAGCACGTCGGCCAGGATCGCCGTCAGCACCAGGCAGACGATGAAATACATGCCGACCATCGCCCCCTTGTTCTGGCGGAAATGCAGCCAGACTTCGCGGGCAGGGGTCAGCGGCGCCGAGACCGGTTCGGTCTGGGGCGTCGGGGTGGCGGCGGCTTCCGACATGATGGGGTCTCTTTACTCAGCGCCGGATGCGCGGGTTGAGCATGCCGTAGAGCACGTCCACGGCGAGATTGACGAGCATGACCAGCGACGCGACCAGGAGGACGCCGCCCTGCAGCACCGGATAATCGCGGCGGTTGATCGCCTCGATCAGCCAGGAGGCGACGCCCGGCCAGGCGAAGATGCTCTCGGTCAGGATGGCGCCGCCCAGGAGCGAGCCGACCTGCAGGCCGATGACGGTGACGACCGGGATCATGGCGTTGCGCAGGCCGTGGATGCCGATGACGCGGAACGACGACAGGCCCTTGGCCCGCGCGGTGCGAATATAGTCCTCGTTCAGGACTTCCAGCATCGACGAGCGGGTCATGCGCGCGACGACGGCCAGCGGAATGGTGCCCAGGACGATCGTCGGCAGGATCAGGTGGCGCAGCGCCGACAGGAAGGCGCCCTTTTCATCCGACAGCAGGCTGTCGATCAGCATGAAGCCGGTGACGGGTTCGATGTAATAAAGCGCTGCCAGCCGCCCCGAAACCGGCGTCCAGCCCAACTGGACCGAGAACAGCAGGATCAGCAGCAGGCCCCACCAGAAGATCGGCATCGAAAAGCCGGTCAGCGAGGTCGACATCAGCGCGTGATCGAAGATCGAGCCGCGCTTGACCGCGGCCAGCACGCCGGCCGGCAGGCCGAACAGGATGGCGAAGATCATCGCGCACAGCCCCAGTTCGACCGTCGCCGGGAACAGCGCCAGGAACTCGGACAGCACGGGATTCTTGGTCGAGATCGAGACGCCCAGGTCGCCGCGGGCGACATGCGACAGATAGTCGACGAACTGGACGTAGAGCGGCTGGTCCAGGCCCATTTCGGCGCGCAGTTGCGCCAGCCGTTCGGGGGCGATGCCGCGTTCCCCGAAGCGCACTTCGATGGGATCGCCCGGCACCAGCCTGATCAGCAGGAAAGATAGCAGCAGGATGCCGATAAAGGTCGGCACGACCAGTGCTATGCGAGTAAGGATGAAGCGCAGCATAGTTTTAAGCAAAACCCCGGCGGCCGTTTTGTGGCCGCCGGGGTTAAGCGATTTACTGCTTCAAGTCAACGCCGTCGAATTGGTGACGACCGAACGGGCTGACGCGGAAGTCTACGACTTCCTTGCGCACGGGCTTGTAGACCACCGAATGCGCGATGGTGAACCAGGGGGCTTCTTCCTTGAAGATCACCTGGGCCTGTTCGTACAGCTTGGTGCGCTCGGCCACGTCGGCGGTCCGCTTGGCCGAAACCAGCAGGTCGTCGAAGGGCTTGTAGCACCACTTGGCGATGTTCGACCCGCCCGGACGGGCGGCCGAGCAGCCGAGCAGGACGTACAGGAAGTTGTCGGGATCGCCGTTGTCGCCGGTCCAGCCCAGCTGGGCCATCTGGTGTTCGCCGGCCTGGGCGCGCTTGCGATACTCGCCCCACTCGAACGAGACGATCTTGGCCTTGACGCCGACCTTGGCCAGATCCGCCTGCATCATCTCGGCGATGCGCTGGGCGTTCGGGTTGTAGGGGCGCTGGACCGGCATGGCCCACAGGTCGGTCTCGAAGCCGTTCGGATAGCCGGCCTCGGCCAGCAGCTTCTTGGCTTCGTCGACGTTGAAGGCGTCGTCCTTGACGTTCTTGTTGTAGGACCACAGGGTCGGCGGGATCGGGTTGATCGCCGGCACGCCCGCGCCCTGGTAGACGGCGTCGACGATGGCCTTCTTGTCGATGGCCATGTTCAGGGCCTTGCGGACCCGCTTGTCGTCGAACGGCTTCTTGGTGACGTTATAGGCGAGGTAGCCGATGTTCAGGCCTTCCTGGGACATCAGGTTGATGTCCTTGTCCTCGCGCATCTTGGGCAGGTCGGCGGGGTTCGGATAGGGCATGACGTGGCATTCGCCCGCCTTGACCTTGGCATAACGGACCGCCGGGTCCTTGGTGATCGAGAACACCAGCTGGTCCAGCGGCGGACGGCCGCCCCAGTACTGGTCGTTGGCGCGATAACGGATCAGCGCGTCCTTCTGGTACTGCACGAAGGTGAACGGGCCGGTGCCGATCGGCTCCTGGTCGATCTTCTCGGGCGTGCCCTTCTTCATCAGCACGTCGCCGTATTCGGCCGACAGGATCTGGGCGAAGTCCATCGCCATGTTGGCGATGAAGGGCGCCTCGGCCTCGTTCAGCTCGAACTTGACGGTGTAGTCGTCGACCTTCTCGATCGACTTCAGCAGCGTCGGCATGGCCATGTCGCCGAAGTAGTCGTACGACCCGCCCGACACCTTGTGGTAGGGGTGATCCGCCTTCCACATGCGGTTGAACGAGAACAGGATGTCGTCGGCGTTGAAGTCGCGCGTCGGCTTGAAGTTGGCGTTCGAATGCCACTTCACGTTCTTGCGCAGCTTGAAGGTATAGGTCTTGCCGTCTTCCGAGACGGTCCAGGATTCGGCCAGGCCGGGAATGACCTTGGTCGACCCGCGCTCGAACTCGACGATGCCGTTATAGACGGGCTTGGCCGCGTCGAACGACGTGCCGGTCGTGTTGATCTGCGGGTTGAAATTCTCCGGGCTGCCTTCCGAGCAGTAGACCAGCGTGCCCTTGGCGGCCGCCGGACCAGCCATGACGAGCGCGCCGAGCGCGACCGTGGCAAGGAGAGGGAGAGTACGGTTCAAAGGTGCCTCCTCGAATGTTTTGTTTAGTTCCCCGTAGCCGCCCGTGGATGACTGCCCGGGCGTTGGTGCTAGGTCGGGATTCATAGACCGACGGATAGGGCGCGGCAAAAGGAAAATGCGGCAAAACGGTGTCAAATCGGGTTGGCCATACGCTTCCCCTATGACTCCCAGGATGTGGTATAGCGGTAGCGAGCGGATCGGCGCGATCGCCCAAGTCGGGCGCGAACGAGACTTGCGCCTATCCTTGGCCGCGAAGACGGTTTCGGCATCTATCGGACGCCATCTGCGCAATTTTCTCGCAGTACTGCTCGTTTGTTGGGCTGGCTGGTCAGCGTGAAAATCGGGTCGACAGGATGATCGACGACGTCGTGCGCTCGATGCCGGCCATGCCGCCGATCTCGTCCAGCACGCGGTCGATGGCCGGCAGGTCGCTGGCCGCGATTTCGGCAATCAGGTCGTGGGCGCCCGACACCGACGACAGCCGGCGCACCTCGGGCAGCTTCTTCAGGCCGGCGACGACCTGGGCTTCCAGCTTGGGCCGCACCGTCATCAGGACATGCGCCCGCACCCGCCCGGCCTCGTCGTCGACCCCCAGCCGCACGGCGTAGCCCGAAATCACCCCGTCGCGTTCCAGCCGGGCCAGCCGGTCCTGCACCGTCGACCGGGCGATGCCCAATTGCCGCGCCAGTGTCGCCACCGGCAGGCGGGCATTGGCCTGCAGCAGGGCGATCAGCTGCCGGTCCTGCGCATCGATCCGTTGTTCTGCCGCCATGGCCCGTCATTCCGCCGGAAATTACCGCTGATCCCGGCATATTGCCCGGTTTTTTCCGGCCGTGCCAGGGGCCAGGGTGGGGCGGGAACATCAATCTTTTCAGGAGCGTAGCGTCATGAAGGTCATGCTGGTCGGGTCGGGCAATATCGGGGCGATGATCGTCGAGAT
>Ga0222420_100835_pt1 | contig 10807 bp, 10 predicted proteins | sample 3A2ome_FD_182470 | JGI IMG/M metagenome (GOLD analysis project Ga0222420, IMG submission 182470) | Enriched microbial communities from leaf-cutter ant dump, University of Wisconsin, Madison, United States - 3A200A (version 2) | ecosystem: Environmental > Terrestrial > Nest > Insects nest > Nest...
TGGCCACCCGCGCCAACCGCCAGTGGAAGAAGACGCTCGCCGAATACAAGGCCCCACCGCTGGACGAGGGCATCGACGAGGCGCTTTGCGACTACATGGAGCGCAAGAAGCGGTCGATGGCGGACGCCTGGTATTGACGATGCGTGGGGGTGGACTCACCCCCCTCTGCCCTGCCGGACATCTCCCCCACAAGGGGGGAGATCGGCTAGAAGCGCGCCCTGTGCTTAAACTGCTACGTCAACGATGGGCGAAACATAGCTCCATCCAATCTCCCCCCTTGTGGGGGAGATGTCCGGCAGGACAGAGGGGGGCATCTCGCCCGCGAGCGCACGAAAAACCCGGCAGCGCAGGGGACGCTGCCGGGCGGAGGTCAGAGGGGTCGGCCGGGTTATTCGGCCGGCTGGGTCGTGGCCGGAGCCGTGCCCGTGGTCGTCGACGAGGTCGTCGCGTTGTCGACCGGGGCGTTGGCCTGGCGTTCGGCGACCTGCTGCGCCTTGGTCTTGAATTCCGGCGCTGCCTGCAGGCTTTCGGCGGTCTCGGTCGTCGTCAGCTTGACGTCGTCGGAGTCCGGGACCTGCGTGATCGAGATCGTGTCGAACGGCACGGCCACCCACTTTTCGCCGATGCCCAGGAAGCCGCCGACACCGATGACGGCTGCGGTGATGCCGCCATCCTTCTCCATGATCAGGTCGGAAATCTTGCCGATGCTTTCGTCGGCGCTGTTGTAGACCGCCTGGCCAATATAGGTGTTGGCGCTGATCTGGTCGTCGGTCTGGGCCGTCAGATAGCTTTCACCGGCGGCCGGAGCCTGCGCGGTATCCTCGCTCGGCGTTGCGGGGGTCTGCGCCGTGTCCGTATTGTCGGTGCCGGTTGCCGGCGTCTGGGCCGTATCCGTGTTGTCCGTGCCGGTGGCCGGGGTCTGCGCGGTGTCTTCGCTCGGCGTTGCCGCGTCGGGGTTTGCGGCGGTATCGCCCGGCGTGGTGCCGGTGGCGGCGTCACCGTTCATCGGCTGCTGGTCCATGGTCTGGGTCTGGGCCGGCTGGGTATTGTCCTGCGCATAAGCTGCCGGAGCAATGGCCGCGCCCAGGAAGAGTGCACCAGCGGCAACGGAAGTGAGAAATTTATTGGTCATCGTGAACCTGCCTTTCGTCTCGTTGGCATCAAGGCGCGGCGCGGTTTCGAATACCTGTTCCGCGCCGGCTGATGGACAAGGAACGATGTCCCCCCGGTTTGGTTCCGATGAAAATTGCCCTCTTTTTGATGACAGCCATGCAGAAGAGGCGGTTCAGAGCGCGAATTTCGGCTCGAACCGCCCCTTGACCGCAATGCCGAGCTCGAAGGTCTTGCCGGCATCCGGGTCGGCGCGGCGGGCCGCCGCGTCCATGTCCTGCCAGGCGGAGGTGACGAGCAGCCGGTCGGCCTTCGGCCCGATGAAGGCCGGGCAGCTCGATTGCGTGGCCGGCACGGCGTAGCGGGCGATCTTCGTGCCGTCCGGCCGGTAGACCTCGACGGCGCCGATGCCCCAGCGGGCGTTCCAGATGAGCCCGTCCGCATCGCAGACCGCCCCGTCCACGTCGCCCGGCGTGCCGCTCTCGTCGCTGAGCACCTGCGGGTCCCCGGTCGGAAGGCCGGTCGCAGGATCGAGCGCCACGCGCATCAGCAGGTTGAGGGCCGAATCGGTGAAGTAGCCCGTGCCGCCGTCCGGCGAGAAGCAGATGGCGTTCGGGATGGTGATGCCGGAATAGAGCTCCGTCACCCGCTCGCCTGCGACATGGTAGATCGCGCCGGCATTCTTTTCCGCCCCGCGGCCCATCGTGCTCGCCCAGAGCGCGCCGGAGGGGTGGACGCGCCCGTCGTTGGAGCGGTTCTGCGGCTTGTCCTCGAGTTTGGCGAAGGGCGTCAGCCGGCCGTCCGCGACGTGCCGGACGAAGAGCCCCTGGTCGGAGACGATCAACTGGCGCTCCGCGTCGATGACGGCGAGCACGCTGCCGAGGAAGGGCAGGTCGTGCACGGCCCTGGTCATGGTCGCAAGGTGAAGCTCGTGCAGCTTCCGCCCGCGGATGTCGAACCAGAAGGCCTTGTCGCTTGCGGGGTCGTAGCTCGGGCCTTCGCCGAGCTGGCAGTCGGTCTCGCAGAGGATGCGGCCGGTAAAGGCGTGGGTCTCGATCATCGGGAAACTCCATAGACGGCATCGTAGGCTTCGATCGTGGCCTTGGCGCGGGCGCGCACGTCCGCCCCGCTCATGCCCGGCTTGTAGAGGCTGGAGCCGAGGCCGAAGCTGCGAAGGCCGATGGCGGCATAGTCGGCGAAATTCCTGTCGGAAACGCCGCCGACGGCGGCGATCTCCAGCTCGGCCGGCAGCACGGCGCGGATCGCCTGGATGCCGGACGGGCCGAGCACGCTCGCCGGGAAGAATTTGAGGCCCGTCGCGCCGGCCTTCGCGGCGGCGAGCGCCTCGGTGGGCGTGAAGACGCCGGGCATCGTCACCATGCCCTTGTCCGCGGCCGTGGAAATCACGTCCGGCTCGACATTCGGGCTCACCATCAGCCGGCCGCCGACATCGGCAAGGCGGTTGACATGGTCCACCGTCAGCACGGTGCCCGCGCCGATCAGGCAGTTCTCCGGCGCCATCTTCACCGCGATCTCGATGGACCTGAACGGTTCGGGCGAATTCAGCGGGATCTCGATGGCGGTGAAGCCGGTCTCGATCAGCGCGCCGACGACCTCCTCGGTCTCGCCCGGCTTGAGGCCGCGCAGGATGGCGATCAGCGGATAGGTCATGGGGGGGAAGGGAATGCGGCTCATGTTCGTTTCCTTAAAGGGACCAGAGCGCCCTGGCGCCCGCGGCAAGGCCGTTGCGAACGGCGGTATCGGCATCGATGACGGTGGCGGAAAGGCCGGCGGCGGCAAGCGCCTCCTTATAAAGTGCGCCGAGCCCGCCGGAAACGACGAGCGCCACCGGCGTGCCTTCGGCGACGAGCGAGAGGGCGCCGGCGATCTCCAGCCCGATCAGCGTGCCGGAAAGGCGGGCGTTGGCGTCTTCCGGCGAGAGCCCGGCGATCAGCGCCCCTGCGCGCACGGAAAAGAGCTGGCTGGTGGCGAGCGCCGGATTTTCGACCATGCGCGCGACCGCCGCGCGGAAGGCGGCGTTGTCGCCGGAGATCGCCCCGGCATCCGCGATGGAATGGCTGAGGATCGTGTGCCTGGCGATCGCCTCGAAGAGCTCGCCCGTCATGAAGGTGGAAAAGCCGGCGACCCGGCCGCCGGAAAGGCGCACCCATTTGCTGTGCGTGCCGGGCATGCAGACGAGATGGTCGCCGCCGCCGAGCGCGGATGCGGCGCCGAGAAGCTGCGTTTCCTCGCCGCGCATGACGTCGGGCGCGGCGGCGTCCCGCTGGGCAAGGCCGGGCAGGATGCGGATATCCGCCTTGCTGCCGGGAACGCGCACGGCGGCGGCGGGAATGTCGGCAAGCGCTGCGGGCGTATCGAGATAGCCGGCCTCGACCCAGCCCTGCTTCGCTCCGGCCATGCCGCAGATGAGGACCGGCAGGCCGGCGGGCGCGGCGACGGCGGCAAGATGGCTTTCCAGCACGGCGGCAAAGCCGGTGCGGGCGGCGGTCGTCATGCCTTCGCCGCTGCGGCGTTCGGCGAGGACGCTGCCGTCCCGGCCGATCAGCCAGAGGCGGAAGCTGGAGGTTCCCCAGTCGACCGCCACATAGGCGGCTTCGCGGGCGGTATCGGTCATCAGAGCATGCCTCCATCGACGATGAGCGTTTGTGCGGTGATGGCGGCGGAAGCATCCGACGCCAGGAAAAGGCAGGGGCCGGCCATGTCCTCGGCGACGAGCGAGCGCTTGAGGCATTGCCGGGCGATGCCGCCGGCCATCGCCGCCTCGTCGATCCACAGGCGCTTCTGCCGCTCGGTCAGCACCATGCCGGGCAGGATGGCGTTGACGCGGATATTGTCCGGCCCGAGCCTGCCGGCGAGCGACTTGGTGAGGCCGATGATGCCGGCCTTGGCCGCGGCATAGCCCGGAAGCTCGCCCATGTTGAGAAGGTAGGCGATGGAGGAGAAGTTGACGATCGCGCCGCCCCCGCCTTCGCGCATGTGCGGCACGACGGCCTGCGCGGCGAAGAAATGGTGGCGGAGATTGACCGCCTGGTTCTCGTCCCAATAGTCCGGCTGGACGGTTTCGAGATCGTGCCGGTCGTCGCGCGCCGCATTGTTGACGAGGACGCGAATGCCGCCGAGCAGGCCTGCCGCTTCTTCCACGGCCGCGCGCAGGGCGGCGATGTCGCGCAGGTCGACCCTTCTATAATGGGGAAGGTGCTCGACCTTGCCTTCCAGCTCCGAGACCAGCGTGCGGCTTTCCGCCTCGGCGATGTCGAGGAAGGCGACGCGCGCGCCCTCGGCGGCAAAGGCGCGCACCAGCGCCGCGCCGATGCCCGAGCCGCCGCCGGTGACGAGCACGCCCTGTCCTGCAAGGTCCGGATACCGGCCGGCCATCGCAATCCTCCCAGAATGTTCCAATATGTGGAACCGAGTTTGATTATTCGGAATTATTCCGCTAGGATGCGAGCCCTGTCAAGCAAAAGGGGCCTGCGGTGACGATACGGCAGCGGGAAGACGAAGACGGCGGCACCGGCACGCTCGGCAAGGCGATGGCCGTGCTGGAGGCGGTGGCGCTCGCCGAGGGGCCGATGCGCTTCACCGACGTGCTTTCCCTCAGCGGCCAGCCGCGCGGCACGCTGCACCGCCAGCTCTCCCATCTCGTGCAGGAAGGGCTCCTGGAGCTCAATGCCGACCATGCCTATGTGCCGGGCCTTCGCCTCCTCAAGCTCGCCTCGGCGAGCTGGAGCCGCAACGAATTCCGCATGGTCGCTGCGCCCTTCCTGGAGGCGCTGCACCGGGAGACGGGCGAGACCGTGCATCTCGGCGTCCTGCGCGGGCGCGAGATCATCTATCTCGACAAGGTGGAGAGCCGGCAGGCCGTGCGCATGAATTCGCAGATCGGTAATGCCTCGCCCGTCTATTGCACCGGCGTCGGCAAGGCCGCGCTCTCCGCGCTATCCGGCCCAGCGCTCGACGCGATCCTGGCGGGCATCGAATACCGCCGCTTCACCCCGGCGACGATCATCGACCGGGCCGGGCTCCTCGCCGAGCTCGAGGCGATCCGCCGGTCGGGCGTCGCTTTCGACCGGGAGGAGCACGAGCCCGGCATCCGTTGTGTCGCCGCCCCCGTCTTCGATGCGGAACGTGCGCTCGCCGCAGGCGTTTCCGTCACGGGGCCCGCCTACCGGGTCGGCGAGGAGAGGCTGGACGGATGGGCGCCGCTGGTGCGCGATACCGCCCGCGCCATCACCTCGGAACTCTCGGCAAGGCTCGGCCCGCAACGATAAGTCGAGCTTACTTATGCATTCATGATCGCGAGGTTGTCTTATGAGGGCAATTTACGGTAAATTAGAAAATCGCGCTGGACGTGGGAAAGGGGCGTCATTAGCTTCCCTTTCGACCGGCCTGGAGCTGCGTCGCCGCCCGCGACTTGAGGCGCGGTACTTCGAACATACTTGCATTGGGATACGGGGGTTCCTGAGGCAAGCAGTGCATTGCGCCGGCAGGGGCTGCCGCGTCTTGCGTGCGTGCTGAAGGAAGATGGATATGGCGGATCGATTCTATACGGCGTCTGCACAGTCCCGCGGCTGGGGCGCGAGCCCGGTCGTCCCGGGTACCGAGGACGACATTGCCGAAACGCTGGGCGGTCTTGCCGCCCGCTTCGGGTTCCGCGGCTATCTGCTGATCACCGTCCCCTCCGAGACCTCGACCGATTTCTCCTCCAACGTCCTGCTCACCTCCTGGCCGGACGATATGCTCAAGACCTACGACCATGCCGGCCTCATCTTCGGCAGCCCGGTCATCGAGCGGCTGCGCCAGAGCACCAATCCCTTCGTCTACGATGCCGAGCGCACGAACCGCCGCCGCGCCGACGGCAAGGCGACGATCGCCGCCGATCTCTTCGAGCGGCACGGCCTGTCGCGCGGGGCCTATTTCCCGGCGCACAACTCGGCCGGCCAGCGCGGCGCGCTCGCCTTCGGCGGCATGCGTGAGGCGCTGAACCCGCGCGAGATGGCCGAGCTCAACGCCGTGGCCAACCGCGCCTTCACCGAGATCCTGGAGCACCGCGCCGGGCGCCGGCAGCACGTCTCGCTGTCGCGCCGCGAGATCGAGTGCCTGTCCTGGGCCTCGGCCGGCAAGACCAGCGTGGAGATGTCGGAAATCCTCGGCCTTTCGGAATATACGGTCAATCATTACCTCAACCGCGCCACGCGCAAGCTCGACGCGGTCAACCGGGTTCAGGCGGTCGCCAAGGCGATCCGCGCCGGACTTTTGAACTAATGCATATTCACCGCGTTGTTTTTCAGGAATTCATATGGCTCTGCTCCGATTGCACGAGGCGAAGACGACGGAAGGCGGGATATGATGACGCCTGACGAGACCAGCAGCGGCGAAAACCAGCTTCAGGACGAAGGCGCGGAGATCGCCGCCCTCGAAACGCAGTTCGATATCGTGCGCTACATGCGGCGCAAGTGCGAGGAATACGGCCTCAAATACTTCATCGTCTTCACGCTGCCCGGCTTCGAGGCGGAAAAGCTTTCGGCCTATTCCGTCGTCAGCAACTGGCCGCAGGAGATCCTTGCCAAGTACGACGCGCTGCGCATGGTGCGCCACAGCGCCGGCATCCGCAAATTGCGCCTGACCACGGTGCCCTTCTCCTACGACATGCGCGAATGGATCGGCGAATCCTCCGAGCAGGCGGATTTCAGCGAAGTGCTCGACCTGATGAACAGCCACGGCATGCTCATCGGCCATTTCTTCCCGGTACACGACGCCCTCGGCAACCGCGGCGCGGTTGTCTGGGGCGGGGAAAGCCCGACGCTCGGCCGCGACGACCGGCTGATGCTGCAGATGATCTCCGTCCATCTCTTCAACCGGCTGGCCGAGATCGGCGCGGCCTGGAAGTCGGGCCAGGTGGTGCTGACCGACCGCGAGATCCAGTGCCTGAGCTGGACGGCCGCCGGCAAGACCAGCCTGGAGATCGCCGAAATCCTCGGCCTCTCCGAGCACACGGTCAACCACTACCTCAACCAGGTCACCCGCAAGCTGGAGGCGGTCAACCGCACCCAGGCCGTCGTCAAGGCCATCCGCCGCGGTCTCATCGCCTGATCGAAGTTCCATGGTCTGCCGCAAAGCTGCTGCCTCTCGTCGCAGGTAAATTCGTTTGGCGGCGGCTTCGCCGTGCACTATCTACGGGAAGAAGCGGCCGGCATGGCCGCTATAGGGTTTCGAGGGTTTCATGACGGACGTAAGCAAGGAACAGGTGCTGGAACGGCTGCGCACGGTGCGCGGGCCGGACATGGACGGCAATATCGTCGATCTGGGGCTGGTCTCCGACGTCTTCATCTCCGACGGTAAGGCCTATTTCTCCATCACCGTGCCGGCCGAGCGCGCCCGCGAGCTCGATCCGATGCGCGCCGCCGCCGAGCGCGTCGTCACGGAAATCCCCGGCATCAAGGCGGCCATGGTGGCGCTGACGGCGGACAAGCGCTCCGCCTCCGGCCCCGCCGCCGCCCGCGCGCCCGCGCCCCCGCCGCCCGGCCGTAGCGCCCCGCAGGGCCATGCCGGCCATGCCCACGGCGCACCGGGCGGAGCGCCGCAGCGCGCCAAGGCCGGCATTCCGGGCGTCGGCGCCATCATCGCGGTCGCCTCCGGCAAGGGCGGCGTCGGCAAGTCCACCACGGCGGTGAACCTCGCGCTGGCGCTCAAGGCGAACGGTCTTCGCGTCGGCGTGCTCGATGCGGATATCTACGGCCCCTCCATGCCGCGGCTCCTCAAGATCTCCGGCCGGCCGCAGCAGCTCGAGGGCCGCACGATCAAACCGATGGAGAACTACGGCATCAAGGTCATGTCCATGGGCTTCCTCGTCGACGAGGAGGTGGCGATGATCTGGCGCGGGCCGATGATCCAGTCGGCGCTCCTGCAGATGCTGCGCGAGGTCGCCTGGGGCGATCTCGACGTGCTCGTCGTCGACATGCCGCCGGGCACGGGCGACGCCCAGCTCACCATGGCCCAGCAGGTGCCGCTTGCCGGCGCCGTCATCGTCTCCACCCCGCAGGACCTTGCCCTCATCGATGCGCGCAAGGGTCTCAACATGTTCTCGAAGGTCGAGGTGCCGGTGCTCGGCATCGTCGAGAACATGAGCTATTTCATCGCCCCGGACACCGGCAACCGCTACGACATCTTCGGCCATGGCGGCGCACGCAAGGAAGCCGAGCGCATCGGCGTGCCCTTCCTCGGCGAGGTGCCGCTGACCATGGACATCCGCGAGACCTCGGACGCCGGCACCCCCGTCGTCGTCTCCAACCCGGACGGTGCGGCGGCAAAGGTCTACCGCGAGATTGCCACCCGCGTCTGGCAGGAGTTAGAAACGCTGAAAGGCAAGGGCGAGCGCGGCGCGCCGGCGATCGTGTTCGAGTAGGCGTTCTTCCTCGGAACACCCCCTCTGCCCTGCCGGGCATCTCCCCCACAAGGGCGGAGATCGGCTTGGGGCAAGGCGGTGCCACGATTCAATCTCCCCACCTGTGGGGGAGATGGCCGGCAGGCCAGAGGGGGGTAAGCCACCCGGCACGCCGTCAACACCCCAAAAACAAGAGGCCCTTGATTTTTATAGTGCGTTGCGCAATATCGCGCGCCTGCCGCCCGGCGGTGTTTAACCAGGAGTAAGCGCGATGGTCCGTTGCGGAGCCATTCGCCGGTGATCACGGTTTTCCGTCCCAACGGCGAGGCGCGCAGCCTGCCGACGAACGACGATTCCGCCGCCGCCGAGGCGCTGGCCGGGGCCGTGTGGGTCGATCTCCTGGAACCGACCGAGGAGGACGAGGCGCTGATCGAGCGCGTGCTTTCCCTCGACGTGCCGACCCGCGACGAGCTCAAGGACATCGAGCCGTCGAGCCGCCTCTATACCGACGAGAAGGCCGCCTACATGACGGCCTCGCTGATGGTGAAGGCCGAAAGCGACCTGCCGCACCTCACCGACATCGCCTTCATCCTCACCGACGGCAAGCTCCTGACCGTGCGCTATGCCGAGCCGCGCTCCTTCGCGCTCTTCAAGGCCGGCATGCACCGCATTCCCGGCGGCTGTTCCTCGCCGACCGTGATGATCACGCGGCTTCTGGAGACCATCGCCGACCGCACCGCCGAGATCCTCGAAATCGCCGTGGCGCGCGCCGACCGGCTCTCCCTCGAAGTGTTCGGCGAGAACCGCCACCTGTCCCGCCGGCCGCCGCGCTATCTGGAAGACCGCGTCGTGCAGGTCTCGGCCCTTCACCGCCTGCTTGCCAAGACGCGCGACAGCCTCATGTCGCTCTCGCGGCTCCTGACCTTCCTGCACGGCCTGCCGGCGCTCCAGTCCGACCGCGAGAGCCTGGAGCTCTGCCGCGCGGTGACGCGCGACGTCCAGTCGCTGTCCGAGCACGCGAACTTCGTCGCCGGCAACATCACCTTCCTGCTCGACGCCTCGCTCGGCCTCATCAACCTCGAGCAGAACGCCATCATCAAGATCTTCTCGATCGCCTCCGTCGTGCTGCTTCCGCCGACGCTGATCGCCTCCATCTACGGCATGAACTTCGAGTTCATGCCCGAGCTGCACGTCCCCTTCGCCTATCCGGTGACGCTCGGCGCGATGGTCCTGTCGGCGGTTCTTCCCTTCTATTTCTTCCGCTGGAAAGGCTGGCTCTAGGCCGGATCGCTCCCATGCAAGCACCGCAGGCCCATAGCCGGGCGCGTACGCTGTTCCTTCTCGCCCTCGGTTCCGTCGGCGTCGTCTATGGCGACATCGGCACGAGCCCGCTCTATGCCTTCCGCGAGGCGCTGCGGCCCGTGGCCGGCGACGGCCTCCAGCGCACCGAGGTGGTCGGCCTCATCTCGCTGATGATCTGGACGCTGACGATCATCGTCACGCTGAAATACGTGCTCTTCCTCCTGCGCGCCGACAACCACGGGGAGGGCGGCACGCTCTCGCTTCTGGCGCTGCTGACGAAGACGGCCGGCAAGCGCACCACCGTCCTCTTCTTCCTCGCCGCGGCGGGCGCGGCGCTCTTCATCGGCGATGCCATGATCACGCCGGCCCTGTCGGTGCTCTCAGCCGTCGAGGGCCTGAAGCTGGTGACGCCGACGCTCGCCGACTATGTCGTGCCCATCTCCGTCGTCATCATGGTCATGCTCTTTGCCGTCCAGTCGCTCGGCACGGCCGCGGTCTCGAAGTTCTTCGGGCCGATCACCGCCGTCTGGTTCCTCGTCATGGGCCTCGGCGGCATCGAGCATATCAGCGACGACCTCGGCATCTTCTCCGCCTTCAATCCCTGGTATGCCGTGCTCTTCATGGCGAGCGAAGGCTATGTCGGCCTCGTCGTCCTCGGTGCGGTGTTCCTGACGGTGACGGGCGCCGAAGCGCTTTACGCGGACCTCGGCCATTTCGGCCGCCGGCCCATCCAGTGGGCCTGGTTCTGTCTCGTCTTCCCGGCGCTGACGCTGAACTATCTCGGGCAGGGCGCCTTCGTGCTCGCCCATCCGGAGGCGGTCGACAACCCGTTCTTCCTGATGTTCCCCAAATGGGCGCTGCTGCCCGTCGTCGTCCTGGCGACGGCCGCCACCATCATCGCCAGCCAGGCGGTGATCACCGGCGCCTTCTCGCTGACCCGCCAGGCGATCCATCTCGGCTTCCTGCCGCGCATGGAGATATTCCACACCTCCG
>Ga0222420_100841_pt1 | contig 10743 bp, 10 predicted proteins | sample 3A2ome_FD_182470 | JGI IMG/M metagenome (GOLD analysis project Ga0222420, IMG submission 182470) | Enriched microbial communities from leaf-cutter ant dump, University of Wisconsin, Madison, United States - 3A200A (version 2) | ecosystem: Environmental > Terrestrial > Nest > Insects nest > Nest...
CACCGCCCAGCCTGCCGCCGAGGCGGTCGAGGCCGTCGCCGACGAGACGCCGGTGATCCGCACCAAGCGGGCGGCCGCCACCGTGGTCAAGCCGCAGCCGCAACCCACCCCGCAGGAAACCGCCAAGGCCAAGGCCCTGGCCGAGAAGTCCAAGCCCAAGGTCGTGGCCAGCGCCAAGACCAACGAGACGCCGCGCAAGCCGGCCGTCGCCCCGCGTTCGTCCAAGGGCGCGGCAGTGATCCAGGTCGGTGCCTTCTCTCAGCGTTCGGCGGCCGAGCGTCAGATCGACGCCGCCCAGGCCGCGGTGCCCAAGCTGCTGGGTGCCACCGACCCGGCCGTCATCAAGGATTCGGCGGGCAAGATCTTCCGCGCCCGCCTGGCCGGGCTGACCCCCGACCAGGCCCGCCAGGCCTGCGATACGCTGAAGCGCCACAACATCCACTGCGCCATCGTCGCCGGCAGCTGAAGGTTCAGCCGCAATAGGCGGCGGCAATCGCCGCCGCGACCGACGCATTCGACTTCGCCAGCGCCAGGTTGATCCGCTTGCTGCGGCCCTCCGACAGACGGTCGAGGGCCGACAGCAGGAACGGGGTGACCTTGGCCCCCTTGATGGCCTGGGCCTGCGCCTCGGCCAGCGCCGCCGTCACCCAGCCGGCCAGCATGTCGCGCCCGACCGCCGCCTCGACCGGCGGCGGGTTGCAGACCAGCGTGCCGCAGGCCAGCCCCAATCCGTCCTGGGCGCGCAGCACGGCGGCCATGGTCGCGGCATCGTCGACCCGCTGGCCGACACGCAGGCCGCTTTCGCGGGCATGGAAGGCCGGGAATTCGTCGGTCCCGTAACCGATGACCGGGACGCCCAGGGTCTCCAGCATTTCCAGCGTCGCCGGCAGGTCCAGGATCGACTTGGCCCCGGCACAGACCACTGCCACGGGCGTGCGTGCCAGTTCGGCCAGGTCGGCCGACACGTCGGGCGGATGCCCCGGCTGCGCCGGATGGACGCCGCCGATCCCGCCGGTGGCAAAGACCCGGATGCCCGCGCGGGCGGCCAGCACCATGGTCGCCGCGACCGTCGTGGCCCCGTTGCCGCCCATCGCCAGCAGATGGGGCAGGTCGCGGGTCGACACCTTGACGATGTCGTCGGCATCGGCCAGCCGCTGCAACTCGTCGGGCGTCAGGCCGATCCGCGGCCGGCCGTCCAGCACGGCGATGGTGGCGGGCACCGCGCCGCCGTCGCGCACCGCCTGCTCCAGGGCCTGCCCCACGGCCAGGTTGTCGGGCCGCGGGAAACCATGGGCGACGATCGTCGATTCCAGCGCCACCACCGGCCGGCCGGCCTTCAGCGCGGCGGCCACCTCGTCGGTCATGCCCAGTTCGATCATCTGTCCTTCGCTCCCGCCTTTGAATGTGACGGCCGACCTTAGCGAGGCCCGCGATTTCACGCTATGGTCACGACCACCATGAGCCCGCGCGACATCGGCCGCCTTCGCATCTTCCTGACCATCGTCGGCGTCTCGTCGGCGATCGGCGCGGTTTACGGCTTCAGCGGCAGCGGCTGGCCCGGTCTGGGCCGCGGTGCGGTGACCGGCCTGGCGATCGCCGCGCTGATCGCCGGTATCGAGATCGGCTTCGACGAACCGATCCGCCGCCAGGTCGCGCGCTTCCCCCTGTCGGTGCTGCTGGCCTGCCGCACCCTGGGCTACGGGCTGTGCATCGCCCTGGGCTCGGCGGTCGGCGAACTGCTGTTCGCGCCGCGGCAGATCGACGACCTGCTGCTGGGCATGGCCGGGCGCGACTACGTGTTTTCGTTCGCCATGGCGCTGCTGCTGAACGTGGTACTGGCGATTTCGCGGCTGCTGGGGCCGGGCATGCTGATGCGCTTTCTGTCGGGCAGGTATCATCGGCCGCGGCCCGAGGAACGCATCTTCCTGATCATCGACCTGAAGGGATCGACCGCGATCGCCGCCCGCATCGGCAATACCGAATTCCTGCGCCTGCTGGACCAGTATTTCGTCGATCTGGCCCGCGCCCTGCTGGACCATGGCGGCGAGATCTATCGCTATGTCGGCGATGCGATGATCGCGACCTGGACGGTCGAGCGCGGCCTGCGCCGCGCCGACTGCCTGATGGCGGCGCTGGACGCCCGCCGCCTGCTGACCGAACGCGCGCCGGCCTATGAAAAGGAATTCGGCCTGCGGCCCGCGGTGCGCGCGGCATTGCATGCCGGTCCCGTCGTGTCGGGCGAGATCGGCGACATCAAGCGCGAGATCGTCTATCTCGGCGACGGGTTGAACCTGACCGCCAAGCTCGAGGCGCATGGCAAGGCCACGGGGGCCGACCTGATCGTCTCGACCGACCTGCTGGCGCTGCTGGGCCCGCTGCCGGCCGGCATCGCGGCCGCCGAGCTGCCGCCGCTGGACCTGGGGTCCGGACGGCAGCTCGGTGCCGCGGCGATCACAGGGCCGGCGGTTCCACCCCGACGGCCTTGAGCGCACCGGTCAGTTCGGCCTTCAGCCGGCCCAGCCCGGCCTCGTCCCGCGCTTCGCAGCGCGCCACCAGCACCGGCTGGGTGTTGGACGCGCGCAACAGCCACCAGCCGTCGCCATTGTTGACCCGCACGCCGTCGGTCGCGTCGACGGTGGCGCCGGCCTTGGCCAGGTTTTCGCGCACCCGTTCGACGATGCCGAACTTGGTCGCCTCGTCGCAGTCGAAGCGCAGTTCGGGGGTGTTGACCATCTGGGGCAGCGCATCGCGCATCTGCGCGACCGACTTGTCGGACCGCGCGGCGATGCCGACGAACCGCAGGCCGACATACAGCGCGTCGTCGAAGCCATAGAACTTGTCGGCGAAGAAGATATGGCCCGACATCTCGCCGGCCAGCGGCGAGCCGGTCTCGGCCATCTTGACCTTGATCAGGCTGTGGCCGGTCTTCCACATCAAGGGTTTGCCGCCATGGGCGGCGATGTCGTCGAACAGGACCTGGCTAGCCTTGACGTCGGCGATGATGGTGGCGCCGGGCCGGTCCTTCAGCACGTCGCGGCCCAGCAGCGCCAGGATCTGGTCGCCCCACAGTACGCGGCCCTGGCCATCGACCACACCCACGCGGTCGCCGTCGCCGTCGAAGGCGATGCCGAGATCGGCGCCGATCTCCTTCACCCGGGCCTTCAGGTCGACCAGGTTCTTTTCGACGGTGGGATCGGGATGGTGGTTGGGGAACCGCCCGTCGACATCGGCAAACAGCAGGTCATGCTGGCCGGGCAGGCCGGCGACCAGGTCGGCCAGCACCGCGCCGGCGGCGCCGTTGCCGGCATCCCACACGACCTTCAGCGGCCGGGCGCCGTCGTAATCCTTGAGCAGGCGATCGATATAGGCGCGGCGGATATCGTGGCTTTCCGACGTGCCGCCCTGCCCGCTCAGCACGTCGCCGGCGGCGACCTGGCGGCCCAGGTCCTGGATCGCCGTGCCGTAGAACGGCTTGCGGCCCATCATCATCTTGAAGCCGTTGAAATCCGGCGGGTTGTGCGAACCGGTCACCATGATGCCGCCGTCGGCCTCCAGGTGATAGACCGCGAAATACAGCATCGGCGTCGGGCCCAGCCCGACGCGCAGCGCGGTGACGCCGGCATCGACCAGGCCGTCGACCAGGGCGGCCTCCAGCTCGGGCGACGACAGGCGGCCGTCATAACCGACGGCGACGCGGGCGCCGCCCTGGCGCTTGACCAGCGTGCCGAAGGCCTGGCCGATGGCGCGGGCATCCTTGGCCGACAGGGTCTGGCCGACCAGGCCGCGGATGTCGTATTCGCGCAGGATGGTGGGATCGAAGCGATGGTCGCTCATGGGACGGGGTTCCCTGATGAAAAAGCGTTGATCAGGCGGCGGCCGGTCAGGCCGCGGTGGGCCGACCGACCGAATGATAGACAAAGCCGGCTGCCCGCATTTCCTCGGGCTTGTAGATGTTGCGCAGGTCGATGATCAGCGGCTGGGCCAGCAGCGACTTGACCCGGTCCAGGTCGAGGGCGCGGAACTGGTTCCATTCGGTGATCAGCACCAGCGCGTCGGCGCCACCCATGGTGTCGTAGGCGTCGTCGCACAGTTCGACCCCCGGCAGCAGCGGCGCGGCCTCGTGCATGCCTTCGGGATCATAGGCGCAGACCTTGGCGCCGGCCTCGACCAGCACCGGCAGGATCGCGAGGCTGGGGCTTTCGCGCATGTCGTCGGTATTGGGCTTGAAGGTCAGGCCCAGCACGGCGATCTTGCGGCCGGCGACGTCGCCGCCCAGCGCGCCGATGACCTTGTCGGCCATGCGCCGCTTTCGGCGTTCGTTCGAATCATTGACGTGCTCGACCAGTTCCAGCGGCGCGCCGTAACGCTGGGCCATGGCCACGGCCGCCCGGGTATCCTTGGGGAAACACGACCCGCCGTAACCGGGGCCGGCATGCAGGAACTTGCCCCCGATGCGGCGGTCCAGGCCGATACCGCGGGCGACGTCCTGGACCGAGATGCCGATCTTCTCGCACAGATCGGCCATTTCGTTGATGAAGGTGATCTTGGTCGCCAGGAATGAGTTCCCGGCATATTTGATCAGTTCCGCCGTCTCGACGGTCGAGAACAGAATCGGCGTCTCGTTCAGCGACAGTGGGCGATACAGGCCCCGCATCACCTCGCGCCCCCGCTCGCTCTCGACGCCGACGACGACACGGTCGGGGCGCATGAAATCCTCGATCGCCGACCCCTCGCGCAGGAATTCGGGGTTCGAGGCCACATCGAAATCGAAGCCCGGCCGGGTGCGTTCGATCACCCGGCGCACCTCGGCCCCCGTCCCGACCGGCACGGTCGACTTGGTGACGATCACGGCATAACCGGTCAGGGCCCGAGCGATTTCGGCGGCGGCGGCGTAGACATAGGTCAGGTCGGCCTCGCCGTCGCCGCGGCGCGACGGCGTGCCCACCGCGATGAAGACCGCTTCCTTATCGGCAACGGCCGCCTTCAGGTCGGTGGTGAAGGTCAGCCGGCCGGCCTTGACGTTCCGGGCCACGACATCGTCGAGGCCCGGTTCGTAGATCGGGATCTCGCCCGCCTCCAGCCGCCGGATCCGGTCGGCGTTGTTGTCGACGCAGACGACATGGTGGCCGAATTCGGAAAAGCAGGCACCGGACACCAGGCCGACATAGCCGGTGCCGATCATCGCGATATTCATTTAGGCGGATCCCCGAAGGCGGCGGTCAGAGATTGGGCACGATATCGCGCAGATGCTGCGCGAGATCCGGGCCCAGGTCGTCGCGGGCCAGGCCGAAGGCGATGTTGGCCTGCAGGAAACCGAGTTTGTCGCCGCAATCGAAGCGTTCACCCTCGTAGCGATACGCATGGAACGGCTGGCGGCCGATCAGCGCGGCCAGCGCATCGGTCAGCTGGAACTCGCCGCCGGCGCCGCGCTCGACCTTTTCCAGCGCACCGAACACTTCTGGCTGCAGGATATAGCGGCCGATGACCGCGGTGTTCGACGGGGCGACGTCGGGGGCGGGCTTTTCCACCAGGCCCCGGACCTCGACCATGCGGCCGTCGTCCTTGCCCGGATCGACGCAGCCGTAACGCTTGATATGGGCGTTGGGCACGTCCATCGCGGCGACGATATTGCCGCCGGTCTTGTTGTAGGCCTCGACCATCTGGGCCAGGGCGGCCTTGCCGCGCGACAGGATCAGATCGTCGGCCAGCAGCACGGCGAAGGGTTCGTTGCCGACCAGTTCGCGGGCGCAGTAGACCGCATGGCCCAGCCCCTGGGGCTCCATCTGGCGGGTATAGGCGATTTCGCCGACCTGGGGGCGCCACTGGTTCAATTGGTCCAGCGCCTCAAGCTTGCCGCGGTCCCGCAGGACTTCTTCCAGCTCGTAGGATCGGTCGAAGTGATCCTCGATCGCCGCCTTGCCGCGGCCGGTCACGAAGATCAGTTGCTCGATCCCCGCGGCGCGCGCCTCTTCGACGGCGTACTGGATCAGGGGCTTGTCGACGACCGGCAGCATTTCCTTCGGCATCGCCTTGGTGGCGGGAAGGAAGCGGGTGCCTAGGCCACCGACGGGGAAAACGGCTTTGCGGACGGGCTTGTTCATGGCGCGAAGTTGTCACCGGTAACTGTGAGAATTATCGAGCGAAATTACGGCCGAAGGGTGATTTTCGGTTCTAATCCCTGGCCGCCGCCGACGCAACGTCGGAGGTGGGGGCCAAAGGCCCTACCCCGCCGATGTCACAGATTGGCGCGAGCGGGAAACGTCGCGGCGCGGCAATGGTTGCGCCATCCCCGCCCTTTGCCCCAGACTTGTGCCATGGCCGACCTGACCTGTCGCCCCCTCGGGCCTGACGACTTCCCGCTGATCGAACGGTTGTTCGGACCGAAAGGCGCGGCCTCGGGCTGCTGGTGCATGTATTTCAACATCGCCGGGGGCAAGGACTGGCGCGATTCCAAGGGCGAACCAAACCGCGTCGCCTTTGCCGCCCGTATCGCAGCCGGCGAGGTCCATGCAATCCTGGCGCTGGAGGGCAACGAGGTGGTGGGATACTGCCGCCTGGGCCCGCGTGCGTCATTTGAACGCATCGACCGCTCGCGGGTGCTGGCCCGGCCACCCCAGGACGACACCTGGTCGGTGGTCTGTTTCTTCATCCACCGCCGGGCCCGCCGCCGGGGCGTGGCCCGCGCCCTGCTGGAATCCGCCACGGCCCATGCCTTCGCGGCCGGCGCCCCGGCGATCGAGGCCTATCCGGCGGTGCCGCCCAAGGATGGCAAGATCAGCGGGGCTTTCGCCTTTTCCGGCCTGCCCCGGCTGTACGAGGCGGCGGGATTCGTGCCCGTGCCGAATCCGGCGGGGGTCAGGCCGATCTATCGCCGGGCTGCGCCTTGAGCGCCGCCAGCATGGCATGCAGCACGTCAAGGGTTTGGGCTAAGCCCGCCCGGTCGGTCGTCGCCTCGACCGCGGCATAGAGCAGCCCCAGGATCATCCGCGCCAGCCGCGCCGGATCGGCCGACAACAGCACGCCGGCCCCCTGCAGCCTGATGACATGGGTCTGAATCGCGCCCAGGCCGTGACGTTCGCGAATCGCCGTCCAATCATGGCCCAGCACGGCCGGCGCCTCGACCAGCCCGATACGCCGCCCGCCGGGATCGAGGCCGGCGGCGACAAAGGCATCGCAGGCCGCCAGGAAGGCGTCCCACGGCCCGGCGCCGGCAGCGGTCGCGGTCTGGGCCGCCCGGCCGGTCAGGGCGACCATCGCCCGGTCCAGATCCTCGGCCACCCCGGCAAACAGGCCCTTCTTGTCGCCGAAATGGTAATACAGGGCCCCCGTGGTCACCGCCGCCTCGGCGCACAGTTCGGCCACCGATGCCGCCTCGAATCCGACCGCGCCGAACTGCCGCCGACCGGCGGCGAGCAGCGCATCGCGCGTCGCCGCCGCATTGTCGTGCCGGCGATCGCCTGTTCCTGCCTTCCTGACCATGCCCGCCAGCAGACCATCCGCCGTGTCGTTTGACAAACATAATTGAATTATGTTTTCTTGCACCCAACGATAGAGGGGACGATCGCCATGATGCTGGCCGCCAAGCTTCTGACCGCCGTGGTCGCGCTGATCCACGTCTACATCGTTCTGCTGGAAATGGTGATGTTCCGCACCCGCGGGCGGAAAGTGTTCCGGGTCGCCGACGAAAACGTCGACCTGCTGGCCCCGGCGATGTCGAACCAGGGCCTCTATAACGGTTTCCTGGTCGCGGCCCTGGCGCTGGGCCTGTTCCTGCCCGACCCTGCCCTGTCAGCCGCCTTCACCCGCTTCGGCCTGGCCTGCGTCGTCGTCGCCGGCATCTGGGGGGCCATCACCGTCAGCCGGCGCATCCTGTTCGTGCAGGCGGCGCCGGCCGCGGTGGCCTTGGCGGTGCATCTCGCCGCAGGCTGAACTCAGCCCGGCACCATCCGGTGCGACACCGTCTTGACCACGGTGTAGTGCGACAGCCCCTCGGCCCCGCCCTCGCGGCCATGGCCTGAATCCTTGACCCCGCCGAACGGCGTTTCCGCGACCGACGCTTCCAGCGTATTGATTGACAGGTTGCCGGACTCAATTTCGTCTGCCAGGCGGTCGGCGGTCGCGGCCGAGTTGGTGAAGGCATAGGCCGCCAGGCCGAACGGCAGGGCATTGGCCTTGGCGATCGCCTCGTCCAGATCGGCCACCGGCGCGATGACGGCCAGCGGGCCGAACGGTTCCTCGCGCATCGGGCGGGCATCGTCCGGCACGTCGGCCAGCACGGTCGGCTGGAAAAAATACCCAGGACGGTCCAGGCGCCTGCCGCCGGTCAGGACACGCGCGCCCTTGGTCCGGGCGTCGGCGACCATGCCTTCCAGCGCCTCGATGCGGCGATGGTTGGCCAGCGGGCCCATCTCGGTCCCTGCCTGCATGCCGTCGCCGACCACGGTCTGGGCGGCCCGTTCGGCAAAGGCCTGGGCGAAACGTTCATAGATCGACTGGTGCACGTAGAACCGCGTCGGCGAGGTACAGACCTGGCCGGCATTGCGCACCTTGCGGATGGCCGACAGCACGCCGGCCTGGACCGGGTCGGCATCCTCGCACACGATGACCGGGGCATGGCCGCCCAGTTCCATCAGCACGGGCGTCATGTGGCGCGCGGCCAGTTCGGTCAGATGCTTGCCGACGGCGGTCGAGCCGGTGAAGGCGACCAGCCGGGTCTGTTCCTGCGGGATCAGATAACCTGAGATGTCGGCGGGGATGCCGAACACGAGGTTCAGCACGCCGCGCGGCAGGCCGGCATCATGCAGGGCGCGTGCGATATGCATCGCCCCGGCCGGGGTTTCCTCGGCCGCCTTCAGGATGATCGAGCAGCCGGCGGCCAGGGCGCCGGCAATCTTGCGCGACGGCTGGCTCATCGGGAAATTCCAGGGCGAGAACGCCGCGACCATGCCGATCGGCTGATGCAGCACGACATAACGGATGCCGGGTTCGGACGGGATGACCCGGCCGTAGGTGCGCTGGGCTTCGCCCGCATCCCATTCGAAGAATTCGCAGCCGCGAATCACCTCCAGCCGTGCCTGGGCCAGCGGCTTGCCGTGTTCCAGCGTGATCGAATGGGCGATCTCCTCGACCCGCTCGCGCATCAGCGCCGCGGCCTTCAGCATCACCCCGGCCCGGTCGCGCGGCGACCAGCGGCGCCAGACCTTGAACCCTTCGGCAGCGGCGGTCAGCGCATCGTCGAGATGCTGGCGGGTGGCGATCGGCAGCACGCCGATATCGCGCTCGTCGGCCGGGTTGACGACCTTCAGGCCCTCAGTTGCGCCGCGCCATTCGCCGGCGACATAACATTTCAGCTCAGGATAGGACGCCATCACGACCCCTCGATGCGACTAGGACCCAACTATCGCCCCGGCGGGTTTCATATGGCAATCGACTATATTTCGATTAATTAAGCGGCCTGGATTATTAATGTGCCTTAAGCAGCAGGTCCTTGGCCTGGTTGATCTTGGCGGCCAGGTAATCCGAGCCGCCGACATCGGGGTGCATCTTCTTCAGCAGGCGCCGATGCGCCTCGCGGATCTCGTCGGCCGTAGCCTGCGGGCCGACGCCCAGCACCGCGCGCGCTTCCTCCGGCGTCATCTGCCCCGTCGGCGCCGGCGCCGACGGCCCGGACGAGGCTTGGCGCCAGGTCGGATGCACCCGGTCGAGATAGGATTCCAGCAGGGCGGCCGACTGCCCGTCGCCGGCCAGTTCGGCGGCCAGCGCCATCAGATCCTGTTGGGTCAGGTCGGCCAGCCGGCGGCCCTGGAAACGGCCCTGGCGCACGGTGCCGGCCAGATCGCCGCTGCCATGGTCCAGGGTCATGGCCAGCCACGGCGTCTCGATGACCGATTGCCTGTTCCCGTCTGGGCCGGTGCCGACGGTCGAGAAATCGGGCGACGGGCTGCCGCCCCCGAACAACCCGCCGAAGATGCGGCCCAGCGGCCCGGGCAGGATATTCTTGCCGCCGACGGCCGCGGCCGCCGACAGGATCATCAGGGCGGGCAGTTCGCGGCCGGTGATCATCAGGTACAGCCCGCCGATGCCCAGGACGAAGGCGCCGATCTTGCGCCCGGCCGCGGCCAGCGCGGCGGGATTGGCCGACACGAACGCCTTGCTGCCCATGTAGAACAGCGCCAGCAGGACAAGGCCGATACCGAGGTAGAGCATGCTATTTCAGCTGGGCCAGCAACAGCGGCGCGGCGCCGCCGCGCGCCTTGGCCATGTCGGCCAGCGCCGCCCGCCCGCCCGCGGCATAGACCGCCACCGCCGCCAGCAGGTCGCGCAGCACGGATGCCGAGCCGGCATCGAACGGGAAATAGGCGCCGCGCGACAGCCGCGCCACCTGGCGGAAGGTGTCGGCCGCGGCGGGTTCGCCGCCTTCGTGGAAGATGAAGGCGGGCAGGCCCAACAGGCCCAGCTCGCCCGCCTGGGCGACCAGGCCGTCGGCCATTTCCTCGCAGGCGTCGCCGACATAGACCAGGGCGTTGACCCGCCGTTCGCGGGTGGTGGCCAGGGCATGCGACAGGACCCGGCCGATCTGGGTCTGGCCGCCCTGGCACTGGATGCGGCCCATGTAACCGATCATGCGCGCGGCATCGGACGTGAACGGCGAGGCCCGGCATTCATCGAAACCGCGGAAATAGACCAGCTGCGCCTCCAGCCCGCCGATGCCGGCTGCGGCGGCAAACATCTGGTTCTGCAGCT